>Ga0111539_10000121_pt1 | contig 87484 bp, 73 predicted proteins | sample RhiMethybrSRZTD1_FD_79667 | JGI IMG/M metagenome (GOLD analysis project Ga0111539, IMG submission 79667) | Populus rhizosphere microbial communities from Tennessee, USA - Rhizosphere MetaG P. TD hybrid SRZTD1 (version 2) (version 2) | ecosystem: Host-associated > Plants > Roots > Rhizosphere >...
TGTCGATCCTGCAGGTCGTGGACGACCCGATCTATCTCGACGTGCCGTACGTGCTCTCGATCACCTACACCTACGATCCCAACGCGGGTCCGCCGACGGAGAACTGCAGCGGATCGTCGTTCGCCGAAAACGGCGGACGCGATCGGCATTGGGTCCCGCATTTCCTGCCGGGACAGAACAGCGGCATCGGCGAGTTCCTCAAGACGCAGACGTGGATTCCCTTCGAGCCGGTGCGCGGGGGCGTGAAGACGATCTACCCCGAATACCGATCGGTCCTCGAGAAGCGCGCGACGGTTAACACGCTGACTGTGCCCGTCTCCAAGTCGGCGAACGATATCGCCAAGCGGATTGCCGATCAGAGTCCGCGCGACGGGCAGGTCCATGTCATGCCCGTGCAAGGTAACGTCTACATGCTGATCGCCGACGGCACGAACATCACCGCGTCGGTCGGCCGCGACGGCATCGCCATCGTCAACACCGGCTCGGCGCAGATGACCGACAAGGTGCTCACCGCCTTGAGCGATCTGGCCAGGTCGGTGGTGAGTCAGCCATCTACCAACACCTGTTTCGGCGCCAACTGCCCGGGCATACCGAGCTGGTCGAGCCCCTACTTCAATGCCGTCGTCGCGTCACCGCGGCCAGCGCAGCCGATTCGCTACATCATCAACACCAGCGCTGCAGCGGAGCATGTGGCCGGCAACGAAAAGCTCGCCGCGTCGGCCAACTTCCGTCGCGCCGGTGGCGCCGCTGGCTTTGGCGGCGCGACGCGCAACATCGGCACAGCGGCGACGATCGTTGCGCACGATGGTGTGCTGACGGCGATGAGCACGCCGGCCGACAAGGCTGCCGCCGCTCCAGAGGCTGCCTGGCCGGTGGATACCTTCTTCGACGACTTCCACAAGCTGTCGGAGTACGTGAATGGCGAGCCGGTCATCCTCTATCACGCGAAGGCGGCGAACACCGATGCCGACAGCTTCGCGTTCTTCCGCCACTCGGAAGTCATTGCCGCTGGCAATCTCTTCTCGACGATCAGCTATCCCCTGATTGACACGGCGAAGGGCGGCACGATCCAGGGCGTGATTGACGGCCTCAATCATATCCTCGATCTCTCGGTGGCCGAGTACCGTTCGCAGGGCGGCACGTGGGTCGTGCCGGGGCGAGGACGCCTGTCGGACACGGCCGACGTCGCATCCTATCGCAACATGCTGGTGATGATTCGCGATCGGATCCGCGATCTCAAGAAGCAGGGCAAGACGCTCGATCAGATCAAGGCGGCGCGGCCGACGTTGGATTTCGACGGACGCTATGGCGCAACGACGGGCCCGTGGACAACGAGCATGTTTATCGAGGCGGTGTATAAAACACTTTAAGGTCCGGCTGAAGCCGGACACTACGAGAAGGTCCGGCTGAAGCCGGACACGACGAGAGGACAGCGATGCGCAACCTACTGCTGATCACCGTGGCCGCCGTGTTGATGGCATCAACCTCGAACGCCCACCATTCCTTTGCCGCGACCTACGAGACCGGCAAGTCGATCACGCTGGAAGGCGCCATCGTCCAGTTCGTGTATCGAAACCCGCACTCGTTCGTCCACATCGACGCGCCCGACGAGAACGGCGTCTCGCAGCGCTGGGCCGTCGAGTGGGGCGGGACGACGCAGCTGGCCCAGGCCGGCGTGAAGCGCGACTCGTTGAAGGTGGGCGACAAGGTGAAGATCAGCGGCCGGCCATCTCGCGTGCCGGGCGAGTACCGCGTGCTGATGGTCAACCTCTCGCGTCCGGCGGATGGCTTCACGTGGGGCCGGGGAGCGAATGAAGTTGTCGATTGACGAGGGACGATTGACGATTGGTCGAGTGACGACGGGCGTGAATCGAATTCTTCTGCTCACTGTGTGCTGCGTGCTCGCCGTGTCGTTGTCGCTCGGCGCGCAGGGCCGTGGTGGTCGCGGTGGCGCTCGTGGTCCTGCGCTCACGCCTCGCCAGTCCGCGCCGATCGATCTCGCCGGCTACTGGGTGTCGCCGATCATCGAGGACTGGAAGTACCGCATGGTGACGCCCAACAAAGGCGTCTTCGATGCGGTACCCCTCAACCCCGAGGGACGCAAAGTCGGGGAGAGCTGGGATCCGGCCAAGGATGAAGCGGCGGGTGAGCAGTGCCGCGCCTACGGTGCCGGCGGCATCATGCGGCTGCCGGGCCGCCTGCGCATCTCGTGGCAGGACGATACGACGCTGAAGGTCGAGACAGATACCGGCACGCAGACGCGGCTCCTTCGCTTCGGCAACGCGCCGGCCACGGCAGAAGCGACGTGGCAGGGACAGTCGGTCGCGCAGTGGAACGTCCCGGCTCGCACGTTGAAAGTCGTCACGACAAACCTGCGTCCAGGCTACGTGCGCAAGAACGGCGCGCCGTACAGCGAGAAGGCGACCGTCACTGAGTACTGGGATCTGAACGAGCTGCCGAACGGCGATCGCTGGCTCACCGTCATCACCAAGGTCGAGGACCCGCAGTACTTCACACGCGCCTATACGACGAGCTCTGACTTCAAGAAACTCGCCGACGCCACGGGGTGGAATCCCACTCCGTGCTCCGCGCGTTAGAGCGCGCGCGGACTCGCCGCGTGTGAGGCGGCCACGTCAAACCGGCCATCCGAAGTCGGCTGCCATCTGCACCAGTGGCAGCCACTCCTCCTCCGGCGCCGCGCGCAGACCGGGCGTGCACAACTCACCAAACGGACCCGTGGGAACATCGAATTGTCTGGCGCGGAGTTGCGGCGCAGCGAAGTCGAGGACCTCAGCGAGGTTCGTGGCTGTTGCGTCGCGATCGTCAGCGGATCCAGCCCGCCGCCGCACTCTGCAGAAAGTGTCTGCGAGAGAACCGTCTCGTTCCGTTCATGAGTAACTCCTTGGACAGATCACCGCGTGCCGGCCCCGGCAGTTCAATCGCTGTGCCTGATCAGGGCTGAGTCACACGTGTGTCAGCAGGGCACAACCGTTGCTCGTTCGATGCGCATGGCGATCGCCGAACGGCTCAGTCGATACAAGGAGTTCGCGAAGTTTCTCGGCAAGTACGGACGCGCTGATTTCGTCGCGTCGGCTGATGCCGATCCACGCGCGGCCGATCAGGGCGGGGCGACCACCAATGCGGACGAGTTCGCGCGCGACGTCGAGTCGCTCGGCCCCACGTTCATCAAGCTGGGTCAGGTGCTCTCCACGCGAGCCGACCTGTTGCCACCCGCCTATACCGAGGCGCTTGCCCGTCTGCAAGACGAAGTGGAGCCGTTCCCGTACGCCGATGTCGTCGCGATCGTCGAGCACGACCTCGGCGTGCGACTGTCGAAGGCGTTCATCGACTTCGAGGAGACGCCACTCGCCGCGGCGTCGCTTGGCCAGGTGCATCGCGCCGTCTTACGCAGCGGCCGCGAGGTCGCCGTCAAAGTGCAGCGGCCGAACGTGCGCGAGCTGGTCCTCCAGGATCTCGACACGCTCGATCAGGTCGTCTCGCTCATCGAGCGCTTCAACGGCACGACGCGAAGCTTGGATGTCCCCCGCGTGCTCGAAGAATTCCGTCGCACCATGCTGCGCGAGCTGGACTACCAGCAGGAAGCGCGCAACATGGTGGCCCTGGCGCATCAACTGCGCGACTTCGACCGCATCGTCGTGCCGCTGCCGATCGACGACTACACCTCGTCGCACGTGCTGACGATGGACTTCGTCGAAGGGACGAAGATTACGAAAGTGGCGTCGATCGAATGGACCGAGATCGACGGCGCCGCGCTGGCGAGCGATCTGTTTCGCGCCTACCTCCAGCAGATTCTCGTGGACGGGCTGTTTCACGCCGACCCCCATCCGGGCAATGTGCTGGTAACACCGGATCGACGTTTGGCGCTGGTGGACGTCGGAATGGTTGGACATCTCTCCAGCGGAATCCAGGAGCAGTTGTTCCGTCTGATGCTGGCGATCGCTGGCGCGCGCGGGGACGAAGCCGCGACGGTGTTCATCGCTCTTGGCGAACAGCTCGAGGGGTTCGAGGACGCGCCGATGCGACGGATGGTCGCGGACCTGGTTGCGCGATATCACAACACCTCGGCGCAGGACCTGAATGTCGGGCGGGTCGTGCTGGACATGACGCGCTGCGGCAACCGCTTCGGCCTGCGCATGCCAGCGGAGCTCCCGCTCCTGGGCAAGACGCTGCTCAATCTGCACGAGATCGGCCGGGTGCTCGATGCGAGCTTCGACATCAACGAATCGATGCAGGCGCATGCGACCAGCCTGATGCGGCGCCGGATGCTCCAGACCATGACGCCGACGCATCTGCTGTCGTCGTTACTCGAGGTCCGCGACTTTGCCGAACGGTTACCCGAGCGCGCCAACCGGATTCTGGGCGCACTCGCGGCGAACGATTTACGGCTGAAGGTCGAAGTCATCGATCACGGATCGATTCTGGACGGCCTTCAGAAGGTGGCGAATCGCATCGCGCTCGGCGTCGTGCTGGCCGCGCTCATCGTCGGGGCGGCGATGCTGATGCGCGTGCAGACGTCGTTCACGCTCTTCGGCTATCCCGGCATCGCGATGCTGCTGTTTGTCGCCGCTGCCACCGGCGGACTCTGGATGGCGTGGACGATCCTCGCCGGCGATGTGAGGCGTGTCAGACACGGAAGGCGGACCTGACCGCGTCGCTCCAAGCAACCGGAGAGCTCGGGATCCGTTCTCTCCGCCATCTCCGTTAGCAATGCGACACAGCGAGACATAATACGACCGATGCGGCGACCGGCTCTGTTTCTCCTGTGGACCACGCTCACCTTGTCACTGGCCGCCCAGCAGCCCGCGCCGAACACTGACCAGACGCATTGGGAACGATACCGGCGGCAGGCCACGACGCCGCAACCCGATCAGCATCTGACCGATCCGGCGATCATCGGCGCGATTGACCTGCACGCGCATCACGATCCGGACAGCTATCCGCGCTATGCCGATGCGTTTGAGATCGCGCGTCTGACAAAGGATCGCGGCTTGCGCGGACTGGTGTTGAAGAATCACTGGAGCGAGACGGCCGGCATTGCCTATCTGGCTCGCAAATACGCCACGCCCGGCTTCGAGGTCTTTGGCTCCGTCACGCTCGACACACCGACTGGTGGCGTGAACCCGCAGGCGGTTCGCTACATGGCGGATGTCGTCGGTGGTTACGGGCGCATCGTCTGGATGCCGACGCACGACTCCGAGCACGAGGTGCGGTACAACAAGGAGCAGCGGCCGTTCGTGCGCGTGTCTCGAGACGGGAAACTGCTTCCCGAAGTGCATGAAGTCATCGCCATCGTCGCCCAGCACGACCTGACCCTGGCGACCGGGCACGTGACGCCGGAAGAGACGCTTCAGATTCTCAAAGCCGCGAAGGCGGCCGGCGTGAGGCGGCTGATCGTCACGCATCCGCTGCTCGATCCACAGTTCACGTGGATGTCGATCGAACAGCTGCGCGAAGCGGCGAACCTGGGGGCGTTCATCGAGCTCACCGGGGGCGCGGTGACCGCTGAGGGTGAGCCGAAGCGTCGCGCGCTGGCCGCGTTGAAAGACATCGGTGCCAGCCACTTCATTGTTGGCAGCGACGCCGGGCTCGCCGGCCGCGCCAATCACACCGACACGCTCGCGCTGGCGGCGAAGGCGCTGCGTGCCGCGGGGATCTCGGACGCCGACCTGACGCTGATGTTCAAGGACAACCCGGCGTTCCTCGTGAAGCTGAAGCCGTAGGGCCGGTCCTTTCGGACCGGCTAGGATATAGCTTCGAGACAGCGGTGATGCAGTCGATCGTCGGCAGCGGCGGCGCCGGTACGAATTAGCCGATGTGTGCGTAGAGCGCAGGCTTCAGCCTGCGCGTCAACGCGGTCGAGGGCCGTAACGATCGGCCAGGTAATCGAGCAGGACGCTGCGATCCTGATCGGAGACCTTCGCTCCCCAGCCGACCATCTTGTTGATCTCGGCGTCCCACTGCGCCCGGGTGAGGCGCTGCTGACGAATGACATCATCGTCGTGACAGGCGAGACATGACGTCTTGAGCGCCGGCGGCGGTAATGGCTGTTGGATGCCGTCGCCAATGCCACCTTCCGCTCCGAGAGACACGCGCACGCTGACGCGTGGCACGACGTTCCAGAGGTAGCCAGACGGATTCCATTCCTGCTCGAGCGGTTGCGTGTTGCCCGCCGCATCGCGCGCTCGCGTCATGAGGGTGTACTCGCCCTCGCGCCGCGGGGTCCACCGATAACTCCACAATCGCCAGCCGAAGTCCGTTCGTTGGTTGCCAGGCATCGTCGCGCTCGACCAGCTGCGGCCTTCGTCAACGCTGACCTCCACGCGGGTCACAGGTCCCGCGTCCCCGCTCCACGCCGCGCCACGAAACGTGATCGGCTTGCCGGCCACAAGGCTCGCGGGCTCTCGAGGGTCGTAGATCACGCTCTTCACCCGCAGACTCGTCACCGGCTGCATTTGCTCCGGAGGGACTGACGTGCCTGGTGGCACGCCGCGTCCGGGATGGCGATACGCGCGAGCCATCCAGAAGCCATCATGTTCACGGTCGAGCACTGAGATCGATGTGACCCATTTGATCCATGAGTCACCGGCCCAGCCCGGGACGATGAGACGCAGCGGAAAGCCGTGTTCGACGGGAAGCGTCTCGCCGTTCATCTCGTAGGCGAGGAGCGTCGCGGGATGCAGTGCCTTGGCGATCGGGATCGATCGTTGGAAGTCGGGCATCATCCCAATCGGCACGTCCGCGCCGTTGAAGAGGACTTCCTTCGCTGACGATTTCAAGCCGGCGCGTTTGAGCACATCGGCGAGCCGCACGCCGCGCCATCGTCCATTGCCGACGGCGCCGTGCCCCCACTGCAGGCCAGGCATGGAGGGCTCGTAGAAACCGCGGCCGTTGCCGGCGCATTCGAGCACGCTGACCACCTCGGCCGACGGCATCCGCCGAAGGTCGTCGATCGTCAGCGTGAGCGGAGTGGTGAGGTCGCCTTCGAGACTCAGCCGCCACTGGTCGCGGTCCACGCGCGGCGTGTAGACGTGCGTGCGAACGAAGAACCGGTCGATCGGCGTGATGTAGTCGGAGAAGCCGGCGAGCGGCATCTCGAGATCCAGAGGACGAGCTGACCGCACGATCATGTCTCGCTTCGAGGCCGAGGTGCCCGGCTGAAGTAGAAAGGCAGCCGATAGCAGGATGAAGTGCCGACGCGGGATGTCCATTCTGGTTTGTAGAAGAGTGTAGAAAAGTGTAACAGCGCTCCCAACAACTCGGCGGTGCCGTCCCGATCGAGTGTCCATGTCGAGTTTCGTACGTGGCGGAGTCTTTGCTCCTCACGACATACCGTGAGGCCTGCTTTCGTAACGGCCGTGGTTGTCCTGTGCGGGTCCGCACTTGCGCAGGCTGGACCGTACATCCCGGCTCCGCCGTTGCCGCCACCCACCGGGGCAGTCGTTCAGGTGTCCACGATGGCGGAGCTGGCGAGCGCCGTCGCGTCCATCGCCTCGAACACCACGATCATCATCGCCCCAGGCACGTACGAGCTCGAAGCGCCGCTCTCGATCAACGGCCGCTTCACCAACGTCGGCATTCGTGGTGCGACCAACAACCGAGACGATGTGGTGCTGGTCGGCAAAGGCATGAGCGGATCGAGCGATGGTGGGACGCCGTTCGGAATCTGGGTGGGTGGCAACGTGCACGGTGTGACGATCGCCAACCTGACCATTCGCGACATCTACAACCATCCGATCAATTTCAACGCCGGCACGCAGTCGCCGCTGATTCACAACGTGAGGCTGGTGAACGCCGGCCAGCAGTTCATCAAGGCAAACCCGGATGGCGCCGGTGGCGGTGTGGACAACGGGACCGTCGAGTACTCGGTGATCGAGTACGAGACGACCAGCCGCAACACCTACACGAACGGTGTAGACGTCCACACCGGCGACAACTGGATCATCCGGCACAATCTGTTCAGGAACATTCGCGCGCCGCAGGGTCTGGCCGGACCGGCGATTCTGATGTGGAACGCCTCGACCAATTCGATCGTGGACAGCAACACGTTCATGAATTGCCAGCGTGAGATCGCGCTCGGACTCGTCGAACGGACGCCCGACGATCACACGGGCGGCATCGTCAGAAACAACTTCATCTATCGATCGGTTGCTGGCGACGCAGCGATTGCAGTGGCCGATTCGCCGAACACTCACGTGCTGCACAATACGATCCTGATCGGTCGCACGTATCCGAACGCGATCGAGTACCGGTTCCCCGATACCACTGGTGTGGTCATCGCGAACAATGCCCTCGACAGTGCGATTACGCTCCGTGATGGTGCATCGGCGACGGTGACTGGCAATTACACGCATGCCACGCCCGAGATGTTCCGGAACGCGGCCGCCGGCGATCTGCACGTGGTGGCGACCGCGACCGCGTTGCTCGATCACGTCACGGACGTGTCAGTGGACGCGGCGACCGACTGGGATGGCCACCCGCGTCCGGCCGGCTCGGCAGACATTGGCGCCGACGAGTATCGGCTCGGTGGACCGCCGTCGCCTCCGAAGAATCTCCGCATCGTCGGTTCGAACTGAGCATTTTCGCGGTCAGGCGAGCGTCTTGCAGCCTCCAGGTTCGTGCCTCAGCCTGGACTCCATCCGGCCAAGTCGGCGGCGATGGCGCGGTTGCGATACGTCACCGATCAGGGTCCTGGCATTCGACGGATCAAATCGGGCAGCGGGTTTCGCTACGTCGGTGTGAGCGGCCAGGCCGTCCGACGGAAGGACGTCGTCGCACGCATCCGCGCTTTGGCCATCCCCCCGGCATGGACGGACGTGTGGATCTGTCCGGATCCACGCGGGCACCTTCAAGCCACCGGCCGTGACGCCAAACGGCGCAAGCAGTATCGCTATCATCCAGACTGGCGAAAGACGCGCGATGAGACCAAGTTCGATCGCATGCAGGCGTTCGCGCGCGCGTTGCCGGTCCTGAGACGACGGACGCAGGCCGATCTGGCGCGGCCGGGTCTGCCCCGCAACAAGGTGCTCGCCACGATCGTGCAGCTGCTCGAGCGGAGTCTCATTCGCGTCGGCAACGAGGAGTACGCGAAGCAGAACCACTCCTTCGGACTGACCACGCTGCGTGACCGGCACGTGAAGGTGCGGGGTGGCACGCTGCAGTTCCAGTTCCGCGGCAAGAGCGGCAAGCACCACACCATCGACGTCAACGACTGGCGTCTCGCGCACGTCGTGAAGCAGTGCCGCGACCTGCCCGGTCAAGAGCTGTTTCAATACGTGGACGAGAACGGTAGACGTCAGCGCGTCGGCTCTGGCGATATCAACAACTACGTGAGAGAAGTGACCGGCGAGGAGTTCACGTCGAAAGACTTCCGCACCTGGTGGGCAAGCGTGCTCGCCGTCTGCGCGCTGCGGGAACTGCAGCCGGGAAGGACGAAGACACACAGCGAGAAGAACGTGCTGCTGGCCGTTGATGCCGTCGCCGGTCTCCTGGGAAACACCCGGGCGGTCTGCCGCAAGTCGTACGTGCATCCGGGTGTCATCGACTGCTATGTCGAGGGTTCGCTGGAGAAGGTGCTCGACCGCCGTTCCAAAGCAGTGGGGAAGTCAGCGACCGGTCTGCGCGCCGAGGAAGTGGCACTGCTGACAGTGCTGAAGCACGTGCCGAACAAAGAATCAGGAAAGAGAAGGGCCGCGTAACAATCGAACAACCCTGCCGGTGAGCTGATCAGATCCGATCGACACGTACAATTCACGATCGCTGACCGACACGCTGAAGGCGAGACGGCGTTCGAGACGTGCGACGAGCGAGGCGATCAGCGCTCGATCGATGCCGTACAGCTCCAACGTGTCTGCACCATAGATCGTCTTGCCGGCGAGCTGTTTCAGATACTGCGTCGCATCCTTGTGCGTGTAGACGGCCACACGTGCCGCGAGCTTCGTGGCTTTGTGCAGCCGGCCGGCATCAGGCGTGCCGATGTCGATCCACCCGATGAGGGCGCCGGTGAGATCGCGCACGGCGATCGCCGGCTCGTCAGGAGTGGAAACGCCGCGAGAGAACTCGATCCCTTCGGTGAATTCCAGCAGGTACGCGATGACTCGCGCGACCAGGTACTCCTCGGACTCCGACGGATGGCGCGCGACCCGCAGCGCGAGCGTCTCATAGACGTGACGATCCGTGTCCGAGAGCTCGATGTCGAAGTTGTAGATGGTCGCGGTGAGGGCCATGACGAAGAACGAGCGTACACTGAGTCAGTGACTCTCAAGAACAATGCGCGTCTCGTGTACTCCACGGAAACCGCCGGCAAGTGTCCCGTGTGCGGCTGGCCGCAGCGAGACTGCCAGTGCAGCACACGACACGCCGCCGATGTTCCCCTCCCGTCGCGGATCGTCGCGAAGGTGCGCGTGGAGAAGAAAGGCCGCGGTGGCAAGACTGTCACCGTTGTGTACGGGTTGCCGCAGAACGCGGAGTTCCTGAAGGAGCTCAGTCAGGAGTTGAAGCGCGCCTGCGGGACTGGTGGGACGGTGGTCGATGGCGGAGTTGAGCTGCAGGGTGACCTGCGGCCGCGCGTGCGCGACGTGCTCGCCCAGCGGGGCTACGTCGTGAAAGGCTGAACGCGCGCCGGCCATGATCGTCATCGTTGCCGTGCTCGTCGCGCTGGCCGCGGTGGGCGTCCTCTACCAGGAGATTGCCGGCCGTTCGGCATCGCGCCGGTTCCCTCCGCCGGGAGAGCTGATCGACGTCGGTGGCCATCGACTGCACGTGGCCTGCAGCGGGTCCGGCAGTCCGCCCGTTCTCCTCGAATCGGGAATTGCCGCCTCGTCCCTGAGCTGGGTCGGCGTGCAGCCTGCGGTAGCTCGCTTCACACGCGTGTGCATGTACGACCGCGCTGGCCTGGCGTGGAGCGATGTCCCTTCATCACCGCGGACCTTTGATCGGATCGTCAGCGAGCTGGCCGCGGTGCTGGCGAAGGTGGCGCAAGGCGAGCGCTGCATCCTGGTCGGACATTCGTTCGGCAGCTTCGTCGTTCGCGGCTACGCCATGCGTCATCCGGAGGCCGTCGCAGGACTGGTCCTCGTCGATCCGGCCATCGAGTGGCTCACTCCGGATCCGGAGCGCGCCTACCGGCTGCGTCGCGCACAACGCCTTGCACACGTGGGAGCGTGGCTCGCGCACGTCGGTATACCGCGAGCGTGTCTGGCGCTGCTCATCGGTGGAGCGCCGTCCGCGCCGCAGCGCTTTTCGAGACTGTTCGGGGAGACTGCCGCGCAGACGCTGGCGCGGCTGGTTGGCGAGGTGCGCAAGCTGCCGCCAGCCACGTATCCGCTGATGCAGGAGTTCTGGTCGCGGCCCAAGTGCTACCGATCGATGGCCGGTCATCTGGCGGCGCTCGAGCGCGACGGGGCCACCATCGCGCGGATCGTCACGCCTGCGGAGATCCCCACGATCGTGATCTCCAGCGGCAATCAACCACAAGAACAGATCGACGCGCAAGGCATGCTGGCGCGCGCCTCACACGCCGGCCGTCACGTCATCGCGGCGCGCAGCACGCACTGGGTGCAGTTCGACGAGCCGGAGTTGGTGGTGGCTGCTATCCGCGAGATAGCGGATCGTTCGAGTCGTTCGGACCGTTCGGTCGTTCGGGCCGTTCAGGATCGTTCGGACGTTCAATGAGTGCGTCGCAGGTTCACGTCAAGGTGCCGTATGACACTGCAGGAACTCGAACGAACGTTACCAAACGGCCTTCACGACGCCGAGCTCGTGAAGTTGCACATCGACTATGAAGGCCTGCGGGTTGTTTTGGAACTCGAGCTGGACGTCAGCGTCAACCTCGATGAAGAAGAACGTTACCGGCGTGGTCGGATCACGTTCTCAGGTGTCGAGTTCGTCGCAATTGACCCACCGACCGACGTGAGCTCTATGGGCATGTCAATGCTTGCCGTCGGAATGGGGCAGCCGGCGACAGCGCCGTGCAGTCTACCGAAGCTTCCGACGGAGTGCTTCTTGTGCTGGCTGTTCGTTGATCGATCGAACAGCTTCATTCGACTGGCCGCGCGAGCAGTCGAGCACGAGTGGGCATAACGGTGACTGGTTTCGCTCGACGGATTTCATGGTTGGGCACAGCGAGCCTGGTGCTCTTCGTTGGGAGTGCTGTCATCTTCCAATACAACTTTCATCTTCGCGACGCCGGCCGACCGCCGCTGCTGTCCACCCTCAACAACTACCAGCTCTGCGTCATGATGCAATTAGGAGCGGCAATCTGCGGCTTCCTCGCCATGAGGCGCGGCAGCGTATGGTGGACACTCGTTGTGGTCCTAGCAATCGTCATGGCTGTCGGCTGTTTCTTCAGCGAAGTCTGAGCCATGGCTCGAAAGGAAGATATGACCAGAGCAGCCGCAGAAGAAATCGTCCGAGAGCTGCTCGGCGCCTCCGCAGCGTTGAACGAGACTCTTCGACTCGTTCAACACGAAGCGCCGGACATATTCGAGGGCTATCGGAAGCGGACGGCCGAAGTGATAGCTGCGATCTATCTCGATCTCATCAAACCCATAGTCAAAGACCATCCCGATCTCGATCCTGGGCATCAGAGAACGACTGCGTAGAGCGTGTCGCGACGAATGCGGGCCGGCGCAGGGCGCGCCGGCCCATTCCTGATCAGAACTCACGGCGCAGCGCTTCGCGCGCTTCTTTGACCATCCGATCGCAGTGCACGGCGGCTTGCGCCATGCGGGTGCCGCGATAGGCAGTGGCCATCGCTTCATGGCGGACGATGTTCTCACCAGGAGTACGCGGCGTGACCGCGCCAGGAGCCGCTTTCGGCACGAATACCCAGGTGCGAAGCTCCGGACGATACACATACGGCGCTTGCGCGGTGGCTACCGTCGGAACCAGCAGCGCAAAGGCAACAGTGGCGAAAAGAGTGAAGCGTGTCATGACGACCCAGCCTTTCTGCATACCGACGCCATTCATCGTGACCGTGCGCACGCACGGCCGTGAACGATCGAGCGGCCGGTCTTACACGCGAAGAACGAGCCGTGCGTTCAGCGGCGGGTCGATCACGCCGCGATGCAGGTGTGCCAGCAGGGGAGCCGTCGGCGGCGGGGCAACCGCACCGAACACGGGCAGCGTCTGCACGGCGTGAAGAACGGGTCGCGCTTCCTCGCGAACGAACGTGCCGTCGGCCAGAAGGGCTGTGCACGTGACGGTCGCGGCGGAAACGACGGGCAACCCGTTCTTCACTGCCTCGTCATGACAGAACCCGATTGTCGTCCTGTGTTCGCCGCACCAGGTGAGGCATGCGGCGGGAAGGACCGGTAAGCCGGTCAAGGTGACGACGATGAGGAGAACTGTGAGTCGAAGCATTGCCGTGCCCTTGCGCCCGATAGAAGAGCAACGGCAGTGCCAGGGCCGGAGCGCGCTAAATTGGCGAGAAATGTAGAGACAGTCGCAGCCGCGGCGCGAACATTTCAAAGGCGCCGCGAGATCTTTCACGGCGGGTCTAAAGACCCGCCGTTACTTCAACATCGCGTCGCGAGTCGCTTTGAACTCGTTGCCCGGCTTCCACTCCGGGAACTTCGCGGCCTTGGCCACGTTATAGCCCACCAGAAACAGCAGCTGCGCATCGTCGGCCGCGCCAGTGAGATCCCAGTCAGGTTTCACCTGGTCGGACGGCGCGTGGTAGTCCTTGTTGGTGTACTCGTCGCGCTTCTGCTGGCTGTACTCGGGCGGCTTGCCGACGAAGTCGATGCCGGTGTCGGTGTAGAGCGCCGGCACGCCTTTCTTCGCGAAGTTGAAGTGATCCGAGCGGTAGTAGAAGCCCTTCTCTGATTCAGGATCGGGACGCAGCGTGCGCCCCTGGGTGGCGGCGGCGTCGCGGAGGTAGTCGTCCAGATCGGACGCGCCCATGCCGATCACGGTGATGTCCTTGGTGCGTCCCCACTGGTTTACGCCGTCGATGTTGATACCCGCGAGTGTCTTCGCCAGTGGGTAGATCGGCTGCTCGGCGTAGTGCTGCGAGCCGAGCAGTCCCTGTTCTTCGGCGCCGACCATCAGGAACAGCACCGACCGTTTCGGCCGCGGTTCGACGGCGGTAAAGGCGCGCGCGATCTCGAGCACCTGCGCCACACCGGACGCGTTGTCGAGCGCGCCGTTGTAGATCTTGTCGCCGTTCACGGGCGCGCCGATGCCCAGGTGATCCCAGTGCGCGGTGTAGACGACCCATTGGTCGCGGAGCTGCGGGTCGCTGCCTTCCAGCTTGGCGAGGACGTTCTTCGACTGAATCGTGCGCAGCGAGTTGCGGATCGCCACCGACGCCTGCAGTCCGAGCGGTACCGGCCGAAACTCGCGCGTCAGCGCCTGCTTCTTCAGCGCATCGAAGTCCTGACCGGCCATCGACAGAATCTTCTTGGCCGCATCCAGCGAGACCCATCCTTCGATCGACGCACGTCCCATGTTCTTGTCGGGTGTGACGAGATCGAAGCGCTCGTTGAGATTGCCCTGGACGACAGAGAAGGGATAGCCGGCCGGCCCCGTCTCGTGGACGATGAGGATGCCGGCGGCGCCGCGTCGGGCGCCTTCCTCGAACTTATAGGTCCAGCGGCCGTAGTAGGTCATCGCCTTGCCGTTGAACATCGACGGGTCGAGCTGCGACGGATCGGAGGCGCTGGGGATCTGCGGATCGTTGACCAGCACGACGATCGTCTTGCCCTTGACGTCCACGTCCTTGAAGTCGTCCCACTTGAACTCGGGAGCGGTGACTCCGTAGCCGGCGAAGATCATCTCGGAGTTCTCGAGCGATGACGTGTCGGCGACGCGCTTGGTCCATGCCACCAGGTCATCGCGCCACTTGAACGTCGCCTTCTTGCCGTTGCCGGCAATCGTCAGTGGCTTGGTATTGCTCGCCGTGATGCCGACCAGCGGCAGCGGCTGGATGAATGTGCCGTCGGTGTTGCCGGGTTGGAGCCCGATCTTCTTGAACTGATCCTCGAGGAACTTGACGGTGAGCTCTTCGCCTTTCGATCCAGGCGCGCGACCTTCGAACTCATCGGACGACAGCGTCTTGATGTCGGCGAGCATGCGACCGGCGTCGAGGGTCGGCATTTTCGCGACAGCGACCGGCGCGGTTGTATTGGTTGCCGCTGCAGCTGGCGGTTCCGCCGGCCGCGAGCACGCGCACACACCGACCAGAAGCAGGAGTACAGAGATTCGAGTCATGAAGAACACCCAGTCCGCCTGAAGGCGGACACTACGCAGAAGATCAGGCCTTTGCGAAGACCATCCCGAAGCCTTGTACGCGCGGGTTCAAGCCGAGCATCCGCACGCCGTTCATGAGTCCGTGCGGTGTGGACGACACCACCGGCGCGCCGATCTCTTTCTCGAGCGGAACGATCACATCCAGCGTGCGCAAGGCGCCGCAGGACAGCACCAGCGCATCGGCCTTGCGCGACGCCGCGTAGGATTCCATGCCGAGTTTGTGCAGGATCGGCTGCGTGTTCATGCCTTCGGGAACCGAGATCACCCCAAGTCCCTTGGCGGCTGTGACCTCGAATCCGTACTCCTCGAGGAAGATCTTCAGTCGGCCCGTCACCTCGTCGGTGTACGCCGTGGCGAGCGCGACGCGCCTGGCGCCCGCCGTGCGCAGGCCGTCGAGCAGACCGTTGCTCTGCGTCGTTGACTTCACGCCGGTTGCCTTCGTGACGCGCTGCATCAGTTCCTCGTGGAACTGCCGGCCCTTGTAGAACGTCAGCGACGACCCGAAGACGGAGATGACCTTGGCGCCACGCTTGGCCAGCGCTTCAGCCACGGGGACGACACGCGGAATCGCTTCTTCGTAGCCCTGGATCGTCATGCCGCCAGGCAGCCCGACGCCATCGCCTAGGAACTCGACGCCCGACGGATACAGCCGTTTCGCGTCCGGAGGAATGGGGTAGTCCTTCGGCGGAAAGATCAGACCCAGCGCCGGCTCGCCGGCGCCAAACACGGGCGAGGTCAGCAGTGCGCCGGCTGTGGTGACGCTGGCGATTCGGACGAAGTCGCGGCGTGTCGTCATAGCAAAACCACTGTAACTCAATTCTTCGTCGCCGCGTCCCAGTGCTCCTGAATCATCCCGTTTTCAACCCGAACCATGTCGAACCAGTACGCCGGATAAGTCTGATTGGGATCGTCCGGATCCTTCTCCGCGCGCTTGACGATGAGGAAGACGTAGGGGCCGCTCGCGAACATCAGCGTTGGCTTGCTCTTCCAGCCGGCCTGAATCGGCTCGGGCTTCCTAATGCGACTGAAGAACTCGACGAACGCGGCGCGTCCGGTCGGCACGTTGGGGTTGTGCTGAATGTAGGTCGGCGCCATGACCTTCTCGGCGAGCTCGACATGGCCGTACTGCAGGATGTCCTTGAATTCCACCGTTGCGATCTCGAGGTTCTTCTTTTCCTGCGGCGAGTAGTCGAACTTCACCTTGTCGTAGTCGATACCGTCCGGCGCACCGCCACGCGGAGTGCCTTTGGCTTTCAGCGCGTAGTCCCAATGCTCGGCCACTTTGCCGTTCTCGATGCGCAGCATGTCGTAGGTGTTGTACTTGTAGGTCTTCGACGGGTCGGCCGGATCTTTCCCTTCGCGCTCCCAGACGAGCACCACGAAATCGCCTTTCGCGAACTGGACGACCGGGGGATTCGCGAACTCCTTGGGAGGCGGTGTCACGGGCCCGCCCGCGGCTTTGAACCGCTCGCCAAAGATCTTCACGAAACCGGCGCGGCCGGTCGGAAAGTTGATGTTGTGCTGAATGTAGCTGTCGGCCTGATACTTGGCCGTGGCGTCGAGGTTGCGGCCCTCGAGGCACTCGAGCCACCAGTTCCGCACATGCTGTAGGTTGGCTTTCTCCTTCGCGTTCATTGCGTCTGAGGTGCGCGTCTCGGCACGCGGCAGCGCGACGGCCAGCCCCAGCAACCCCATCGCGACCACGACGCGAATGCCGATCCTCATGATCTACCTCCTGTGACGGTCCTCAACGACGCGCGGCATGATAACACCGCGACTGAGACTCCTGTCCCGGATGGTATTCGCGCGTGTAATCCGAACTATCCTCATTGTCGGAACGCAGCCACTGGTGCTGCGCTGAGGTTTCTCATGCGTCGAGTCATTGTCCCGGTCCTGCTTCTTGCGCTTGGTCCCGCGTTAGTCGCGCAAGGCGGTCGCGGTGGTGGCGCGGGTGGTGGCGCGACGACTTACGTCCTGAAACCTGCACGAGTCTTCGATGGCGAGTCCGCACAGCCGCACCAGGGCTGGGTAGTCGTCGTGCGCGGTCAACGTATCGAAGCCGCGGGACCGGCGGCGAGCATGACCCTGCCTGCCGGCGCGGAGACGATCGATCTCCCCGGCATGACTGTTCTGCCGGGTTTGATCGACGCCCACTCGCACGTCCTGCTGCATCCGTACAACGAGACGAGCTGGAACGATCAGGTCGCGCACGAGCCGCTCGCGCTCCGCATCGCGCGCGCGACGGTGTCGCTCAAGGCCACGCTCGACACGGGATTCACCACGATCCGCGACCTCGGCACCGAAGGCGCGGGTTACTCCGACGTCGGGCTCAGGCAAGCGGTCAATCAGGGGATCATTGCCGGACCGCGGATGCTCGTCGTGACGAGGGCGATCGTGGCGACTGGCACGTACGGTCCGAAGGGATTTCCAGCTGAGTGGAACGTTCCGCAGGGCGCCGAGGAGGCCGACGGCGACTCGCTGATTCGCGTGGTCCGCGATCAGGCAGGGAGGGGCGCCGACTGGATCAAGGTGTACGGCGACTACCGCGCCGGTCCGCGCGGCGAGACGACGCCCACGTTTTCGCAGGAAGAAATGAAACTGATCGTCGAGACGGCACGAAGCCTCGGGCGACCCGTCGCGGTGCACGCGTCGACGCCTGAAGCCATGCGGCGTGCGATTCTCGCCGGCGCGGGGACGATCGAGCATGGCGACGGCGGAACGCCGGAAATCTTCAAGCTGATGGTCGAGCACGGCGTTGCGTTGTGCCCGACGCTCGCGGCCGGGCACGCGACCAGTCAGTACGCCGGCTGGCGGCCCGGACAGGATCCGGAACCGCAGGGAATCCAGCGCAAGCGCGCAAGTTTCAAAGCCGCGCTGGATGCCGGCGTGACGATCGCCAGCGGATCCGACGTCGGCGTCTTTGCCCACGGCGACAACGCGCGCGAGCTCGAGCTGATGGTGGCCTACGGTATGACCCCGCCCGACGCGCTGAAATCCGCCACGTCGATCGACGCGAAAGTGCTGCACATGGAAACGCAGGTCGGCAAGGTCGGGCAGGGTCTGCAAGCCGACCTCATCGCCGTTGACGGCGATCCGACGAAGGACATCTCGGTGCTGCACAAAGTGAAACTGGTCATGAAGGCCGGCGCGATCGTGAAGCGGTAGTCGCAGCCGCGCGTTTCATGGCTGAATCTGCGGGTTGGTCGGGTTCGCCGGCGCGACCAGGTTCCGCGCGAAGAACGGCAGCACGTTCGCCTCGATGCGCTCGCGCACCTTGTTGGTGTGGTCGCCGTCGTACTCTTCGTAGTAGTGCGGCACCCGCAGCTTGGTCAGCGCCGCATGCAGTTGCTGGTTCGACGCGAGCAGCGGGTCCTTCGTTCCGATCTCGATACCAATCGAGTAGTACTTACCGAGGTTCGCCACGTGCTGCTCGAGCATCTCGAGCGGCGAGTTGGCCACCCACTTGGCGACAATGTCCGGTCGCACCTTGCCGTCCTTGACGGGCAGGTCGAGAAAGAGCGGCGGGTTCTTCGGATTCGGCGACCACGCTGCGGCCGATGCGAGGGTCGTCGAGGGACCGAACCCCGGCGCCTTCGCCGCTTCTTCCGCTTGTTCACGCGTCTTGATGGCTTCGACAGCCGCCATGCTTTCGGGTCGCGGATTCCGATTCGCCGCCAGGCAGCACGCGCTCATCACATAGAGCGCGCCGAAGACATCCGGCCGCTTCATCCCGATCTTCAGCGCACCGTAGCCACCCATCGAGTGACCGGCCAGGCCACGGCTCAAGCGGCTTGGCAGCGTACGGTAGTTGGCGTCCATGTACGTGACGAGGTCTTCAGCAACGAAGCGCTCCCAGTCGCCGGTAGTCGGCGAGTTCGAGTACATGCTGCCCTTGTGGAGCGTGAACGCACTCGGCGTGACGACGATCGCACTGCTGAAGCCTTGCGCGATCGCCAGTCGATCGCCGCTCTCCTGCAGACTTGCGAGCCGCGCGGTGAACGTGTCTTCGCGTCCGCCGTAGCCGTGCAGCAGATACACGACAGGGAAGCGCCGGCTCTGATCGCTCGCATACGCTGGTGGGAGATACACCGTGACATCGCGATCGGGTGAGTCGCCTTCGAGATTGCCCTCGAGTGCTTTGCCGTGGACGGTGATCCGTTCGATCTTTCCTGGGCCTCCGACAGGGCGAGGAGCCGGGGCTCCACCGCCGCCGCGTCCCCCTTGCGCTTCGAGCATTGCCGCTGTGCACCCGACTGCAATGGCGAGCACACCTCCGAGGGTCGTCTTGGTCATCACACTCCCCAGAATGTCCGGTCAGCCGTCAGAATTCCGACGGTGATGATAGCGCCTAGGTGCGAAAAGCTGTGCGGATTTCGGACGGCGAACATTTTGCACACAACAGCTCTTCGTGCGCCGAGTTCGGGCCTTCCGACCGCCTCGTAAACGCCGGACAAAACGTCCGATGACTACCTGTCCGCTCACCGCAGCGGCGACGGCCGGCCTGCGTTACGTCCGCGACGAACAGCCCGGAATCACGCGCCGGAAGTGCGGAGAGGGCTTCGTTTACATCGGCACCGACGGAAAAACAATCCGCAACACCACAGTACTCGATCGCATCCGCGCGCTCGCGGTTCCGCCGGCGTGGACCAACGTGTGGATCTGTTCCGACCCGCGCGGTCACCTGCAGGCGACCGGACGTGACGCGAAAGGCCGCAAGCAGCACCGCTATCATGCGGCATGGCGCGCCCATCGCGACGAGACGAAGTTCGATCGTCTGCAGGCGTTTGCCGATGTGCTCCCGCAGGTCCGCCGCCGCACGAATGCCGATCTCCAGCAACAGGGTCTGCCGCGCAACAAGGTCCTCGCGACGATCGTGCAGCTGCTCGAGAAGAGCCTGATTCGTGTCGGCAACGAAGAGTACGTGCGCGCGAACCAGTCGTTCGGGCTCACCACAATGCGCGCGCGTCATGTCCGCGTGAACGGCTGCACGCTGCAGTTTCAATTCCGCGGCAAGAGTGGTGTGCGCCATTCAGTGAAGGTCACCGACCGCCGCCTCGCGCGCGTCGTCAAGCATTGCCGCGATCTGCCTGGGCAGGAGCTGTTTCAGTACATCGATGAGGCAGGCGACGCGCAGGTCGTGGACTCTGGTGACATCAACGGCTATTTGAAGGAAATCACCGGCCAGGAGTTCACAGCGAAGGACTTCCGCACGTGGTCGGGTACGGTTTTGGCCGCCACCGCGCTGCGCGAGGTGCCGCCGCAAGACACCAAGCGTGAGACGGAGCGTTGCGTGAACGTGGCCATCGAGGCGGTGGCCGGCATGCTGGGCAACACGCCGTCGGTATGCCGCAAGTCTTACGTGCACCCCGGTGTCGTGGATTCCTACCGGGACGGCACGATGGCCGCTGTCTTCAGTCGCAAGATACGCTCATCGGCGAGAGCGGGGCTCCGTGCGGACGAAGTCGCGCTTCTGGCTTTGCTCAAGCACCTCCAGAATCGCGACCCCGCGCGGACTGCTGCGTAAGCCGGCCGGTCCGAAAGGACCGCCCTCCCTACTTCAACGGAATAAACGCCAAGGCGTTGTTGGCGTTCATCGGAATCACCAGCTGATTCGCGCCCGAGTCGTAGCACATCGACGCCGGGTTGGGGATGTTTTGGGCGATGAGCTCCGCCGGCTTCCCGGGACGAATGCGCGACACGCCGCCGTTCACGACGCTGCTCACGTACTTTGTCCCGTCCTTCATGATCACCAAGCCATCGTTGCCTGCCTGGACGGCCTTCTCCGTCTTGAGCAACTTGCCATCCTGACCGAATGTCAGCACCTCGTCGTTGCCGATGTTGATGACGACGATGTTGCCTTTTTCATCGAAGGCGATGCCGTTGGGCTGACGGAGCGGGGCGCCCTGAATGAAGATCGACGCACTGCCGCTCGGGGTGATCTTCCACACCTGCCACGTCGAGGCATCGGGGTTCTGTCCGCCCCCACCTGTCTGTGTCGCGTAGATCGTTCCGTCGTCTGTGACTTCGAGGTCATTGAAGCCGGTTGACTTGTCCACCTTGATCTCGCCGGCGGGCATGCCGGTCTTCATGTCGAACTTGCGGACGACCGAGACGGCGGGATCGTTCGGGCCGGTGCCGCCGTCGCGATCGGCGAGGTAGAGGATGCCGCCGGCGATGTCGCTGCCGAGCGGTTCATTCAGCACGAGTGGCGGCTTCAGATTGGCCCGATCGCCTGGATTCTGGATCCCGATCCAGCGCGAGGTGTGGACCGACCCGTCATGGTTGAGGAATGTGATCCACGCGTTGTTGGTCTGCACGTTCTGTCCGACGCCACGATTTGGCGCGACGATCACGCCGCGCGTCGCATCGTACGAGCAGCTCTCGGCCGAGTAGACCGAGCCGTAGACCTTGACGTTTTTCGACATCGCGTCGAATTTGCCATCCGTCGCCGGGTTGATCGGCATACCAAGGCGATTGCCGACGAAGTACGGCTGCGGACCGGCGGGTGCGGCGGGTTGCTGCGCGAGCGCGCCAATCGAGATCCCGACGAGCAGCGCGGCTGCGCCAGTGATGAACAATGCCGATCGTTTCATCTGTCTCTCCTTCTCCGTCATGAATGCGAGACAGACATTCTGGATCAAGGCCGCGCTATTGTCCCGGGCTCGACGTTCCCCGCACGCCCCGAGGCGTGGGGCTCCGAATTCGCGGCTGCGCTGTCTTTATGATACAAAGCACTTCGTGACTTACCGCTCCCACCTTCGCGCGACATTCCTCCTGCCGGCACTGACCGAGGCAACCAGCCCGTTCTGGCGTCCGATCAAGTACTCCCTGTTTCCGCCGCTCGGCCTTGCCACGCTCGCTGCGTATCTTCGCGACGATGACGAAGCGGTCATCGTGGACGAACACGTCGAGCGCGTCGAGACGAACGATCGCCCGGACCTCGTGGTTATTCAGGTCTACATCACCAACGCACGCCGCGCGTACGCGCTGGCCGATCGGTACAGGAGCAAAGGCGTGTTTGTGGCGCTGGGCGGCCTTCATGTGACGGCGCTGCCCGACGAGGCCGCCGCGCACGCAGACGCCGTCTTCCTGGGTCCTGGTGAGCAGACGTTTCCGGCCTTTCTCGACGACTTCCGCGCCGGACGGCCTCTCAGCCGCTACGTGTCCACCGCGGGCCGCACGCTCGAGCGATTGCCCCCGATACGCCGCGATCTGATTCGGCGCCACTCGTATCTCGTCCCCAACTCGATCGTCGTCACGCGCGGATGCCCGCAGCACTGCGACTTCTGCTACAAGGACGCGTTTTTCAGCGGTGGCCGTTCGTTCTACACCCAACGCGTCGAAGACGCGTTGGCGGAGATCGACAGACTGCCAGGCCGGCATCTCTACTTCCTGGACGATCATCTGTTCGGCGATCGCCGCTTCGCAGCCGCGCTGTTTGACGGCATGCGCGGCATGAGGCGGCTCTTTCAGGGCGCCGCGACGGTGGACTCCATCCTGCGCGGCGACATCGTCGAACGCGCAGCAGAAGCGGGCCTGCGCAGCCTGTTCGTCGGTTTTGAGTCGCTCGCGCCGGGGAATCTCGTCGAGAGCAACAAGCGCCAGAACCTCGGCCGCGACTACGCCGCGGTGGCCAGGCGGCTGCACGACCTGGGCATCATGATCAACGGCAGCTTCGTCTTCGGCATGGACGACGATGACGAGACGGTCTTCCAGCGGACGGTGGACTGGGGCATCGAGCACGGCCTGACGACAGCGACCTTTCACATTCAGACGCCGTATCCAGGCACGCGACTGTTCTCACGCATGGAAGCCGCCGGCCGCATCATCACGCGTGATTGGGATCTGTACGACACCAGGCACGTCGTCTATCGGCCGGCCCGCCTCACGCCCGAGGCGTTGCAGGAGGGGTACGACCGCGCGTATCGCGAGTTCTACCGGTGGTCGTCGATCGCGCGCGGCGCGCTGTCACACGACTCGGTCAAGCATCAGGCCAAGCACTTCTTCTATGCGGCGGGCTGGAAGAAGTTCGAGCCGCTGTGGGATCTGGTGATCCGCGCCAAGCGGCTCGCGATGATGACGCCGGTCCTCGAGGGCGTCTTATCGAAGGTCACGGCTTCGTCGGGACCAAGCACCGAGAGCGGACCAAGGACCGAGAGCGGACCAAGGACCAAGGACCAAGCACCAAGGACCAGACTAGTCCCACTCGATCTCGACGCCGTGCCCGCGCGCCTTGTCGCCGTGCATCGGCGTGATGAAGCCGAGCAGACAGCCCTTGCCGCCATCGCGGAGTAAGTGGCAGCGCACCTTGATCGTGTCGCCGACTCGCACGTCTTCTTTCTTCACGCCCCTCAGGAAGATACTCTGCGGATTGGTCGCTTCGAGCGCCCACATGTCGCCTTTCACGTCGATGTAGACGATGGAATGCGGGACGATGAAGACCACCTGCTTGACCGTGCCCTCCATCAACGTCCAGGTCGTCAAGTCGTAGTTGCCGTGCGAGTGATGCGCCCACGCGGTCGCAGTGATGCTGGCCGCGCACAGGATCGCCATGCCGAACGTCTTGAGATGCATGTGTGCCTCCTCTCACCGCGCGGGTGGTCGTGGGACGTTGCTTTCGATCGAAATGTTGAGGTCGCGAACGGTAAACGGCGGCGGCTCGTGCGGGAAGCTCCACTCGCCGTAGCCCTCCGTGTAGATGTTGCGATAGCGAATCGCCAGCCCCTTGTCGTTGGCCCACGACAGCGATTGCATGAAGAGAATCGGATCCGGCATGCCCGGCGGCACCGTCGCCTCCTGTATATACAGGCGGCCGGCGTGCTGATGAACGGCCGCGAAGGTGCGCGTCTTGTCCGGGTTCGTCAGCTGCAGCAGACGGCCCGACACGAGATCGACGAAGTAGTACAAGTACTGCGTGACCTTGACGCCGTCTCGCTTGATGAAATCAAACACGGCATGATCGGTCGCGCCGGCGACCTCGACGCGGAAGTTGTTCTGGCACGTATCGCCGTCCTGCTGGTTCGCGCCCTTGGCCGCCTGGCACTTCGCGGCACGATCGGCGTGGAGTTTCTCGGCGCCGCGGTAATCGACAACCGTCGTTCGGTAGCGTCCGAGCGCATCAGCCGCGCTGTACACCTTCGCCGGCAGCTGCAGGTGATACTCCGAGGTATACGTGGTCGTCTCGATCTTCGGCGTGCCCGGATAGTTCGAGCCGAACCCATCTTCCGGGCTGACGAAGCGCGCCCACTCCTGGGCGAGGACTGGATGTGCGATACAGCAGAGGACTAACGCCACCGGGATCGGTCGAATGAAGCGCATGGTTCCTCCTCGCCTCTAACCGGTAACCCCTCGACGGGCGAGGTGAGTATAATCCGGCGCCGTGCCCTCTTTTCGCCTGATCGTGGGCGGCGGGTTCCTGGGTGTGTGGGCCTTTGGGCTTGCACTCACGGGCGGGGCACAGCAGACCCGGTCCATCGCCGACCGCGTCTATTCCGACGCGCAGGCTACCCGCGGGCAGCAGCTCTATCAAAAACAGTGCGTGACCTGCCACGGTGCCGCGCTCGAAGGTGTCATCGGGCCGCCGCTGACCGGCGACGGGTTCCTGTCAGTCTGGAGCGCCCGCTCGCTCGCTGATCTCGTGAACAAGATCGAGCAGACGATGCCGCCTGGGCAGCCTGACAGTCTCGGACGGCCGCAGGCTACTGATCTCGCTGCTTTCATCCTCCGCGCGGGCAAGTATCCGGCCGGACCGTCAGAGCTCGGCTCCGCTGACCTGGGATCGATCACATTTCCGACTCGCGCCGCTTCCGCGACCGCGGCAGGGGGAGTCGCGCTCGCACCGGCCAGCAACCTCGCACAGCTCATGCGCGGTGTGACATTCCCGAACGCCAACATCCTGTTCAACGTGCAGGTGAAGGATCCGGCGAAAGACAAGCCGGCGATGCCGATCCCGTTCGACTATGTGCTCTGGGGCTCGACTGTGTACTACGGGTGGCAGTCGGTTGATCAGGCGGCGCTGGCGCTCATCGAGACCACGCCGCTGTTCCTCGTCCCTGGACGACGCTGTGAAAACGGCCGTCCCGTCCCCGTCGATCGCGCCGACTGGAAGCAGTACACCGCGGCGCTCGTTGACACTGCGCGCACGGCGTATCGCGCATCGCAGTCACGTAGCGTGGACGCGCTGAACAAGGTGGCCGAATCGCTCAACAACACCTGCGCCAACTGCCACAAGGTCTATCGCGACGGCACGCGCGAGGGCAGCACCGCCGGCGCCAGCCGCTGTCAGTAAGCCCTTCAGCCCACCACCATTCGCCTCCCCTGTTGCTTTCCCAAAGGAAGAGTGTCACCATTCATTTGGGAAACCCACAAGAGATGAAACAGATCAGCGGAGATCTGCTGACCCTCAATCAAGGCACGCTCTATCCGGTGCTCAGGCTCGAGCAGGAAGGCTCGGTTGATTCCGAATGGGGCGCGTCCGAGAACAACCGCAAGGCGCGTTTCTATCGGCTGACGCGGCAGGGCCGCAAGCAGCTCCAGGCAGAAACCCGGAGTTGGGAGCAGACGGCGGCGATCATCGAACGCTTCTTCGCGGTGAAAGCGCAGGACGTGGAGTGAAGACCGTAAGGCGGCTGTTTCGGCGCGTGACGTCGTGGGTCACGTCTGCACGCGACGAAGAACGGCTGCGGGCTGAAATCGAGGAACACATCACGATGCAGACGGCGGAGCACCTTCGCGCCGGTCTGTCGCCAGTCGAAGCCCGCCGACAGGCGCTGCTGAAGTTTGGCAGCGTGGAGGCCATCAAGGAGAGCTATCGCGACCAGAGAGGCCTCCCGCTGACGGACACGCTCGTCCGAGATACGCGCCATGCGATGCGCCGTCTGCGAAAGACTCCCGCATTTACCGCTGCCGCTCTTATTACGCTGGCGCTTGGCATCGGCGCGAACACCGCGATGTTCGCCGTGATCGACAGCATCCTGATTAGGCCCCTGTCATATCCGCATGCAGAAGCCCTGGTCAGCATCCGACACACCGCGCGCGGCTTACCCGGCCTCCCCGACACCATCCCGTGTTCTCCTTCCATGTACTTCACGTACCGCGACGAGAACCGAGTTTTTCAACAGTTCGGAGTGTGGAGCGCTGCCGGCGCCAGCATCACCGGGATTGCGGAGCCCGAGCAGCCTCGAGCGCTCTTTGTGACCCATGGCGTGCTCGATGCGGTGGGCGTGACGCCTCTCCTGGGTCGATGGTTTTCGGAAGCAGACGACATGCCGGGCTCGCCCGGCACGGTCATGCTCACCTACGGCTACTGGCAGCGCCGCTTCGGCGGCGACACTTCCATCGTCGGGCGTGCGCTGACGATCGATTCGAAGCCGCACGCAGTCATCGGCGTGATGCCGGAAGACTTCCGTTTTCAGCGCGATCCCGAACTGATTCTCCCGCACCGGTTCGACCGGAACGCGCAGTCTCTGGGACCCTTCAGCGCCCAATGCATCGCGCGGCTCAAACCCGGCGTCACCATCAACCAGGCCAACAGCGATGTGGAGCGCATGTTGGGAGTCTGGTTGCGTGCCTGGCCCATACCGTCCGGAATGGACCGCACACCATTTGACAACGTTCGCCTCGCACCCGAGATCCAGCCGCTGAAGAAAGACATTGTGGGAGACATCGGCACGGCGCTGTGGGTGGTGATGGGAGCCCTGGGACTGGTCATGCTGATCGCCTGCGCGAACGTGGCCAACTTGTTGCTCGTACGCGCCGAAGCGCGCCAGCACGAACTCGCGATCCGGGTCGCACTAGGCGCCGGCTGGGGACGAATCGCGCGGGAAATGCTTGTCGAGAGCATGACGCTGGGAGTGTTGGGCGGCGCGTTGGGCCTCGGCCTGGCGTCTGCGGCGTTGCGGATCCTCGTTGCGAAGGGTCCGGACACGCTGCCGCGGCTGGGGGAAATCGGCATCGATCCTCTCGTGCTGGCGTTTGCCTTCGGCGTGTCCGTGCTCTCGGGCGTGCTGTTCGGTGTCATACCGATTGTGAAATATGCAGGACCGCGTATCGGAACCGCGTTACAAGGCGTCGGCCGAACGTTCAGCCATGGCCGCGAGCGCCATCGTGCGCGCAACACTCTGGTCGTGGTGCAGGTGGCGATCGCGCTCGTGCTTTTGATCAGCTCCGGTCTGATGATTCGCACCTTTCAGAAGTTGCGCAGCGTGCAGCCGGGATTCGCGCACCCGGAAGAGATCCAGGTACTGCATTCCATGGTTCCGGACGCAGTGGCAAAGGAACCGGAGCGCGTGATGCGAATGCAGAACGAGATTCTCGATAAGCTCGCCGCCATTCCGGGTGTCATGTCGGTCGGCTTTGGTGACGCCGCGCCACTGGAATCATTCCTGGGCGGCGGCAATCCGGTCTATGCCGAAGACAAGACGTTCGCCGAAGGTCAGTTTCCCCCTATGCGGCGAATCCGCAAGATCGCACCGGGATACTTCAAGACGATGGGAACGCGCGTGGTTGCGGGACGCGACTTTACCTGGACCGACTTGTTCGAGAAACGGCGCGTCGCCGTCGTGTCGGAGAATCTGGCGCGCGAGTGGTGGGGCGCTCCGGGTGCGGCGCTCGGCAAGCGGATTCGTGAAGCCGGCCCTGCCGATCCCTGGCGCGAAATCGTGGGCGTGGTCGAAAACGTGTACGACAACGGGGTGCAGGTCAAGGCGCCCGAGCTCGCATACTGGCCGGCGCTGATGGACCGGTACATCTGGGGCGACGAAAACGGATTCGCCGTGGGTTTCGGTATGTACGCGATCCGCTCCACACGCACCGGAACGGAGGGCTTGCTGGCGGAGGCGCAGCAAGTGATCTGGTCAGTGAACGGCAGGCAGCCGGTGTTCCTCGTCACCACGCTCAAAACGCTCTACGACCAGTCCATGGCACGGACGTCGTTCACGCTCGTGATGCTCGCCCTCGCCGGCGCGATGGCCCTCGTTCTCGGCATCGTCGGCATCTACGGCGTGATCGCCTATGTCGTTTCGCAGCGGACCCGCGAGATCGGCATCAGAACCGCGTTGGGCGCGCAGCGCGCGGAATTACTGAGTGCGTTCGTGCGCCATGGTCTATTGCTCGCTGGGATTGGAGCGAGCCTGGGGCTCGTGGCTGCTGCCGGACTCACGCGTCTGATGTCGTCGTTGCTGTTTGGAGTCACCGCACTCGACTTGGTGACGTACACGGCTGTTTCAGTTCTGCTGATCGCGTCGAGCGCTCTGGCCACGTATCTTCCCGCGCGTCGCGCCGTCAGTGCCGATCCGATTCAAGCACTGCGCGCGGAATAGGAATCGCTGGTCCTAGTTCCTTACCGTTTGAGCTTGTCGACGAACTGCTCGAACTTCTCGTTTTCCAGACAGATTTCGTCGATCAATTCCGCGTCAACGACGATGCGCTGCCTCAACGTGACCGTCCATGGTTTCGTGTAGGCCATGGGATCGTCAACGGTCACCTTGATCTCGAGGTGTCCGAAATCCGGACGGCGGATCTCTTCGCGTACCTTGGCCGCTTCGGTCAGCGCGCTTCCGTTCCAATCGATCCACGTATCGTTGCGCAGTCCGATTGTGTCGATCACGAGCGTATCGCCCGACCACTTGGCAGATGAGTAGCCCTGCCACGACGGGTTCGGGTCTTTTGGCAACGGCCGGCCATCCGTGAAGACCTGACGGTATCCGGCGTTCATTTCGTTGAGCACGACCAGCAGTTGCGGCGAGTGGACGAACTTCAGCAGATGCGGCAGACCGTATGCGCGAAGGAAATTGTCCGGCAGGCATCTGATGTGCGGGTCGTCGATCGCTTCGTTTTCCGTGCGCTCCTTGACAATCGGCAATTGCCAGGGCTGATACGGCAATCCTCCCGGCAGATCGACGCCGATGTTCCTCATCTGCCGCGAGGCGGCGATGTTCTTGTCATCGGAGCGCTCCTCGACGGCGCGTCCGGCGGCCTGAGGGCCGCGATTGGGCTCCGCCGTTGCCCAGATGCCGGATAGGTCCGGCTTGCCATCTGCCATCCGGGGAGCGGGCGCGGTCATATCAACCTTGCCATCGGCCTTCCGCGGCACACCGGGAGTTGGATTGTTCAGCCATTGAGCGGCCACCTGCGAGGTGAATGACATCACCAACGCCAACGGTACGAGCAAGCGACGCGTGAGGCCCACGTTCTTCCTCCAGTGATTGCCAGTCTATCGCCCGACAATCCCCGGAAGCGGGTAGATGCCGAAGGCGTGGAATGAGTTCGAGTACAGCGTCTGGTAGCGAATGCCCCTGCCGTCCTTGTCGATCCACTGCATCGACTGCTGAAAGAGTCCCGGTTCGGGGTAGCCGGCGGGCACCGTTCCTTCGATGATGTAGAGCTTGTGCTGGTGCATCCCGACCCACGCGAACGTGCGTGACTGATCGCCGTTCGTCAATTGCACGATGTGTCCTTCGACGAGGTCCTGCCACTCCCACGTCAGGTAATTCAGCTTCGCATCGCGTTGCAGCAGCTTGAACGTCGCGTAGACGATCGCGCCGCGTTCGTCATGATGCGAGTAGCCGGGACCGAGCGTCGCCGGCGCGTTGGCGCGGCAGTTGGCGTTTCCTGGCGGACACGACTTGGCGCGCTCAATTCCTTGCTGCTCGATGCTGCTGTAGTCCACGACGGTCACCGAGTAGCGCTCGCGTCCTCGCTCGGCGCTGTACACGCGCGAGGGGAGGACGTAGTTCAACTGCGACGTCCACATGCTGGCGGTGACTCGAGGTTTTCCAGGGAAGTTGATTCGGAATCCGTCCTGGAGGCTGGTGAACTCGTCCCACTCCTGTGCGGCTGCAGCGCCGGCCATTGAGAGCAGCAGCCCGAACACGAGAGCTCCAAGGAACGTCGCGAAGACGTGCCGGTAGACACTGACGCGCATGGCGTGCTCCGATCGTGAATCAGAAGTCTTTGGGCGGGGGAGCCTTGCCGCCGTCCCAGTCCTTGACCGTGCCGTCCTTCGTTTTCAGGAATCCGAGCAGGCAGCCGTTGCTCTTGTCGCGCAGCGGATGGCAGCGCGCCTTGATCACCTCGCCGGGCTTCAGCGAATCGCGCGTGACGCCGATCCCTTCGAGCTGCGCGCGCGTTGTCGCCTCGAGCGCCCACAGCGCGGTGGCGCCCGTGGCGTCTTTCACTTCGATATAGAGCCAGGAATGCGGCGTCAGAAGGTGCAGTTCCTTTACGACGCCTTCGATGTCCTGGAACGTCTCGGCGTACTGACCGTGCGAGTGATGCGCGGAGGCTGACAGCGTGAGACTCATCACGCCGGCGGCCACGATGGCTGCGCGCACTCGCATGTCTCAGCCTCGCCTATTTCCCCGGACCGCCGCCGCGCGGGGCTGGAGGAGGCAGCGTCCCGCCTTCAGCGAGCGTTTTCATGTTCTGCAGCGCCCGAGTGAACGTCGCCGTCCGCGTCTGACGATCCTTCTCCTTCGCGGCATCGTCACCCAGCGTCGAGTTGTCATAGACCAGCGTGTAGACAAGCTTGGAGGTGGTTGCCGTGACGGGCCTGGCTTCGAGCGTCCCGTGATAGAGGATGTACGGACGACCAGCTCGCACCGGCTGCGTGTAGGTATACGAGAGCTCGGTCTTGCCGACGAGGATTTCGTTCGCGACCGAACGGACCGCGCCGAACTCGCCATCCTTGCCCTGCGTGATCGTACAACCGCCGGGGATCTGGAACCATTCGCCGATGTCGCAGTACTTGCCGATGCGCTTCCACACCTCGGCGGCCGGCTTGTTCACCATGATCTCCAGCGGAATGGAGACATACGTGGGGTTCGCCACGACAGTGGCATCCGCGGCAGGCGGAGTCGTGGGCGCTGCAGGTGCCTGCGCCCCAGCCGAACCCGCGAGGCCGGCGATTACGAACAGAGACAGGAGCACTCGAGTCATCGTTCCTCCGTTGCAGCTCCGCCTGAAGGCGGACACTACGACATCTATCGTGCGCGGTCCGCGCCGTTGACACGTTCGAACACGCGTTCGGGTGGCGGCAGCCCTTTCTCCTTGGCTTCAGCGGCCGCCTTCTCGTACGCGCGCTCGGCGCTCAGCGCATTGCGCATCGCATTATTGCCTTCGTGACACCCGTACTCATAAATCTGATAGTCAGGCTGGCTCGTGAGCGTCATGCGAAACGTCCACGGCGTGACGAACGTCCCGGGATCGTCAATGCGGACCTCGTAGTCGATCATCGAGGGGTCTACCCGCGTGAAGCGCTCGGTCATGTGCAGCTTCTCGCTGTGCCGCGCGCCCCCGACGGCCGTCCGGTCGGTGAAGTTCTGCGATTCGACGACCAGCGTGTCGCCGTCCCAGTGCCCACGCGAGTTGCCCATGAAGAGATGAATGCCGTCGCCGATCGCCGGCTTGTTGACGAGCGGAATCACGCGCGTGTCGTGCACCATTTCGTACGTGATGACGACCGAGTCAGGTGTCTGCACGATGCGCGCGCCGTTGCCGTAGACCGCTGGCATGATGGAGCCGACGGCGCCGCGAGTGATGCAGCGATCGTAGAGCGAGAAGTCCTGGACCTTCTCCCACGGACCGACGCCAAACGATCCCTGGCCGCCGCGCCGCGATCGTCCTTCCACCGTCAGCGCCGGCACGCGGCCGTCCGGTGGATCGATCACCATCGAGGTGTAGCTGAACTCGCGTGAGCCTTCCTCATTGCGGAACGTACCGGTGCGGGCATCGTCGATGTCGCGCGCGTTCCTGCGCTGTTTCGCGCGGGCGGCAAATTGCTCGTCGGTCAGGTACGTCTGAGTCCCGTACTGCTGCGGGCGAGACATCGGCACGCCCTTCATGTCGTCGCTCGTCCAAGTGCCTTCGAGATCGGGATGACCCCAGACCGTGCGTGGCACTTTCCAGTGGGAATCGACTCGCTTCGCTGCGGACGCTTCCGCAGACCCTTTTGCCTGCGCCGTGGCCGGAGACGCCGGCACGACGACCAGCACTGCGCCGACGACGGCTCTCCCGAACGCGATACTGACCTTTCGACGTATGAATGCATCCATGCGCGCGCAGGGTAGCACTCGCGTCACTCCTGCCGCAAGGCGACGACGGGGTCCACCTTCATCGCGCGACGGGCCGGCATGTAGCTCGCCACCAGGGCCACGACGATGAGCAAGAGCGAGACGGCGATAAAGCTGAACGGATCGAACGGGCTGACGTTATAGAGCAGGCTGCGAGTCAGCGGAGTGCCAAAGGCAGCTAGCACCAGGCCGATGACGACGCCGGTCATCGTCAGCGCAAGGCCCTGCCCGACGATCAACCTGAGCACCTGGCGCGTGCCAGCGCCGAGCGTAACGCGCACACCGATTTCCTTCGTGCGTTGCGAGACCGAATAGGCGAGCACGCCGTAGACGCCAATCGATGCCAGCAGCACGCCGATCACGCCGATGGTGCCGAAGATCCATCCGTAGATCGCGAACTGCCAGAACTCGTTCTGACGGACGTCTTCGAGCGTCCGCACGTTGAACACCGGCAGCGTGGAATCCGATTCGCGAATCGCGGCCCGCACCGCCTGCGCGAGAGCGGCTGGCGCGCCGGCGGCGCGCACGGTGAGTCCGGTGTTGTTGAATTCGCGGTACCGGTACGGCGCGAACGCGATGGCCGGCACCTGCGAATTGTTCGGATCGATGCCAAAGAGATGCACGTCTGGAGCGACGCCGATGATGCTGATCCACTCAGGCGTGCCAGGTGGATCGACGATCCTGAACCGCCGCCCGATCGCGCTCTCTCCCGGCCACAGGTGCGTCGCCATGGCCTCGTTGACGATCGCGACCGCGCGATTGCTGTCCACGTCGGTGAAGTCACGGCCCTCTTTCATTCGCAGGCCGAGCGTCGGGAAGAAGTGTGATGTTGTGCCGATGAACGTGATGGTGTGCCGCTGATCCGTGGCACGGCCTTCGATGTCGATTGTGGCGTCGCCGCCGCCACCGCCCTGGATGGGCACGAGATTTGACGCAAACGCGGACGCGACGCCTGGAACGCCTTCGACGCGCCTGACGATGTCGTCCACGCGCAGCGCTTTCGATCCCTTCGCGGCATACGGGTCACCGGTCATGAAGAAACGCTGTGTCAATTGCGCCGATGTGTCGAAGCCGACGCGGAAGCTGTCGAGATTGGTGAAGCTGCGCACGAAGAGCAGCGCGCCGACGAGCGCGACCAGCGCCAGCGATACTTGCGCAACGACCAGGCCGTTGCGGACCAACGCGCCGCGGCCGGTGCTGCCGCGTGCGCCCTCCTTCAAGTTCTCCTGTAACTCGTGCCGTGTGACTTGAAGGGCCGGGACCAGACCGAACAGGAGCGAGGTGACGAACGCTACGGCGACGGCGTACACCAGCGAGCGGCCGTCCACCGCAAACTGGACGTAGTAGGGAATGTTTGCCGCCGGAATCTGCGTCCACAGGAGGCGAACGGCCGCCGTCGCCAGCAGCACGCCGAGCGGCACACTCGCCAGCGCGAGTACGACGGCTTCTGTGAGCAACTGCAGCACGATTCGCCCGCGGCCGGCGCCGAGCGCCACGCGCATGGCGAGTTCGTGCCGTCGTGCCGTGGCCCGCGCGAGCAGCAGGTTCGCGACGTTGGAACAGGCGATGAACAGCACCATGGTGACGCCGGCCATCATCAAGGAGAGAAGCAGCGGGACGTCATCGGGGAGAAAGATGTCGCGCAAGTCTCTGATCTGGACGTACCAGCCGTCGTTGGTCGCGGGATAGTCGCGGGCCAGGCGCGCGGCGATCGTATTGAGCTCGCTGAGTGCTGGCGCCGTCGTCACGTCGGTGCGCAGCCGCGCGAACGTAAAGACATAGCGTCGATCGCGAGGGTCGTTGAACAAGGTCGGTTGCAGGGCGACCCACAGCTGCTGGTTCTCTGGGAACGCGAAGTGCGGCGGCATGACGCCGATGATGGTGTGAGCGGTGCCGTTGATCGTCACGCCGCGCCCGATCACCTGTGGATCGGATTGGTAACGCCTCGTCCACACATCGTGGCTCAGGACGGCGACTCCTGCAGCGTTCGGCTGGTCGTCGCTCTCCAGGAAGTCACGGCCAAGGATCGGACGGATGCCGAGCAGCCGGAAGAGATCCCACGAGATGCGCGCGCCGTTGTAACGCTCGGGCTCGCCCACGCCGTCAACGACAGTCAGCGATCCTTCGACGAGTCCCGCGATGGTCGTAAACGACGTCGCGGCTCGAAAGTCGCGCAGATCGGGAATCGACACCCGATCGCGCGCATCGTCCCGGTGACGCCAGGTTTCGAGGACGACGATCCGATCGGGATCCTCGTACGGATACGGCTTGAGGAGCACGCCGTCCACGATGCTGAAAATCGCCGTGTTGATGCCGATGCTGAGACCGAGACAGAGGATGCCGACGATCGCGAAGCCTTTGCTGAGCAACAGGCTGCGCACGGCGTAGCGGATCTCGCGGAGGATCATCGGCGACGACTATGGTAGCGTGTCCACGCGGAGGTCCTGCCGTGCACAAGACATCGTCACTTCCTGCCTTGATCGTCCTGTCCGTGCTTGCCGCGTCGTCTGCGCAGGCGCAAATCACCGAGGTATCCGTTACGGGCGGCCGCGTCGGCGGTGTGACCGCCAATGGCATCACGTCGTTCAAAGGCATCCCGTTTGCGGCTCCTCCGGTTGGCGACCTGCGCTGGAAGGCGCCGCAACCGGTCAAGACATGGACCGGCGTGAAGCAGGCGACGAAGTACGGTCCCAGCTGCATGCAGGACCAGAATTTCGTCAAGATTTTCGGAGCCGCCCCGGAGCTGAGCGAGGACTGTCTCTACCTGAATGTCTGGACGCCGGCGAAATCCGCTGGCGACTCGCTTCCGGTCATGGTGTGGATCTATGGCGGCGGGTTTGTCGGTGGTATGACCGGTATTCCGATGTACGACGGCACGCGCCTCGCCGAGAAGGGTGTCGTCTTCGTCAGCGTGGCGTACCGCCTCGGGGCCTTCGGCTTCCTTGCCCATCCCGCGCTCAGCAAGGAGAGCGGCAAGGGATCGGGCAACTTCGGCCTCCAGGATCAGATTGCCGGACTGCGATGGGTGAAGGACAACATCGCTCGCTTCGGCGGCGATCCATCACGCGTTACGATCTTCGGCGAGTCTGCCGGCGGCATCGCGGTCAGCATGCTTGCCGCGTCGCCTGCGGCGAAAGGCTTGTTCCATCGCGCCATCTCGGAAAGCGGTGGCAGCTTCGGTCCGCCGCGCTTCGCCAACGAAGGTGGCCAGAATGTGCCTCCGCTGCGCGTCGCCGAGGTGGCGGGGCAGAACTTCCTGACCAAGCTCGGCGCCACCGACATCGCGGCGGCGCGTGCGCTGCCCGCCGAAAAGATTCAGGCGGCGCAAGGCCCTGGGTTGGGCGCCGCGAGCGCCTTCTGGCCGGTGTTCGACGGCGACGTCTTGCCGCGCGATCAGTATGAGTTGTACACGGCCGGGCGCTTCAACGACACGCCGGTTCTGATCGGCACCAACTCCGATGAGGGCGCGCTGTTCGCGCAGCCGGGCGTGACCCCGCAGCTCTTCGAGACATTCATACGGGCCGGGTTCGAGAAACACGCCGACGCGATTCTCGTCGCCTATCCGCACGGCACGCCTGCCGAGGCGGCAAAGGCGGGCAAGGACGTCATGCGCGACTCCGTGTTTGCCTGGCACACGTGGGCGTGGGCGCTGCTTCAGAGCCAGAAGGGCAAAGGCAAAGCGTACGTCTATTACTTCGACCATCGGACGTCGCGCTCGGTGAGTGGCGCGAACCACGGCGATGAGATGGCCTACGTGTTCAGGAATCTGAACGTCGGCGGCATCCTCGGTCCTCCAACTCCGCCGCGTCCTGAAGACATCGCGATGTCGGATCTGATGAGCAGCTACTGGGTCAACTTTGCGAAGACCGGCGATCCCAACGGTCCCGGACTGCCGCAGTGGCCGGCGTTCACCTCCACCGACCAGCGCGCGATGCATCTCGATGCCAAGTTGAGTGCGCGTCCGGTGCCGAACATGACGCAGCTCAAAGCTCTCGACACTTACTATGCCTGGCGTCGCGACGAGATCAAGGCCGGTCGAGCGAAATAGGGTAGCCCCATCGTCTATCGATAGGAGTTGACAGCGACAGCATCCACTCGCTACTCTCCCTACGATAGACGATGGGAGCAACCAACGACGCGCCAGAACTCCTGCCCGGCACACTCGACCTGCTGATTCTGCGCACGCTGCAGCGCGGCTCGATGCATGGCTACGGCATCGCCCAGCACCTGCGTGTGACATCCGAAGACGTCCTCCAGGTGGGTGAGAGCTCACTGTACCCGGCGCTGCAGCGACTGCTCGTCAACGGCTGGATCGCCGGTGAGTGGGGCGTGTCCGACAACAATCGCCGCGCGCGGTATTACTCGCTGACAGCTGCCGGTCGCAAACGCCTCGCGGTGGAGCGCAAGGGCTTTGATCAGATGGTCCTCGCCATTCAGCGCGTGCTCGAAGCGTGATCGTTCGATGACCACATTCCTTCGCCGCCTCACATACTGGCTTCGCAGCCGCCGCGCTGCTGACGAACTCGACGAGGAATTGCAGTTCCATCGCGACATGGTGGAGTGCGACCTGCGTCGTGACGGCGTACCCGCACCTGAGGCCTCGCGTGCCGTGCGGCGGACGATGGGCAACACGATCGTGGCGCGCGAGGATGCTCGCGCCGTCTGGATCGCTCCTTGGATTGACGGGGTGTGGCAGGACGTCCGCCACGCCTATCGCAGTCTTCGCCGCAGTCCCGGCCTCGTGGTCGTCAGCGCGCTGTCGTTGGGGCTCGGCATCGGTCTCAACACGATCCTGTTCATGGGCCTCAGCACGGTGTACGGACACCAGCCGACGATGGACGACCCGGAGCGGGTGGTAGGCGTTGAACCGGGCTATGCCAATCAGTTCTCGTATCCCGACTACCGGGATCTGAAGTCCAGCGACATCTTTACCGACGCGGTCGGCTTCCGGACCGGTGGCCTCAACATGGGATCCAGCGGCCGCCTGACACCGGTGTCGCTGCTGATCGTCACCGCCAACTTCTTCGACGTCCTCAGCATCCGCGCGCACGTCGGACATGCATTCACGGCCGCTGAAGCGGCGCCGGAGCGCGGTCCCCGTCAGGCCGTGGTGACCACCACGTTTTGGAAGAACTGGCTTCGCGGCGACGCGGCTGCGATTGGCGAGACCATCGTTCTTGGCGGCGAACCCTTCACCGTCGTTGGCGTGTTGCCGGAGGATTACCGCGCCGTCTTCGGGTGGATCGGTCCGCAGATCTACGTGCCGGTCAGCCGGCTGACGCTGTCGGCGATCGAGGATCGCGGAACACCCAGCTTGAGCGTGCTGGCGCGACTCAAGCCAGGCGCCACGAGGGAGCAGGCGCACGCCGCGGTCACGGCGTTCACCGCGTCGCTCGAGCGTACGTATCCGGAACGGTTGACCGGGAAGGGCCGCTCGGTTCGCGTCTTTCCCGCTCGAGACATCCAGTTCCGCGGCGCCGAAATGGGATACAGCGCAGCGAGAGTCTTGTCGTTCGTGACCGGCGGTCTCGTGTTCCTGATCGGTTGCGTCAACGTTGCGGGGCTGCTCATGGCCCGCGCGACCGAACGCCGGCGAGAGATCGCGGTGCGGGTCGCGATTGGCGCCGGGCGCGTACGCGTTGTGCAATCGATGCTCGTCGAGAGCCTGCTGCTGGTGATTACCGGTGGTCTGCTCGGTTTGGCGATGGCGTTGAGCATCAACGTGGCCCCGTTTCCATCGGAGATGATCACACTGCGTAATGCGATGGCCATCGACGGCCGGATCATCCCGTATGCGATTCCCTTCGTGCTGCTCACCACGCTCATATGCGGCGTGTTGCCGGCGCTCCGAGCCACGCGCAAGGGCGTGATCGATCACGTCCGGCAGAGCGGCGATACGGCAACACCCCGGACATGGTTGCGCCAGGCGCTCGTCGTCGGCCAGTTGGCGATGTCCTTGTTCCTCGTGGTGGCGACGCTGCTCTTTGTCCGCAGTCAGATCACGATCGGTCACGCCGACCTGGGGTTCGATCTCGACCACGGCATCGTGGCGCGGTTCGGTCTCGACCAGCGGCAATATCCCGGCGCGGAGCGGGCTCGATTTGCCGAGCGGCTCGTCGATCGGATCAGGCAGATTCCAGGCGTCACGCTGGCCAGCCCAGCCAATCTGATTCCACTCGGCGGCGATTCGCTGCTCCGGAGCTTTCACCCGGCCGGGCGCACCGACATTCCCGGGACTCGTCCATCGACCTACAGTGTCGGACCTGACTTCTTCCGGACGCTCGGCATCAGGTTGCTGCGGGGCCGCGAGTTCGACGAGACGCATCGCGCTGGCACTCTGCCCGTCGCCATCGTGAACGAGACGTTTGCGAAGACGTATTTCCCTGGACAAGAGGTCATCGGACAACGCGTCCAGACCGAAGACGAACTCGACGCAGAAGTCATCGGGCTGGTGCGCGATCACCGCATCGGGACGATCGGCGAAGCACCACAATCGGTAATCTACTACCCATTCGATCAACGTCCGCGCACGCTGATCGTCCACGCGAGGACTGCGTCGCCCGACGGGCTCGTCCCGTCGGTGCAGCGCGCCATCGACGAAGTCGATGCCACCGTGCCCGTGAGCGTCGAGACGCTGCGCAACACGACGAGCCTCGAGATGAACATGCGCCGCGTCGGCACGTTCCTGGTCGGTGGGATGGGTGCCGTTGGTCTGCTGCTGGCGATGATTGGACTCTACGGCGTCATGAGCTACCTTGCTGCGTCGCGCACCGCGGAGGTCGGCATCCGCATGGCACTCGGCGCATCGGGTCCACGCATCCGGCAGGAAATGCTGCTGCGTGCGTTGAGAGTCGTCGCGCGCGGAGTCTTTCTCGGGGCGCTTGCGTCACTGGCGCTGACGCCACTCTTCAGAACATTCCTGGCTGGTGTGAGCCCGTTCGATCCGATCGCCTTCGCTGGCGCCGCCATCGTACTGACGCTCGTCGGTATTGTGGCGAGTTACATTCCCGCACTGCGCAGCTCGCGTCTCGATCCCATGCGCGCGCTACGGCAGCTCTGAGCCAATCTCGACCGTCGTTCACCGCTGTGTTTCGCACCTGATCAGTGCGATTGCGGGGCACTCCGATTGCACCCTACCTCCCCCGGAGCCTTAGCTCAACCGAGCTAATGGAGGAGGTACGATGCAACTTCGCAAAATACTGATCATCAGCGCGCTGGCGCTTTCGCTAGTCCCTGCGACGGCGCATGCGCAGGGGTGGTTCTTCACGCCGTTTGTTGGCGGCAACTTCGGCGGGAGCGCGACGTTCGAAGACTTCAACGACTTTGACGATGAGGTCGAGAAGCGCATCGACTTCGGCGCAACGCTGGGCTGGAACCCGAGCGTAGTGGGGTTCGAGGTCGACTTTGGCTGGTCACCGAATTTCTTTGAAAATACCGTCGGCGATACCAACTTCGAGTTCGGCGACAGCAACGTCACCACGTTCATGGGGAACCTGCTCATCAGTGCGCCTCCCGGACGAGGCGTGCGTCCCTACGGTTCAGCCGGTCTCGGTATCATCCGCAGCCGCGTCAGCGGTATCGGTGATTTCCTCGACGATGTGACGAGAAACGACCTCGGCCTCAACATCGGCGGCGGCGTCAACGGGCAGTTCACCGACAAGGTGGGCATCCGTGGCGACATTCGCTACTTCCGTTCGCTTGAAGATGACTCCGACGACAGCGAGTTCGATCTCGGCCTGAGCGATTTCGACTTCTGGCGCGGGTCGGTCGGCGTCACGTTCCGCTGGTAAGCTCGGTGCATTCGAGGTGCGGAGCGACAGTTCCGCACCTCGCCTCTTGACTCGTCCTTCCAACTAAGTTAGAAACGCTTCGAAACGAACGGCGTCCTGCCGTCGCATTTCGCGCGTACATCTCGGCGTTTCTCGTCTTGCCCCATGCGCAAGCCCCAGGTTCAGGGTATGGGTGTGCTTCGTTGGTCGGTCCTCGGTGTGGTTCTCGCGCTTCCGGCGTTCGTGTCGTCGGCGGCCCACGCGCAGTACTTCGGCCGCAACAAAGTCGAATACACCGACTTCGATTTCCGGATTCTGACCACCGAGCACTTCGACATCTATTACTACGAGCGGGAAGAGCGCGCGGCGCGGATCGCCGCTCAACTCGCCGAGCGCTGGTACGCGCGAATCTCTCAGGTGCTCCACCACCGCCTCGAGCGTCGTCAACCCGTCGTGATCTACGGGAGCCAGGCGGAGTTCGCCCAGACCAACGTGATCTCGGGCCTGGTGTCCGATTCGGTCGGTGGCGTCACTGAATCGCTCCGTCGTCGCATCGTCATGCCGTTCGCGCCAACAATGGCGGAGACCGATCGCGTGCTCGGCCACGAGCTCGTGCATGCCTTCCAGTTCGACATCGCGCGCCGGTACGGCGGCGGCACCGCGCAGCCCTTGTGGTTTATCGAAGGCATGGCCGAGTACCTGGCGCGCGGCTCTGCGGATGCCGAGGCCGGGCTCTGGCTGAGGGACGTGGTTCGCAGCGACCGTCTGCCACGCAAGCAGGGCGACGCGGCGCGTCAGCTCTCGCCTTACCAATATGGCCATGCCTTCTGGTCGTATCTCGGTCATCGGTTCGGCGATGAGGTTGTCGAAAAGGCGCTGAAGCCTGACAAGAAAAATCGAGCTTTTGCCAAACGCATGCGGTATGCGACCGGCATGGACCTCGAGACGCTCCACGTCGACTGGCGCAGGAGCGTGTATAGGAACCATGGAGCTGCGCGGGGTAACGATCCCAAGCCCTGGAGCCGCATCGGAATGCAGCTCGGACCCTCGCTCAGCCCTGATGGCAAGCGTGCGGTGTTCTTTTCCGAACGCGATCGTCTCTCCCTGGATCTCTTCCTCGCGGACGTGAAGGGCGGTATCGTTCGCAAGCTCGCGACGACGGCTGCAAGCGCGCGGTTCGACAGCCTACAGTCGATTCGATCCACCGGGGCGTGGAGTCCGGAGGGTGACTGGTTTGCGTTCCCGGCGGTCCGCCAGGGTCACGCGACGCTGATGCTCGTGGCGATGCGCGACGGTCAGCGCGACCGCGAGCTGGTCTTCGAACGGCTCGGTCAGGTCCTGACGCCGACGTGGTCACCTGACGGAAAGTCCATCGCGTTCTCGGCCATCGCCGGAGGGTTTACCGACCTCTACGTGTTCGACCTTTCGACGGGCACGCTTCGCCAGCTCACTAACGATGCGCCGGCCGATTTGCAGCCGGCCTGGTCGCACGATGGCCGCCGCCTTGCGTTCGTCACCGAACGCTATTCGAGCGACGTGGCGACAGCCCGATTTGGCCGCCCGCAGATCGCGTTGTTCGATCTCGACACGCAAACCGTTCGTCAGGTGGAGATTGCCGAGAGCCGGGCACAACTGAGCCCGCAGTGGTCGGGCGACGACACGGCGTTGTACTTCGTTGGTGATGCTGACGGGATGACCAACGTCTTTCGTGTCGCGCTGGATTCGTCCACAACCGAGCAACTGACCAAGGTGCACACTGGCGTCAGCGGCGTCACGCCCACGAGCCCGGCACTCTCTGTCGCTGCGTCTGCTCCAGTGGTTGCGTACACCGTGTATCAGCGAGGCCGGCCGCAGCTGGTCATGCTTGACGCCTCGACAGCTGTGACGCAGACCGCGTCAGCCCCACCGGCCGCGGCACCCGCAGTGACCGATACCGAAAACGTCGTCGCGACTCGCGGCCTGGTTGATCGCGTCAGAGCCGACCAGCAGACCGGATTGCCGGACACGGCGAGTCTCGGGCAGCGCGATTACTCGTCGCGGATGTCGCTCGAGACCGTCGGCCAGCCGTATCTGAGCTCCGGCGGCGGGCCGTTCGGCACGTTCGTGCGAGCGGGCGGAGCAGTGGTCTTCGGCGACATGCTCGGCGAGCGTCGCATGGGTGTCGCGCTGCAGATCGGCAACCGGCTGCGCGATGCCGCGTTCGAGTTTCGCTATTTGAACCAGGAGCGACGATGGAACTGGGGTGCCATCGCGGAGCTCGAGCCGGGTTTCAGCCGCTATCGGCGCAACGCGATGATCGAGCACGACGGTGAGCCCGCGTTGCTGAAGCAGGCCGACTATCTGCAGCGCACACAGCTCCGCATGGCCGGCCTGGTCGCGTATCCATTCAGCCGCGGACTGCGTCTCGAATTGATTGGCGGGGTGCGTCAGGCGATGTATCACCGCGAGTTGCGTTCGCAGATCTCGTCGGCGGAGACAGGCCGCGTGCTCGCCACGGATCGCATCACCTCGTCAGGTGGTGAGTCGACGACAGTCGCCGAAGTCGGTGCGGCGCTCGTGCACGACACGACCGTGTTCGGTCTGACCGCGCCGTTGCTCGGCTCGCGCTATCGCCTGGAGGTGTCTCCCGCGGTCGGTGAGCTGGCGTACACCCGTGTGGTGGCCGATTACCGGAGATACCTCATGCCGGTACGGCCGTATTCCGTCGCCGTGCGCGTGCTGCATGCGGGGCGATATGGCCCTGATGGCGATGACCCGCGGTTGGTCTCGAGCTTTCTGGGATCGAACTATCTCGTTCGCGGCCATCGACTCGACCTTCGATATTGTCCGCCCGATCCCACGCGCGTCTGCGGCGAGGATCTGCTTGGTAGCCGCGTGCTCGTCGGCAACGTCGAAATCCGCGTTCCGCTGTCGGGGCTGTTCACGCGTCAGCTCGATTACGGGCGGATTCCTGCCGATGTATTCGTCTTCGCCGACGGCGGACTGGTCTGGTCGGGACCGCATGCGTTCGAGACCGCCCTGCCCAGGCGTGCACACGGCATCAGCAGCATCGGTGCCGGCATCCGTCTCAACGCGGGCGGCCTGCCGTTCGAGGTCGCGGCGATTCGCGCGCTCGACGGCCCGCGGCCAGGATGGCAATCTGATTTCGGGTTCCGAATCGGGTTTTAGATCAACTCCCAACTACCAATTTCCAACTACCAACCACTCCCAACTCCCAAGTTCCAACTTCCAATTTCAAGTCTCAAGAATCTCAAATTGGTAGTTGGGAGTTGGGAGTGGTTGGGAATTGGCAGTTGGGCGTTGGAAGTTGACATCAGGCCGCCGGGCAGATCGTTCCGAACTCGAATCCTCGCTTTCGCAGCTCGGGAATCAGTCGATCGACGGTCTCGACCGCGTAACGCCGGTCGGCTCGCGGGTTCTTGTGATGCCCGTCGTGGATCACGATGATGTCGCCATCCGAGGCCTTGGCCAGGCGCGGCACGATGTTGTCGGCGTTGCGCCTGCGAAACAGGCTGACATCCCAGGCATTCCAGCTGAAACCGACGACGCGATAGCCCGCCTTCGCAGCGCCCATGATCATCGGGATGCTGCGATTCCCGGCGTGCGGACGAAAGGCCTTGCACGCCTGACGTCCGGTTCCGAGTTGCATCCGCGCAGCAGCTTCCTGAATTGTGCTGGCCACGTACGTCGGGCTCTTGAACATGAGGTCGCGTGAGTGCCAATGAATGGCGACGACATGTCCTTCGTCGAAGGTGCGGCGGACGATAGGCATGGTCTCGCCGGTCACGTGCTTGTCGATGACGAAAAAGGTTGCCCGCACGTTGTGCTTCGCCAGCACGTCGAGCAGCTGCGGCGTCGCCGTCGGGTTCGGCCCGTCGTCAAAGGTCAGGTAGACGGTCGGGATTTCGGTGCGCGGCATCCGCCAGACGGTGTCGTCGGTGACGTCGAGCAAGAAGGGGAATGGCGCGAAATGCGCGCCGATGAACGCGCCGATCGCGATGGCGACAAACAGCATCGCGTCCTATTGTGTGCTCAGTTTGCGATCGGCTGCTCGACGCGATCGATGACCAGCACGTCCACCGGTCCTCGCGTGGACTCCAGCTTCAGACCGAGCTGTTCGTGAACGGCCGTAAAGATGGACGGTGCTCCGGTGATCTGTGCTGGCAGCAACGGGCTCTCGTTTGCCGGACGGCCGTTGATGTTCTCGAGCTCAGGCAAGTAGGTGAGGTCGATATCGAAGCGTCCGGTGAGGGCAGTGCGGTCGATGACAGGTCGTTGAACCGCTCGACGCCACAAGACGGACGCGAATGCCGTCAGGTCGATGCTCCTGAGCGAGAGATGACCAGGTAACAGACCGCTCGGACATTCAAAACGGCCAGGCACCAACGCCATGCCACCGCCCGCAGGCGGCGGGGGTGCAGGCGGCATACCGGCCGGCAACGTGACCGGAGCGCACTCCTTGCCGGACGCGCGAAGATTCTTGCCGAGCGAGCGGTCGCTCCGACTCAGTACGAGGTCGTAGACCGGCAACTGTCTGGTCTCGGTATGCGCAGTAAGGCGGAACCGGTCGGCGAGCAGCCTGCGAGCCATCGCCCGCGCGGTGTCGAGCGTGACTTCAGCACCGGCTCGCGCTTCGACGTCGAAACGAAGGGACCGTATCTCGGCTGGCAGGCCTTCGACTTGGGAGTCTTCGAGCGCGTAGGCGGCGCGGATCAGCTCACGCAGCGGAACGTTCTGGGCGAAGACGCGGCCTCCCGGAAGGAGCATCAGACCAATCGCGGGCCCAGGGCCGGACGCGTTGATCTTGACCGCGGCCACTTCGAACGCCGGCGCGCCGGCTGGTTGCTGTGCGAGCGTCACTGCCGACACACAGAGGGTCAGCATCGCGACGCGGGCTGTATGAGCCATTTGTTAGTACTAAATTATTAGTATCAGTGATCCGCCTCCGTCAAGTACACGGACGCGGTATGATGCGAGCACTCCTCAGTACGTCCTATGGTGCTGTCCGGCTTCCATCCGCTCGTTTCACGCTGGTTCCTCGAATCCATCGGTGAGCCTACCGCGGCGCAGCGCCGCGGGTGGGACGCGATCCGCGCCGGGCGTCACACGCTGATTGCCGCGCCGACTGGCTCGGGCAAGACGCTCGCGGCATTTCTGACGGCCATTGACGACCTCGTGCGCGAAGGCTGTGCGTCGCCGCTCGGCGACGAAGTGCGCGTGGTGTACGTCTCGCCGCTCAAGGCGTTGAGCGCCGACATACACAAGAACCTGGCTGAGCCGCGTCGCGGCATCCGCCGCCTCGGGGAGGAGTCTGGTATCGAGGTCCCGCGGATCACGGCTGCGGTGCGCACGGGCGATACGACCTCGTCAGAGCGGGCGGCGATGCTCAAGACGCCGCCGCACATTCTCGTCACCACCCCCGAGTCACTGTATCTGCTCCTCACGGCGGAGCGCAGCCGTCAGATGCTGCGTACGGTTCGCGCCGTCATCGTGGACGAGATTCACGCGGTGATCGGCACGCGGCGTGGCGCGCACCTGGCGCTGACCCTTGAACGCCTCGAGGCGCTGTGTGAGAAGTCCCGCCTGCAGCGGATCGGTCTCTCGGCCACGCAGAAACCCATTGAAGACGTCGCGCGATTCCTCGTCGGCAACGACGACGCCCGCGGCGACTGCGTCGTGATAGACGAGGGCCACCGGCGCACGATGGACCTGGCGGTGGAAGTGCCTCCCTCGCCATTGACGGCGGTAATGGCTCACGAAGTTTGGGAGGAGTACTACGACCGCCTTGCGGCGCTGGTGAGCGAGCACAAGACCACGCTGGTGTTTGTGAACACACGACGGCTGGCCGAGCGGGTCGCGAGACATCTGGCCGATCGTCTCGGTGATGAAGCGGTCACCGCGCATCACGGCAGTCTCTCGAAAGAACGTCGTCTGGATGCCGAGCACCGGCTGAAGACGGGATCGCTGAAGGCGCTCGTGGCGACGGCGTCGCTCGAGCTGGGCATCGACATCGGCCACGTCGACCTCGTCTGTCAAATCGGCTCGCCGCACCGGATTGCGACGCTGCTGCAACGTGTCGGCCGCTCGGGCCATTCGATTGCCGGCGTGCCCAAGGGACGACTCTTCCCGGTGTCGCTCGACGATTTGGTCGAATGCGCGGCGCTCCTTCGCGCGTCCAGACGCGGCGAGCTCGACGCGATCGTGTCGCACGATACGCCACTCGACGTGCTGGCCCAGCAGATCACGGCGGAGACGTCGTGCGCAGGTCACGGCGAAGAGGAACTGTTCGCGCTGACGCAGAAGGCCTGGCCGTATCGGTCGCTGTCCCGCGCGGAGTTCGACGCCGTCGTGGCGATGGTGTCCGACGGCTTCGCGACGCCACGCGGCCGCCGATCGGCGCTCGTGCACCGCGACGAAGTCAATCAGATGCTCCGCGGCCGGCGCGGCTCGCGTCTGCTCTCGCTCGTCTCTGGCGGGGCGATTCCGGAAGTCGCCGACTACCGAGTGGTGCTCGAACCCGAGGACACGTTCATCGGTACAGTCAACGAGGACTGGGCGATTGAAAGCATGGCCGGCGACATCTTTCAGCTGGGCAATACCTCGTGGCAGATCACGCAGGTCCTCAGCGGAACGGTGCGCGTCCGCGATGCACGAGGTGCGCCGCCGACGATCCCCTTCTGGTTCGGCGAGGCGCCGGCACGCAGCGATGAGCTCTCGCACGCGGTGTCTGATCTGCGAGCCGGTATCGATTCGACGCTCGGAGTAGAGCAGGGAAGATCAGTTGAATGGCTGATCGACGAAAGCGGCCTCGACCGCGGCGCCGCGCAACAAGCCATCGACTACATCGCGGACGGCAAGCGCGTCCTCGGCGCCGTTCCCACGCAGTCAACGCTCGTCCTCGAGCGGTTCTTCGACGAAGCCGGCGGCATGCAACTCGTGCTGCACGCGCCGTTCGGCAGCCGCGTGAACCGCGCGTGGGCGCTGGCGCTGCGCAAGCGCTTCTGCCGTCAGTTCAACTTCGAGTTGCAGGCGGCCGCCACCGAGGACGCTGTTCTGCTGTCGCTCGGACCGCAGCACTCGTTCCCGCTCGCCGACGTGTTCCGCTATCTCCACGCGGCAACCGTCCGCGACATCCTGATCCAGGCATTCCTCGACGCTCCGGTCTTTCAAACACGCTGGCGCTGGAATGCGACGATCTCGTTGGCCGTTCCGCGCAACCGCGGCGGCCGCAAGGTGCCGCCGCAACTGCAGCGCATGCAGGCTGACGATCTCATGGCGGCGGTGTTTCCGGATGCGGCGGCCTGCCTCGAAAACATTCCAGGCGATCGTCAGATCCCAGAACACCCGCTTGTCAGTCAGACGGTACGGGACTGCCTCGAAGAGGCGATGGACCTGCCGCAACTGCAACGCGTGCTCGAGCGGATCCATCGTGGAGAAGTGACGTGCATTTCGCGTGATACACCCGAGCCGTCGGCGTTCTGTCACGACATCCTCAATGCGCGGCCGTATGCCTTCGTGGACGATGCCCCGCTCGAAGAGCGGCGGACGCAAGCGGTACAAACCAGGCGCGCCGGCAATCAAGGCGAAGTGGGCGCTCTCGATGCATCAGCGATCGAGCGCGTCCGTGACGAGGTGCGACCAGATCCGCGCGATTCGGACGAATGCCACGACGCGCTCCTGACGTGCGGCTATCTGTTCGAGGACGAGATCGAGTCGGCGTGGTGCCTTGATCTCGCGGCGGGTGGTCGTGCCACGCGCGTCGCGACGCCGCAGACGCGGCATTCGCCACGAACCATGTGGGTCGCAGCCGAGCGTCTTCCCGAATGGCTCGCCGTCCATCCCGACACCACACTCAACCCGCCCATCGTCGCGCCACCATCGCGCGCCGCCCGCGCCTGGACCCCCGCCGACGCGCTGGTCGAGCTGCTGCGCGGCCGTCTGGCGATGCTCGGCCCGGTCACAGCCGCATCGCTTGCGGAGTCGATCGCGCTTCCGCTCGCGGCTGTTGACGAGGCGCTCCTCACGCTCGAGTCAGAGGGCGTCATCCTCCGTGGCTCGTTCACAGGAGCGCGCCAGCTCGAATGGTGCGACAGGCGCCTGCTGGCACGCATCCATCGCTATACGTTGAACCGTCTGCGGGCGGAAATCGCTCCGGTCAGCCCAGCCGAGTTCATGCGGTTCCTGTTTGCGTGGCAGCACGTCGGCGACCGGAATCAACTGACCGGCATCGATGGCCTGCGCGCGGTGATCGCGCAGCTCGACGGCCTCGAACTGCCTGCGCGGACGTGGGAGCGCGATGTGCTGCCATCCCGTATCGAGCGGTACGAGTCGTCTCTGCTGGACACGTTGTGTTTGACCGGCGAGGTCGGTTGGGCTCGACTGTCGGTTGGACCGACGCAAGTGGTGGGGGCGACGCCGATCGCGCTGTTCCTGCGCGCGCACGCGAACCACTGGTACGCGCTGCGCGACGCCTCCGTAGAGCGGAGGCTTGAGCCTCCGCGGACTGTGAGTGATGCCGCAAACCGTCTGCTGGAACATCTCCGGACGCGCGGCGCCTCCTTCGCTCAGGAGATGCGCACCGTGTGTCACCTCTCTGACGAGGACTGCCGGGCAGCGCTCGGCGAGCTGGTGGCCGAAGGTCTGATCGCCTCCGACGGGTTTGCTGGATTGCGCGCGATCGCGGGCTCTTCACGATCGGGGACGGACTCCGCCGGACGCTGGTCTCTGATCGTCCGCCTGAAGGCGGACACTACGCCTGTCCGCGACGATGCCGTCAAAGCACTCGCCTGGAGTCTTCTGTCCCGCTACGGCGTTGTTTTTCGTCGGCTGCTCGCGCGCGAGGTGAGCGGCGTCCCATGGCGCGAGCTGGTGCGCGTCTATCGGACGCTCGAGGCACGCGGCGACATCCGCGGCGGTCGTTTCGTCTCCGGCATGTCGGGTGAGCAGTACGCGCTGCCGGACGCCGTGGATCGGCTCCGCGAAGTCCGCCGCTCCGGACCTGACGATGCATTGACGGCCATCAGCGGCGCCGATCCGTTGAACCTGACCGGCGTTGTGACGCTGGGTGACCGCATCCGTGCCGCTGCCAGTAGCCGAATCGTGTACCGCAACGGCATTCCTGTGATGGCGATGGAAGGCGACATGCTGCGTACGCTCGCCGACCTGGATGCCCCGGTGCTGAGCGACGCGGCCGCGATCGCAGCCGGGCGCCGTGTTCCCGTATCGCACGGATACGTTGGCCGCGTCTAACCGCGCTTGGCCTTGAACGTGCTACTGCACGGGTGATGGCCGAGTCGGTGCGGCTGGCTCAACAGATTCCCCGTCGATGGCGTCACGGCATCGCGCTCGATCCCCGCTACCAGGAGCCGAAGGGGCACGCATCATTGTGGACGCGGGCCCGACAAATATTGTGGTCGTGGTGGCCATGGTTTGTGGTGAGTGTCGCCACTGCCTACGACAACCGATGGGGCTGGGCGTTCAGCACGGGAGCCATGGCGTTCGTGAGCTATCTCGTAACGCCCATCGAAAGCTCACCCCGCTACGGTCTCGACCACGAATTCTCTGTGGACGCGGATGAGTTCCTCGAAACGATTACCGGTGCGAGTGGCGAACCCATCCTCGAGGGCAACCGCATCGACGTTCTGAACAACGGCGACGAATTCTATCCAGTGATGCTCGAGGAGATCGCGCGTGCCCAGGTGTCGGTCACCATCGAGGCCTACATCTATTGGGACGGCGACATCGGCCGGCGATTCGCTGAGGCGCTGGCCGTCAAGGCGCGTGAAGGCATCCCGGTGAAGATCCTGCTCGATGCGGTGGGATCGTCTTCGATCGGGACTGAGATCCTCGACACGCTCGAGAAGGGCGGTTGCCAGCTGGCATGGTACAACCGCATCCGCTGGTACACGCTCGGTCAGTTCAACCATCGCACGCATCGCAAGTCACTCATCATCGACGGACGCGTCGGATTCACCGGTGGTGCCGGCATTGCGGACGTGTGGGTCGGTCACGCAGAGTCGCCACGGCACTGGCGCGACACGCAGGTCCGCATCGAGGGCCCGGCGGTGACTCCGCTGCAGACGGGGTTCGCTCACAACTGGCTCAAGACGACGGGGGAGCTGCTGTCGGGAGCGACGTACTACCCGGAACAGGAGCGCGCGGGCGACCTTCCGGTGCAAACGGTCATGAGTTCCCCCGAAACGGGCGCCTCGTCCGTGCGCATCATGCACTACCTGCCGATCGTCTGCGCCCGTCGCTCGATCTACATTGCCAATCCCTATTTCGTTCCCGATCAAACAGCGATCGAGACGCTCGTCGAGGCGCGGCAGCGCGGTGTGGACGTGCGCATCATGGTGGCCGGCCGTCACAACGACACCTGGCTGGCTCGCAAGAACTCCATTCGCCTCTATGGGCCGTTCCTCCGGGCAGGCATCCAGATCCTCGAATACAACAAGACCTTCCTGCATCAGAAGACGATGGTGGTGGATGGTCAGTGGGTGAGCATCGGCACGACGAACTTCGACAACCGATCGTTCGCCCACAACGAAGAGACGAGCGTCTGTGTGTGCAACCGCGAGCTCGCCGGGCTCATGGAGCGCACGTTCCGCGCCGACATGCGCGCGTGCGATCGCGTCGAGCTCGAGGCCTGGCAGAAGCGCGGACTGTGGACCAAGTCGCTCGAAGCGATCGCGTCGCTGCTCGAGGCCCAGGTTTAGATAATCGTAAACGGCGGTCCGGTCTCGGAGCGCGCCAGCGCTTCCTCGATCGAGTCGAGCTCCGGCGCGTTGGCGATCGCGTCGCGATCGGCGGCGAGGTAGAGCCGATGATCGGGTTTGTCCACGCGCTCGACCGTCTCGGACGACACGATCACCGACCGGCCGCCAATCCAGTTGCTGGTATCGACCAGCAGGTAGCGGATGCGCCAGCTGTCCTGCCCGATCAGGAAATCGTCTACATGACCGATCTCGCCGTTGCGGGCGTGGATATGAAATCCGCTCGTCTGCTTCACGCTGTCGAGCTGTCCGGCGGCCGGCTCAGATGGAGGGTCGTCCACACCCGGGCTGTTCCACACCGCGCTGCGGCTCAGATTGAGTCGGACGCCAGTGCGCCCCCAATCGCCCTGGACCGCCTCCGGCGACACGTAGACCCGCTTGCCTTTCCCGGCGTCCACGACGAGGTAGCGAACGTCCCATCCAGATTCATCGAAGTAGAAGTCCTCGAGCGTGCCGATGTCACCGTCGATGCCGACGACCGGCGCGCCCGCGACCTTTTGCGCCAAATGCAGCATGGCTGGCCCTCCGCCGATTATTCGGAGCAAAGCCTACGCCGTTCGTCGGAGGAACCAGCGATCCAGCACCACATGGCGGGTGAATGCCGACGAGCTCAGGAGCAGACGGCCGGCAGCCGCAACGGCCGACCGCCAGAGCGCTGGCGTGCGCGACGCGGGTGGGTACAGTCGTCGTAACGCGTCCGCGTACGGTTGCAGATCTGAGCGCGCGACGCGGCCGGCAACGGCCACCAGCGTGTGCGCGGCGAGCCGGCCGGATTCGATCGCTGGACGAATGCCTTCGCCACTCTCGGGATAGGCGAGTCCTGCAGCGTCGCCGACGAGGAGAAGGCCCTCGCCAATCACCGGCCGTGCACCAGTGCCACTCGCGAGATACGCATGGCCTCGCCATCTCAAATCCGACGCGTCAGCGAGCGCGCCGGACCGTTCGAGGAATGCCGCGAAGTGCTTCACGTGGTCGTTGAAGTCGTGCGACCCGCGGCGCCCAATGCCCACATTCAAGTAGTCGCCCTTGCGCACGCACCACGCATAGCCTTCGAGGTCGCGACAGAAAAACAGCTCGGGTACACCAGACGCGACACTCGTGCGCCGTCCATTGAGCGGGAACTCCGCTTCCTTCGCGACGACCGGCGTCGCCGTATCGCTGCCGCCCCGCATGAATCGCGCGACCGGGCAGAAGTGACCGCCGGCCCCCACGACGACACGCGTTTCGATCGCGTCGTTCACGACCCAGGTGTCACCAGTGCGGCGCAGCGTCTCGACCGACAGGCCTTCCATCACCCGCGCACCAGAGCGGCGAAGCAGGAAGTCGTCGAACTCGTATCGACGAATGGCGTAGCTCACGACGCGCGAGTACGGCGTGTCCACGAGTGGCTTGCCGATCACGCCGGTGCGAAAGCCGCCGATCGTCTGAAACGTGAGTCCTGTTCGCCGGTATTCTTCGGGATCCAGATCGAGCAGCGGGAAGACCTCCGGCGTCAGCCACCCGGCGCAGACTTTGTCACGAGGAAATCGCGCCCGGTCGGCGACGATGACGTTCCAGCCATGGTGATGGAGCACACGCGCGCACGTCGAGCCGCCGGGACCACCGCCGACGACGAGCGCGTCGCAGCGAATCATCCGGCCTCGTAAGGATCGGAGCGGGTCCACGACGGCGGAGTGGATCCGCGCGGGACGAAGACAATCTGAAAGAGCTGCATCCATCCGGTGGCGAAGGCCGCCTGCGATCCGGCCAGATACAGCTCCCAGGCGCGCTGGAACTCGTCGCCGTAGGCCTGGCGCACGCGGTCCCTGACGGCCGCGAAGCGTTCGCTCCAGTGCGCGAGCGTGCGCGCATAGTGCAGCCGCAGATTCTCGACGTCGATGATCGACATGCCGGCTGGCCCGAGCGTATGCGTGGCGACTTCCGCGATCGTCGGCGTGTAGCCGCCAGGAAAGATGCGTCGGCGGATCCACGCGTTCAGCGGGCAGGAGACGTCGCGTCCGATGAAGTGCAGCAGGCCGCGGCCGCCGTCGGGACGGACCGTGCGTCGAATCACGTCCGCCACCGTCTTGAGGTGCTGAAGCCCGACGTGCTCGAGCATCCCGACGGACACAAACGCGTCGTATTGGCCGCTCACGTTCCGGTAATCGTCATCAACGAACTCGACGCGATCGGCGAGCCCTTCACGCGCCGCGCGTTCGCGGGCGAAGGCGAGCTGCTCGCGCGAGATGTTGAACGCCCGGACGTGCACGCCGTAGTGGCGCGCCATGTGGAGCGCGAGCGCGCCCCAGCCGCATCCGGTCTCGATGACGCGCTCACCCGGACGCAGGCGGAGCTTGCGGCAGACCAGATCGAGTTTGGCCAGCTGCGCCTCGTCAAGCGACATCTGCTCGCTGGCGTAGTAGGCGCAGGTGTAGACGAGACGACGATCGAGCCATAACTGATAGAAGTCGTTGCCAAGGTCGTAGTGGCTCTGCACGTGGCGCCGCGACGCTGACAGCGTGTTCGGAAATCTCAGCACGAGACGGTTGCGCAGTGTGAGTCGCGGTTGTGACAGTCCGGTCAGCGCTTCGAGGACCGGCTCGAGCGGTCCGCGGATCTCCAGCCGTCCGGCCATGTACGATTCGCCGAACTGCAGATCCGGATCGAGCGCGAGTGCAATCAGCGTGCGGCGATCGTGAATGACCAGTGTGCCAAGTGGACGAGCAGAGCGCTGGCACGGCGAACTGCCGTCCCACAATTCCAGGCGCACTGCCGCTGGTGCAACGATGCGCTGGAGGCGCCCCGCGAGCCAGCGATCGAATCGGCCCGCATGACGGGTGGAGGCGGCAGGCTGGTCAGTGTGCAGCGCGCCGGCGATACCAGAGGGTCCGAGTGATGGACGGATTGGTGTGCTCATAGCGCAGGGTCTTCAAAATAGCGAAGAACCTCGCCGGCATCAATCCGGCACTTACCCCGCCTGAGCCGAACATTAACGACACGTTCATGATCGAGCGGCTGTCGCGGCCGTCACGAACGCGCGCACGGGGTGCTGCGATCGACGACCCCTCCAATCGGTTGCTGATACTCCCAGAGGGGGCACTTCGCGCAATGGGTTTCGGCAACGGGAACACGCTCGCCGCTGTGCACGCATTCCCACAGGCCGCCGCGTGTCTCCTTGGCAGTCGTCGGCGCGTGCGCGCTCCGGCGTGCAAATCGACTCCATCGGCAGTCCCACGGAGTGTGAACAATCGCCGTCGCGGTGTCGGCCATATCGGGTCTCCTCTCGTCTCTGGGTCTCTGGTCTTTAGTCTCTGGTCTCCACGTTCCACCGAAGACCAAAGACCAAAGACCATCCACTCACGCTCGCCATTGCCGCTCGCGAGCGAACGGTCACATCCAACATGCTTCGAGCTCCGGATGCACGTCGCAGAACGTGCGCAGTGCCGGTGGCGCATCGACACTGGCCGGCGGCGCATCGGCAGGGAGCGGCAGCGCATCACGCAGGACATCGACGACGAGGTTGGCGCCCACGTCCACGAGCGCGAGATGCCGGCCGACGAAGCGGTACTCGAGCTCCACCGGCAGCTCCGGCAGGTTGCGGACGATCGGCATCCAGGGCGCTGCGGTGGTGCCCCACGGCAGTGTGCCGAAGACGTACAACTCCAGCACGCCTCCTTCGCCCTCGTCCACGGCAAGCAGTGTCGCGAGATCAAGAGAGGATCGGCGCAGCGTCGCCGCGATTCGGGCGCGGAACGCATCGGCGACAGCAAACGTGAAGATGTCGCCTTCCTTGGCGCGCGGCCGCGCCTCGCGAATGGCGGTCGCAAGCGTATCGGCCTGCCGGTAGGTCTCCTCGGGGTCCGAACAGAGCGGTTGCTCGATACCCACAGCGACCCGCCGGTGAAGCTCGACGTAGTCGTGTACCCGGGCGACGAATTGCACCATCCCTGGAGTCGCGGTAATCGTGAGAGCGACGATCAGTGCGGGAGCCATCACACCCTCCAGTGGCGACGCTTCGAATCGGTCGCCGATGATGTGCACTCGCGTTGTGCAAGTCCGCGGCCAGTGATGACTCGGATAGGAAGGCCTCGCAATGCGTGCGAGGGGCGACGGCGCTGCGAACTTCTGCGTGGAGGTGGGGAGGATTCCGCAGTGCCGCGCGGACGCGATCGGCTGTCGATATATAGTGACCTCACCCCTGTCACGATGAGCGAATTCCGAACCGAGCTCGCCGGACCTCTGGCCGCCGTGATCATCGAGTCGGCTGTTGACGCCATCGTTGTGATCGACGCGCTGGGACGGATCGAAGTCTTCAATCCGGCGGCGCAGCGGCTGTTCGGCTACAGCGAGGCCGACGTGATTGGCCGGAACGTGTCTCTGCTCATGCCGGCGCCGTACAAGGACGAGCACGACGGGTATTTGAAGCGGTATCTGGAAGAGGGCGATGCGCGGATTATCGGCATCGGGCGCGAGGTCCAGGGACTGAAGCGTGACGGCACCCTGTTCCCGCTGCACCTGTCGGTTGCCGAGATGCGGGTCGAAGGGCAGCGGAAGTTTACGGGCATGCTGCACGATCTGTCGGCGCGCGTCGAGCTCGAGACGCGGCTGCGCAGCAGTGAGGAGCGATGGCGGGCGATTGTCGAATCAGCGGTGGACGCGATCATCGTCATCGACAGTCGCGGACGGATCGAGGCCTTCAATCCGGCGTCCGAGCGGCTCTTCGGCTACTCCGCCCGCGAAGCCGTGGGGCAGAACGTGTCGCTACTGATGCCGTCGCCGCATCGTGAGGAGCATGACGCCTATCTCGAGCGCTATCAACGGGAGGGTGGTGCCCGCGTGATCGGGATTGGCCGCGAAGTCTCCGGCAGGCACCGCGATGGGTCGATGATCCCGCTGCACCTGTCAGTTGGCGAAATGGTGGTGGCCGGCGAGCGGAAGTTCACCGGCATGCTTCATGATCTCACCATCCGCAAGCGTATCGAACAACAGCTGAGCGAACAGCAATCGCTCGCCAAGATCGGCGAGATGGCGGCGGTACTGGCGCACGAGATTCGCAATCCACTCGCCGGTATTCGCGGCGCGATGCAGGTGATGGCCTCGCGCTACGACCCCGCCAGCAAGGAGGGGATGGTCACCAAGGAGATCATCGCCCGCGTCGATACGCTCAGCGAGCTGATGCAGGATCTCCTCCTGTATGCGCGGCCGCCGAAGCCGCGTCCAGCGCCCGTCGATCTCGAACGATTGATTCTGGCGATCGTCGATCTGCTCAGCCGCGATCCCGAGATGGGCGGCGTACACGTCAACGTTCAGGGTTCAACGCCGCACGTGCGCGCCGACGCCGAGCTGCTGAAAATCGTCTTCCAGAACCTGCTGATCAACGGCGCCCATGCGATGGCGGGCAATGGCGAGCTGCGCGTACAGCTCGGCACATCGGGTCACGAGAGCTCAGTCGCGTTCACCGACAGCGGTCCCGGCATCCCGCTCGAGATACGCGACAAGATCTTCACGCCCTTCTTTACGACGAAAGTCCGCGGCACCGGCCTCGGGCTCCCCACCGCCAAGCGTCTCGTCGAGGCGCAAGGAGGGACCATTGCGATCGAGTGCCCGCCCGATGGCGGGACGACGGTCACCGTTCATTTGCCAGTCCTGACAGCCTAAGCGGGCCCGAAAGTTGCTCTCCACCAGGGCAGGGGCCTCAAAACGGGCCAATTTCGCGGAAATTTTCACAGGCAAGGGGAATTTTCCCCAGCAGGACATCATGGCTAAAGCGACGCTGTTGATCGTGGATGACGAGGAACTGGTGCGCTGGTCGCTGCGCGAGCGATTGACGCGCGACGGGCACACGGTGGTCGAGGCAGGCACGGCCGCAGCCGCGCTGGAGCAGGCGGGAGCAGTCGATCTCGTGCTGCTCGATTACCGGCTGCCTGACGGCGATGGCCTGACCGTGCTGCGGCGCATCAAGGAGACATCGCCCGATACGCCGGTCATTCTGATGACCGCGTACTCGACGATCGAGAACGCCGTCGATGCGATGAAGCACGGCGCCTATCACTACCTGAACAAGCCGTTCAATCTCGACGAGGTGGCGGTGACGGTGGAAAAGGCGCTCGAGACGAGCCACCTCCGGCGTGAGGTGCGCGCGTATCGCACCAGCCAGAGTCGCGAATTCTCCTTCGACGCGATCATCGGTCAGGCGCCGGCGATGACGGCGGTGAAAGCCTTGCTCGAGCGTGTGGCGGCCAGCCCGGCATCCACGGTGCTCCTGACCGGTGAGACCGGCACCGGCAAGGATCTGGTCGCCAAGGCGATTCACTATCACAGCGATCGCGCGGCGCGGCCGTTCGTCAACATCACGTGCTCGGCGCTGCCCGAACAGCTCCTCGAGAGCGAGTTGTTTGGTCACGAGCGCGGCGCGTTCACCGATGCCCGCCAACAAAAGCGCGGTCTCTTCGAGACGGCGGATGGTGGCACCGTCTTCCTCGACGAGATCGGCGAGATGACGCCGGGCCTGCAGAGCAAGTTGCTGCGGTTCCTCGAGGAGAGGACCTTCAAGCGAGTGGGCGGCCTGTCGGACATCCGCGTGGACGTGCGAGTGATCGCCGCCACCAACCGCAATCTCGAAGAGGAGGTCAAGGCCGGGAAGTTCCGCGAGGACCTCTTCTACCGCCTGCAGGTGATGCCGATTGTGCTGCCAGCGCTGCGTGAGCGGCGCGGAGACGTGCTGCTGCTCGCGGTCTGGTACATCAATCGTTACAACGCCGAATTCCGCAAACGCGTGAAGGGACTGACGCCGGACGCCGAGGCGCTGCTCTCGCAATATCGCTGGCCAGGCAACGTCCGCGAGCTGCGCAATGCGATTGAACGGGCCATGCTGTTGACGGACAAGGATCGTCTGGCGCCGGACGACTTCACAACGCTGTCACGGACCACGCAGACGGCGACGTTCCGGCTGCCGCCTGACGGTGTCAACCTGGAGGAGGTTGAGCGGCAGTTGCTGATACAGGCGCTTGAACGCGCGCACGGCAATCAGACGCGCGCCGGCACGCTGCTCGGCATCAACCGCGATCAGGTGCGGTATCGGATCGAGAAGTTCGGGCTGACGCGGACGGGGACGCCGGCCGGAGCGGCAGCGTAAGCGACGCCGCTGTCCCTCCGGTCTCGGGGTAAGACAGTGTCAGCGATCCGCCGTGCAGCTCGGCGCTGCGCTTGGCGATCGGCAGCCCCAGCCCTCCGCCGCGGGCCTTGGTGGTGAAGAACGGCTCGAGCACCCGCTCGCGCAAGCCGGCGGGAATGCCCGGGCCGTTGTCGTGAATCTTCACGGTGGCGCGGTCGCCTGACACGGTCGTCCTCACCTGGATCCGGCCACCTACGCCGACCGCCTGCGCCGCGTTGAGCAACAGATTGAGCAGGGCGGCGCGTACCAGCTCGGCATCGGCCGTGATCGAGGCGTCTCCGCCCTCCACGTCGATCTGCACGTGCTCACCGGCCGGATCGCGGCGCACCATGGCGATTGCTTCCGCGACGAGCGGCTGTAGACGGAGGTCCACCGGCCGTGGCGCTCTCGGGCGGGCGAACACCATCAGGTCGTCAACCAGGTCGCTCAGCGAGTCAATGCGCGCCACGATGTCGTTCATCACCGCCAGGTCGGGATCGCGGCCATCGCGTCGTGAGATCAAGACCTGGATGACGCCCTTGATGCCGGCCAGCGGATTACGGACCTCGTGCGCGACGACAGCCGCCATCTGACCGACTTGCGCCAGCGCCGCCTGCTGCACCAACGTTTCTTCTGCGGCCTTGCGTGCGGTGATGTCGGAGCGGATGGCGATGTACTGATACGGCTTCCCGCGATCATCGAGGAACGGCACGATCGTCGTGTCCACCCAGTAGAAGTGGCCGTCCTTGGCGCGATTGCGGATCTCACCCTGCCACACCCGGCCGTTCGCGATTGTGCGCCACAGTTCACGCATGAACTCCGGCGAGTGGTAGCCCGAGTTGATGATCCGGTGGTCCTGGCCAAGCAGCTCGTCGCGTGAGTAGCCCGAGATCTCACAGAATTTGCTGTTGGCGTAGGTGATCCGGCCCTGCACGTCCGTGATAGCAACGATGGCGGCGTGATCGAGCGCGCGCTTGAAATCAGCGAGCTGCCGTTCGTTCGGGGATGTCATTCGAGCTCAGTGGATATACTGACAAGGCGGGTCTGCCTTCGACTGCGCTCAGGCCAGGGAAGACCCGCCTCTACACAATGGCCGCTGCGACGCTGCTGATCGTGGACGACGAAGCGCTCGTGCGCTGGTCGTTGCGTGAACGTCTCGAACAGGAAGGGTTCGAGATTATCGAGGCTGGTACCGCCGCCGACGGCGTCGCCAAAGCGACCGGCGTCGATCTCGTCCTGCTCGACTTCAAGCTGCCCGATGGCGACGGCTTGAGTGTCCTCCGGCAGATCAAGGAGCAGACGCCCGACACGCTTGTGATCCTGATGACCGCCTTCTCGACCGTTGAAAATGCGGTCGAGGCGATGAAGCTCGGCGCGTATCACTACGTCAACAAGCCGTTCAATATCGACGAGGTGACCCTGCTCGTCGAAAAGGCGCTCGAGACCAGCCAGCTGCGGCGTGAGGTCCGCGCGCTGCGCACCTCGCAGAGCCGCGAATACAGCTTCGACAGCATCATTGGCAGCTCGCCGGCCATGGAACGTATCAAGTCGCTGCTGGCGCGCGTTGCCGCCAGCCCGGCATCGACGGTGCTGCTCACTGGGGAGACCGGGACGGGCAAAGATCTCGCCGCCAAGGCGATTCACTACAACAGTGACCGCGCCGCGCGCGCGTTCGTCAACATCACCTGCTCGGCGCTGCCCGAGCAGCTGCTCGAAAGCGAGCTCTTCGGCCACGAGCGAGGGGCTTTTACCGACGCCCGCCAGCAGAAGCGCGGGCTGTTCGAGACCGCCGATGGCGGCACCGTCTTCCTCGACGAGATCGGGGAAATGACGGCGCCGCTCCAAGCCAAGCTGCTGCGGTTCCTCGAGGAGAAGACGTTCAAGCGGGTCGGCGGGCTTGCTGACATCCGCGTCGATGTCCGCGTCGTCGCCGCCACCAATCGCGACCTCGAAGAGGAGGTCAGGGCGGGGAAGTTCCGCGAGGACCTGTTCTACCGCCTGCAGGTGATGCCGATTCCGCTGCCGCCCGTGCGAGAGCGGCGCGGCGACGTGCCGCTGCTCGCCCGTTACTACATCGACCGCTTCAACCGTGAATTCAAGAAGCGCGTGAAGGGCCTGTCGCCTGACGCGGTCACGCTGCTCGAGCGATACCAGTGGCCGGGAAACGTGCGTGAGCTGCGTAATGCCATCGAGCGCGCAATGTTGCTCATCGACCGCGACCGGCTCGAACCAGAAGACTTCACCACGCTCACGCGAGCCGTCGAGCCGACGCAATTTCGACTGCCGCCCGAGGGCGTCAACCTCGAGGAGGTGGAACGGCAGCTGCTGACCCAGGCGCTCGAGCGTTCCGGCGGGAACCAGAGTCAGGCGGCGCAGCTCCTCGGAATCAATCGCGACCAGGTTCGCTATCGGATCGAGAAGTTCGGGTTGAAGGCGTAAGGGCGGCGGATGCACCGCCCCTACGGTGGCTCCCGTCACGCGACCGCGGCCTCGACCGGCTCTTCGGCCTGCTCCTCTGCGCGTCGTTGACCGGCTCTGACAGTGAGCACGGGACACTCCGCCGTCCGAACCACGTGCTCAGCAACGCTCCCCAGCAGCAGGTGCGCCACACCGCGCCGTCCATGCGTGCCCATGACAATCAAGTCGATGTCCTGGCTGATCGCGTAGCTCACGATCTGTGGAGCGACGAGTCCCCGAACGACGCCGCGGCTCCCTCGAAATTCATACTCCTCTTTCGTATCGAGCCGCTCGAGCAGACGCTCGCGCACTTCTTCAAGGGAGCGTTGCCGAAGCTCGTCCGGCACGCAGGCGTGGACTTCCGGCGCACACCCGGCAGCGGCGTAAGGATCGGCGTACACGTGCACGAGGTGCAGGGACGCGCCCAGCCTCGTGGCGAGATCCTTGGCGTAGGCCAACGCATCGTCAGCGGTCTCGCTGAAATCGGTCGGCACGAGAATACGGTTCAGACTGGGAGGCATCGGCGTCTCCTGAAATGACGCGTGAACGAATGCACTCCAGAAGAGCAGGTCTCGTGCCACGATCCGCGCTCCAGATCCGACCCGATTTACGGCAACCCGCTGATACGCCCGGCCGAAGATTCCCCAGTGAGCCGCTCGCGCTGCGGAATTTCTCCCAGCGTCATTCGGGCGTTCCGGTGTGAGTGCCGTAATCCACGCGAAATCTCGAGTGCCGTTTCGGCACGGTGGTTGCCCTCCGCGCAAGTGACTCACTCGTAGAGGAGCTATGCGGACACACACTCTTACCTGCATGCTTGTCACGGTTCTCGCCGGCGTGTTTGCGTCATCCAGCGGCGCGCAGACGGTACAACGGGCGCCGTCATTCCTCGGTGATTCGCTGATCGGAAAAGACTCGTTCGAGGCGTACTGCGCCTCGTGCCACGGCTCGGAGGGTCGAGGCAACGGTCCGGTCGCCCGCGCGTTGAAGACGACGCCGGCCGATCTGACGATGCTGGCCCGGGGTAATCACGACGTCTTTCCGCGCGACCGCGTGAGAGCGACGCTGAGCGGTGCCGGACACACGGTCGCCGCTCACGGGACGACGGAGATGCCGATCTGGGGTCCGCTGTTCCGGGCGTTCGAATCGGATGCGCGCGTGCGCGTGCGTATCGACAACCTGGTCAGCTATCTCGAAACGGTGCAAGCTGCGCCTGACCGTCCTGCCGAATCAGGCGCCGCACTGTTCCGGACGTATTGCGCCTCGTGTCATGGAACCGACGGGCGGGGCGCCGGGCCGATGGCCGATCACTTGCGCCGCGTGCCGCCGAACCTGACGTCGTTCGCCGTGCGCAATGGCGGTGTGTTTCCCGGCGAGCGCGTGAGGCGCATCATCGACGGCCGTGAGGTGCGGGGGCACGGCAGTTTCGAGATGCCGGTCTGGGGCGACGCATTTCGACGCACGCGTGAAGGATTGACGGAGGAAGCTGCGGCCGCCCGCATCGAGGCAATCGTCAAGCATCTCGAGGCAATTCAGGAGCGAGCGACGTGGTAAGAGAATAGGAGGTGCACACGCAGGGAGAGACATGGCGCAGGCAATTGAACTCGGGCTGGATACTTTCGGAGACGTGACGGTCGGCGCCGATGGCCGTCCGCTCGCGCAGGCGGACGTGTTGCGCAACGTGGTTGAAGAAGCGGTGCTCGCCGATCGGCTGGGACTCGCGTTCTTCGGCGTCGGTGAACATCATCGCAACGACTTTTCGATCTCGGCGCCGGAGGTCGTGCTGGCGGCGATCGCGTCGCGGACGACACAGATTCACCTCGGGTCGTCGGTCACCGTCCTGAGTACGGATGATCCTGTGCGCGTGTTCGAGCGCTTCTCGACGCTGAATGCCATTTCACGCGATCGCGTGGAAGTGATCGTCGGCCGTGGCTCGTTCACTGAATCGTTCCCGCTGTTCGGCTACGACATGGCGCACTACGAGGACCTCTTCGAAGAGAAGCTGCAGCTGTGGGCCGAGCTGGTCAAGGGGCAGCCGGTCACGTGGGCCGGCCGATTGCGCGCGCCGCTGTCGAACCAGACGGTGTATCCACCGAGCGAGACCGGCACGCTGCGGACGTGGGTCGCCGTTGGAGGCAGTCCGGAATCGGTTGTTCGAGCCGCGCATTACGGGTTCCCGCTGATGCTGGCGATCATCGGTGGAAGTCCCGCGCGCTTCACCGGGTACACCGAGCTGTACAAGCAGATGCTGCAACGGTTCGGCAAGCCGCTGCTGCCGATTGGCGTGCATTCGCCAGGTCATGTGGCGGCAACCGACGACCAAGCGAAAGAAGATATCTGGCCTCACTACGAAGGCTTGATGAATCGCATCGGCGCCGAGCGTGGATGGGCGCCCATTGGCCGCGCGCATTTCGAACGGGAGGCGGGGCCCGAGGGAGCGCTGTTTGTGGGGTCGCCGGAGACCGTGGCAGCCAAGATCGCGCGAACGATCAAAGTGTTGGGCCTGACGCGTTTCGACATGAAATACAGCAACGGCACCTTGCCGCACGACAAGCTGATGACCAGCATCGAGCTGTATGGATCGAAGGTTGTGCCACTCGTGAGGGACCAGCTCGACTGATCAACGGCGGCGAAAAAATGTGTCCTTGTTGCGCAAAGTCGTCGCGTCCTGCCGGTCCCGGTGTTAAGGTTGATCGCCCCTTCGTATCCCTATACATGAGGTCCCGACTGTATGAGCACGACGCAGTCGACATTCGATCTTCGTCCGGCGACCGGCGCGCGTTTTCAAGAGGTACTGTCTGCACTGCCGGTTGCGGCATACACATGCGATCTCGAAGGACGCATCACGTTCTTCAACGAACGTGCGGCTGAGCTGTGGGGCCGGCGTCCCAATCTTGACGACGCCGCCGAACGGTATTGCGGCTCGCTGACTCTGTTCACCGTTGAGGGGGTGCCTGTCCCGCACGAGACGTCGTGGACGGCGTTGGCGCTGCAGACCGGTAATACGTACGAGCGGCGCGACGTGGTCGTCCTTCGACCGGACGGCAGCCGACGTCACGTGCTCGCCTCGGTCTCCCCGATGTACGACGACGCCGGCATAGTGGTTGGCGCCACGAGCGTCCTGACCGACATCACCGATCAGATGCAGAGCGAGCTGCGGCGACGAGAGCGCGACGCCCATGACTTCTTCGAGAACGGGGCGATCGGCGTGCACTGGGTTGACGCCGACGGCGTCGTCGTACGCGCCAACCAGGCTCAGCTCGATCTATTGGGCCACGACTCAGGCGCGTTGATCGGCCAGCCGATGCGCAGATTTCACGAGTCGCCGGAGGCCTTCGACGACATGCTGCGCCGTGCGACAGCCGGCGAGACGCTGCGCAATCACGAGATGCGTCTGCTGGCCAGCGACGGCAGTGTCCGGCACGTCTTGATGACGTGCGACGTGGTCGTCAATGCGGGTGCCTTCCAGCATCTGCGGGCCTTCACGGTGGATGTGACCAAAGAGAAAGCCGCCAAACTCGCGATGCAAGCGAGTGAGGCCAATTTCCGGGGCTTTTTCAACAGCGTCGCGGTCGGCGCCGTGCAAGTGGGCAAGAACGGCAAGTTCATGCGGGTGAACGATCGCTATTGCGAGATCACCGGCTACAGCCGCGAGGAGCTGCTGACGATGGGGCCGCTCGATCTCGATCATCCCGACGATCGAGAGGCCGACAAGGACCGCGTCACGAAATTCGTGTCGGGCGCCGATCCGTTCTATCGCGCCGAGAAACGCTACATACGAAAAGACAGACGTGTGACCTGGGTGCGTGTCGCGGCGAATCTGCTGCGCGACGAGAACCCCGATTCATTCCACAGCGCAGCTATCGTCGAGGACATCAGCGAACACAAGCTCGCCGAGCAGGCGCTGCAGGACGCCGACCGGATCAAAGACGAGTTCATTGCCACGCTGGCGCACGAGTTGCGCAATCCGCTCGCTCCGATGCAGACGGCCATCGACGTACTCCGCTGTCAGGATCCAGAGCAGACAGAGTGGTGCCATGGCGTTCTTGAACGGCAAGTGAAACACATGACGCAGCTGGTGGCGGACCTGCTGGATATTTCGAGGATTACGAGCAACAAGCTCGAGATTCACCCGCAGCCGATCGATCTTTCCGACGTCATCCAGGCTGCCGTCGAATCGACGCGGGCCATTCTCGAGCGATGCGATCAGCAGTTGGTCATCGCGATGCCGGCCAGAAAACTGTATCTGGACGCCGATCTCGTGCGTCTCGCTCAGGTGTTCTCGAATCTGCTCTCCAACGCGGCGAAGTTCACCGAAGGTCCGGGCACCGTGCGGTTGACCGCCGAGGCCGTGGGGAACGAAATCACGGTGACTGTTGCCGACACCGGTATCGGCATGCCCGAGGAGGATCTGGTGCGGGCCTTTGACAAGTTCTATCAAGGCTCGCGCCGGCCGGAACGGTCGTATGGAGGTCTTGGCGTCGGTTTGTCGCTCGTCCGACAGCTCGTCGAGTTGCACGGCGGAACGATCGAGGCGCGTAGCGCCGGGGTCGATCGGGGCAGCGAGTTCGTCGTACGCCTGCCGGCCAGAGCGGCTGCGGTGTCGGCGTCTCGATCCAGGCCTGCGGGTTTCACGCAGTCGACGACGGCGCGGCGTGTGCTCGTCGTCGATGACAATCACGATGGCGCCGAAGCGATCGCCCGTCTCTTGCGAGTCCTGGGGCACGAAGTGGAGGTTGTGTATGACGGCCTCACCGCGGTGCAACGGGCGACGCAGTTCGAACCTGGCGTCGTGCTGCTCGATCTCGGGATGCCGGGCCTGGACGGGTTCCACGTCTGCGAGCGCTTGCGAGCGCATATCTGGAAGCAGCGTCCGTTCATCGTCGCGCTGACCGGGTGGGGCCGCGACGGAGACATGGACCGCACGAAGAATGCAGGCTTTGATGCGCACCTGGTGAAGCCGGTCGAAGCCACGGCGCTCGTGAAACTGCTAGGGGAGTCGTGACTCCGCGCGAGTCCCTGCGGCGCCGTCACCTTTGACACAGTTTTGAATCGCCCATTCCTTTGAGTGGGTTAGAGTTGTCGGCGTGAAAGCATTTCCCTCGGGTACGTGCGCGCTCGTGCTCATCATGGCAGCCGCGACTGCTGCCCGCGCCGCAGACGATCCCGCCTTGGTGCGGGCGGCCCGGACCGGCGACGCCAAGGCCGTCGCGGCCCTTCTTCAACAGAAGGCGGACGTGAACGCGCCCGCGATCGACGGGACGACGGCGCTGCATTGGGCGGTCCGAGCCGACGACCTCACGACCGTTGACACGCTGATTCGCGCTGGTGCGCAGGTCAAGACGGCGAGCCGCCACGGCGTGACGCCGCTGTACATCGCTGCTGATCAAGGCAACGCGGCGATGATCCGCCGGCTCATCACCGCCGGTGCCGACGCGAACGGCACGGACATCAGCGGCGAAACCGTACTCATGGCCGCTGTTCGCTCCGGCAGCGGCGACGCGGTCCGGGCGCTGCTCGATGCCGGCGCGCTGGTCAACACCGCAGAACCACAGGTCGGACATACCGCATTGATGTGGGCCGTCCGTGAAGATCGGCCCGAGCTCGTGCGCCTCCTTCTTGCGCGTGGCGCATCGCTCGAATTGAAGACGCGCACTGGCGCCAAGCCGGCAGTGCGACCGCCCGGCGCCGGCGGCGGATCCCACGGCGTGGGCATCGTTCGGGGTGGAGTTCCTCCGCAAGGAGAGCAGCCGGCGGCTCCTGGAGGCATGACAGCGCTCTCGTTTGCGGCGCGTGAAGGACGGCTCGACGCCGCACGCCTGCTCGTCGATGCCGGTGCGGATGTCAACGCGCGCGAAGCGAACGGCATCAGTCCTTTGGTGATGGCGATCACGAACCGGCATACACCGGTCGCCGCGCTGCTCTTGGCCCGTGGCGCGGATCCCAACGCCGCCGACTGGTGGGGACGCACGCCGCTGTGGTCGGCGGTGGACATGCGCAACCTCGATCTCGACAGCCGCACGCTCGAAAACGGTGTCGAGCGCGGTCCCGTGCTGGATCTCATCGAAGCCCTCATCGCGAAGGGCGCCGACGTCAATGCCCGAGTGAAAGAGTTTCCCCCGCAGCGGCGGTTCATGATGCCGCTCGGTTCGCTGGCGTGGGTGGACTTCACCGGCCAGACACCGTTCCTGCGCGCCTCGCTCTCGGCGGACGTCCCGCTGATGAAGCTGCTGCTCTCGAAAGGTGCCGATCCCAACATCCCAACGTTCAACGGCACGACGGCACTGATGGCCGCTGCTGGCGTGAACTGGGTGATCGGTCAGACCTATAGCGAGTCGCCGGCGATGTACCTCGACGCCGTCAAACTGTGCCTCGAGCTTGGCGGCGACGTGAATGCCGTCAACGCGATGGGCCTTGCCGCAGTGCATGGCGCGGCCAATCGCGGATCGGACGACATCATCGAGCTGCTCGTCCGCAGCGGCGCACGCGTGGACGTGAAAGACAAGGAAGGCCGCACGCCGATGACGTGGGCCGAAGGCGTGTTCCTGGCGACGAACTCACCGGTCGCCAAGCCGACCACCATCGCGTTGCTGAAGAAGCTCGCGCGCTGACATGAAGCACACGCTGCTCGCCGCGCTCGTTGCACTGATCGTCACCGCCGCATCAGTGACTGGCCTGAGCCAGACGCCGGCGTCGAACCCCTCCGCGGGTGCGCCATCAGCCGCGCTGCTGACGCAGTACTGCGTCACGTGTCACAACGCTCGCGCGAAAGCGGGTGGTCTCACGCTCGATCCGGCCGAACTCAGTCAGGTCGATCGCCATGCCGAGACGTGGGAGAAAGTGATCCGGAAGCTGCAGACGGGCATGATGCCGCCGTCTGGTGCGCCGCGTCCGGCACGCCCGGCCATCGACACGTTCGTCGCGTCGCTGCAAACGCACATCGATCGCGCCGCGGCAGCCAAGCCCTTTGCGGGAACGCCCGCCCTGCATCGGCTCAATCGCGCCGAGTACAGCAACGCCGTCCGCGACCTGCTGGCACTCGACGTGGACGCCGCATCGCTCCTGCCGCCCGATGACTCCGCCGCCGGCTTCGACAACATTGCCGACGTCCTCGGAGTCTCGCCGGCGCTGATCGAGGGCTATGCGACGGCTGCCGCGAAGATCAGCCGACTGGCGGTGGGCGATCCCAGCATCGGGCTCGATCGCGTCACGTATCGTGCTGCGGGCGGCCTCTCGCAGGACGAGCACCTCGACGGTCTTCCGCTCGGCACGCGCGGCGGGATGATCGTTCGCCACACGTTTCCACTGAACGCCGACTACGACCTGCAGATCGGTCCGGGACGTTCCGGCGGCATCGGTGCGGTCGTCACCGCGCGAGCGCAGGACATCGACGTCACGCTCGATGGTCAACCGGTAGACTTGCAGGGCAAAGCGCAGATTCGCTTGCCGATCGATGCCGGTCCGCACACGCTTGCGGTCGCGCTCGTCAAACGGTCGCATGTTGACGGCGCTGACGGCGTGTACGACGCGCCCACTCGCGCGCCTGGCATCTCGCAGATCACCATCGCCGGCCCGTTCAACGCTCGCGGTCCCGGAGATACGCCGAGCCGCCGGCGTCTCTATGTCTGCACTCCGTCAGGCGCAGCGGACGAGGCTGGTTGCGCCGCGAAGATTCTGAACGCGCTGGCGACGCGCGCGTATCGCCGCCCAGTGCCGACGTCGGGTTCCGAGATGGACACGCTGCTCGAGTTCTACCGGACTGGCCGTGCGGCGGGCACCTTCGACTCCGGCATTCAACGCGCCGTTGCGCGCGTCCTGGTCGATCCGAACTTCCTGTTCCGATTCGAGCGCGAGCCGGCGAACGTGGCGCCCGGCACGCCGTTCCGTCTCGGTGACCTCGAGCTGGCCTCACGACTGTCGTTCTTTCTCTGGAGCAGCATCCCAGACGATGAGTTGAGAGAGGCCGCGGTCCGCGGTCAACTGAAGAATCCGGCGGTGCTCGAGCGGCAGGTTCGCCGCTTGCTGGCCGACGCTCGAGCGGACGCGCTGGTGAGCAACTTCGCAGGTCAATGGTTGTTCCTGCGCGAGCTGAAGAACGTCAGGCCCGATTCGGCGGACTTCGATGAGAACCTGCGACGCTCGTTTCAGCAGGAAACCGAACTCCTCTTCCGCACGATCGTGCGCGAAGACCGTTCGATCGTGGACCTGCTCGACGCCGACTTCACGTTCGTGGACGAGCGTCTGGCGAAGCATTACGGCATGGAGGGGATCCGCGGAAGCCGCGTGCGACGTGTGACGCTCGCGGAGAACGATCCACGCCGCGGCTTGCTCGGCCAGGGCAGCGTGCTGACGGTGACGTCCGCCGCCAACCGCACATCGCCGGTTGTACGCGGCAAGTGGGTGCTCGAGAATCTGCTCGGTATGCCGCCGCCGCAGCCGCCACCTGGCGTGGAAACGAATCTCGAGAAGGACGCCGCGCAGGTCAAGGTCACCTCGCTGCGTCAGCGTCTCGAAATGCATCGGGCCAACGCCGCCTGCGCGTCGTGCCACAAGGTCATGGACCCGATTGGCCTGACGCTCGAGAACTTCGACAACGTCGGCAAGTGGCGCACCCTGGACGGCAAGACGCCGATCGACGCGACCGCGCAGCTCGTGGACGGCACAAAGCTCGATGGACCGCTGACGCTGCGCCGCGCGCTGCTCGAGAAGTCCGACGTGTTTGCCACGGTGGCCACCGAGAAGCTCCTGACCTACGCCGTCGGTCGCGCGGTGCAGCCGCAGGATATGCCTGCCGTCCGCGCAGTCATTCGCGACGCGGCTCGCGACAAGTACCGCTTCTCGTCACTCGTTCTCGGCATCGTCAAGAGCACGCCGTTTCAGATGCGAACCAAGGTGGAACCGTAGTGTCCGCCTTCAGGCGGACGAGAGTCATATGACCTTCATCACCAGACGACATCTTTCGCGGCGCACATTCCTTCGTGGAGTGGGCGTGTCCATGGCGTTGCCGCTGCTCGATTCGATGATTCCCGCCCAGACGGCGCTGCGGCTGACGGCGGCGACACCGAAGAATCGCTTCGCCTGCATCTACGTGCCGCATGGCGCGACGATGGACAAGTGGACGCCGGCGACGGAGGGCAGCGGGTTCGCGTTCACCGAGATTCTGAAGCCGCTCGAGCCGTTTCGCGATCGCATCAACATCGTGAGCGGCCTCGCGCATCCGTATGTCGCGGGAGCCGGTGGCGCAGACGTGTCGGCGGGAGCGAACCACACGCGCGCGGCCGCGGTCTTTCTGACCGGTTCGGTCCCCGAGCGCGGGCCGCAGGCGCATCTCGGCACGTCGGTCGATCAGGTCGCCGCCCGGCAGATCGGACAGGACACGCCGCTGCCGTCGCTGGAGCTGAGCATCGAAGAATCGGTGCTGGCATGCGAGGCGTCGTTCAGCTGCGCGTACCGCAATTCGATCGCCTGGCAATCGCCGACCTCGCCCCTGCCGATGGAGAACAATCCGCGGCTGGTCTTCGAGAAGCTGTTCGGCACGGGCAGCACCGATGCGGAACGGCGCGCGCGGCGGCAGGAGTCGCGCAGCCTGCTCGACTCGGTGATGGGGCAGGTCGCGTCGCTGCAGAAGGATCTGCCGCCCGGCGATCGTCGCCGCCTGACGCAGTATCTGGACGACGTCCGCGAGATCGAGCGGCGGATTCAGCGCGCGGAGAAGAGCGTGCCGGACGATCTGACCGTGCCCGAGGTGCCGGCCGGAGTGCCGCCGACCTTCCAAGAGCACCTGAAGCTGCTGATGGACCTGCAGGTGATTGCCTTCCAAGCAGAGATCACGCGAGTGTCTACGCTGATGTTCGCACGTGAGCTGAGCACGGCTGTGTTCCCCGAGACCACCATCCGCGATCCGTTCCACAACCTGTCGCATCACTCGAACGATCGCGGCAACATGGATCGCTTCGCGCAGTTGAACACGTACCACATGACCAAGTTCGCGTATCTCGTCGAGCGCCTGCAGAAGACGCCCGATGGCGATGGCACGCTCCTCGATCATTCGGTCGTGCTCTATGGCAGCTCGCTCAGCGATGGCAATCAGCACAACTTCAGCCCGCTGCCCATCGTCCTCGCTGGCGGCGCATCAGGACGGCTCAAGGGCGGGCGGCATCTCGTGTTCCCGAAGGACACGCACATGTCGAACCTGCTGGTGGCGTTGCTCGACACGCTCAGTGTGAAAGCCGACACCTTCGGCGACAGCACGGGCATGCTTACCATCTGACGGCCCATGGTGAATCACTCGAGCAAGAGCGTCTCGCGTCGTACGTTCATCGCTGGTCTGGGAGCGACCGCGTCGCTTCCGCTGATCGGTCACGTGCCGGCGTGGGCCCAGACGCCCACCACGAGCCTGCTGCCCATCAACACGCCGAAGGTGGATCACCTCGACGTGATCGTGCCCGACGTCGCCGCGGCGGCGCGCTTCTACATGGGCGTGTTCAACACCACGCTGCACGCGCAGCCGTTTCAGGGCGGGTTCCGCTACTTCGTGCTGTTTGGCGATCTGCCGGCCGCTCGCGAAGTGGGATACCTGGCCATCGGCGACTCGCGCGGACGCGGAACCTACATCGGCCACTTCTGCACGTCGATCTTCAACTACCGGCAAAACAGCGCGGCGATCTCGAGCGCGCTGGTCGAAGCGGTCGAGAAGGCCGGGCTGGGAAAGATCGAGATGAGCGGCGGATTCGGCGGCATCTTCAAGGATCCCGATGGCATCGAGATCCAGTTCCTGCCGGCCCCGGACACGCTGGTGACGGCGGCCGTGCCATCCGATCTCGTCGAGGCACACAAAGGACTGGTCGTTCCCAAGGGAGTCGATCACGTGCTGCTGCACGTGGCCGATCTCGAGAAGGGCGCTCAGTTCTATCGCATCCTCTACGGCAAGGAATCGAGTCGAACGGCCAATCCCACTCGCATCTGGTTTCAGATCGGCGACACTCGTCTGGGTCTCGAACGCGCCCAGCAAGGTCAGAAGCCGCACATCGAGCACTTCGCGGTCAAGGTCGCCTCGTTCGACCGAGACGCCGTCATCGCCGGACTCCGCAAGCTCGGCGCCGAGGTCGTCACGTCGCCGGATGAAGCCGGTGTCGTGCGGTTCCGTGACCCGAACGGCATCTCCGCCGAGCTGAAAGCGAGCTGAGACCGCTGCTCTCTTGAAACGCAGGGATCGCAGAGGCTGTTATTCCTTGAAGTTGTTCACCACCCGCTGAATTCCTTCTTTCATAGTCTTTGCACCGAAGTTCAGTAGCAGACCCACGGGGCAGTCGGCGATGCGCAGATACGTGAGGAGCTGGCGCCTACGAATGGGCGCCAGCGACTCGATAGCCTTGACTTCGACGATCACAGTTCCTTCCACAATGAGGTCAGCTCGGTACGCACAATCGATCCTGACGCCGTCATAGAGCAGCGGCAGCTCTTTCTGGGTCTCGAGCTTCAGTCCCGCGGAAACGAGTTCATAACACAGGCATCCGAAGTAGGCCTTTTCGAGGATGCCCGGTCCAACTTTCCGGTGAATACGGATCGAGCAGTCACAGATCGTCGAAGTGATGCCGTTGATTGCGGTGGCAGAGAGCCTTTGTGTCATGCGGCGCTGAATGCGGAGGCCGTACCGAGCTGAGCCTTGGGGAGTTTGCTGAAGGATCCGGCGATCCGGATCCCTTTGCGTTGCGGTTTTCATCACCACGAATGCCCCGCAGAGATCGCAAGAAATGCCTCTGGGATCTCGGCGGTCTCTGCGTTTCAATTCCGTGACCGACTACAATGCTCGCTTCAAGGAGGTCCTCATGCGAGCGTTCATCGTTGCGGCAATCGTCGCGGTGGGAGTCGTTCTGTCGGCAGGGCACGCGTTCGCGCAAGGGGTGGTGGCGCCGGCAGCCGGATGCACGGCGACGCCGGCTCAACTCGAGGCCAACAAGAAAGTGGCGATAGCGTTCTTCGCGCCGAATGCCGATCGCGTCGCGCTCGCCGACCCGACATACAAGCAGCACAATCCGGCGTTCGTGAAGGGCGGCAAGGAAGCCGGCCTCAGCGACTTCGAATACTTCAAGTCACGCTTCGGTGGTCCGCGCGCGGGCGGTCCTGGCGGTGGAGCGGGGCGTGGCCAGGCACCGGCCGCGGCTGGGCCACAACCTCCGGCCGGCAATCCGCTCGAAATCGTGATGGCGGAATGCGACCTGGTGACGATCATTCACCGCAACAACCGTCAGGACCCCACGGCGTCGGCGGGCACGTTCTACGAGGTCTTCACCTTCGATACCTTCCGCATCCGCAACGGCAAGCTGATCGAACATTGGGATGGCGCGGTGATTAACCCGCCGGCCCCGGCGGGCGCCCCAGGTCAGGGCCGCGGCGCACAGTAGCGTGCCTTTCGAGAGCGGCACCCGTCTCGGTCCGTATGAAATCGTCGCGCCGATCGGCGCAGGCGGAATGGGTGAGGTCTATCGCGCCCGTGATACGCGGCTGGACCGGACGGTTGCCGTCAAAGTGCTCCCCGGCGCACTCGCCGCCGACTCGGAGTCGCGGCGCCGTTTCGAAGAGGAAGCGCGTGCCATCGCCGCGTTGAACGATCCGCACATTTGCACGATTCACGACGTCGGCCGGCACGGCGACCTCGACTATCTGGTCCTCGAATTCCTGGAGGGCGAAACGCTCGCCGATCGGATTCGCCGGTCCGGAGCGCTGTCAGTCGATGACGTGTTGGCGATCGCGATCCAGATTGGTGATGCGCTCGCTCGCGCGCACAGTGCTGGCATCGCCCATCGCGATCTCAAACCGGGCAACGTGATGCTGGTCCGCCGCGCCGGCGCGGCGGCCCCTGATGTCAAGCTGCTCGACTTCGGGCTCGCGTCTCGGACGGCCGTGAGCCGGCCGAAGGCGCTCGATGCGTCGCTCACGGCGACCGTGTCGCCCTCGATGGTCGCGACGCGTCCGCCCACGGCAACGGTGTCGAGCGGTGTCAGCGGCACGATCCAATACATGTCGCCAGAGCAGCTCGATGGCGACGCCGGCGATCATCGCGCCGATATCTTCGCGTTCGGCTGCGTACTCTACGAGATGCTCGCTGGCCGCAAGCCGTTCGACGGGCAGAGCGTCGTCACCGTGGTCGCCGCGATCATGAGCACCGAGCCGGTGGCGATCGGGGCGCTCGGGTCAGCCCACCCGTTGCTCGATCACGTGATGCGGCGCTGTCTCGAGAAGGATCGCGAGCGCCGCTGGCAGAGCATCGCCGACGTGGCCGGTCAATTGCGATGGATCACCGAACATCCAGCCACCAGCGCTGCGGCCGGCGCCACAGCACGCGCCTACTCGTGGCCGATGAAAGTCGCCATCGCCACCGGGGCGCTGATCGTCGGAGTGCTGGGGCTGCTCGCTGGTGCCCGTGCCTGGCGCGGGCCTGCTGCAGTCGCGGAACTGCCGACGCTGCGCCTCGAGATCACAACACCGCCGACCGACGATCCGACCATGGCGATCACGTTAGATGGTTCACGGATCGCGTTTGTCGCGAATCAGAACCGGGTGCCGATGCTGTGGGTGCGGTCGCTCGACTCCGCCGAGAACCGTGTGCTGCCAGGCACCGAAGGCGCCAGCTTCCCGTTCTGGGCGCCCGACGGCCGCATTATCGGGTTCTTTGCCGAAGGGAAGCTGAAGCGTATCGATATCGATGGCGGCCGCCCGCTGGTGATCGCTGACGCTCCCAATGGCCGCGGAGGAACGTGGAATCGGGACGGCGTGATCCTGTTTTCGCCGAGCGTCAGCAGCCCCCTCATGCGTGTCTCGACTGGTGGTGGCCGTGCGGAACCTTACACCGAGCCCGACACCGGCGGCACCGGCCAGGATCATCGCTGGCCGCAGTTCCTCCCCGACGGCCAGAGATTCCTGTTTTCCTCAACGCTCGGCGCACAGGAGACGAAGGGGATCTACATCGGCTCGCTCGACAAGATGCCGTACCTGCGAGTGCTGGCGGTAGATGCGGCCGGCCGCTTTGCCGCGCCAGACAAGCTGCTCACGACGGTGCAGGGCGCGCTGCAGGCATACAACTTCGATCCTGCCACCGGTGTCGTCAAGGGCTCGCCAGTCGTCATCGCGCAGGGATTGGCCGGCGGTATCGGCGCAATGACCGCATCGGAGACCGGCGTGCTGGCGTATCGCACCGGCAGCGCGCAGCGGCGGCAGTTTGTCTGGGTCGACCGCAAGGGCAGCGTGCTGCGGATGATTGGCGATCCTGAAACGGGCAACAACGGATCCCCGGAACTGAGCGCTGATGAACAGTCGGTCGTCGTGTTCAGCGGGCGCAGCGGCGACAACGACATCTGGGTGATCGAACTCGCACGAAACCTTGCTCGCCGCATCACTGATGGTCCGCCAGCCGACGCCCATCCGGTCTGGGATCCCGACGGCCAGCACGTGATCTTCAATACGAGCCGCTTTCCTGGCCGCGGCACTCAGGCACGCCAGCCGGTAAACGGTGGACCACCAGAACCCTTGTTCTCAAGTGGCGACGTCAGGGGAACGGCCCTGTCGTGGACACGCGACCGGAAGTACGTGCTCCTGCGGCGCGAGAATCCCAAGACGAATGCGGATCTCATTGCCGTCGCGACCAGCGATCAGAAAGAACTGATCGTCGCGCAGTCTCCGTACGACGAGCTTGAAGGCCAGTTCTCACCTGATGGCAAATGGATCGCGTTTGTCTCCACAGATAGTGGCCGCCCCGAAGTGTCCGTCCAGTCGTTCCCTGACGGCCGATCGCGAACACAGATCTCCACGGCCGGCGGCACGCAGGTGCGCTGGTCCTACGATGGCCGGGAGATCTTCTATCTGGCGCCCGACGGCAAGCTGATGGCGGCGGGCATAAGCTTGAGCGGCGCATCGCCCGACGTGAAGTTGCCGGTGGCGCTGTTCCAGACGTATCTGGCGACCGGCACGAACGTCGTCGGCAACAAACCGCAGTACGCCGTCGCTCGCGATGGCCGCTTCTTGCTCAACACCGCTGTCGAAAGTCCCAGCGCGCCGATCGTCGTCTCGATCAACTGGATGAAGCAGCTCGCGAAGTAGGCACGCTATACTCGCAGCTCAGCACCCCATGGACGACCAGCGCTGGAGGCAGATCGAGGAGACATACCTCGCCGCACTCGACGCGCCCGATCGCCAGGCGTTTCTCACCGACAGTTGCGGCGACGATCCGGAGTTGCGTGCAGCCGTTGACCTGCTCCTCACTCAGGAACCCACGACCGTCAGTCTGCTTGGCAAGCTCGCGCTGCAGAGTCTACTGACAACGTCCGAGCCCATCGGCGACCGGGAGCCGCTGCCACCTGACTACCAACTGGGGTCGTATCGCATCGTGGGCCTTCTTGGATCCGGTGGCTCTTCAGATGTGTACAAGGCGTACGACACTCGGCTCGATCGCCATGTCGCATTGAAGGTGTTCGACGGCACGCGCGTCACCGAGGAGTTCCGCCAGCGCTTCGCGCGCGAGTCGCGCTCGGCCGCGTCGCTGAACCATACCAATATCGCAACCGTGTATGAAGTCGGCGAAGCCGAGCGGGTGTGGTTCATCGCCATGGAGTTCGTGGACGGACGCACGCTGCGCGCCGCGTTCGAGGATCCCGCGTGCTCGCTGCGCCAGCGTCTCGAGCTGCTCGCGCAGGCAGCCAGCGGTGTGGCGCGTGCACATGCGAACGGGCTCGCGCACTGCGATCTCAAGCCCGACAACATCATGGTCACGCGCGACGGGCTCGTGAAAGTGCTCGACTTCGGTCTTGCCCGGCTCGCCGGATCGTCAGGAGCCTCCGACCGGCGTTTCGAGGGAACGATTGGGTACATGTCGCCGGAGCAGGCCAGCGGTAAGACGATCGACGTCCGCTCTGACGTGTTCTCCTTCGGCTGCATGCTCTTCGAAGCCGTCACAGGCACGCGCCCGTTCGCCGGCGAGCGATGGTTCGATGGCCTGATGAACGCGCCGCCGCCGCGGCTCGAGACGCTGACGACTGGCATTCCTGACGGCGTGCAGGCGCTCATCGACGACTGTCTGGTCAAGGAGGCCGACGCACGTGTGACGTCGGTGGACGACGTCAGCCGGCGGTTGGAGTCCATCCTGCACGCACCGTCTCACGTGCGCCGCTGGATGCTCGCGGCGCTTGCGATCGCCGCGCTGGTGATTCCCGCAATGGCGTACTGGCTGTGGCCCGTGCCGCCACCGGGCTCTGTCGCGGTGATCCCTTTCGCAGCCGCCGAAGGGACCGCCGAAGCGCGGCGTCTGGCCGATGGGATCAGCGATGGCATCATCAACGTGCTGGCCCAGCTGCCCGATCTCAAGGTCATCGCCAGGAGCTCGAGCTTCCGCTTCCTCGGGGACGCGCTCGACGTACCGATGGTGGCGCGTGCACTCGGCGTGCAGACGCTCGTCACCGGCAGGATCGCGAAGAACGGGCATCTCACCGTCAGCGCCGAACTCGTCAGCGGCCGGGACGGCACGGCGATGTGGCGCGCATCGTACATGCCGAGTCTCGATCATGTGATGGACGTCGAGGGGCAGATTGCGCGGGAGATCGCGCGGCGCGTCCGCTCCGAATTGACAGCCGCGGATCAGCGACGGCTCGACAAGGCGGTACACCCGAACAGCGAGGTGTACTCCTTGTTACTGCGTGGACGGTTTGAGATGCAGCTCTATACGCTCCCGAGCGCGCAAAATGCCAAGAACTTGTTCGAGCAGGCGCTTGGTATCGATCCCTCGTACGCCCTCGGCAACGCCGAGCTTGCCAACGCGTATCTCCGTCTTGCCTCGAACGGAGGTCTCGGGCCCGCCGAAGCGTTGCAGCGCGGCGAGCAGATGGCGCGCAAAGCCATCGCGATTGACGATGAGGTGCCCGAAGCGCATGCGGCGCTGGCCAACATTCTGCGCAACAAGTGGCAATGGGCCGAAGCCGAGCGGGAGTATCGCCAAGCCATCGCACTCAGTCCCAGCTTCGGACCCGCGCGACAAGGTCTGGCGATCGCGTTGACGCTGACCGGCAAACGCGACGAAGCCATCGCCGAAACCCTGCGCGCCCGCGAGCTCGATCCCGTCGGCCTGCCCGGCGCCGTCGAAGCGGCTGCGGTCTTTTACAACCTGCGCCTCTACGACCGGGCGCTCGCCGCGCTCAACGATGGACTGACGATCGATAGCCGTGCGGCCGTGCTGTGGCAGTGGCTTGGCACCGTCAACGGCGGACGAGGCGACTTCGGGGCTGCCGTCACGGCGTTCAAAAGGGCGATGGACCTCGGTTACAACACGCCGGCGACACGTTCGTTCTACGTGCATGCGCTCGCGCGGTCGGGTCGTCGTGACGAGGCGGTGCGCGAACTCCGGGCGCTCGAAACCGACGGCAGCGTCGTGGCGCCGTCATTCCTGGCCATTGCTTATCTCGGTCTTGGGGATCGCGAGCGCGCCATCGCGCATCTGCAGGCAGGGGCCAACGCGCGTGATCCCCTTCTTCAGTACATCGTCGTCGAATCGTTTCTCGACGGCGTGATGGACGATCCCCGCTTCCAGAAGATTGTCGAGGGCATGGGATTGCCCCTGCCGCGGCGACCCTGATTCAGACCTGGGCCGAACCGTTCGGGGAGAGACTGGCCGGCTCCAGTTCCCGTTTGAGCCAGGCTTTGGCCAGTCGCCAATCACGCTTCACGGTCTCCGCCGACACACCGAGCACCTCTCCCGCTTCTTCGACGCTGAGCCCCATGAACACGCGCAGCTCGACGACTTGCGCCTTGCGCTTGTCCAAGGCCTGCAGACTCCGAAGGGCTTCGTCCACGAACAGCAACTCGCTCTCGGGATCGCGGTGAGCTGATTGCGCCGCCTCGAGCGGCATCGGCTGCTCGCCGTCACCGCGCTTCTGGGCACTTCGAGTGCGCGCAGCATCCACCAGGATTCGGCGCATCAACCGCGCCGAGACCGCGAAGAAATGCTCGCGATCCTCCCACTGGATTTGTTTCAGTTCGAGAAGACGCAGGTAGGCCTCGCTCACCAGCGCCGTGGCCTGCAGGGTGTGCTCCTTCCGTTCGCGCCGCATGTGCTGGCGCGCCAGCTGCCGCAGCTCCCGGTGCACGAGCGGCATGAGCACGTTGAGTGCTTCCTCGTCACCGGAGCTCCAGTTGCGCAGGAGTCTCGTGATCTGCGGCGTCATAAGCCCAATTTACCCTTCAGACGCCATTTTTACGCCTATAGCTGTAAGGCTCCTTTTCATTTCCCAACCGAGGCCCCTATGCGTCAAGACATTGACGATGCGGAAGCGGCCGGCACCGAGACGGCGCCCGAGTCGAAGTCTGTCGATATCCTCGTCCAGCACTGCCTGCCGTCGGTGCAGCGGTGGGCCCACGGCAAGATCCCCCGAGGCTCTCGAGGAGACTTCGACACCAAGGATCTCGTCCAGGAAGCCGCCTTGCGGATGCTGAAACGCCGGTCGCTGTTCAAGCCCCGCCACGCGCATTCCGTGCAGGCGTACCTGCGCCGAACGGTCTTGAATCTGGTTCGCGACGAGGCTCGCCGCTTGGCTCGACGGCCCGAGCCGGTCGCCGTCTGCGACGAACTTCCGTCCGAACAAACCGGCCCACTCGAGATCACCATGAGGCAGGAACTGCGCGCCCGGTATATCGAGGCGCTTCGCACCCTCCGGGCGAAAGACCAGCGGCTCATCGTGGCCAGCATTGAAGGCGAACGACACCCGAGCGAGATTGCGCGCATCTTCGGTCTGCCTTCGCCAGCGGCGGCGCGCGTGGCCGTCGCGCGTGCGTGCAATCGGTTGATACACAAACTCAGCGCCTTGAAGTAGAGTCAGTTTCCCGCGCGAGTTCAAATACCCGAAGACTGTCGTTGTAGAGACAGAGACAGAAGGAGGCTTCGATGTCGCCTACTGACACCATTATTGCGACTACGGTCGCTCCAAGCGCTGCGTCACTCGAGGTGGAGCAACGGAAGGCGCTGTGGGCCAAGCGGCTGACGGCCGTCTTCTGGGTCAACTCGGTCGCGATGTCCAGAGATGGCAAACGCGTGGTCGCCGGAACGTACATTCACGACTACGACCAGAAGACGGCAAATTTTGGCCCCAACATCCGCAGCCGGTTCGGCCTGTACTTCTTTGACGACGTGCCGAAAGTCAAGACTGACAAGGTCGAGCCGAAGTGGAGCGACGAGTTCGATGCCTGGGACGGTGTGTACGGCGTCGCGATCTCCGCTGACGGCAGGACCGTTGCCGCGAGCGGTTGGCTCGATAAGGACGCCGACAGCCAGCTCGGTCTGCTGCGTGCCTACGACGCAGACGGCAGCAGCACAGGCAGCCTCAAGCTGTTGCTGGACTTCAAGGACATCAAGCAGAGAGTGAGCTGGGTGTCGCTTTCAGCCGATGGAAGAGTCCTGGCTGCCGTGGCCGACGACGTGTACGTCTTCCTCCGGGAAGGGGACGCATTCAATCCCGTTCCGTTGAAGCTCGAGATCGCCGAAGTCGCCAATAAGTACGTCACGAGCATCGCTCTTCACCCGAGCGGGACCTGGCTGGTGGCGTGCGATCTGGTTGGACATGTATACGCGGCAACGATCAAGAACGGCGCAATCGGCACCAAGGTGACGTGGAACGCGCAGAAGGCGCTTCCATTTCTCTCGGTCGCGATCGCGCAGGACGTGGACAAGTTCGTCGCCGGCGGCGGGAACTTCGTGTTCCTCTTCGATCTGACCGGCGTGATGATCGATCCAAAGGGGTACACGCCATTGCAGTTCGACACGTCTGCTGGCGAGCTAGAGGGGACGGTTCCGAAAGACAGCGACGACGGCACCAAGCTCCAGCAGAATGTTCGATGGGTGGCCACGTCCGCCGATGGCAAGCTGATCACCGCTGCCGTGAATCGCCTCGACGACTCCAAGCTCGCAGGAAAACTGTTCGCGCTCTCATCGGATTTGACCAAGACGTGGACAGCCAATATCGGCAACAACCCCAACTCCACGAGCATCGACGCGCGCGGACAGTACGTGGCGATGGCCGACGGGTACCCGACGTCGAAACCGGCGAAGTTCCATCTGTTCGACGCGAATGGAAAGAAGCTCTGGGAATCCAATACCTGCAGCATGAACTGGCCGATGGTCATCAACGCCGAGGGCGATGCGATCGTGGCCGGGAGCGATGACGGGACGGTGTACTACTTCACACCGACGGTGTGAGGCCTACCTCACGGCAAAGCCGTGAGGCTGCATGACGAAGAACAGACCCTGACGATCGTCGCGAAGTGATGCGCATCTCCCGACGTTGGGAATCTCGAGCACCGGAAGGTCCTCGCAGCCACCGAGGCCTTCCGTCTGCTCGATCGTCCGCGTGAGATCGGTCACTTCGAAAAGCACCTGCCAGCGCTCGGGAACACGGCCCCAGTTGCGCTCGATTCTGATCGCGCCAGCCACCGATTCATTGCCGATCGAGTAGACGGTGTACCTGTGCGCCAAGTGCGGGAATCGCCGTTCACTGGCCGTCCATCCGAACAGCGACGAGTAGAAGTGCGTGGTGCCCGTGACGTCATGCGCCAGCATCTCGACCCACCACATCGATCCCGGCTGGCCCTGGCGCTCCGCGCCGCTGCGCCCGTTCGCGTTCCACAGGCCGATCACGCGGTCATGGGGATCGACGATCGTGGCCATTCGCGCCGCACCTGAGACGTCGAACGGTTCCTGGCCGGGCCGAGCACCGAGCCGCTCGGCCCGTGCGATGGTGTCTTCGAGACTGTCAACCGCCACGTACGGGATCCATCGCTGCCGGCCGCGCGGGATCGGTCGCAGTCCTGCGACGACACGTCCTTCGATCTGAAATAACCAATATGGGTGAGTCGGGCCGGGGACTTCTTCGGCCGTCCATCCGAAAAGATCGCCGTAGAACTGCCGCGCTGACGTGGCGTCCGGCGATTCGAGCTCCGCGAAGCAACACGTGCCAAGGGCGTGGGTCATCGGAGGCCGATCCTATCCGAGCGCTCAGGTATTGGAACCTTTTCGGTCGAAATCGGAATTACCGAGTGACATGCAGCCGAGCGCCCTCGCCGACACCTACGCGCAGTCGTACAGCCAGTTGCGCAACGTGGCCTCACGGTTCGTGAGCCGTGACGTGGCGGACGATATGATGCAGGAGGCGTATCTGCGCGCGCTCGCGCACAGCGAGCGCTTCCGCGGCCACTCCGCGCCAAACACGTGGATTTACCGCATTCTGATCAACGCGTGTTTGGACGTCCGCCGATATCGGCAGCGCCGCGGTCTGCACATCAGCTTGGAAGACTCGCATGTCAGATCGCGTCGGCGGCACTGGCATCGGCTGGCCGACCGCCAGGCGCTGCGTGCGGCACTCGCCTCACTCGACGAGCACGAGCGCGAGGTCTGCGTGATGTACGACGTCATGGGCTACACGCATCCCGAAATCGCCACGCGTCTGGGCATTCCCGTGGGCACCTCGAAAGGGCGCTTGTGCACGGCGCGGCGCCGTCTGCGTCGTCTGCTCAGTACGTAGTGTCCGCCTTGAGGCGGACGTCTGATCACTCCTCACGAAGCGCGCGCATCGGCTGCATGAAGGCGGCCCGCGATGCGGGAACGAGCGACGCGAGTGTTGCCACGGTCAGCACGACAAGCACCACGCTCGCAAGCGTCGTGGGATCGAAGCGTGTCACGCCGTACAGCATCCCGGAGAGAAGCCTGGCAAACGCGATCGAAAACGCGAGACCGCACGCGCACGCCACGGCGGAGATTCTCAGACCCTGCGCGACGAACTGGCGCAGGATGCCAGACCGAGCCGCGCCGAGCGCCAGGCGCAGTCCGACCTCACGCCGCCGCAAGCTGACGATGTAGCTCAACGTGCCGTAGACACCCAGGCAGGCGAGTGAAAGCGCAGTGCAGGCGAACAGCACGAGGACCAGCGTTCTGAGCCGATTCTGCGCATTCGCATCCCCGATCCGATTGTCGAGCGCGGCCATGTCGTAGACAGAGCGGAGTGGCTCGAGTTGGTTGATGGTCCGACGGACGTCGCCGGCCAGGGCCATGGGCTCGCCGGTCGTCCGTACGACAAACCAGGGGAATGGTGTCCCGGCGCTGAAGCAGCTGTAGACGGTCGGGACTGGACTCTGGTCGGCACCGCGCTCCCGTGCGTCGGCAACGACGGCAACGATGCGATCGGGTGTCGCCGCTGCGAGGTGCAGGCCGATAGCCGTGCGGCCGGCGAGGTATCGTCCAGCGAAGCTGCGATTGACGATCACCTCCGTCGTCCCTGCAGCTGTTGTCGTCGGCTTGCACGGCTCGCCGGAGAGGAATGGGATCTGCATCGTTTCGAAGTACTCCGGCGAGACGACTCGGGCGTCGGCGATCATGGGCGCATCGCCGGCGCGTCCTTCAGTGAGTCTGTAATCGAGTTGGACCTCCCCGGGAAGGCCAGACAAGCTCAGCGTCGTTGCGGCTGTCTGGACGCCGGGAAGCGCCCGCAACGCGTCGAGCGTTCGATTGATTCGCTGGACGGTCCGGTTGTAGTCCACGTCTTCTCCGAAGGTCGCGCTGACCCGGAACGTCAGAACATGAGAAGCGTTGAAGCCCGTGTCTACGCGCGATAGCTTGTCGAAGCTGCGAAGCAACAGTCCGGCGCCGGTCAGCAGCGTGACCGCCAGGGTCATCTGCACACCAACGAGAAGCCACTGCAGGGAATGCCGATCGGACACCTCTGTTCGGCCGCTGCCTCCCAGGGCCGCGCCGCCGCGAGTACTGCGCAACGCCGGCATCAGCCCGCACACAAGGGCGACAATCACCGCCGAAGCCACGGTGTAGAGCAGCATTCGGGCGTTGAGAGCGGCGTCCTCGAGCCGTGGGATCCCCGGAGCTAGTAGCCGAAACGCGCCCGGCGCCATGGCAGCGACGAGCAGGCCGACAGCCCCACCGGCGAACGCCAGCACAGCGGACTCGGTCAAGAGCTGCGCGATGACCGTAGCGCGCGAGGCGCCGAGGGAGTAACGGACCGCGATTTCCTGCTCTCGCCGCGTCGCGCGCGCGAGCAACAGCGACGCGATGTTCGTGCACGCAATCGTCAGCAGAACCGATACGGCACCGAACACGAGCCACAACGACCCCCGCACGCCGGCGACATATGTCTCTTTGAGCGGGACGATGACAGGTCGTAGACCGCGGTCGGTCTTGGGATACTGCTCCGCGAGCTTTCGCTGGACGTCGCCGAGTTCGCTTCGCGCCTGCTCGAGCGTGAGACCCGGCTTGAGCCTTCCGATGGCGGTGTGCCCCCGGAATTCTCGCGCAACAGCCCACGGCGCATCGACCCAATCAGGCGCCCACCAGTCCACGTCCCGTTCCGGAAACATGAAGGATGCGGGCAGGACGCCGACAATCGGGTAGGCGCGATTGGCCATCCGCACGTTTTTCCCCACGACTTGTGGATCGGCGCCGAAGCGTCGGCGCCAATACCGCTCGCTGATCAGAATCGCTGCGGGGCCGCCTAGGTGATGCTCGGCGTCGGTGAACCCGCGCCCCAGCAGCGGGTCGACGCTCCAGACTTCGAGAAAGCCAGGCAAGACCGTGGCCCGTTGAACGCGCTCAGGCTGATCGCCGGTGGTATCCGAGACGTCCTCTATCACGTGTCCGGTGATGCCCTGGAACGTCGTGCTCAGTCGGCTCCAATCCAGGATGCGAGCAGCGGCGCCTGTGCTCTCGCCGGTGGCGTCGCTCGACTGCGTCAACGACATCAGCCGATTAGGGTCGCGGAACGGCAGCGGCTGGAGAAGAACGGCGTCCATCGCGGAAAACACGGCGCTGTTGGCGCCGATGCCGAGCGCGAGGGTGAGGACGACCGTGAGTGAGAATCCGGGTGCGTGGACGAGTCCGCGGACGGCGTGCCGGACATTGCGCCAGGACGTCTCCAGCCATCGAGCGACGTCCACGTCCTGCGTTCGCTCGCGCTGAATGAGTGGGTTGCCAAACTGGAGGCGTGCGCGCAGCCGCGCTTCCTCCATTGACACGCCGTCGGCGTGGAGATCCTCCTCGCGTTCGCGGATGTGGAATGCGATCTCGCGATCGATGTCTCGCTGCAGCCGGCCAAGCCGCAGCGTGTTGACGAGGCGTCGGAGCCAGGACATGTCAGCCTTCCTCGGTTAGACGTAGCGAAGCACGCGTCCGACACCTTCGGTGAAGCGCGCCCAGCTGTCTTCCTCAACCGCAAGCTGGCGCCGGCCTTTGGCGGTGAGTGAATAGAACCTCGCTTCGCGGTTCTTCTCGGTCACGCCCCAGTCGGCTTTCAGCCAGCCGTGCTGCTCCATGCGGTGCAGGGCGGGGTAGAGCGAGCCTTCCTCGACACGGAGCAGGTCGCCCGAGACGCGCTGCACATGGGTCGTGATCGCATAGCCGTGCATGCGTTTGCTGGAGGCGAGTGTCTTGAGGACGAGCAGGGTGAGCGTGCCCTGCAGGATGTCGTTTTTCGCGATCGCCATGTCACTCCCGTTCGAGGCCTAGCTAGATAGGCCTAACTAGATAGGTATGCTGCACGAATCGTCTCGAGTCGTCAAGATGCCGCCGGATCGGCCACACCAAACACGATCGCTCTGCCCGTCTGTCGTGCGTGTCCTGTGCGATCGAGGACAGGGACTGGTGGCTGGAGCGTCGTACCATCGTGACGGTTGGTTGCTCGTGACGCGGCTGACCGGAGCGTCACCCACGTCAATGCCTTTCAGAAAGCGACGGCGCAGATGATCAAGACAATCGGGTGGATCGGCCTGGCACTATCGGTGCTCGGATTCGTGTCGCCGGCCACCGTTCGGGCGGACGACTGGAACAAGAAGACCGTGCTGACCTTCCGTCAGACATTCGAGGTTCCTGGACACATCCTTCCCGCCGGCACGTACACGTTCAAGCTGGCCGACACGTTGAGTGACCGGCACATTGTGCAAATCTTCAATGCCGTCGGCACACGGCTGATTGCGACGGTGATAACGATCCCCGACTACCGGCTCGAGACGACCACCGAGACAGTCATCACGTTCAACGAAGTGCCTCGTGGCTCGCCAGACACGATTCGCGCGTGGTTCCATCCTGGGAACAGCGTCGGTCAGGAGTTCGTGTATCCAAAGCCGCGCGCGGCGTCGCTGGCCGAGGCGGCGAAGATCGCCGTGCCGGCAATCGATGTCGCCGAGGCCGCCGATGTCAACGCCTTGAAGACCGCGAGAATCGTTGCGATCTTGCCCGACCAACGGGAGACCCCTGTCTCCGCCGCCATCCAGACGGCGCCGGTTCCGAATCTTGCAGCGCCGGTTCCGAATCTTGCCGAGGCCAACGCGTCGCAACAGGGAGAGGGCTCCACTGTCGTGCAGCCGAGCCGGCAGAACGCCTGGACCACGTTGCCGCAGACGGCCAGCGCGGTCCTGTTGATGGTCTCACTCGGCTGCGTATCGATCGGCGTCGCTGGCTTGCTGCTGCTGTTGCGCAGGCGAAACCCCGCACCCCGCCCGATCGCAGCGCGTCCTGCTGACATGAGCCGCTCGAGTGACGGGAGAAGCGGTCATCGCGCGAGTCCCTACTGACTCGATCGGTGAGTCTTTGCGGGTGAAGAAGTCTGCCTCCGCCCCGGCCGCCTCACGAATCGCGAGCACTCCCCGCTTCTTGTTGCCGCCGCCGAGCAGCCACCGGGTTCCTCGGTGCATCTTGGTGGCGACGATGTAGTCGATCCACCCGCGCGCGACACGGGCGCGGACGTGCGCAGGCTGGCGGCTGAGCACGGTATCGAGGGCACGCCGGCCTTCCCAGTACTCGTCCCACCCGGTTCGGCGTCCCAGTGTGCCGAGCTGCAACCAGACGTAGTTCAGATCCAGCTTGCCCAGAAGGAACAGCGTTTCGTCATCGGCCGGGTCGGCCAGAATTCGCGCTCGCGCCAGGGCCTGGCCGCGCGCCAGCGCTACCTCGAACGCCGACAACAGATCCGCGCACGTGGCGCAGTCCTTCCACGCTCGGTTCTTGTTTTCGTTCGGCCCCAAGGCCGCCTTGATTTGGAACAGCAGTGCGGCGGTGCGCAGCCGCGCGCCCGCACGTGGACGGTGAACTTCCTGCAGAAGTACGAGCGTCAGCTCGCCTCGCACTCCTCCTGGCCAACGAAGAGCCGTACGACGTTCAGACGGTAGTACAACCTCGCGTCGAACAGGCCGCAATCAACCAACGGAAACAAGGGGTACGCCGATGTGGACACCACCTGGCTCCGGTGTGCGGGGTCGTCAAGCCATACCCGTAGCCGCGCCTGATCGTGTCGGTCCAAGGCCGCGATGTTCTGCACGACGAGTGCTCCGGATCCATCGGCCGGAAGCGGCTGCGAGATCCCGCGCCGCAGGAAGGTGACGGGTTCCCGAAGATATGGCTGAAGAAGCTGTAGCACGGCTTGAATTGACGCCTCTGGGCCCTCGACCAGCATGCTGTGTTGTGCGGCGGCGACGCGACGCCAGTCGGAGGCTGATCCGGCATCGAGTGGCTGCGGCGGCGCGGCCTGGTTGTCATGAGTGTTCATCGTCATGCGTGTTCAGCAGGATGCCGAAGGATTCTCCGACTGTCTGTGCCGTTCGGGACATCCTCCGATCCCTCAACCGCGTAAGGTCCTTGTGTGTCGAGGCGCGTCTGAAGAGTCACCTGCGGCCGGGCCTCTTCTTTCGAGCGCTCCGTCGAGGCCGCTTTATCGGACTGCTGATCGTGATGTTCATGGGGGTTGCCCTATTGAGTGTCACGCTGCTCGGGCTTGGTGCCTGGTACCACGTCTATTTCGATCGCCAGAACGTGCCCGACCTGGGTGCGTTGATCCGGTTTGAGTTTTCCTCCATCGGTCACGTCTACGACACCAACGGCGAGCCGCTCATCGCGCTCGCCCATGAGTATCGGAACATCACGCGGTATGACGACATACCTCCGATCGTTCGTGACGCGATTCTGGCCGCCGAGGACAAGCGCTTCTTCTCTCACAA
>Ga0111539_10000124_pt1 | contig 86595 bp, 85 predicted proteins | sample RhiMethybrSRZTD1_FD_79667 | JGI IMG/M metagenome (GOLD analysis project Ga0111539, IMG submission 79667) | Populus rhizosphere microbial communities from Tennessee, USA - Rhizosphere MetaG P. TD hybrid SRZTD1 (version 2) (version 2) | ecosystem: Host-associated > Plants > Roots > Rhizosphere >...
AGATCGCGCGGGCTGTACGGCTTGGCCAGATACGCCGAGGCGCCCGCGTCCATCGCGCGGCGATCGTCGCCGCTCAGCGCGAACGACGTCACCACCACGAGGGGGATGTTCGCCGTGCGCGGGTCGGCCCGCAGCAGACGGGTCGCGTCGAGCCCCGACAGCTTGGGCAGCTGGACGTCCATCAGGATGAGGTCCGGGAGCTCGCGCTGCGCCACCTTGAGCCCCTCCTCGCCGTCGACGGCCTCCAGCAAGCGGAAGGACGTCCGGCTCAAGAGCTGCCTCACGATCTTGCGATTGTACTCATTGTCCTCGATGTGGAGCACGGTGCGGTCTTTCATGCGACCCCTCCGTCGGCGCGCAGCGGTACCGTGAAGAAGAACGTCGACCCTTTGCCCAGCTCGCTCTGCACGCCGATGCGGCCGCCGTGCATCTCGACGAGCCGCTTGGTGATGCTGAGGCCGAGCCCGGTGCCGCCGTACTCCTTGGTGATCGTCGTGTCGACCTGACGGAACTCCGCGAAGATGTTCTCGACCTCCTCGGCGGGGATGCCGATCCCGGTGTCGGTCACGCGGTACGTGAGCCAGCCGTCGTCCAGCTCCACGTCGATGTCGACGCGACCCTGCCGCGTGAACTTGAGCGCGTTGCCGGCGAGATTCAAGAGACACTGCGTGAGCCGCCGGCCGTCGCCCGAGGCCGGCGGGATCTCCGGCGGCACGTTCACGCTGAACGCCAGGCCCTTTTCGAACGCCAGCGACTTGAGCGAGGACTGCACGACGTCGACGATCTCCTGGACCGAGTACTCGCCGACCCCCAGCTCGAGGCGGCCGGCCTCGATCTTGGACAGATCCAGCACGTCGTTGATCAGCCGCAGCAGGTGGCGTCCGTTGGTCTGGATGTCGACGAGCGGCTCGCGCAGGCCGGCCGGCACCTCGCCGTAGAGCTCGTCGAGCATGATCTCGGTGAAGCCGAGGATCGCGTTGAGCGGCGTCCGGAGCTCGTGGCTCATGTTGGCGAGGAACTCCGACTTCGCCCGGCTGGCGAGCCCCAGCCGCTCGTTGAGGCCGCGGAGCGTCTCGGCCGCCACGCGCTGCTCCTCGTCGAGCCGGTGCAGCTCGCGGCTCATCCAGTTCATCCGCTCGGCGAGCGCGCCGAACTCGTCGCGGTTGGGCACGACGATCGTGCCGCCGAACCGGCCTTCGGCCACGTCGCTCAGGAAGAGGTGCGCCTCCCGCACCGGCAGGATGAACGACCACGAGATCACGAACCCGCCCGCCAGTGCGACGACGACCGCCGCGACCGCGAAGCCGGCCATCAGCCTGAGCGATCGGGTGCGGGCGGCCGAGATGCTCGACCGGAGGCTCGCCATGCGGGCCTCCTCGGCGGCCACCAGCGAGCCGACCAGCGCCTCGATCTTCTGATAGGTCGGCTCCAGCCGGGTGTGGAGCGCCGTCGTCGCGTCGGCCAGCCGGCCGTCGCGCAGCGCGTTCGCGATGTCGGCGACCGTGGCCATCGCGTCCTCCTGCGCGCCGCGAATGGACTGGATGAGCGCGCGCTCCTCGGGCGGGGCGGCCGTCTCGAGGCGCGCGAGCGTGTCGTTGAAGCGGTTGTTCTCGCGCAGGATGAGGCTGACCGAGCCGTCGTTCTGGGCCAGCAGCGCCATCGAGGTGAAGTGCATCTGCATCGCGAGCGCGTGCTCGATCTGGCGGGACCAGCTGACGCGCTCGTGAGCCTGGTCGAGCAAATCGGTCTGGCGCGCGGTCTCCCTGACCAGCAGCAGGCCCACGGCGGTCATCGCGATGAACAGGCCCGTGATGAGAAGGAAGCCGGCCAGCAGCTTGACGTGCACCGAGGCCCGGATGCGGGCCACGGCGCGGACGAGCGCGCCGAGCGGCGAAGCGAGCATCGCGATCACGGGCGGCGCCATTCGCTCCGCGGTCGACGCTCGGCGCATGGTCACGCGGCCGCGCGCCTAGCGGGCGGCCATCTCCAGGGTGACCGCGGTGGGCTCCTGATCGCCCACGACCACGTCCTTGGAAGTCGTGCCGAGCCGCTCCTGCCACACCTTCAAGGTGTAGCGCCCGGCCGGCAGCCCGCGAAGCTCGAAGGCCCCCGCGCCGTCGGTGAGCGCGTAGAAGGGATGGTCGGCCACCACGACCCATCCGCGCATCCACGAGTGCAGGTCACACGTGACGCGGATGATCTCGGGGTGCGAGAACGAGATCGTGATCGTGCGTCCCTTCGGCTGCGTGCGGTTGAACGGGGGGTTGGCGTTCGGCGTGGCGTGCAAATTGTGCAGCAGGCGATCGCTGTTCAGGAAATCGATCTTTCCGCCAGTCGGAACGATCACCACGCGGGGCAGGAACGTGCATTCCCTCTGGTCCACCGCGGCGGTGGAGGGCAGGGCCTCCGCGGCCGCCGCCGCGGGGGGCTTCTCGATCCAGACGACGGCGCTGCGAATCCCGCCCTGCGGGGACACGACGAGCTCCTCGGGATTCTTTTCCTTGCCGCACACGTACTGATCGATGGTCACCGCGAGCTTCTTGAGCTCGGGCGCCGTTCCCTTCAGCACGACGGTGCCCTTGATGGAGCCCGCAGAGGACTCGCGGGCCGTCGTCAGCCCCGTCGCCAGCAGCAGAATGGTCGAACCAAGCAGCAGCGCTCGCAGAGGCGTCAGCACAGTTCTTGTACTATACCCCCAGAAAGGGGAACCCACGTATGGTCAGCCGGCGAGTCGTCCGCTCCTACCAGGCGCGCTACAGCATGGGAGCCAACAAGGCGTCGATGTACGACCTCGCGGACGCGATCGACGTCCACGCGCACGCGCGCGGCCAGGACGAAGAGGAGCCGATGCACGCCGCGCAGGAAGCCACGCGCGCCGGCATGAAGGCCGTCCTCTTCAAGAGCATCTCGCCCGGACGTCCGTGGGAAGTGGCGCGCCGGCTCCAGGACGACGTCGATCGCTGGGCCGAGCGCGAGCATCTGCGGCCCGTGCAATGCCTGTCGGCCTGGATCGTCGGGATCCCGTTGAAGCCCGTCGACTTCGCCGAGATCAAGGCGGCTGTCGAAGGTGGAGTCCTCGGGATGTGGATGCCGCCGGTCACCTCGGCCTGGAGCATCTATCGCCTCGGCGGGCGCGGGGTATGGTTCGACAAGACCCGCCGCTACGACGAGCCCGTGGCCCCCGCCGCGTGGGAAGACGCGCTCAAGACCGGCCTGTACGTGCTCGACGATCACGGCCGGCTGTTGCCGGCAATCCGCGACACCGTACGGCTCTGCGCCGACCATGGAGTGGCGCTGTCGTTCGGGCATCTGTCGCCGCAGGAGATGGACGCGCTCGCCGAGGAGATCGGCGCGATCGGCTACCGCCGAGCGTTCATCGACCACCCGTTCAGCGAGGTGTTCGAGCTCGACGTGCCGAAGCTCAAGCACTGGGCCGAGGCCGGCGTTCGGTTCGCGCTCACGTGGGACGAGCTCTCGCCGCTGCTCGGCGTCGACCCTCAGGACATGGTGGCGGCGATCCGCGCGGTCGGGCCGGAGCACTTCATGCTGTCGAGCGACGCGGGGATCCCGCTCCTGCCGCAGACGGTCGAAGCCTACCGTCTCCTGGCGGCGATGCTCCGCGCGTACGGCATGACCGAGACCGAGATGCGCCAGCTCATGACCGGCAGCGCCAAGGAGATACTGACGACCTTGTCCTGACCGTCAGGCGCGACGCCGGCGGCGGGCCGGCCGCGAGCTATTGGCGCCGCCACCCAGCGCCTTCGTGCCGGAGACGGCCTCGGCGACGGTCGCGCGCACGGCGCGGCCCGTGGCGGAGCCGATGCGATCGGCCGCTTCGACGGCGCCGCGCGCCGCGTCCTGGACCAGCGAGCCCACGTCGGCCCCGAGCCGGCGCGCCGCGTCCGCGGTGCCCTGGATCGCCTGGCTCGCCACGCGGCTCACGTCGCCGCCGACGTCGCGCGTCGTCTTCACCGCGTCCCGCGTCGCCGATCGCGCCGCCCCGCCGAGCTCGCCCCCGATCTGCTCCGCGGCCTCGATCGTCCCCATGATCGAGTAGCGGGCGACGGCGCCGAGGTCGGCGCCGATCTCGCTCGCCGCGCGGATGGAGCCGCGCACCGCCGAGACGGCCGCGGTGCCCATCTCGCCGCCCACGTCACGCGCGCCCGAGATCGCGGTGACGAGTGTGTTCTTGACGAGGTTCACCAGGCCGACCGAGACGGTCCCGCCCCCGCTGACCGCCCTCTGGATCGCCGCCTCGAAGCTCCCGTTGTCGGTGCCGCGCGCCGTCCCGGTGGCGCCTTTGGCCGCACCGGCAGTTCTCCGCGCTCTCCCAGTCGTTGTCCCGCGCCGCTTGGCTCGCATCCTGTCACCTCGTGTGCTCGGCCGTTTCCGATCGATCCCGCCTCCGACGCCAGCATTCGTCTCAGTCCGGAAGCCGCGAACGGCGCCGCGACGCCGCCGGCCACCAAGAGCCAGTCGGTCCCCGAGAGCATCGTGGTGCCGAGCACCCGACGCAGCGGTGAGGCCGTCATCGCGGCGAGGTGAACCGCCAGGGTGCCGCCCACCGCCGCCTCCAGCGCCGGGAAGCGCTGGTTCCGTGACATGCCCGACCGGTAGTGGAGCGCGTGCGCGAGCTGCGCCGCGGTCAGCGTACAGAACGCGATCGTCGACGCATGGGCGCCGGCGCCGTAGCGCGCGACCGCCAGGCCGTGCACGGCGAGCGTGGCCGCCGACAGGATTCCCGCGTCGGCGCCGATCTCGGCGAGGCTCGCGCGGGTGAGGATCGGGGCGCGCGGGTCGCGCGGCGGCCGATCCATGACGTCGCGCTCGGGAGGTTCCATCGCCAGCGCCAGGGCCGGCACGACGTCGGACAGCAAATTGATCCACAGATACTGGATCGCCGACATCGGCCGCGCCGCGCCGAGTGCCAAGGCACCGAGGGTCACCAGGATCTCGCTGAAGTTCGTCGACAGAAGAAACCGCAGCGCCTTGCTGATGTTCGCGTGGATCGTGCGGCCTTGCTCCACCGCGCGCACGATCGAGGCGAAGTCGTCGTCCATCAGCACCACGTCCGCGACGTCGCGCGCGACGTCGGTGCCGCGCGCGCCCATCGCGACGCCGATGTCGGCGGCGCGCAGCGCCGCGGCGTCGTTGATGCCGTCGCCGGTCATCGCGACCACGTGGCCGCCGGCCCGGAGCGCGCGGACGATCTGGTGCTTGTGGGCCGGCGACACGCGCGCGAACACGTCGACCTCGGCGACGAGCGCCACCAGCGCCTCTCGATCGAGGCCCGACAGCTGTGAGGCCTCGACGACGCGCGGCGTGCGCAGGCCGGTCGGATCGAAGTCGTGATAGATCGCCGCCGCCGTCCGCGCCTGGTCGCCGGTCAGGATGATCGGCCGGATTCCCGCGCGCTCGCATGCCTGGATGGCCTCGCGAACGCCCGGCCGCACCGGGTCGCTCAGCGCCACCAGCCCCACCCACGTGAGCCCGTCGTAGGTCACCGCGGCGGCGGCGGAGACCTGCGTGAAGGCGAGCGCGAGCACGCGCATGCCGCCCGCGGCGATCCGTCCGTTGGCGGCGAGGATCTCGGCTCTGGACTCGCGGGTGAGCGGCTGCAGCGTCTCGCCGTCGAGCCACGCCGCCGAGCGCGCCAGGACTTCCTCGGGCGCGCCCTTGACCATCACGAGCCGCTCGGTCGCGCTCTCCTTGTGGACCGTCGCCATCCAGTTGTCGCCGTTGCGGCGCGGGCGAAGCTGCTCGAGCGGATACTGACGGCGCAGGGCACGGCAATCGATGCCGAACGTCCGCGCCGCGGCGAGCAGCGCGGCTTCCGTCGAGCTGCCGACGATGTCGTCCGAATCGTCGGCGAGCTCCGCCTCGTTGCAGAGAACCCCGATCGCGAGCGCGCGCGCCAGGAGCTGGTCGGGCTCGCGTTCGGTCGTCGTCTCTCCGGCGACGCGATACTCGCGGCGGCCGAGCTGCCACGCGGTCGCGGTCATCCGGTTCTCGGTCAAGGTGCCCGTCTTGTCCAGGCAGATGACGGTCGTCGCGCCGAGGCTCTCGACCGCGGCGAGACGGCGCACCAGCATCTGCTGACGCATCATGCGGTGCATCCCGAGCGCCAAGGTGGTGGTGGCGACGGCGGGCAGGCCCTCGGGAACCGCGGCCACGGCCAGCGACAACACCGCGCGGATCATCTCGATTGCCGGCACGCCGCGGAGGAGCCCGAGCCCGAGCGCCAGGCCGCAGAAGCCGAGCGACGCGGCGACGAGCTGACCGCCCATGTGATCGAGCTGGCGCTCGAGCGGCGTGCGCGCGGTCGTCGTCTCGGCCACGAGGGCTCGCACACGTCCGATCTCGGTGTCGCGGCCCGTGCCCACGACCACCGCGGTGCCCGAGCCTTCGGCCACGACGGTCGCCGCGAACACCATGTTGACCCGCTCGGGCAGCGGCGCGCCGGCGCCGCACACCAGCGCCGCGATCTTCGTGACCGGCAGGCTCTCGCCGGTCAAGCTCGACTCGTCGATCCCGAGGAGGTCGGCGTCGACGAGGCGCGCGTCGGCGGTGATCGTGTGGCCGGTCTTGAGGATCATGACGTCGCCGGGCACCAGCTCGTGGGCCGGCACCATCACGTCTCGTCCGTCCCGACGCACGAACGCCGGCGGCAAGGCGCCGTTCTGCAGCGAGGCGAAGATCCGTTCGACGCGGCGCTCGGTGACGTAGCCGACGGCGCCGTTGGCGGCGATCACCGCGCCGATCACGACCGCGTCGACCACGGCGCCCATCCCGAGCGAGAGCACGGCGGCGACGCCGAGCAGGAGCACGGGCAGCGAGGTCACGTGGCCGGCGATGATCTCGAGCGACGTCTTGGGCGACGGCGTCGGCAGGCTGTTCTCGCCGAGCGCCGCGAGGCGTCGCACGGCTTCGTCCGACGCGAGCCCCGCGTCGAGGTCTGCGCCGAGCCGCTGCGCGACGTCCGCCGCGGACAGCGTGTGCCAGTCGGAGTCGACACGCCTCGGCGCCGGCGCGTGACCGTTCTTGGCCTCGGCCGCGTGGCGGCCGACCGCGGCGATCAGCGAGCGCAGGTCGACCGTGCGGACGTCGAACAGGACGAGCACGTTCCCGGTCGTCGGGCTCGCGTGGGCCTGACGAACGCCCGGTACGCCGGCGATGCGGGCCGTTAGCCGGGTGGCGTAGAGCGGCTGACGGCGGATGCCCGCGACGTGCAACCGCGCGCGGCCGCGTACCGCGGCGAAGACGATCTCGACTCTGGGAGCGCGCGGAGCGGGCGGGTGCGGCGCGGACCTAGCGGACGGCTGGCCTGGCTTTCTTCTCGAGAGTGAAGCCTTGCGCCTGGAGGTAGCGGTCGACCTCCGCTTCATACGAGCGGCTCCGGGACTTCGCCGCATCGAACAGCAGATCGGCGATCAGGCGCATCAGAAGCCGAGCGAGCATCAAATGCCCTCCCAATGCAGAGTCCGGGGCCTGTTCCCCAATCACTACAATAGGAGACCAGTATCTCAGGTGGATGTCGCTCACGGTACATTCTGTTGACGTCACTCGGCCGAGGGGGAGGGGGCCGTTCCGCCGCGAGCCGCCGTCACCAGGGCCGCCGCCACAGTCGTACCGTGACTCAACAGGATGCTCGCCAGCGGCCGCGCCAGACCGACCGACGCCAGCCCGACCACGCCTAGATTGGCCCGCGCCGCGACGCCGAGTGTCTGACGCACCGCGACGATGCTTTCGCGCGCCAGGTCGAGGGCCCGCACGACCCGATCGAGACCTCCCGAGAGCAGGACGATGTCGGCCGCCTCGGCGGCCAGCGCGGCGCCGCCCGGTACCGCCATCCCGACGTCGGCCGCCTGCAGGGCGAGCGCGTCGTTGACGCCGTCGCCGACCATCGCGACCACGCGGCCCTCGGCCCGGAGCTCGCGGACGAGCCGCGCCTTGTCTTCCGGCAGGAGCTCTGCGTAGTGGTGCCTGAGCCCGAGCGAGTCCGCGATCACGCGAGCCGCCTCGGCATGATCGCCGGACAGCATGATGACGTTGCGCATCTTGCGCGCCCGCAGCGCACGCACCGCCTCGGGCGCGTCCTCGCGCAGCTGGTCCTGTAGCTCGAGCAGGCCGGCCAGCCGATCGTCGATCGCGACGAAGAGCGGCGAGGCCCCGACCGCGTGCGCCTTGGCCTCGTCCTCGCGCGCACGATCCAGCCTGACGCGCTGCTGCTCCATGAAGCGCCGGCTGCCGATGAGCACGCGACGGCCCTCGACGCGTACGTCGATGCCGAGCCCCAGGGCCGACTCGGTCGCGGTCACCGCCGGTGGCACGATGCGACGCTCGCGCGCGAGCCGGGCGATCGCGCGCGCCACCGGATGCGTGAATCCGTGCTCCGCGGCCGCGCTCAGCCGGATCAGCTCGTTCTCGTCGAGCGAACGGTCGTAGGCGACGATGCGCGTCACGTGCAGCGTGCCCGACGTCAGGGTGCCGGTCTTGTCGAAGACGATCGTGTCGACGCGCGCGAGCCGCTCGAGCGTTCGCGGGCCCTTGACCAGGATCCCTTCGCCCGCCGCGCGCCGCAGCGAGGTCAGGATTGCCGTCGGGATCCCCACGCGCGCTGCCGTGCCGTAGTCGGCCACCAGGATTGCCAGCACGGCGTCGAAGCTTCGCGAGAAGGCGCCGCCGAGCCCGGCCAGGGTCAGCGTGCGCCACACTTCGCGGTCGGCCAGCCGCTCGGCGAAGAGCTGGATGTCCGGTTTTTCCGTCGCCGCGGCCTCGATCGCTCGCACGATCCGGCCCACGGCCGTATTCGACCCGAGCTGCTCGGCCCGGATCTCGATGTCGCCGTGCTCGACCGTCGTGGCCGCGAAGACCCGATCGCCGGGGAGGCACTCGATCGGCAGCGCCTCGCCCGTCACCGACTGCTGATTAACCAGCGCCTCGCCGCGGACGATCGTGCCGTCGACGCGGATGCGCTCACCCGTGGCGACGACCACGACGTCTCCCGGCCGCAGGGCGCCGATGTCGACGGACTCCCGGCCGTCGCCGGTGCGCCGCGTCACGTTGCGCTCGGACAGACCGACGACGTCACTGAGCGAGGTTCGCGCCTTCACGACGCTACGAGCCACGACGAGCTCGCCCACGGCGCGCACCCAGTGGAGGAGCGCCGCGGCCGTGAGATTCCGTCGCGCGACCAGGAGCCCGAGCGTCGCCGCGTCGAGCACGTCGCCGTTCAACCGCCGCCGGGTGGCGAGCGTGGCCCCCGCTCTGAAGAACGTCGGGACACCCGACGCAAGGAGGAGACCCGCCGTCAGCATCGGGGGAACCGGCAGACAGCACGCGGTGACGAGCATCGAGGTGGCGCCGATCACCTTCAAGGTCGGCGCCGACGGGAGCATCTGACGCTGCCGTCCCCTCGGATGCGCGGACGACGACGTCGGTGGCGCGCCGACCAGCGCCTCCGTCATGCGGTCCAGCTTGTCGACGATGGCTTCGGCGGCCAGCGCGTAGGGATCGTAGTCGATGCGAAGGCTGCCGGTCAGCGACCGGCCTTGCACGGTCCGGACGCCCGGCAAGGTTTTCAGCTCGGACTCGATCGCCGAGTAGCGCGGCTCTAGCCAGTGGGCAGGGTAGCGGACGCGGAGACGCCCACGAACAGAATGGGCGATCGTGCGGCGCATGATTCAGCTATCGCTCGCGCGCGCCGTAGTCGCGAAAGAGCCCGTGCGCGTACCAGAGGGCCGAGGTCCACGAGAGCGACGTGACCGGGCCGCGCAGGAGCTGTCGCGCCGACCAGAGCACGAGGCCGGTCGCGAGCAGCATACCGAGGTTGAGCCGCCCGCGCGTGCTGCGCCCGACGCGCGCGTTCAGCGTGTTGAAGACGTCCAGGACCGCGCCGGCTACCGGACGCTCGTCTTCGTGTCGCGCGCCATTGCTCGGCGCGGGCTCCTCGAGGTCGGCATGCTCGGCGATCGTGCGCGTGATCTCTGCAGGGGTGACGAGGGTCGGGTCGTAGCGGATCAACACGCTTCGCGTGCGAGGCGACCAGACGGCGCCGTGCACGCCGTTCATTCGCTCGAGCGCTTCGGTCAGGCCGTCGCCGCCCGCACCGGGCGGGAGCCTCAAGCGCAGGCGTCCGGGGATGTCGTGCGCGATCCGGATCGCGCCGGCATCGGCCCATTCGCCGTGGCGCGCTAGCGCCGGCATCAGGACGCGCGGCGCCGGCCGTTGCTTCGGCGGCGGGACGTGCCTCGGTCGGCCTCCTCTTCTTCGTCCTCGACGTCGACGCCGACCGCTGCGTCGGCGTGATGTCCATTGGTCTCCGCGAGCAGCTGCTCCTCACGGCGGGCGCGGGCCTCGGCGACGATGTCCTCGAACGTTTCCATCTGCTCGGCGATCACTCGACGCCCCTCTTCGACCACTCCCATGCCGGCGACGGCCGCCTCGACCACCAGCGGCCGGAGGACCTTGGTGAAGAGCGGCACGACGAGCGCGGCGCCGAGTCCCAGAAGAAAGGACGTCGGATGGATTTGCATGGCGAACCTCCTGAGCCTGGCGTGAGGCTACCAGCCGGGTTACCGAGCCTTCGCTACGTTTGTGTTACGCCTTGCGAAACTCGCCTCGCGGGTGAGAGCACTGCGTACCTGGCGTCGCGGAGCGTTTGACGGACCCGCTCCGCGCTCCCACAATGACACTATCTCACGAGGCGCTAGAGGAGGTTTCCCCGATGCCCAGACGAGCGACGAGTCGCACCCGTACCACCACGGCGGCAGTTTCGCCGTCGCAGATGTCGATGCCTGACGCGCTGCGCACCACGCTCCACGGCGCCGAGGCGCTGTCGATCGGTCTCATGCACGCGCTGACCGACACGGTCGCCACCGCGGTTCGCGGCGTTCAGGAGGTCGGCGCCGAGATCGGAACGACCGCGCTCAGCGCCGTCCGGGGCTCGATCCGCGCCGGCGCGGAGATCGGCGGCGATCTGAGCCGGCTGGCGGTGAATGCTACCGCCGGCGCGGTCGATGCCGGACGCGGCGTCGGCGGCGAGTTCGGGCGAGTGGCGGTCGGCGCAGCGCAGGGCGCGGCCCGGATGGTGGGATTGTCCGGGTCGTCCGGACGGCGGCCGGCGCAGAAGATCGCGCGCCCGCGTCGCCGCCGCGCGCGCCGCGCCTCCGCGGCCTGATCGCGGCCCGACGCTTTTCGGCAACCGGCTAGGACAGGGAGGCGAGGCGCGCGAGCAGAGCCTGCAGGGCTGGATCGTCCGCGCCCTTGGGCTTGATGCGCGCGAACTCGTCGCGCTCCTTCTTGCGCCAGAGCGGCGGCTTGGTCGCGTCGATCGCCATCTTGCCGCCCACGCGCATCACCGTCACCTCGGAGCGGTCGACGTTCGGCGCCGAGATGTCGAGCGGATGGATCCGCTCGTGCGGGATCGTGATGACGTCGCGCTCGGGGTTCACGCGGGTCGAGATCGCCCAGAAGACCTCGCGCGGGTCGTAGATGTTCACGTCCTCGTCGACCGCGATCGCGATCTTGGGGTGGAGATAGGGGCTCGAGAGCACGCCGAGCAGCACGTCGCGCGCCTGACCGTCCCAGCGCGGCGTCATCTGCACGAACACGGTGAACATCGTGACCCACGGCGGGATGTAGACGTCGTGGATCTCGGTGCGGCCGTGGATCTCGCTCAGACGCCGGTAGAGGCTCGCCTCCATCGGGACCGAGACCAGAGGCTGATGGTCGGTGAAGACGGTCGCCTGCATGTGGCGGTAGATCGCGTCGCGGCGCCGTGTGATGCCCGTGACCTCGAAGACCGGCGCCGGGCCTTCGGCGCCCTTGCTGTAGCCGGTGAACTCGCCGAACGGACCTTCGGGCTCGCGCACGCCCGGCGGCACCACGCCCTCGATCACGATCTCGGCCTGCGCCGGCACCTCGAGGTCGATCGTCTCGCACTTCACGAGCTCGAGCGTCTCGCCCAGCACGCCGGCGCCCATCTCGAGCTCGTCATAGCCCTCGTGCCGGCCGCTGAAGTTCGCGAGGATCTCGTAGCCGGGATGTAGGCCGATCGCGAACGCCATCGGCGCCGGTAACCCGCGCTCCTGGTACTTCATCAAGTGCGCCCAGTTGTGGCGCGCGGCCATCCAGAAGCCCATCTTGCGCGGGCCGCGCACGAGCGCCCGGATGATGGCCTCGTTGCGCACGCCCGTGTCGGGATCGCGGGTGATCGTGACGCCCGAGCCGAGATAGCGGCCGGCGTCGCCCTCGGAGTGGATCGGGATCGGCAGCTTCGTGATGTCGGCGTCGGCGCCGAGGAGCTTCACTTCCTTGCAGGGCCCGTCGGGCACGAGCTTCGAGCCGCCGGGCACGCGCGTGAACATGCGATCGGACAGCTCGCGCACGACCGAGCGGGGCGAGGTCCCGAGCGCCTTGGCCTGGCGCGCGCGGTCCTTCACGAGGATGTCGCAGAGCGACCAGCCCGGAAAGCCCTTCAGGCGCTTCAGCATGATCGGCCGCGGGGCGGCCGAGCAGAGCGCGCCGGCCTGGGTGATCGGATCGATCTCGTCGTCGACGCGGATCAGGTCGTCGCCGAGGGCCGCGAGGAAGTCTCTGAGATTGAGCGCCATGGTCGTCTTGTAACACGACCAATCGCGAAGTCAATCCGGCGGCGCGGAAGTGATATCGTCGTTTGGATGAGCGCCGCCCACGACGCCAGCGCTGTTCTGGCCGACCTCGTGGCTTGCCTGGCCGCCATTGGCCGGTCGATGCACGATGCGTTCGATCCCAAGAGCTTCCTCGGCGAATTCTCGGCGCGCCTGCAGCGGCTGATCCCGCACGACCGGCTCGTCGTCGCCTACCTCGACGACGATCGGCGCACGTTCACGATCTTCGCCGAGTTCGCGCCGAAGGGGCCAACCCTGCACGCCGATCACTACACGACGGGGTTCTCGCCCGAGGGCCGCTATCCGGTCGGCCATGGGCCCCTCGCCGCCATGTTCAACGGCGGTGTGCTGCGCCTGGACGAGCTGCGCGAGGCCTACGGCGCCGCCGCCGAGGGCTCGGTCGAGCACGCCGTGCGGGAGGCCGGCCTGCGCTCGGCGCTCTTGCTGCCGCTCTACAGCGGCGGCCAGGTGGTCGGCGGGCTGGTCGCCACCAGCATGGCGCCCCGCACCTATAGCGCCGCGCACGCGGCAACCGGGCGGCAGGTGGCCGACCTGATCGCGCCGTTCGTCCAGAACGTCGTGCGGCTGCAGCGGGAGCGGCGGCGACTCCGGCGCCTGCACGGGCTCGATGCGCTCGGGCCGGCGCTGGCGGCCAGTCTCAACGTGAAGGACGTGTTCGACCGGCTGGCCGACGCGGTGCGGCCGGCCCTCGACTTCGAGGTGATGGGCATCTGCCTCTTTTCCTCGAGCGGGCGCGAGCTCGAGCGACTGGTCGAAGTGGACAGCGATCCCCAGGCGACGCCGGTGGCGTGGCGGATGGATCTGGAGAGCTTCTCGTTCGCGGACAAGATCCGGGCCGCCGAGACGATCCTGGTCGGCGACGCCACCGCCGAGCTCAACCCCGAGCTGGCCGGCGATCGGCTGATGATCGACGGCGGCGGGCGCTCCGCGATCGGCGCGCCGCTGCTGCTGGGCGGAGTGGTCGCCGGCGCCGTGTACTTCGGCAAGCGCCGGCCCTACTGGTTCGACGGCGACGACGCCGAGATCGCCCGCGCGGTCGCCGCCGCGGTCGTGCTCGCGCTGCAGCACCAGCGGCTGGCGGAGGAGCAGCGCCGGCTGGAGGCGGTCGAGGGCAAGGCCCGGCGCCTCGAGGAACGCCTCACGTCCTTGCGCGAGTCGCTCGACGAGCGCTACGGCTTCGACCGGATCATCGGGCGCTCGAAGGCGCTGCGCGAGGCGCTCTCACGCGCCGCGAAGGTCGCGCCGACCGAGACGACGGTGCTGATCACCGGCGAGAGCGGCACGGGCAAGGAGATCGTCGCTCGCGCGATCCATCAGGCGAGCGCCCGGGCCGAGGGCCCGTTCCTCGCCGTGAACTGCGCGGCGCTGCCCGAGGCGCTGCTCGAATCGGAGCTGTTCGGCCACGAGCGCGGGGCTTTCACCGGCGCCGATCGGCAGAAGCCCGGACGGTTCGAGCTGGCGGCGGGCGGCACCTTGTTCCTCGACGAGGTCGCCGAGATGACTCCCGCGGTGCAGGCCAAGCTCCTGCGCGTGCTCCAGGAGCGCGAGTTCCAGCGCGTGGGCGGCACCGTCACCTTGAAAGCCGACGCGCGCGTGATCGCCGCCACCAACCGCGATCTGGAGCGCGAGGTCGCGGCCGGCCGCGTCCGCGAGGACCTGTTCTATCGTCTCAACGTCTTCACGGTGCACCTGCCGGCGCTCCGTGATCGCGGTGAGGACGTGCTGCTGCTGGCCGAGCATTTCGTGCGCACCCTCGGCTTTCGCATGGGCAAGGGCGAGGCGGGGTTGAGCCGCGACGCGCGCGAGGCGCTCAGATCGCACAGCTGGCCCGGCAACATCCGCGAGCTGCAGAACGCCATCGAGCGCGCGCTCATCGTGTCCGACGGCGCGCTCATCGCGGCCGCGGAGCTCGGCATCGTGAAGCGCGCCGCGCCCGCGGACGCCGCCGGCGGCGCGCCACCGCCCGCGACCTCGCTCGCCGAATCCGAGCGCCGGATGGTCGCCGACGCGCTGGCGAAGGCGCGCGGCAACAAGTCGCACGCCGCCAAGGCGCTCGGACTCACGCGCGCGCAGCTCTACACGCGCATGAAGCGCTTCGGCCTCGACTGACCGGCTGCAGATTTCTCGACAGTTTGTAGATTTCCCCGCACTGCGCCCCGGGCGTCCGCGCGCTCGTGCGGCCGCTCGGCCGGCGTCTCGTCACCCAAAATCCTCAGCGCGTCGCGATGTTGCGACCCGCGCCCGCGAACGGCCTGACCCTTGCTATTTTCGCCGTGGGCGGAGGGCAGCGATGAGTCAGCGGTCAGTGGAGCAGGCGCTGGGACGAATGGTGACCGACGAAGCGTTTCGCCGAGAGTTCTTTCGCGATCCAGACCGCACGACCCGCGCGGCCGGTCTCGAGCTCCTGCCGGGCGAGATGAGCGCGCTCAGGCAAGCGCCGCGCGCCATGCTCGCGAAGCTCGGAGCTCGCCTCGCGGATTGCATCTGCCGGCTCGCGGTACCCGAGGAGCCGCGGCACGAGGAGCACTCGCAATGACGACGATGACGATGTCAGGACGACTACTCGCCTCGGCCGGGCTGATGATGCTCGCGGCCTGGCCGCTGGCGGGCTGCACGAATTCCGAGGCCGACGGCCGGACGCCGGCGACGCCTCGGCCGCTGGCGATCGCGATCGAGAGCGCGCCCGCCGAAGCGCGCGCGCTCCCGCGCAGGCTGGAGGTCACCGGGACCCTGAACGCCGACGCGGAGACCGCCGTCGCGGCGGAGACCGCCGCGCGCGTGATCCGCGTCGACGTCGAGCGCGGACAGGTCGTCGAGGCCGGCGCCGTGCTGGGCGAGCTCGACCGGCAGGATGCGCAGAACCAGCTCGCCGAGGCCGAGGCGATCGAGTCGCAGACGATGGCGAAGCTCGGCCTCGTCGGCGGCCGGTCGTTCGACCCGCTCGCGACACCGGAGGTGCGGCAGGCCCGCGTCACGCTCGAGCGCATGGAGCTCGAGTATCAGCGCTACGAGCGCCTGGCCAAGCAGGAGCTGGTCTCGCACTCGGATCATGACCTCAAGCGGAGCGAGTATCTGGCGCAGAAGGAGCAGTACAGCGCCAAGATCAACGACGCGCGCCAGCTCTATCAGACGCTCCAGGCCCAGCGGGCGCGGGTCGCGATGGCGAAGAAGACCGTGGCCGACACGACGATCCGCGCGCCGTACGCGGGCCTCGTCGTCGAGCGGCACGTACACGTCGGCCAGTACGTGCAGCGCGGGACCAAGATCGCGACGCTCGTGCGCGTCGACCCGCTGCGTATCGAGCTGGCGGTGCCCGAGTCGGCGGTGACCTCGGTGAAGCGGGGCCAGAAGGTCGCCTTCTGGGTTCAAACCTATCCGGGTCGCGCGTTCGAGGGGACGATCGCCTATGTGGGGCCGGCGCTCAAAGCGGAGTCCCGCGCGCTGGTGGTCGAGGCGCTCGTGCCCAACGCGGCGCATACCCTGCAGCCCGGGCTCTTCGCGACGGCGCGCATCGAGCTGCCGGCAGCGGATCCGATGCCCTACGTGCCGGCGTCCGCCGTGCACACCGAGGCCGGCGTGTCGCAGGTCTTCGTGGTCCGGAACGATCGCGCCGAGCAACGGTTCGTGCAGGTCGGCCGCGAGGCCGACGGGCGCGTCGAAATCCTGCGCGGGCTGAAAGCCGGCGAGCGCGTCGTCGTGCGGCCGCCCGCGGGGCTGGCCGACGGCAGCGTCGTGATGGAACAGCGGGGGATCTAGCGATGCAGTGGCTCGCGGAGCTCTCGATCAAGCGACCCGTCTTCGCGTCGGTGCTCGTGCTGTCGCTGGTCGTGGTGGGTGTGTTCTCGTACTTCAACCTCGGGGTAGACCGGTTCCCGAAGGTCGAGTTCCCGACGGTCTCGATCACCACGCGGCAGGCCGGCGCCGCGCCCGAGGACATCGAGACCGAGATCACCGATCGCATCGAGCGCGCGGTGAACACGATCTCGGGGATCGAGGAGCTGCGCTCGATCTCGACCGAGGGCGTGTCGCAGGTGTTCATCCAGTTCGCGCTGGACAAGAGCGTCGACGTCGCCTCCCAGGAGGTGCGCGACAAGATCAACCAGATCCTGGCCGATCTGCCGCGCGACATCGACCAGCCGATCATCGACAAGGTGGACGCCGACGCGGCGCCCATCCTCTATCTGTCGCTCGCGGCCAACCGGCCGATCCGCGAGATCACCGAGTTCGCCGACAAGACCTTGCGGCGCGAGATCGAATCGCTCGGCGGCGTCGGGCAGGTGACGATCGTCGGCGGCCGCGCCCGGCAGGTGAACCTCTGGATGGATCCGGCGCGGCTGCGCGCCTACAACCTCACGGTCGCCGAGGTCGCGCGCGCGGTGGCCAATCAGAATCTCCAGATGCCCGGCGGCACGGTCAAGCAGGGGCCGCGCGAGCTCACCGTGCGCATGAAGGGCCGCGTCAACGCGGTGCCCGAGTTCGACGGGCTGGTGGTCGCGGCGCGCAACGGGACCCAGATCAGGCTGCGCGACCTCGGCCAGGCGGAGGACGGCACCGAGGAAGTCGCGACCGCGGCCAACATCGACGGCAACCCGGCGGTGCTGCTGGCGATCCGCCGGCAATCCGGCACCAACACCGTGGCGGTCATCGACGGCGTGAAGCAGCGCCTCGCCGAGATCCAGGCATGGCTGCCCGGCGGCTACGCGCTCCGGATCGTGCGCGACGAGTCCGAATACATCAAGGCGTCGGTCGACACGGTGCAGGAGCACCTGGTCGTCGGCGCGTTCCTGGCGGCCCTGGTGGTGCTCCTCTTTCTGCGCAACTGGCGCTCGACCGTGATCGCCGCGATCGCGATCCCGACCTCGATCGTGAGCACGTTCGCGCTCATGTGGGCGATGGGCTTCACGCTCAACATGATGACCCTGCTCGCGCTCACCCTGGCCGTCGGCATCGTGATCGACGACGCGATCGTCGTGCTCGAGAACATCTACCGGCTGATGGAAGAAAAGGGATTGCCACCCGTGCAGGCGGCGATCGAGGGCACCCGCGAGATCGGCCTGGCCGTGCTGGCCACGACCCTGTCCTTGATCGCGGTGTTCTTGCCGGTGGCGTTCATGGGCGGCATCGTGGGCCGGTTCATGAACTCGTTCGGCCTCACGATGGCGTTCTCGATTTTGATCAGCCTGCTGGTCGCCTACACGCTCACGCCGATGCTGGCCAGCCGCTGGCTCTCGATCGACCGCACGGCGCGGCACGGCTCGCGCGACTCGCGGATCTTCGGCTGGATCGAGCGGGCTTACGCGCGCGTGCTCGCCTGGTCGATGGCGCATCGCTGGGTCGTCGTGCTCGCGTGCGTGCTGGCGCTCGCGTCGGTCGTTCCGCTGTTCGTGTTCGGGGGCAAGGACTTCCTGCCGAAGAACGACGAATCCCAGTTCGAGGTGAGCCTGCGGGCGCCCGAGGGCACCACGGTGGAGCAGACCGAGCTGATCACGACGCGGGTCAGCCGCGAGGTCAAGCGGCTACCGGGCGTGGCCTACACGATCGTGCTGGTCGCCGACGACGAGCGGCGCACCGCCAACGTCGGCCGGGTGTTCGTCAAGCTCGTGCCGGTCGAGGAGCGGAAGCGCGCGCAGTTCCAGATCATGGACGACGTGCGCACGCAGATTCTCCCGAAGTTCGCCGCCGAAAACTTGAGAACGAGCGTGTCGCAGGTGGCCGCGATCTCCGGCGGCGGCTTCACCAACAAGGAGGTCGCGTTCTTCGTCAGCGGCCCCGATCTGCACAAGCTCGGCGAGTATTCGCAGCGGATCGCGGCCGCGTTGACCAAGACGCCCGGCGTGGTCGACGTCGACACGACCCTGGTGCTCGGCAAACCCGAGCTCTCGGTGAAGCTCGACCGCGCCAAGGCGGCCGACCTCGGCGTGCAGGTAGCCGACGTCGCCTCGACGTTGCAGACGATGGTGGCCGGCCAGAAGATCTCCACCTACAACGAGGGCGGCGAGCAGTACGAGGTCCACGCCCGGGCGGTCCCGTCGTGGCGCACCGGCGCCGACGGCGTGAGCCAGATGAGCGTGCCGTCGACCCGGCTCGGCGCGGTGAGCCTCGACCACGTGGCCTCGTTCGAGGAGAGCCAGGGGCCGTCCCAGGTCGACCGGCTCGGACGTCGCCGGCAGGTGACGATCACCGCCAACATGCGCACCGGCTACTCGCAGCAGGCGGCGCTCGAGGCGATCCAGCGCGAGATCCGAGCGATGAAGCTCGACTCGACGTACGCGACCGGCACCACCGGCACGTCGAAGGAGATGGGCAAGGCGGCCACGAACTTCCTGCTGGCGTTCGTGCTGTCGATCGTCTTCATGTACCTGGTCCTCGCCGCCCAGTTCGAGTCATGGCTGCATCCGGTCACGATCTTGCTGGCCCTGCCGCTCACCTTGCCCTTCGCGCTCCTGTCGATCGTGGCGTTCGGCCAGTCGCTCAATATCTACACGGCGCTGGGCCTGCTGGTCCTGTTCGGCGTGGTCAAGAAGAACGCGATTCTCCAGATCGACCACACGATCGGGCTCCGCGCCCAGGGGATGGCGCGGGACGAGGCGATCCTCACGGCCAACCGCGACCGGCTGCGGCCGATCTTGATGACGACTCTGGCGTTCGTCGCCGGCATGCTGCCGCTCCTGATCTCGCGCGGCGTGGGCGCGGGCGACAACCGCGCGATCGGCTCGGTGATCGCCGGCGGGCAGATGCTCTCGCTGCTCCTGACCCTGCTGGCCACGCCGGTGTTCTACTCGCTCTTCGACGACGCGGCTGCCCGCTTCGCGCCCGGCGCCTGGCTCGCGCGGCTCGGGATCGGGCGCGCGGCGCGCACGGCGACGGCCGGAGGATTTCGGTCTTGACCGAAGGCTGATCCCGAGTATTAGTGATGGCGGTTCGGGGTCGAATCCTCCGGGGGGTGCATCCATGGCCGGAACCGCCAAGCCCAAGTCCGCGAAGCCGAGCGCGACGCCGCCGCGCGCCGGAGCGAAGAGCCCGACCTTGCCGTACACCGGCAAGGAGTTCCTCGAGAGCCTGGACGACGGCCGGGAGGTCTGGATCTACGGAGAGCGTGTCAAGAACATCACCACGCATCCGGCGTTTCAGAACTGCGCCCGGATGCTGGCGCGCCTCTACGACGCCCTGCACGAGGACCACAAGAGCGGCAAGAACGTCCTGACCGAGCCGACCGAGTGGGGCGGCTTCACGCACCGATACTTCCGGGCGCCGACCACGGTCGAGGAGCAGGTGGCCGGACGCGACGCGATCGCGGCATGGGCGCGACTGACCTACGGCTGGCTCGGCCGCTCACCCGACTACAAGGCGGCGTTCCTCGGCACGCTCGGCGCCAACGCCGAGTTCTACGCGCCCTATCAAGAGAACGCGCGCCGCTGGTACCGGTTCTCGCAGGAGCGCGTGCCGTTCATCAACCACGCGATCATCCACCCGCCGGTCGACCGCAACATCGCTCCGGGTGCGCCGGGCGGGCCCACCGACGTCTTCGCGCGGGTCACCAAGGAAACCGATGCGGGCATCTACGTCTCCGGCGCCAAGGTCGTGGCGACCGGGTCGGCGCTGACCCACTTCACCTTCGTCGCGCACCACGGGCTCATCCCGGTCCAGGGCAAGAACTTCGCGATCGTCTTCATGGTCCCGACCAACGTCAAGGGCGTGAAGCTCATCTGTCGCGTGTCGAACGAGATGCGCGCGGCCCTGCTGGGGAGCCCGTTCGACTATCCGCTGTCGAGCCGCCTGGACGAGAACGACGCGATCTTCGTGATGGACGACGTGTTCGTGCCCTGGGAAGACGTGTTCGTCCACGCCGACGTCGAGAAGGCCAACAACTTCTTCCCGCGCACCGGCTTCCTGCCGCGCGCCTTGATCCACGGCTGCACCCGCCTGGCCGTCAAGCTCGATTTCATCACCGGGCTCATGATCAAGGCCACCGAGATCACCGGCGCGCGGTCGTTCCGCGGGGTCGAGGCGAACATCGGCGAGGTCATCGCCTGGCGCAACATGATCTGGGGCCTCTCGGATGCGATGGCCAAGAGCGCCGACCCGTGGACGGGCGGCTGCATCCTGCCGGCCATGGAGCCGGCGGCCGCTTACCAGGTGCTGGCGCCCGAGGCCTACGTGCAGATCAAGAACCTGATCGAGAAGACCGTGGCGAGCGGGCTCATCTATCTCAACTCGCACGCGCGCGACTTCAAGAACGCGGACCTTCGCAAGTACCTCGACCTCTACATGCGCGGCTCGGGCGGGGTCGAGGCGGTCGAGCGGGTCAAGCTCATGAAGCTCCTGTGGGACGCGGTCGGCACCGAGTTCGGCGGCCGGCACGAGCTCTACGAGATCAACTACTCCGGCAGCCACGAGGAGATCCGGCGCTACGCGCTGTTCGGCGCGCTCGCCTCGGGGCAGTACGATCGCTGGAAGCAGTTCGCCGAGAGCTGCATGGCCGAGTACGACGTCGACGGCTGGAAGGCGAAGGACCTGATCAACGTCAAGGGGCTCGGCGTCGAAGCGAAGTAGAATCACGGCCAGGCGCTCTGTGAAGCACCTGGGACTTCCCCAGAGAAAGAGGACATCGATGACTCGAGCAAAGACGCTCTTGGGCCTGGCGCTGGTCGGCGCCGTCGCGATCGCGCTGGTGCTCGGCGGCACGGGCGTGTTCGTCGCCCGCGCCGCGGATCCGATCAAGATCGGCCTGGGCATGGCGCTGACCGGCGGCCTGTCGGCCAACGGCAAACCCGCGCTGATGGCGATCCAGATCTGGAAGGACGACGTGAACAAGAAGGGCGGGCTCCTCGGCCGGCCGGTCGAGGTGATCGCCTACGACGATCAGACCAACGCCGCGACCGTGCCCGGCATCTACACGAAGCTGCTCGAGGTCGACAAGGTGAATTTCGTCGTCTCCGGCTACGGCACGAACCTGATCGCGCCGCTGATGCCGATCGCGATGGAGCGCAAGCTCACGATCATGGGCATTCTCGGCTTGGCCAACAACGAGAAGTACAAATACCCGAACTATTTCCAGATCCAGCCGTCGGGCCCGGATCCGGAGGCCAACTGGGCGACCGGCTTCTTCGAGATCGCCGCCAAGCAGAACCCCAAGCCGCAGACGATCGCGCTCGTCGGCGCCGACGCCGAATACCCGCGGCACGCCATCGCGGGTGCGCGCGAGCTCGTGAAGAAGTTCGGCTTCAAGACCGTGTACGACAAGTCCTACCCGCCGAGCACCGTCGACTACACACCGATTGCGCGCGCGATCAAGGCCGTGAACCCCGACGTCGTGTTCGTCGCCTCCTATCCGCCGGACTCGGTCGGGATGGTCAGGGCCGCGGCCGAGGTGGGCCTGCAGCCGAAGATCTTCGGCGGCGGCATGGTGGGCCTGCAGTTCACGACCGTCATGGCGAGCCTCGGGCCGATGCTGAACGGCATCGTGAACTACGACTTCTGGGCGCCCGAGTCGACGATGATGTTCCCGGGCATCAAGGAGTTCTTCGCCGAGTATCAGAAGCGCGCGAAGGAGGCGGGAGTCGACACGCTCGGCTACTACCTGCCGCCGTTTGCGTACTCGGCCGTCCAGATCCTGGGCCTCGCCATCGAGGGCAGCAAGAGCCTCGACCAGCAGAAGGTCGCCGACTACATCCGCGCGAACGAGTTCAGCACGATCGTCGGCAAGGTGCGCTTCGGGGCCAACGGCGAGTGGGCGAAGTCGCGCGTCCTTCAGGTGCAGTATCAGGGCGTCAAGGGCACCGACGTCGAGCAGTTCAGGGGCCCCGGCAAGAAGGTGGTCCTCTATCCGGAGGAGTTCAAGTCGGGCAACATGATCTATCCGTACTCCGCGGCGCAGAAATAGCGCGACCGTTCCGCACGGTGTGAGGGCACGCGCCTCGCCGCTGGGGCGCGTGCCCTCCTTCTGTGTGGGCCGGCACCCGACATGTTCTCCTGGGACCTGGTCGCCAACGCGGTGGTCGCTGGCATCCTGCTCGGCGGGTTCTACGCCGCCGTCAGTCTCGGTGTCTCACTCACGTTCGGTCTCCTCGACGTCGTCAACATCGCGCATCCGGCCTTCGTCATCCTGGGCGCGTACGCGGCGTACGTCATGAACAGCTCGTTCGGTCTCGATCCGATCCTCACCGGCGTGCTGTTCACGCCGCTGTTCTACCTGATCGGGGCGGGTGTCTACCGGATTTACTACGGAAGCTTCGAGCGGCGAGGTGAGGAATCGCTACGCGGGCTCGTGTTCTTCTTCGGTCTGCTCTTCATCATCGAGGTGGCCCTGAGTCTCAAGTACGGCGTGGACTACCGCATGGTCGAGGCGGCCTACATCGGCAAGTCGATCGATCTCGGCGGCGTCGGCATCGCGTTCCGTCTGCTGGTCCCGTGCCTCGTCGGGCTCGCAATGACCCTGGCCCTCTATCTGTTCCTGTCACGCACCTTCTACGGCCGCGCCGTCATGGGGGTCTCTCAGGATCAGGTCGCGCTCCGGCTCATGGGCGCCAATCCGGTTCGTATCAAGACCATCGCCTTCGGGCTCGGGATCGCGGCGGCCAGTCTCTCCGGCGCGCTGCTGATCACGATCTCGCCGGTCGTGCCGTCGACCGATCGCGACTACATCGGTCGCGTCTTCGCGATCACCGTGCTCGGCGGGCTCGGCAGCATCGGCGGCACCCTGGTCGCCTCGATCATCCTCGGTGTGGCCGAGAGCTTGATGGCAACGTTGTTCGGCCCGTCCTGGTCGCTTGCGGTCTCGTTCGGGATCTTGCTGCTGGCGCTGGCCGTCAGGCCCGCCGGGCTCTTCGGACGATAGCCGGTGAAGATCCGCGGCGCGCTCGTCGTCACTGTCGCCGTCATCGGCCTCGGCGTCTTGGTGGGTGGGCTTCGCGTCAACCCGTATATCTACTTCGCCGGTTACGTCGTCCTGCAGTACGTCGTCATCGCCACGGCGTGGAACGTCCTCGGCGGCTACGCGGGCTACGTGAACTTCGGAACGCCGGCGTTCTTCGCGCTCGGCGCGTACACCTCGATCGCGCTGCTCGAGGCGTTCAGGGCGCCGTTGCCGGTGCTGATTCTCTGCGGAGGCCTGGTGGCGGGGCTGCTGGGGCTCGGCATCGGCTACCTCACGCTCCGGCTGAAAGGCGTCTTCTTCTCGATCGCCACCTTCGCCCTCTCGGTCGTGCTGCAGACGCTCATCATCAACTGGGACTACGTCGGCGGCGCCAAGGGCTACACCTTGATCCGTCCGCCGGTGCCCTTCTTCCGCAGCTGGGCCGTGCTGCTCTTCATCTTGATGGTCGTACTGGCGGTGGTGACGGTGCTGGTGGCCCGGACGATCGAGCGTTCCTGGATCGGCCGCGGCTTGGCCGCGCTGCGTGACAACGAGGAAGCCGCCGAGTGCATGGGCGTGCCCACCCTGCGGCTGAAGCTGTTCGCCACGACGATCAGCGGCTTCTTCCTCGGCGTCGCCGGCGCGCCGTTTCCGTACTATGTGACCTACGTCGAGCCGTCGTCGACGTTCGACCTGAACTACGCGGTGAACGCGCTCGCGATGCCGATGATCGGCGGCACCACGACGTGGCTCGGGCCCGTGATCGGCGCCGTCCTGCTCGGCACCGCGCAGCAGATCGCGACCGTGACGATCTCATCGGAGCTGAATCTCTTGATCGTCGGCGTGGTCCTCGTGCTCTTCGTGGTGCTGGCGCCCGAAGGGCTGACCGGCCTCGTGCGGAAGCTCAGGAGACGGCGCGCGTGACGACGGCGGGCGCGCTCCTCGACATCGACGGCGTCACCAAGCGCTTCGGCGGCTTCCTGGCGCTCGACCGCGTCTCGATTCAGGTCCGCCCGGGCGAGCGACTGGGGCTCATCGGCCCGAACGGCTCGGGCAAGACGACGCTCATCAATTGCGTGTCGGGCGCCCTGCCTACGGACGGCGGCCGGATCCTGTTCGAGGGCCGCGACATCACCCAGCTCGCGGCGCACCAACGGACGCGGCTCGGCATCGTGCGGAGCTTCCAGATCCCGAAGCCGTTTGTGAGCATGACCGTGCTCGAGAACCTCGGCATCCCGCTCGAGTACGCGGCCCCTGCGCGATCAGGCGACGCCGCAGTGGGGGCGCTGGACATCTTGCGGATGATCGGCCTCGAGACGAAGGCGCATCTGCGGCCGGCCGGGCTCACGCAGATCGAGATGCGCAAGCTCGAGCTGGCCCGCGCGATGGCGGCGCGCCCGAAGCTCCTGATCTCCGACGAGGCGATGGCCGGCCTCTCCAGCGCCGAGGTCGACGACATCCTCACGATCCTGTTTCGGCTGAACGAGCAGGGGATCACGATCATCATGATCGAGCACATCATGCGCGCGGTGATGCGCTTCTCCGAGCGGATCGTCGCCCTCGACGCCGGCAATCGCATCGCCGAGGGCACGCCGGCGGAGATCGTGCGCAATCCGGCGGTCGAGAAGGCCTACCTTGGCGAATAGGATTGTCGTTCGCGACGTCGATGCCGGCTACGGGGCCGTCCGCGTGCTCCATGGCGTCTCGATTGAAGTGCGCGACGGCGAGACCGTCGCGCTCCTCGGCACCAACGGCAACGGCAAGAGCACCTTGATCAAGTGCATCATGGGTATGCTGACGCCCGACGCCGGCGAGATCTATCTCGAGCGCGACGGCACCAGGATCGATCTGACGAAGCGGTCGACCGAAGCGATCGTGGATCTGGGCATCGCGCTGGTGCCCGAGGGCCGGCGGCTCTTCCCGCGACTCACGGTCGAGGAGAATCTGCTCCTCGGCGCTTACCGTCCGGGCGCTCGCGCCGACATCGACCGCAACCTGCCCTTCTGCTTCGAGGCGTTCCCGGTGCTGCGCGAGCGGCGGCGGCAGCTCGCCGGCAGCATGAGCGGCGGCGAGCAGCAGATGCTGGCGGTCGCCCGCGCGCTCATGTCGTCGCCGCGCATCCTGCTCGTGGACGAGCCGTCGGTCGGCCTGGCGCCGATCCTCGTCAGCCGCGTGATCGCCAAGATCCGCGAGCTGAAGGAACGCTACCAGCTGACCGTGCTGATGGCCGAGCAGAACTTCAACCAGGCGACCAAGATCGCCGACCGTGGCTACATCATCGTCCACGGCCGCATCGAGTTCGAGGGCCGCAGCACGCAGGAGCTCCGCGAGAACGAGCTCGTCAAGAAGTACTACCTCGGCGTCTAGGCTCGCGTCGCTCCTGCGCGGCCGCCTGGTCCGCTACCTGAGGCCGCCCGACACCAGCAGCGACTCGCCCGTCATGTACTTCGAGTCTGACGACGCCAGGTAGACGGCCGTCGGCGCGATGTCGTCCGGGTGCCCCATGCGTCCGAGCGGCGCCTGTGTCTCGATCATCTTCTGGAAATCGCTGCCCACGAGCCCGGCGGCGTGCACGCCCTCGGTCTCGATCATGCCCGGGTTGATCGAGTTGACGCGGATCCCGCGCGGGCCGAGCTCTTTGGCCAGCACGCCCGTGATCGCGTCGACCGCGGCCTTCGAGCCTGCGTACACGCTCGAGTTCGGCGGCCGCACCGCGCTGGCCACGGAGCCAATGTTGATGATGCTGCCGCCCCCGGCGCCCATGCGCTTGACGGCTTCCCGCGTCGTCAGCATGAGGCCGAGGACGTTGAGGTCGAATTGCTTGTGAAAGAGCTCCGCGGTCACGTCCTCGAGCGGCGCGAACTCGTAGACCCCGGCGTTGTTGACCAGGATGTCGACGCGGCCGAAGGCCTTGTCGGTCTCCGAGAACAGCCGCTCGATGTGCGCGGGCTTCGACACGTCGCCCTGCACCGCGATGGCCTTGCCGCCGCGCGCGTTGATGTCGGCGACCACGCGCTCGGCGCCCTCCCGGCTCGACGCGTAGTTGACGATCACCGCGGCGCCCTCGCCAGCGAGCGCCGTCGCGATGGCGGCGCCAATGCCCTTCGATGCTCCGGTCACGACTGCGACCTTGCCTTCCAGTCTCCGCGTCATTAGCTTTGCTCCTGTTCCCGATTTCTTTCGGACAATTCGCCCGATCACCACGAGACGTATCTGCCGGAGCGACCCCACCGGGTGCCGCGCCTGACCCTTGTGATGGCGGTCGAGCGCCCAACGGTGCGCATGCATGCCGGCGTCGGACGTCCGGTGGTCAGGCCACCGGCGAAAATCGGCGGGTTGTTGTATGGTCTGGGGCATGAGCACGGGGTCGGCGGGCGCGCGGTTCCGGGCCGCGGTGAAGGACGAGCGGCCGCTGCAGGTCGTCGGCTGCATCTACGCCTACGCCGCCCGCATGGCCGAGCGCGTGGGCTTCAAGGCGATCTATCTCTCCGGCGGCGGCGTCGCGGCGGGGTCGCTGGGGGTGCCCGACCTCGGGATCTCGACGCTCGAGGATGTGCTCACTGATGTGCGCCGCATCACCGCGGTGAGCCAGCTGCCGCTCCTGGTCGATGCGGACACGGGGTTCGGCGGCGCGTTTAACGTCGCGCGCACGGTGCGGTCGCTGATCGCCGCGGGCGCCGGCGCGATGCACATCGAAGACCAGGTGCAAGCCAAGCGGTGCGGCCATCGGCCGGGCAAGGCCATCGTGGCCAAGAGCGAGATGGTCGACCGCATCAAGGCCGCGGTCGACGCCCGGACCGATCCCGACTTCGTGATCATGGCGCGGACCGACGCGCTCGCGGTGGAGGGGATCGAGCCCGCGATCGATCGGGCCGCGGCTTGCGTCGAGGCCGGGGCCGACATGCTCTTTCCAGAGGCCGTCGCGGAGCTCTCCGCGTATCGTCGCTTCGCCGACGCGGTCCGCGTGCCGATCCTCGCCAACATCACCGAGTTCGGGCTGACGCCGCTGTTCACGGTCGGCGAGCTGGCGGGCGCCGGCGTTGGAATCGTCCTCTATCCGCTATCGGCGTTTCGCGCGATGAACGCGGCGGCGCTCTCCGTCTACGAGGCGCTCAGACGCGACGGCACCCAGAAGCATCTCGTCTCCACGATGCAGACGCGCGCCCAGCTCTACGATTTCCTCGACTATCATGCGTACGAGGCGAAGCTGGACGAGCTCTTCTCGAACGACAAGAGGGAGTAACGCCGTGCCCAAGACCCTGACCGAGGCCCAGGTGCAGTCGTTCCAGCGCGACGGGTTCCTCTCGCCGGTTCGCGCGATGAGCGCCGAGCGCGCCCGCCAGTATCGCGAGCGGTTCGAATCGCTGGAGGCGCGCGTCACGGACATCAAGAAGATGAAGACCAAGTCCCATCTTCTGTGTCCGTGGGTGCTCGAGATCGCCGAGGATCCGTTCATCCTCGACATCTTCGAGGACCTGATCGGGCCGAACCTGCGCTGCTGGAGCATGGCGTGGCGCGTGAAGAAAGCTGACGGTGAGACCTTCGCCGGCTGGCACCAGGATTCGTTCTACGGCTCGGCCGTCCCGGTCGTGCTGGGTGCCCTGGCGTTGTCGGAGTGCGGCAGCCGGCAAGGCTGTCTGCGCGGCATCCCGGGCTCGCACAAGTGGGGCATCCTGCGCCACGAGGAGACCGACGACCCCAAGAGCATCCTGGCGCGCGGCCAGTACATCTCCGAGCCGTTCGACGAATCGGGCGCCGTCGACTTCGCGCTGCGCCCGGGCGAGATGGCGATGTTCGACAACTCGCTGGTCCACGGCTCGGCGGGCAACTTCGGACCCGACCGGCGGTTCCTGCTGCTCGTCGAGATGCTGCCGACGTGGGCGAAGGCGCCGCGCGTGCGGCAGCCGGCCATGATGATGCGGGGCGTCGATACGTACGGCAACTTCGACGACGAGCCCCGGCCTGACGGTGAGTACAGCGAGACCGCGCTCGCCAACTGGAGTCGCGTCGTGGGCTCGCGCGCCAAGCTTCTCTTCGAGGACAGCCGCTACGGCCCGAGCGAAGCCTACGGAGGCGCGCGGCCCGCGACATAAGCTCGACGACGCCGATCGACGCCTTTTGATTGACCCACCGGGAGCGCCAACGGTATCGTGGCTCGTCTGACGAATTTTCCCAGTCCCATTCAGCTGCTGCGGCGCCGTTTCCCCTCGTTGCGGCGCCGTCCCCCGTTCACGCTGGCTCTGGTCGGGCTCGTGGTGCTGCTCACCGGTCTCACCGGCGTCATCATCGGCGGCGTGGCGTGGCGCGAGCAGCGCGGCCGTTCGCGCGCGCTCCTGGACGCCGCGATGGCGCAGGCCGCGCGCCTCACCGCCGCGCATGCCGGCCGCGTGCTCGAGGACGCCGGGGCGGTCGCCCGCCTGGGCCCCGAGCTCGTCCAGCAGGGACAGCTCGACCTCGCGAACGATCAGGCGCTCGAGCGGTTCACCCTGGCGGTCCTTCGCGTGCACCCGCACCTGAGCTGGGTGAGCTACAGCGACCAGGCCGACCGCTTCATCGGCGCGTGGCGCGATCCGCGCGACAACGTCTATCTCAACAAGAGCTTTCCGTACCGTGATCGCATCCGCCTGGAAGAGGATCGTGTTCTCGCCGACGGCAGCCGCGAAGCCGTCCGCCGCTCCGACGACCATCGCTACCGCCCGACCGAGCGGCCGTACTTCCGCGCCGTCGTGGCCCGCCGCGGTCCCGTGTGGACCGAGCCCTACGAGTTCTACGCCGGCGGCGGTCTTGGGATCACCTGCGCCGCCCCGGTGCTGGACGCGGGCGGGCAGGTACGCGGCGTGTTCACCATCGACTTCTCGCTCGATCGGCTGGCGAGCGCGTTCCGGGACCTGAAGGTCTCGGCGCGGGGGCGTGTGTTCGTCGCGACGGCGCAGGGCGCGGTGGTGATCGGCCAGCAGGGCTCCGGCGCCTCGCGCAAAGAAGTCATCGACGCCGAGCTCGCCGCGGCGGCGGTGCGTCAGGTCCCGCTGCAGAGCGACGAGATGTACGAGTTCGAGCACCAGGACGAGATCTATCTGGCCCGCTCGGTGCCGATCTCGGCCGGCGACCTCAAATGGGTGGTGCAGGTGGTCGTCCCGGCCCTGGACTACACCGAGCAGGTCGATGCGCAGGCGCGCCTGGCGCTCGGGTTCGGCGCGCTTGCGCTGGTACTGGCTGTGGCCGGCGGCGTCACCTTGGCGCGGTGGCTCGCGCGGCCGCTCCACGAGCTGGCGCGTCTGGCCCGGCGGATCCGGCACGGACACCTCGACGTGACCGTAGTGCCGCGAAGCCGGGACGAGATCGGCGTGCTGGCCCGCGCCATGGGCGACATGGTGCAGGCGCTTCGTGATCGCGACTTCATCCAGGAGACGTTCGGACGCTACGTCACCCCCGAGCTGGCCGAGCAGTGCCTGCGCAACCGCGACGCGCTCCAGCTGGGCGGCGAGGCGCGGCAGGTGGTGATGCTCATGTCCGATCTGCGCGGCTTCTCGGAGCTCTCGGAGCGGCTCGGCGCACCCGCGATGATCAAGCTGCTCAACGAATACCTGGCGAAGATGACGCCGGTGATCGTCCGGCACGGCGGCACGATCAACGAGTTCATCGGCGACGCGATCTTCGTCCTGTTCGGCGCGCCGTTTGGACGCCCGGACGACGCCGAGCGGGCGGTGCGCTGCGCGTACGCGATGCAGGCGGCGCTGCGCGAATTCAACACGGAGAGCCGGCGCCGCGGTCTGCCCGAGCTCACCATGGGCATCGGCCTGCACGTCGGCTCCGTCGTCGCCGGCAACATCGGCAGCACCGATCGCGTGAAGTACGGCGTGGTCGGGCCCGCGGTCAACCTGGTCGCGCGCATCCAGGCGCTGACCCTCGGCGGCGACATCCTGTTGTCCGACGCGTTGCGGACCCTGGTGGAGACCAGGGTGACGCTCGACGCGGGTCGCCCCGAGCGGTTCAAGGGCGTGCGCGAGCCGATGATGGTCTATCGCCTGCTGGCCATCTCCGAAGAGCCGCTCACCACCCCGATCGACGCGGTCGACCGCTAGCGCGCGCGGCGTCGGCGCGCCGTCGCGCGCGCCTGCCGCGACAGCGCCTCGCGCGAGGCGGCGCCGCGGCCCTCGCGCTTCAGCGCCTGCAACGTCGCCCGCGACCGCCGACCGGAAGGCCGCGCGACCCGCCCGCTGCGCCCTTTGCGAGAGTCGCGCGCGGCCTGGCGCCGCGTCGAAGCTTTCGCGCGCTTGGGCGGCTTCAGCTTGACGCCGGATCGGCGCGCCTTCGAGAGGCCGATCGCGATGGCCTGCTTGGTCGATCGCGCGCCGTGCTTGCCCTCGCGGACGTGCTCGATCTCCTCGCGGACGAATTCGCCGGCCTGCGTGGTCGGCGCCTTGCCCTCTCGGCGGGCGCGCTGCGCGCGTTCTCGAACGGCTCGCTCCGGCATCGTCAGGCTCCTTTCATCGTGCTCACACCAGGCCGCGACGGAGCGCCGTGGCGACGATCTCCGTGCGCGAGCCGACGTCGAGCACTGCGCGGATCTTTTCGAGGTGATCCTTCACGGTGTGCGGGCTCAGGTGGACGCGCCCCGCAATCTGCTTGTCGGTCAGCCCTTCGGCGAGATGTCTCAGGATCGTGAGGTCGGTGTCCGAGAGCGTCGTGACCTGGCGCGGCCCGCCGGGCCGGACGACTGGCGCGTCCACCGCGAGTGCCACGGTGGAGATGACCTGGCCCGTCACCTTCGGGTCGAGGACGGAGCCGCCACGGTAGACCGAGCGAATCATCTTCTTCAGCTCGGACAGCTGGACGTCCTTGATCACGTAGCCCTTGGCGCCGGCCATCAAGCTGCGCAGCACGAAGCCGTCCTGGTCGTAGTTGGTGAGCATGACCACGGCAGTCCGCGGCGCGACCTCGAGGATGCGGCGGCACACTTCCGGACCGTCGGCGCCCTCGAGCCGGACGTCCAGCAGCACCACGTCGGGCTTGCCGTCGGCGACGATCGTGAGTGCTTCTTCGCCCGTCCGGGCCTCGCCGATCAGCGTCATGTCGGGCTCGAGCTCCAGCGAAAGGCGCAGGCCGTGGCGCACGACCTCGTGATCGTCGACGACGACGATGCGGATCTTCGCCATGCCGCTCACACGCCGCCGGCGGCGGCTGGAAACGTGCCCTTGATGGTGACGCCGACACCCGGGTGTCCGACGACCTCGAGCCGGCCGCCCGCGCCCTCGATGCGCTCGCGCATCTGCCTGAGGCCGAAGTGGCCGGGCAAGGCACCGACCGCTTCGGTGCCGCCGATCGAGAGCCCCACGCCGTCGTCCGCGACTTCGATCGACGCCCAGCCGTCGCCGATGTCGATGATGACGTGGGTCTGCGCGGCGCGCGCGTGCTTGGCCACGTTGACGAGCGCTTCCTGCAAGGTCTTCTGGAGCACGTCCGCGGCCGCGGGAGACAGGCTCGCCGCGTCGCCGCGCAGGGCGAGGTCGACGGTCGTCCCGGTGAGCTCGCGGAAGTCGCGCAGAAGCCGCTCGAGGCGACTGGCCACGGTGGTCTCGCCGAGGCCCTCCGGGGACAGGTGGCCGATCAGGCGCCGGATCTGCGTCATCATCAGGCCGGTGTCGTGACGGATCTCCTCGAGCTTGGGAGACACCGCCGACGCGGCGTCGGTGCGGTGCAGGCACCAGTCGAGCTTGAGGCCGACCGAGAACGCGAGCTGGCCGAGCGTGTCGTGCAGCTCGTTGGCGATTCGCACGCGCTCGCGGACGCGGACCGCCTCGGCCGCCTGGGCGTGCAGGCGCGCGTGCTCGAGCGCGATCGCCGCGTGATGCGCCGTCGCCCGGAACACCTCGATCTCCTCGCGCTCGAACACCCGGCGTGCCCGGTCGCCGATCGACAGGATCCCGATCGGGTTGTCTTCGTGGAACAGCGGGACCGCCAGCACCGCGCGGATCGGGATCTCGCGGCCGGGCTCGCGCCCGGCGCCCGGGATCCCGGGATCGCCGAGGAAGTCCGAGGTGCCGACGAGGTGCCGCTCACGCAAGGCCTGCGTCTCGACCGGGCCGAGCTCGCCGCCCGCGACGTCGTCGTCCGCCTCGACGTCGTCCGCCCGCGCGACCGCGACGAGTCTCCAGCCGTCATCGACCATCTCGAACAGCGTCGCGCGCGCGCATCCCAGGAGCAGCAGCAATGTCTCGACGATCCCGCGGCCGAGGGTCGAGACGTCGAACGATCGTGACGTCGCCTGCGCCATGAGCGCCAGGGCCTCGGCCGTGCGGCGGCGCTGGCGGCTCTCGGTCGCGAGCCGGGCGGTCTCGAGCGCGACGGCCGCGTGATCGGCGAAGAGCTGGACCAGGCGGACTTCCTCGCGGGTCCAGAGCCCATGGGCGCGACGAGCCTCGAGGACGCCGGCGGGCCGGTCGGCGCCGCGCACCGGGACCGCCAGCACGAGCCCTCCGTCGATCACGTTCACGACCCGGTGCTCTCGCAGTGCGCGCTCGATCGCCTCGCCGCTCGAGGCAGAGACGAGCGCCGCGCTGGGGCTCGCCGCGAGAGGTTGAAGGGCCGCGCCCGCGAACGGCTCGACCGTGTAGAGCCGGCAGCCGGTCACACCGAGCAACCGGCGCAGCCCGTCGACGACGCGCTGGGCCACGGCCTGAAGATGCGGCGAGGTGCCGCCCTCGTCGAGCGGGCGCGCCATGAGCTGCAGGAGCCCGGCAAGCTCCTCCTCGATCGCGCCCGGTGGTGCGGTGCTCTTGCGGTTGGCGGCATCGGACATCATCGACGTGCTGCGCGCTCGACCGTGCCTGACGACCTCGAGACCTGCGCTGTTCGAGTCTAGGCAGCCCGCGGAAAGACTGTCAATCCGGTGGAGCCCGCGCACGTGCCGGGCTCGGGAAGCGGCGCGCGCCGGCCGCGGGACACACGGCTCGCTCGCTGCCGGCGCGCGCCGTCGATCAGACGTTGGTCAACAGGCCTTCAACGTTTTCGCGCTGGGTCATCACCCTGCTCCTCATCGGCATCGCTGTCCTCGTCGAGCTCGTCGATCTCTTCGAGGTCGTCGTCGGTGTCCTCGTCGACGCCTTCCCGCTGGGCGACGAGGATCAGCTCGAGGTCCCCTTCGGTCGTCTCCACGCAGTCGACCTGCACGCCGTCGAGGGCGCTCTGGGCGACCGGATCGACGAGAAGCACGGTCGAGCCCCGGTGCTCGACCACCTGATCGTCGTCGCGCGCGTGATCGGCGATCAGCATCCACTGGCCCGTTGGCCCAGCGGCGACGCGGAGCGCGACTTCATCGCCTCCGAAGTTCGCCGCCTCTTTCTGCTCGAACAGCCGCTCTTTCGCTCGTTCGCTGACTGTCACCATCGCTTGGTCTCCCGCACGTGTTTGGGGTTTCGGGGTGCGCGGTGTTCGTGACACATCCAAGCGTCTCGGACGCGTCTTCTCCGGTCGACCTCGGACCGAGGGATTCATGAACCCCGGTTGGGGGTCCGGCGGCTCAGGATTTTCCTTCCGGTAACGTCGCCCCTGACCTGGTCCGGGCGGAAAGTCGCCGACCTGATCAGAAATTGACCGGCTCCGTCCGGTCACTGCGCGCTGGACCCCTAACTCTTACCGGAATTTCAGCGATTTCCAGCACACTCAGGGCTGGCATCGCGTGTGCTATTCCTCCACGGTCATGGACATCCCAGGAACGAGCGTGGGGAATCCGAGCTTCCTGGGGCTCATGGGCGCGGCCACCACCGACCGCGGCGCCCAGATGGTCGAGGATCTGCTCCAGCTCGGGATCGCGATCAGCAGCGAGGGTGAGCTGGCGCCCGTGCTCGAGCGCATCGTGACCCAGGCGCGGAGGTTCACCGGCGCCGAGGCGGCGACGCTCTTCTTGAGAGAGGGCGCGCATCTGCGCTTCGCCGTGGTCCAGAACGAGATCAGGAACCGCGGGCTCGGCGACTACGAGATGCAGCAGCGCCTCGAGGTCGAGCGCCTGCCGCTCGACGTGCCGAGCCTTGCCGGCTACGTCGCGAATTCGGGCGAGGTCGTCAACGTGCGGGAGGCGTACGAGATCCCGAACGACGCGCCCTACTCGTTCAACTGGCGGGTCGACCTGGCGACGGGCTACCGCACCCATTCCGTGCTGGCGGTGCCCCTGCGAGACGCCGCCCAACGGAACCTCGGCGTGCTTCAGCTCATCAACGCGATCGGCCTCGACGGCCAGGCGGTCCCATTTCATCCCCGACTCGAGGACGTCGCGCGCGCCTTCGCCGCCTACGCGGCCATCGCGGTGCGCAGCGCTCGGCTCGAGGAGCTCTCGTTCAAGGACCCGCTGACGGACGGCTACAACCGGCGCTATCTGATGCTGCGGCTGTACGAAGAGGTGAGCCGCGCGGCGCGCTACCAGCAGCCGCTCTCGCTGATCCTGCTCGACCTCGACGGCTTCAAGGCCGTCAACGATCGCTGGGGCCACGGCGCCGGCGACGACGTGCTCAAACAGGTCGTGCAGCTCCTGGCGAGCCAGTCGCGGCGGGACTCGGTGGTGGCCCGGTACGGCGGCGACGAGTTCATCGCGCTCCTGCCGAGCACGACCAAGGCGGCCGCACTCGTCTACGCCGAGCGCATGCGCGGGATCATCGAGCGCTATCCGTTCGAGCACGGCCCGTTGACCGCGAGCTTCGGCGTTGCCGGCTACCCGGACGATCCCGGCAACGTCTCCGACCTGATCAAGCGGGCCGACCACGCCCTCTATGAGGCCAAGCGCCAGGGGCGAAATCTCGTGGGAGGTCTTTGAGATGGCCGATCATGCCGCGTCGAGACTGCGCGACAGGGCACGCGCGTGCTGATCGTCGACGACGACCCGCCGACAGTGCGGGTGCTGCGGGGACTTGATCAACGGATTCCGCCACGAACGCCAGTAGCGTCGCGCGCGCGCTCGTTCGACCTCTCCGGTTGACCACGATCCCGCGATCGCGGTAGATCTTGGGTCATGAGCGACCCAGTGACGGTGTCGATCCTGACGCATCGGCTCGAGGCCATCGTGCAGGAGATGGGCGAGGCGATGCTGCGCACGGCGTACTCGCAGATCCTCAACTCGAGCCGGGACTTCTCCACCGCGCTCTGCGACTCGGGAGCGCGTTTGATCGCGCAGGCCGAGCACGTGCCCATTCACGTCGGTGCGATCCCGTGGGCGGTCGAGGCGGTGCGCGACGCCTTCAAGGGACGGATCAAGCCCGGCGACGTCTACCTCCTGAACGACCCCTATCACGGAGGCAATCACCTGCCGGACCTGACGGCGTTCGTGCCGGTGTTCGTCGGCGGCGACGTGGCGTTCTGGTCGGTCAACCGCGCCCATCAGAGCGACATCGGCGGCTCGACCCACGGCGCCTACAACCCGGGTGCTACCGAGATCTGGCAGGAAGGCCTCCGGATCACGCCGCTCAAGCTCTACGACGCCGGCGAGCTGCGTGACGACGTGCTCCGCATGATCACCACCAACGTCCGCCACCCGCACGACTTCATGGGCGACCTGCGCGCGATGATCGGCTCGGCCCGCGTGGGCGAGCGACGCCTGCTCGCGCTGATCGCCGACTACGGCGCCGCAACCGTGCTGGAATCGATCGACGAGATCCTGGACGGCGCCGAACGCCAGGCGCGCGCATGCGTCGCCGGCTGGAAGGATGGCGTCTATCGCGGCGAGACGATCCTGGACGACGACGGCCACGAGTTCTCCGACATCTGGATCCGCGCGACCGTCACCAAGAAGGGCGATTCGCTCACGGTCGACCTGAGCGACTCGCATCCGCAAGTGTCCGGGTTCGTGAACTCGTCGTTCCCGAACACGATGTCGGCGGTCCACATGGCCTTCGCGTATCTCATCGACCCGCGCACGCCGAAGAACTCCGGCACGTTCCGCCCGGTCAAGGTGATCGCCAAGCAGGGCACGATCGTGTGGCCGTTTCCGCCGGCGCCCGTGACCCTGGCGACGAACCACTGCGCCCAGGAGATCGCCGAGGCGATGATCCGCGCGCTGGCGCCGGCGTGTCCCGAGCGCGTGCTCGCCGGGTGGGGCCGACGCTTCCGGATCGCGATCAAGGGCGTGAATCCGCGAACCCGCAAGCCGTTCATCTGGCACATGTTCCACGCGCGCCCGGGCGGCGGTGCGACCGCGGTGGGCGACGGATGGGAGACCGCGGGCGAAGGTCAGGCCGCGGGCGGCATCAAGTTCGGCAGCGTCGAGGTCGCCGAGGCGCGCTTCCCGCTGACCTTCGAGCGCCACGAGTTCCGGCCGGATTCCGCCGGCGACGGCACGCATCGCGGCGGCGTCGGCGCGGTGTTGCGCCTGCGGGTCGACATCGAAGAGCCGGCGGTGGCGAACACCGCTGGCGACGGCATCCGCCACGCGCCGTACGGCCTGCTCGGCGGCAAGGACGGCCTGCCGCATCGCTATCGGCTCCAGTCGCGCGGCCGACCGCTTCGCGCGCTCAAGACGAAGGAAGTCGGCGTTCCGGTCCGGAAGGGCGACGTGTTCCTCGTTGAGTCCTCGGGCGGCGGCGGCTACGGGCCGCCGTCCAAGCGCCAGCGGCAGGCGCGGGCGAGCGATCGCGAGAACGGCTTCGTGACGAAGTAGTCGACGCAGCCGGGGGAGGAGGCTCCCCCGACTGTCCGAGTGCTAGAAGGCGGCGGAGGTCCCGGCCGCTTGTGTCGCGGCTACCGCGTGGTCTCCCCGAATGCGTTGCCCGGCGCGAATCAGCGCCAGGCCCAGGGCGGCGCGCAGCGACGACTTCCGGCGGAACGACTCGGCGATCTGCTCGCGGTGCATCGCCGCCCGGATCTCGTCCAGCCGCTCCTTCGCCCACCACTCGACCAGGTAGATGTTCAGATCCATGACACCGACTCCCCCCGTGCGGCGCCGGCCGCGACCAGGACGTTGCTCCGCCGCGGCACCGGCCGCTCCTGCTGGGTCAGCACGATCTGCAGGCGCCCGGGCCGGGTGCGGTCCTCGTCGCCGAAGGCGCGCGACGCAGTCTCGATCACCTGGCTCACCGTGTCGGGGCGGTCGAGCGGCACCGGGATCGTGACGCGCCAGCCGCGCCCGAGCGTGCGCCGCACGACCGGCGAGACGATCGCGCCGAGTGCTGCGTGGACCGCGTCCGTCACCGCGATCTGCTGCGTGATCTCTGCCAGCCGCGTGCGCTGACGCCAGCCGGCGAGCTGCAGCAGTCCTACGATCAGCGCGATCGGCGACAACACGAGCACGACGGACAGGGTGTAGAGCGCTACGGATTGCATGTCGACCTCCTCCTCTTGCTCCCTATGACACCGCGAGGAGGCGGGTGTGAAACCGCGCGCGATCAGACCGCGAGCGGGTGCAGATCCGGGCGGCAGGCCGAGCAGGGCACGAGCCCCATCGAGTTGGCGAGCTCGCGCGAGCTGAGCAGAGTGATGGGCCCGATCGGCCGCCGCGCGATGTCGCCGCAGGTCGGCAGGCAGTATTCGTGCGCATCGTTTCGCTCGTAGTGGTAGAGCGTCTCGCGCGCGATGCGCGAGTCGCTGCGCCCGCCAACGGCCTGGATGCCCTCGACCGCGAGGAGCTCGCGCTTGAGCCCGATCTTGTCGCCCGAGTAGCCGGTGAGCGCGCCCGAGGTGCCGATGATGCGATGGCAGGGCACGACGATCGGCAGCGGATTCCAGCGCAGCGCCTGCGCGACCGCGCGCGTGGCCGAGGGCCGGCCGATCTCGGCGGCGATCCCGGCGTACGACGTGACCGCGCCGTAAGGAATCGCCGCAGTCGCGCGGAGCACGGCGCGATGGAAGTCGCTGCGCGCCATGCGCAGGTCGAGCGGCCATTCCAGCCGCTTGCGGTCGCCGCGCAGGTACTCCATGAGCTCGCGATAGAGCGCCTCGATCTCGGCGCCGTCCTCCTGCAGCTCGACACCCGGGATCCGGCGAAGCCGTGACGTGCTCAGATCGTTGCGGCTGTCCAGATACTCGACGAGCGAGACGCCGTGCTCCGAGCGCGCGATGAGAATGCGGCCCAGCGGCGAGGGGAATGCTCGATAGGAGACCAGACGCGATCTCAGATCGGCGAGCTGCGACTCGAGCCCGTGAAGCGCGCGGGACAGGCTCTCTGCCTCCGACGGCGCGCGGCGAAGCGCCCCCATGACCCCCTCGATCTCGCGATAGCGATGGAACTCGCCGCGGCAGGCGCCGCACGCGTCGATGTGCTGCTCGACGCGGTGCACGGCTCCGGGGTCGGCGTCGCCCGTCGCCGCGGCGACGAGGTCGGGTTCGATCTCTACGCACACTTGAGGTTTACGCTTCATCGCGGTCGCTCCATGCTGAATGGGCTCTTTTCGACGCCTCCCGATGGAAGCTCGTGGCCGTTGAGGCTCGTCCGGATCTTGCGGAGCGCCTGGAACACGTGCGCTCGCGCGCTCTCCGCCGAGCAGTCCAGGCTTCGGCCGATCGCGTCGTAGTCGAGGTCGTGGATCTTGCGCATGACGAAGGCCAATCGCTGCTTGAGCGGCAGGCCCCGGACCGTGGTCTCCAGAAGTGTCCGCGCCTCGCCCAAGCGCGCCTCGTCCTCCGGCCCGTCGCCCTCGCTCTCGCGACTCGCCACCGTGATCGCCTGGTGGGCGACGCGCCGGCGTTTCTCGGACCGGAAGTGGTTCCGGGAAAGGTTGGTCGCGATCGCAAAGAGCCAGGCGCGGATGTTGGCGTCCGGGCCAAGAGTCCGGTAGGCACGATAGGCTCTGAGGAACGTCTCCTGCGAGAGATCCTCGGCCTCCGTCGGGCGCGACGTCACCCGCCGGAGATAGCGATAAATCTCGGCGTGGTGCGCGCCCACGATGGTCTCGAACGGCTGTGCGCCCATCATTGGTGAAGACACCGCGGAGGCCCGGATGTGAAACGGCCGGCGGCGCTCAGCACATGATAAGGTATCCCACCGGTGTGCGCGCCGCCGGCCGTCGCGGGGCCGGGGCCCCGCCGGTCGAGGCGCGCCTACTAACACGAGGAGTCGCGGTGACCGAGACAGCGGACGTCGTCGTCGTCGGAGGCGGAGTCAACGGGGCGAGCATCGCGTACGCGCTGGCCGCGCGCGGCGTGCGCCGCGTCGTCCTGTGTGAGCAAGCGGCGCTCGCCAACGGCGCCTCGGGGCGCTCGAGCGCGCTCGTGCGCATGCATTACACGAACGAGTGGGACGCGCGCCTGGCGTTCGCGAGCTTTCCGGTGTTCAGAAGCTGGCCCGAGATCATGGGCGGCCCGCCGGTGTTCACCCACACCGGATTCGTCAACGTCGTCGCGCCGGCGTACGCCGAGGCGCTCGGCAAGAACGTCGAGATGCTGCGCGGGATCGGTGTCAACACGACCGCGCTGACACCGGGCCAGCTGCGCGACCTGCAGCCGTTCGTGAACGTCGACGACATCGGCGCCGCCGCCTGGGAGCCCGAGAGCGGCTACGCCGATCCGGCCGCCACCGTCGAGGGCTTCAGACGGCGTGCGTCGGAGCTCGGCGCGCAAATCCGCCAGTGGACGCCGGTGCGGGCGATCCTGCGCCGCGAGAGCCGCGTGACCGGCGTGGAGACGAGCGCCGGACGCATCGACGCCGGCACGGTCGTCGTCGCGGCCGGGGCGTGGGCGCCGCGTCTCTGTCGCGAGATCGGGATCGAGCTGCCGGCGCGACCCAAGGGGATCGATACGGTCCAGGTCGATCGTCCGCCGGCGCTGGCCGAGCCGCACGTGATCTTCATCGACAACGTGCTCGGCACCTACTTTCGCCCGGAGAGCCGCGTCCGCACGATCGTCGGCGTGCCGTGCCAGGAGTGGGACCTCGATCCCGACGGACCGATGGTGCTCCCGCCCGGCGCCGCCGCGACCGGCGCGCAGATCCTGACGCATCGGATCCCGGCGATGGAGGGCGCGACGCTCGCGCGCGGCTATCGCGCGTTCGACTGCTACAGCCGCGACCGGCACGCGATTCTCGGACGGGTCGACGGCATCGACGGCCTCTACCTGGCGACGGCGTTCAGCGGCTCGGGCTTCAAGATTTCTCCCGCGGTCGGCGTCTGCATGGCCGAGCTGATCCTGGACGGCCGCGCGAAGACCGTCGACATCGACGGGTTCGCGCTCCGGCGCTTCGCCGAGGGGAAATCGCCGGAGGGCCCGTACCCGTACGCGCAGCGTCGCGACCACGCCGACCGTTGACTTGGTGCGAGGCTCCGACTACTTTGACTGAGCGTCAGCGTGCGAGGGCGCGCGGCCCGGCGCGCAACACGTCCAGGAGGATCCCATGTTCAAGCGAGTGGTGACGTCGGAGAAGGAGCTGCGCGACCTGATGGGTACGCCGAGCGAGCGCGCGATCAAGAAGGAATCGCCGTTCATCGACGCGCCGAGCCGCGAGTTCATCGCGCATTCGCCGTTCCTGCTGCTCGCGACCTCCGACGGGGAGGGCCGTTGCGACGTTTCGCCCAAGGGCGACGCGCCGGGCTTCGTGCGCGTGCTCGACGAGCACCACGTCGTGATTCCCGATCGTCCGGGCAACAAGCGGCTCGACGGGCTGCGCAATCTGCTCGTGAACCCGCACGTGGGCACGATCTTCCTGATTCCCGGCCGCGAGGAGACCCTGCGGGTGAACGGCCGCGCCTCGATCGTGCTCGACGAGGACGTGCTCGAATCGCTCGCGGCGCGCGGCAAGCGGCCGCAGGTCGCCATCGCCGTCGAGGTCGAGGAGTGCTTCCTGCACTGTCCCAAGGCGTTTCGGCGCTCGCAGCTCTGGGAGCCCGACGCCTGGCCGGACCGCGCCGTGCTGCCCTCGATGTCGTGCGTGCTCTACGAGAAGCTCCAGCCGGAAGGTAAGACCCTCGAGCAGTACCTGCGCGAGAGCGAAGAGGGCATCCAGAGGACGCTCTACTGAGCCGACCGTACCGGATCGGCATTGACGTCGGCGGCACGTTCACCGACCTCGTCGCGGTCGACGCGCAGGGCTCCCTCACGATCGCCAAGTGCGCCTCGACGCCGCCCGACCCGTCGGTCGGGCTCATCGACGGGCTTGCGCTCCTGGCCGCGGAGCTCTCCACCGATCTGCGCGGGCTCCTCGCCCAGACGGAAACGATCGTCCACGGCACGACCGTCGCCACCAACGTGCTGCTCGAGCGCAAAGGCGCCAAGATCGGTTTGCTGACGACCGAGGGCCACCGCGACGTCATCGAGATGCGCGAGGGTCTGAAGGACGATCGCTATAACTTGCGGATGCCGCCGCCCGTCCCGCTGGTGCCGCGCGTGCGCCGGCTCGGCGTGCGCGAGCGTCTCCGCTTCGACGGCTCCGTCGCGATCCCGCTGAACCGGCGCTCGCTCGAGGCGAGCCTCAGGACCTTGGCGAAGGCGCGGGTCGAAGCGATCGCGGTGTGCTATCTGCATTCGTACCGGAATCCGCGTCACGAAAAGCTCACGGGGCGCGCCGTCGCGCGGCGCCTGCCGGGCGCCTACATCTCGCTCTCGTGCGACGTCCTGCCGCAGATCAAGGAATACGAGCGAGTCTGGACGACCGTCGTCAACGCCTACGTCGGTCCGGCCCTGGCGAGCTATCTCAAGAATCTCGCGGCGCGGCTGGCGAGCCACGGCTACCGCGGCGACGTCCTGATCATCCAGTCGCACGGCGGCGTGGCGCCGGTGCGCGAGTCGACGCGCCTGGCCGCCGGCGCGGTGTTATCGGGGCCGGCCGGCGGCGTCGCCGCCGGGCGCTACTGCGCGCGACTCATCGACGAGCCCAGCCTCATCACGTTCGACATGGGCGGCACGTCGACCGACATCGCGCTCCTCCAGGGCGGCGAGCCGCAGCTGACCGGCGAAAAGACCATCGGCGTGGCGAAAGTCGCGCTGCCGGCGATCGACATCCACACGCTCGGCGCGGGCGGCGGCTCGGTGGCGTGGGTCGATGCGGGCGGCATCCTCCACGTCGGCCCGGAGAGCGCGGGGGCGGCGCCCGGTCCCGCCTGCTACGGCAAGGGCGGTACGCGCGCCACGGTCACCGACGCGAACCTGGTGCTCGGATTCCTCGATCCCGCGAACTTCCTGGGCGGCCGCATCGCGCTCGACACCCGCGCGGCGAACACGGCGGTCGACGCCGTCGCGCGGGCGCTCGGGACGACGTCCTTGCGCGCGGCCGAGGGCATCGCGCGCGTGGTCAACACCAACATGGCCGAAGGGATCAAGATCGTCTCGGTCCGCCGCGGCGTCGATCCGCGCCGGTTCGCCCTGATCTCGTTCGGCGGCGCCGCCGGCTTGCACGTGACCGAGGTCGCGCGCTTGCTGGAGATCCGGCGTGTGATCGTGCCGTCGGTGGCCGCCGTGCTTTCGGCGTGGGGCATGCTGGCGACCGATCTGCGCTACGAGCTCGTGCGCTCGCACGTGAGCGAGGTGGGGCGGATGACGGCCGCGGGCCTGCGCCGGCTCTTCGCGGCGCTCGAGCGCGACGGCCGGAAGCGGCTGGCCCGCTTCGACGGGCCGGTGACGGTACGGCGCGGGCTCGACATGCGCTACGGCGAGCAGATCTTCGAGATCCAGGTCGACCTCGATGGCGTCCATCTCGATTCGGCCGACTTGATGACCGAGGTCGCCGAGCGCTTCCATCGGCGCCACGAGGAGCTCTACGCCTACAGCGCGCCGGGGCAGGAGATCGTGATCGTCAACGCGCGCGTGGCGGTGGTCGGCGCGCTGCCGGTGTTGCCGGCCGGCGCCGGCGCCGTCGGGCGCGGCTCGGCGGCGACCGCTGCGCGCCGTCGCGTCTGGCTCGGCGACTGGGTCGAGGTGCCGCTGCATCGGATGGACGCGCTCGCCGCCGGGCAGGAGATCAAGGGCCCGGCGGTCTTCGAGTCGGCGACGACGACCGTGCTCGTGCGGGAGTCCGAGCACGTGACCGTCACCCCGCACGGCTGGCTCGACATCCGGCTCGGCTGATCGCGTGAGCGTGAACCTCCGCCACAACGTGGCGGCGCTCGGCGTCGACTACGGGCTGTTCGTCGTCGGGCTCGCCTTTGCCTCGCAGTCCACGATCCTGCCGGCCTTCGCGGCGTATCTCGGCGCGCCCAACGTCGTCATCGGCGCGATCCCGGCCGTGATGACGCTCGGCTGGTTCATGCCGTCTCTGTTCGCCGCCGGCCACACCGAGACGCTCGAGCGGAAGCTGCCGTTTCTCCTCCGCTACACGATCTGGGAGCGCGTGCCGTTCCTCGCGCTGGCGCTCGCCGCGTTCTTCCTGGCCGATCGCGCGCCGGCGCTGACGCTCGGCGTGCTGCTCGTGATGCTGCTGATGGTCACCGGCGTCGGCGGCGCGCTGATGCCGGCGTGGATGGACCTGATCGGGCGGGTGGTGCCGGTCACCCTGCGCGGACGCTTCTTCGGGTTCTCGAACCTCGGGGCCAGCGCGGGCGGGCTGCTCGCCAGCGTCGTCACCGCCAGCATTCTGGCGACAGTGCCGGCGCCGGCCAGCTACGGTCTCTGCTTCGTGGGCACGTCCGTGTGCCTGGCACTCTCGTTCGTCGCCCTGGTCCTCGTCCGCGAGCCGGCCTCGGCGTCGTCGGCGCCCGCGGTGCCGCTCCGGGAATATCTCGCGCGGATCCCGGCGCTCCTCGGCCGCGATCCGAACCTCGCCTGGTTCCTCGCCGCGCGCGTGTTCGCGGTGATCGGCACGATCGGCAACGGCTTCTACACGGTCTATGCGCTGCGCACATGGGATGCGCCGGCTGCGCAGGCGGGCGTCTTCACGACGCTCTTGTTCCTGGGCCAGATGGTCGGCAACACGGTGCTCGGCTGGCTCGCCGATCGTCGCGGCCACCGCCTGGTCATCATGCTCGGGCTCGGCGCGAGCCTAGTGGGCAACCTCGCCGCGATCGCGGCGCCGGGTCTCGGCACCTTCGGTGCCGTGTTCGTACTGATGGGGATCCAGATCGCCGCGATCAACGTCTCGAACCTGAACGTGATGCTCGAGTTCGCGCCCGAGGCCTCGGCGCAGCCGACGTACGTCGGTCTCGGCACGACCTTGCCGGCGCCGGTCGCCTTCGTCGCGCCGCTGGCGGCCGGGCTCCTGGCCGACGCGCTCGGGTTTGCCGCGGTGTTCTCGACGGCGGCGCTCGCCGGCGCCGTCGCGCTGGGCCTCTTGATCGCGCGGGTCCGCGACCCGCGCGCGCTGGCCGCTGCTCGCGCCGTCTGAGCGCTACTTCAATTCATAGGCGCGCCTCGGTCGGCGGGGCCCCAGCCCCGCGACGGCCTGCGGCGCGCACTACTTCGCGCGCTTGACGCGCTCGATCGCCGGGTCGTCGACGACGGGCTGATCGTTCGGCAGCGAGATCGCGATCGTCTGGCCCGGCTCGACGAGCAGGTCGATCTCGGCGACGCGCTTCGTGAACGCCGCGAGGATCACGCCCTGATCGGTCTGGATCTTCACGAGCACGCGGTTGCCTTCGCGCTGCTTCTGCAGCACCTCGCCCTCGACGACCCGCGAACGAAGACGCAGCTGCGTCGGCAGATAGGGATCAACCGCGGGCGGCCCGTAGATCGTCGCGGCCACGCCGAGGGCGGCGCCGACGAGCAGCGTGACGATCAGAATGACCCAGCCTCTCATTTCGACTCAGGTTTCTCGGGGGGTGGTGCCGGCGGCTGCTGCTCCGGCTTTTCGGCGAGCCCCTTCTTGAACTCCTCGAGCGCGCGGCCGAGCGAGTGGGCGGCCTCCGGAAGCCGCTTGGCCCCGAAAAAGAAGAATCCGAGCGCCAGGGCGATGAGCAGATCCTGCGTGCCGATCATGGTTCGCGCTCCTTTCACGACGATCCTTGCGAGCTTGCCGACGCCACCTGGATCGCTCAGAAGGATGGGGGAGCACGAACGGCGGGGACTGCCGGCGCGAACGCGTGCGGAGCCGGTCGCGCCCGGAGCACGATCGAACCGAGATGGATCTCGCGGGGCGCGACGTCACGAAGCGTCGCCAGCGGCGGCGCCTGGTCCAGACCGGTGACCGCAAGGATCGCGTCGTCGCCGTCGGCCGCGTCGTAGAGCCCGCCGATCCAGCCCGGATCGGGCGGGCTCGCGTAGGCCAGGGCGCCGATCGCTGCGAGAACCAGGACGAGCAACGCCGCCACGGCAGAGCGCGGAATCATCGGCGTCATTGTAGCGGCTTGGGGCCGAAGCGGTACACGCTGGTGTCGCGCACGTGAAAGCCGGTCTTCTCATAGAGGCGGTGCGCGGCCTGCCGCGACCGGTTCGACGTCAGATCGACGGTCCGGGCGCCGCGCTGTCTGGCCAGATCCACCGCGGTCCGGGTCAACGCCTCGCCCGCGCCGCGGCCGCGAGCGACGTCGTCGACCACCACGTCCTCGATCCAGGCGCGCATGCCGGACGGGATGCGGAACATCACGAGGGTGAGCGTGCCGACGATCCGGTTGCCGGCGCTCGGGTCGCGGGCGAGCAGCACCGTGTTGTGCGGAGCTCCGATGATGTCGGCCAGCGCCTCGCGAGTGAGCCGCGCGGCCGAGGAGGAGAGCTGCGGCAGGAGCCGCGCGAACGCGTCGACGACCTCGGGAGTCGCCGTCTCGGCGATCACGACTTCGACCGGGCTGTTCGGTTCGGCCATCGACGCGATGGAGCGCGGATCCCGACTACGTCAGCGCGACGTAGTCGTACTCGCCGAGACCCTGCAGCACCAGGAAGACGGTTGAGCCCTCGCCGCCGTTGGTGACCAGGTGCGGTCGGCGCGCGCGCACCGTGTATGTCTCGCCGGGTGCCAGACGGATCTCTTCCTTCGGATCGCGCAGGAACAGACGCACGCGCCCCTGGAGGACGTAGAAGGTGTCCTGGATGTTGTTGTGGTAGTGCCACGGCACTTGCTGCCGCGGGCCGAGCTGGAGCTCCGAGATCCGAAAGCCCGCGCGCTCTGCGTGCCGCGCCCGCCGCTCGACCTCATAGAGATGACTCGCGTCTTTGACTCCTTCGCGGCGGCAACGGCCGTCCATGGCGCGCCCCCTTCGTCGCGATGGTACCATCGCGACACCACTACGGGAGGATCGCGCCCATGGGCCAGGACCTGCTGGAAGTCGTCAAGGACGGCGTCGCCGTCCTCACGCTCAATCGCCCGGACCGGCTGAACGCGATGTCCGGACCGATGATCGCGGGGCTGCTCGAGGCGCTCCCGCGGCTGGCCGACGATCCCGAGGTGGGCGTGGTCGTCCTCACCGGCGCCGGCCGCGGCTTCTGCGCGGGCGGCGACGTGAAGGCGATGGCGGAGGGTCGTGAGTTCACGGGCACGTTCGAGGAAAAGGCACAGGCGCTCCGCTCGAGCATGGAGGTCTCGCGCTGGCTCCACGAGATGCCGAAGGTGACGATCGCGATGGTGCGCGGCGCCGCCGCCGTCGCCGGCCTGTCGCTGGCGCTCGCGTGCGATCTGCGGATTGCGAGCGACACCGCACGGTTCGCGAGCTCGTTCGCGCGCGTCGGCTACTCCGGCGACTTCGGCGGCAGCTGGTATCTCACGAGGCTCGTCGGCACCGCGAAGGCGCGCGAGCTCTACTACACGGCCGACATCGTCGACGCGCAGCAAGCGCTGGGGCTCGGCATCGTCAACCGCGTGGTCCCCGATACTCGGCTCGAGGAGGAGACGATGACCTTGGCCGGCCGGCTCGCGCGCGGGCCGCGCGTCGCGTACCGCTACATGAAACGCAATTTCAACGCGGCCGAGAGCGGAAGTCTCAACGATTCTCTCGACCTCGAAGCGTGGCACCACACGCGAACCGGCGAGACCGACGACCATCGAGAGGCGGCCAGGGCCTTCGTCGAGAAGCGCGAGCCGACCTTCAAGGGGCGCTGATGGCGTTCACCAAAGAGCTCTGGCAATCGATCGAGCCGATCTACGCCGCGATCCTGCGGCACCCGTTCCTGCGCGGCCTCACCGATGGGTCGCTGCCGCGCGAGAGCTTCAAGTTCTACGCGGTCCAGGACGCGCTCTACCTGCGCGAGTTCGCCCGGGCGCTGTCCCTGGCCGGCGCCAAGGCCCCCGAGGACGACTGGATCATCATGTTCAACGAGCACGCGGCCGGTGCCTTGAAGGTCGAGCGCTCGCTGCACGAGAGCTTCTTCCAGGAATTCGGGCTCACGCACGAGGCGGTCGCGTCGACCCCGCTGGCGCCGACCAATCTGGCGTACACGAGCTACCTCCTGGCTATTGCATACGGCCGCCCCTTCCACGAAGTGCTCGCCGCGGTGCTGCCGTGCTACTGGATCTACTGGGAAGTCGGCAAGGAGCTCGAGCGCACGGGCTCCGCCGACCCGCTCTACAAGCGGTGGATCGGCACCTATGCCTCGGAGGAGTTCGGCTCGGTCGTCCGCGACGTGCTGGCGGCGGCGGACAAGGTGGCCGAGCGCCTGACGTCGGCCGAGCGCGAAGCGATGCGGGGCCACTTCGTCACCACGAGCCGCTATGAGTGGATGTTCTGGGATATGGGCCTGCGACGCGAAACCTGGCCGACGGGGTAGCGCGGTGAGCGAAGGCGACCGCTTCGAGCAAGCGACCGAGCTCTGGCGGCGCGCGTACCGGCACCAGATGCAGGGAGAGCTCGACCGTGCGATCGAGGTCTATCGCCAGTCGATCGAGATGTGTCCGACCGCCGAGGCCCACACGTTCCTCGGGTGGACATACAGCTTCCAGGGACGACTTGACGACGCCAGAGACGAATGCCTGCGGGCCATCGAGGTCGATCCGGACTTCGGGAACCCCTACAACGACATAGGGTGTTACCTGATGCAGCAGGGAAAGCTCGAGGAAGCGGTGCCCTGGCTCGAGCGGGCGAAACTCGCAAAACGTTATGAGCCGCGTCAGTTTCCGTACATGAACCTCGCACGGATCCACGTCAAGCAAGGAAGGTGGTGGGAGGCGCTGCGCGAATACGAAGGCGCCGTCCGTCTGGCTCCAGACGACGCCGACCTGCGACGGGCGCTCCACTCGTTACGCGGTCGCCTGAACTGAGCGTGAGCTGTCTGCGCCGTGACCGTTCGATGCCATGTGTGGCCGTCAGCCCGCTGACTCCGGTGTGTCGTGAAGCTGAACACCACGGACGCGGGATGGCGCGAGTTACCCGCAAAAACACTCGCCTCGTACATCTGGCGACTGCGTTGCATTCAGGTCAACGAAAGCCCAGCCGCTACGGGTCTGGGCACTAATGAGGAGGCGGCTATGCGACAGGCTGTGATGTTGGGTGTGGTGCTACCTGCTACGCTGCTGCTCGTCAGCGGCTGCGCCACCAAGAAGTGGGTGACCGAGTACGTCGGCAAGAAGGAAGTCGAGATCGATCAGCGGTTCACGGGCGTCGACGGCAAGATGACCGAATCGAACCAGCGGGTCGAGGGTGTTGACACCCGACTGAAGACTGCCGAGGGTACCCTGGTGCAGACGACCGAGACGGCCAAGGGTGCGAAAGATCGGGCGGATACCGCCTACACCAAGGCCGACGATACCAACAGCCGCCTGACCCGGCTGTGGTCCAACCGGAACGTGCGTAACCAGGTTGAGACCTACCAGGTCCTGTTCGGGTTCGACAAGTGGGACCTGAACGACAATGCGCAGACCACGCTGAGCTCGATCATCAAGGAGATGAAGGAGAACCCCAACCTGACGGTCGATCTTCAGGGATACGCGGACCCCGTCGGGTCTTATCCCTATAACGTCGGGCTGAGCCAGCGCCGCGTCGAGTCGGTTCGCCGCTTCCTGGTCGAGAAGGGCATCGAGCTGCCCCGGATCCACCTGATCGGCCTCGGCCCCATCGCCGAGAAGGGAACGCCGAACGCCGAGAAGCGCAAGGTGACCGTGAAGATGCTGGTCACCAAGGAAGACTAGACTTCGAATCCGCGGGGCGCGCCCGGAGCGATTCGGGCGCGCCCCAGCCTGCCTAGGTTCGTCCAACGAAGGCCGAGAGCGCCCGGCCGATCTCGTCAGGGGAGTCTTCCTGGATGAAGTGGCTCCCCGCGACCGTGACTTCCTGCTGATTGGGCCAGCGGCGACAGAACTCTCGCTGGGCGCCGACCAGGATCGACCCGGGCTCCGCGTTGACGAAGAGCTTGGGGAGGCGGCTCGTCGTCGCGAGCCACTCGCCGTACTCCCGGACGATGGCTGCGACGTCGGCGGGCTCCCCGTCGATCGGAATCTCGCGCGGCCAGGTGAGCGTCGGCCGGCGCGATTCGCCGGCCTCGCGATACGGCGTCCGGTAGCGCTGCATCTCTGCCTCGCCAAGGACGCGCAGAACGCTCGCCGGTAGGATTCGCTCGACGAAGACGTTCTTCTGCAGCACCATCTCCTCCCCGCCGGGCGAGCGCATGGCCTGGAAGACCTTGCGGGCGGCGTCCGGCCACTCCTGCCAGGTCACCGGCCGGACGATCGACTCCATGTACGCGATGCCCGCGACCCTGTCCGGATGACGCCGCGCCCAGTGGAATCCGAGCGCCGAGCCCCAGTCGTGGACGACGAGCACGACGTTGGCGGTGAGCCCGACCGCCTGGAACCAGGCGTCGAGATAGCGTGCGTGGTCGACGAATCGATAGCTCCCGCCTGGCGACTTGCCCGATTCGCCCATGCCCACCAAGTCCGGAGCCAGGCAGCGGCGCTGCCCGGCGACGTGGGGAATGATGTTGCGCCACAGATAGGAGGACGTCGGGTTGCCGTGCAAGAAGACGATCGGCTCGCCCGCGCCGGTATCGACGTACGCCATCTCGGTGTCGAGGACTCGCAGGCGTTTTCGGTGATGCGGATCGGCGGCGGTAATGGGGGCCATGGGCGCGATTGTAGCCGAGCCGGATCGACGCTGCGACGCAGGGTTAGCCGGCATCTCCTGGAAGCGAGGCCGGAGGCGCTGGATACGACATAATCGTCAGTGGGTGAGCGCCGGGCCCCTGGGGTCGGGCCCGCCGCCCCAGCCAAGCCCCAAGGACGGAGATGCTCGGATCGCGCTTCAGTCCTGAGATTCGCCGCGCACTCAAGATCGACATCTCGGCGACGCTTCTCTTCACCGTCTTCGCGGGACTGACGAATCCGTTCATCGGGCTGATACTCCGCCGCGAGCTTCACGCCACGCCGCTGCAGATTGCGGTCATGTCGTCCGCCGGGGGCGCGTGTCTCTTGCTGTCGCTCCTGTGGGCGAAGGCCTGTCACGGGCGACCGCCGCTGCCGTACCTGGTCTGGCCTGCCTTCGTCGCCCGGGGAGTGTTTCTGCTGGTCCCGTTCGTCAGCTCGGCCTGGTCCTTCGTCGGCCTGGTGATCGCCCGGGACTTCTTCGGCGCCGCCGTCGCGCCCGCCCATGCCGCGGTTGTCGAGCGCGTTTATCCTCGGGCTCAGCGCGGGCGCGCCCTCGGTCTGGTGCGCATGGTCGGCGCGGTGCTCGGCATCGGTCTCGCCCTCGCCGCGGGCCATCTGTTCGATCACATCGGCTACCGCTGGCTCTTCGTCGTGGCGGCGCTGGTCGGAATGGCCGCGAGCCTGCGCCTGCGGCGCTTGTCCGTGCCCGAGCCCGAGACCAGCGACAGCGCTGGGCCGGCGGGGCTGCGCCGGGCGTGGCTGGCGGTCCGCGAGGATCACGCGTTCCGTCGGCTCCTGGTCGCCTCGTTCCTGTTCGGCTTCGGCTGCTGGATCATGACGCCGGCGCATCCGCTGCTGCTCGTCGACTATCTCCAGGTGAGCGCCTCGCAGGTCGGCGTATGCGCCGCGGTGGCCGCGGTCGCCACCTTGGTTGGAAGCGGCTACTGGGGATGGCTCGTCGACCGCAAGTCGAGCCTCGAGGCGCTGCGCGTGATGTACCTCGTGGGCGCCATGACACCGCTGATCTACTACATCGCCTGGAACCCCTGGGTGCTGATCGCCAGCGCCGTCACCGACTCGTTGCTGGCGATCGGGCTCGAGCTCGTCTGGATGATGGCGGTGATCGACGTCGCCGGGCCGCAGCGCACGGCGCAGTACGTCGCCATCGGCGCGACCCTCGCTGGCGTGCGCGGCGTCGCCGGACCGCTCGCCGGCGGGCTCGTGATCCACGCCTTCGGCATTCACGCGGTCTATCTGATCGCCGCGATCCTGACGCTGTCGGGCGCCTGGCTGGTCGGTCGCGACCTGAGGCTTCCAGAGACCGCTCCGGCGCCGGTCCTCCCGGCGTCGGAGGCAATCCCCGACCGACCTCGCCGTTTTTCGGTGTTCCTGGACCCCCGCCGTATACTTCGGGAATGGGCAGGACGCTGACGACGGCCGTCGCCGCGCTCGCCTGGCTGGCCACCGCGCCCGCCTGGGCCGGCCCGACCGACCAGTTACGCGAGTACACCGACCAGGTCGTCAAGGTGCTCGACGACCCGTCGATGGCGCGGCAGGACCGTCGCGCCGCGGTGCGCAAGATCGCCCACGAGGCCTTCGACGTAGCCGAGACGGCGCAGCGGGTTCTCGCCCGCCACTGGCAGGCCCGCACCCCGGCCGAGCGCGAGGAGTTCACCCAGCTGTTCGCCGATCTCCTGGAGCGGACCTACATCGCGCGGATGGACGAGTACGGCGGCGAGCGGGTCAAGTACCTCAGCGAGTCGATCGACGGCAAGCTGGCGTCGGTGCGCGCGCGCATCGTGACCCGCACCGGCACCGAGGTGTCCGTCGAGTCGCGGATGAACCTGAAGGGCGACCGCTGGCTCATCTACGACATCCTGATCGAGAACGTGAGCCTCGTCGCCAACTACCGCTCCCAGTTCGATCGGATCGTGCGGTCGAGCTCCTACGAAGAGCTCGTGCGCCGTCTCAAGACCAAGCGCGACGAGTTCCTGAACGAGAATCCCGCGCAGCGCGCTCGTCGTTCCGGCTAGCCGCCGCTTCCGCCCGCTCGTTTGACCCGCCGTTCCAATCTGTTAGATTTCTAAGCGTGGCGACGCTGACTCTGCCCGTCGAGATCGCATCGTGGGTCACCAAGTTCGTCGGCGGCGACGGCTCGGGCCGCCGAGTGCTCGAGGAGCCGTTGACCCAGGGCTCGACGGTGCGCAGCGTGCTCACGGGGCTCTCGGCGAAGTTCCCCGAGCTCCATCAGGCGCTCTGGCACGGCAAGGAGCTCGGTCAGCACATCGAGGTCCTCGTCAACGACGCGGTGCTCGGCATCGAGCACGAGCTCGACTCGCCGCTTCGGCCGGGGGACCGCATCACCTTGCTCGCCCAGTTCATGGGCGGGGTCTAGCTCGCACGCGCCGCGGCGATGGCGAGCTACCAGATCATCGCCTGGAAGAACGTGCCGGCGATGGTCGAAGCGCGCGACGGGACCGAAATGGTCACCCGCCAGCTGAGCGATCGATTCCAGCAGCTCATCGACTCCGTCGCGATGCGGCTGGGCTTACAAGATCAGGACGCGTACCTCGATCTCTGGTCTCGCGGTGAGCCGCAAGAGCGCGCCGGCAGCGCCGCCGAGGTGGCCGACGCCGTGGCCGCCGATCTCGAGGCGCGCTTCTCCGAATTCATCGGCCAGGCCTTCACGCGTCCGTGACGCGCGGCGGCCGGCGGCAGGCGCGGGCGAAGCCGTCACCGGTGTAATAAGCTAGCCTCCACGATGGCCAATCCGATCTCGATCAAGCTCATCGAAGACACGGCCCGCGAGCTGATGGCGCGGGCGGCCATCGACATTCCCGCGGACTATCGGGAGGGTGTCCGGCGGGCCCGCGACCGCGAGCAGAATCGGATCGCCCGCTTCGTGCTGACCGAGATGGACCGCAACTGGGACATCGCGACCGAGGAGCGCCGTCCCATGTGCGCCGACACCGGCCTGCCGCGCTATTACGTCCGCGTCGGCAACGATGCGGTGATCGACGGGGGCTTCGTGGCGCTCGAGCGCGCGCTGCGCCGCGCCACCGCGGACGCCACCGCCGCGATTCCGCTCCGGCCCAATCGCGTGCATCCGCTGACCCGAGTCGACCACGACAACAACGTCGGCATCCACGCGCCGGAGGTCACCTACGCGTTCGAGCCGGGCGGCGACTGGATCGACATCACGACCGTGCACAAGGGCGGCCTCTTCGGCAGCGACTACCGGATGCTGTTTCCCGCCGACGGGATCGGCGGCATCAAACGGTTCTTCGTCGACACGCTCGTGCAGTTCGGCAAGCGTGGGCTCGCGTGCCAGCCCGCGATCGTCGGCATCGGCATCGGCGGCGCAAAGGACACCTGTGTGCGGCTCGGGAAGGAAGCGGCGTGCCTGCGCGCGGTGGACAGCCGGAACCCCGATCCCGCGATCGCGGCGCTCGAGGATGAGCTGACCGCGCTCGGCAACTACATCGGCATCGGCGCAATGGGGTTCGCGGGCACGTCGCTCGTCGTCGCCACTCACGTCGAAGTCGCCTACTCGCACACCGGCGGCATGCCGGTCGGGATCCACAGCTTCTGCCTGTCTTCGCGGCGGGCGACGGCGCGCATCCATCCCGACGGCCGCGTCGATTTCCGCGCCGACCCCCTGTGGTTCACCGACTACTACCGCCGCGAGGGAATCGAATGACGATCCAGCGGCTCGACGACGTCAGGATGGACGAGGTTCGGCTGACCACACCGGTCGCCGACGCGGACCTGGCGCGGCTCAAGCTCGGCGACATCGTCTATCTCGACGGCGTGCTCTACACGGCGCGCGAGAGCGTTTACCGCCGGGTCGTGGACGAGGGTGTGGATTTGCCGCCGGCCGTTCGCGCGCTGACCAACGTGAACTTCCACTGCTCGCCCGCGGCGACGATCCGGCCGGACGGTACGTATGCGGTCGAGGCGGTCACGGCGACGGCAAGCTTCCGCTTCGGCAAATCGATGAGCCGCTGGTTCGCGCGCTCCGGGGCCAAGCTGATCGTCGGCAAGGCGGGGCTCACCGAGCTTGCCTATCGCGAATGGTTCGTGCCTCACGGCGCCGTCTACCTCACGACCGTCGGCTACGGGCTCGGCGCCGCGTACGGGCGCTGCATCAAGCGCGTGGTGGACGTGCACTGGCTTGACCTCGGGCTCGCTCAGGCCCTCTGGGTCCTCGAGGTCGAAAAGCTCGGGCCTTTCCTCGTCGAGGGCGACCGGGAAGGCCGGAGCCTGTTCGCGCTGGCCAACCGCGAGATCAACGTGCGGCTGGACGAGGTGTACCGCGGCCTGACGCCCTTCTCGATGGGCCGATTCGGTGAGACGACGTCGCGCAAGGACGAAGTCGTCTAGCCCCCGCGGTGCCGCGCCACCGCCTGCACGCGCGTCGCCCTCAGTCCAGCGCGAAGATTTGACACGGTTGTGACGATTCGCGTCTCGGCCCCCTCCATACTTCGGACCAGCTGAACGATTCCATTCTTCAACGGAGGGTGCTCATGCGGAAGCGGATGGGGCTGGCGCGAGCGATGGCGGTCGCGGTTCTTGGTGTGGCGCTGGGGCTCGGTGGGGTGGGAGAGTCGGTCGCACAGGGCGGCATGAAGAAGGACGACACGATGAAGATGGACGACAAGACGAAGACCGGCGACGCGATGAAGTCGAGTGACACGATGAAGAAGGCCGGCGACGGGATGAAGGACGGGATGCAGAAAGACGACATGAAGAAGGACGGAAAGGCCCCGATGCAGGGCGATCGGATGATGGAGAAGAAGCAGTAGCCGTGCGCTGGCTCACGTCACTCGCCATCGTTGCGCTGGGCGCGGCGTGGCTCGTGTTCGGCTCGGCGCCCGCACAGGGCGCGCGTCTGGGCGCAACGGCGCCGGACGTAGCCGGAGAGCGCTGGATCAACAGCGAGCCGCTGACCACGGCGGGCCTGCGCGGGCGAGTCGTGCTGGTCGAGTTCTGGACCTTCGGCTGAATCAACTGCAAGAACGTCATCCCGCAGTTGCGGGGTTGGTACGAGCGCTATGAGAGGGACGGTTTTGCGATCGTCGGCGTGCACAGTCCGGAGTTTCTGTGGGAGAAGCCCTACGCGAGCGTCGTCGATGCCACGAAGAAGCTCGGTGTTCGATATCCCGTCGTGCAGGACAACGACCTCGCCATCTGGAAGCGCTGGGGCGTTTGGGCCTGGCCCACGACGATCCTGATCGATCGCAAAGGCATCGTGCGCTATCAGCACATCGGCGAGGGCGATTACGACGCGACCGAGGCGATGATCCGTCGACTGCTCGCAGAAGGGGGGTAGCCGCTCGCGTGCTGTCGCCGTCCGCAAGAGTTTCGGCGCTGGCGCTCCTGGCGATCGTGGCGCCCGCCGCGATCGTCGCGGCCATCGGCTACGTCTCGATCCGTCAGTGGGAAGCCTCGTCCGAGCTCTTGTATCGCGAACAGGCGCGCGACATGGCCGCGATGGCGGCGGAGAAGGTCGAGATGACGTTGCGGCGCGCCGAGGATGCCTTCCTCGATCGCCTGCAGGCCGTGCTGCGGACGAGGCGTCGCCGGCGCGCGCCATCGACGACCTGCTGGCCGGCGCGCCGCTCATCCGACGGCTCTACCTCGTGGGCCCCGGCGGCGAATTGCGGTATCCGCGGGCGTGGAAGGAAGGCGACGCGGCCGTGTTCGCGCCGCTCGTGTCCGAGCCGGCACTGCGGGAGCTCGAGCGGAGCGGCAAGCGCCTGGTGGTCAGCGGCAATCAGATCTGTCTGGCGGCGCTCACGTCGCGCGGCGGCGAGCCGATCGTGGCCGCCTTCCTGCGCGACCCGGACATCCTTCGCCGCGAGATCCTCGAGACTGCGCTCGGCGCGCTCGAGTCGCCGACTCTGATCGCCGTGCTCGACCATGAGGGCCGGACGGTGTACAGCCGCGCTCCGATCGGCGACGCCCAGCGCGTGCTTGCCGTGCCGTTCCGCGATGCGCTGCCCGACTGGCGTCTGGCCGTGTACCAGACCCCGGGCGCCACGCCTCGCGAGGCGGTGCGCCGCCAGGTCATGTTCTTCACGGGCGCCCTCGGCGTGCTCGTAGCGGTGATCGTGGCGGGCATGGTGACGACGTGGCGGCTGATGCGGCGAGAGACCGAGATGGCGCGGCTCAAATCCGATTTCGTCGCCAACGTGTCGCACGATCTCAAAACGCCGCTCTCCGTGATCCGGATGTTCGGCGAGACCCTCGAGATGGGACGGGTGACCGACGAAGGCCGCCGTCAGGAGTATTACCGGGTCATCACCCGCGAGGGCGAGCGGCTGACGCGCCTGATCGACAACGTGCTCGACTTCTCGCGGATCGAGGGCGGGCGGCAGACGTACGAGATGACGCCGACGCCGGTCGAGCCGCTCGTCCGCGGGACGCTCGAGACGTTCGCGTATCCGCTGGCCCAGCAGGGATTCAAGGTCGAGGTGAGTGTGGCGTCTGGCCTGCCCGAGGTGGCGATGGACGCGGACGCCATCGGACAGGCCTTGGCGAACTTGATCGACAACGCCATCAAGTACTCCGGCGACGAACGGGCGTTGACGGTGGACGCGCGCATCGTCGACGACCGTCTCGTGCTCTCGGTCACCGACCGGGGACTCGGGATCCCGGCCGAGGAGCAGGGGAAGATCTTCGAGAAGTTCTATCGCGTCGGGCGCAGCGACACGCAGGGCCGTCGCGGCAGCGGCGTCGGCCTCGCGCTCGTGCGGCACATCGCCGAGGCTCACGGCGGCGACGTGAGCGTCGAGAGCACGCCGGGCGTCGGCAGCCGGTTCGCACTGCGCGTGCCGCTCGGATCAGCCTGATGGCCAGGATCCTGATCGTCGACGACGAGCCCGAAATCGTCCGCGGTCTCGAGGACAATCTGCGGTTCGAAGGCTATCAGACCGAGTCCGCCGCCAACGGCGAAGATGCGCTCGCGCTCGCCGCAAGCGGCGCCCCCGATCTCATCCTGCTCGACGTGATGATGCCGCGGATGAGCGGCTGGGACGTCTGCCGAAGGCTCCGCGAGAAAGGCATCGACGTGCCGGTCATCATGCTCACCGCGCGCGGCGAGGAAATCGATCGCGTGCGCGGGCTGGAGCTCGGCGCGGACGACTACGTGACGAAGCCTTTTTCGCTGCGGGAGCTCCTGGCCCGTGTTCGAGCGGTGCTGCGCCGACCCGGGCCGCGGACGCGGTTCGAGGAGTTCGCCTTCGGTGACGTGAGAGTGCGTTCGCGTACACGGCAGGTGTGGAAGGCCGGCCGAGAGGTGCGCCTGACCCGCAAGGAGCTCGATCTGCTCGTGTTCTTGATCGCCCATCGAGGCGAGGTGATCACGCGCGAGCGGTTGCTCGATGAGGTGTGGGGCTACGAGCGCTTCCCGACGACGCGTACAGTGGACATGCACGTGCTCCGGCTCCGGCGGAAGTTCGAGGCCGACCCCGATCGTCCCGTCTGGATCCTGACCCTTCATGGTCACGGTTACAAGTTTGCGGCCGTGTGAGATCTTAGAGGAGACGCCATGCTGATTCGACGCGCCCCGCGCTTCACCGAGAGCCAGATCACCGATCCCAAGCTCTATCTGAGCCGGCGCGAGCTGATGTCGGGCGCCGCCGCGGCGCTCGTCCTGTCGCCGAGCCTCGCGTCGGCCGCAGCGCCGGCACCGGTGCTGGCGCCGCTCGTCGCCACACGCAACGCCGCGTTCAGCGTGACCGACACCGCGACGAAGGTCGAGGCCGCGACCACCTACAACAACTTCTACGAGTTCGGCGTGAACAAGGACGATCCGTCCCGGCTCGGCCACACCTTGCGCCCGCGTCCGTGGACCGTGCGGGTCGACGGCTTCGTGAACAAGCCGAAGACGTTCGACATCGACGAGCTGATCAAGCTGTTCCCGCTGGAGGAGCGGGTGTACTCGCTGCGCTGCGTGGAGGCCTGGTCGATGGTGATTCCGTGGGTCGGTTTCCCGCTGGCCTCGCTGCTCAAGCGCGTCGAGCCGAACGGACAGGCCAAGTTCGTCGAATTCACGACCTTGCTCGACCCGAATCAGTTCCCCGCGCAGAAGCCGGGGTTCTTCGGCTTTTCGTCGCTCGACTGGCCGTACGTCGAGGGCCTGCGCCTGGACGAGGCGCTGCACCCGCTCACCCTGCTGACCGTGGGGATGTACGGCAAGGTGCTGCCCAATCAGAACGGCGCGCCGATCCGCATCGTCGTGCCGTGGAAGTACGGCTTCAAGAGCGCCAAGTCGATCGTGCGGATCCGCCTGGTGGGCGAGCAGCCCAAGACCGCCTGGGAGAAGGCGGCGCCCGCCGAGTACGGCTTTTTCTCGAACGTCAATCCGGCCGTGAGCCATCCGCGCTGGAGCCAGGCCGACGAGCGCCGAATCGGCGAGTTCCGGCGCAGGCCGACGCTTCCGTTCAACGGATACGCCGATCAGGTGGCGTCGCTCTACACCGGGATGGACCTGAAAAAGTTCTACTAGTGACGTCGAGGCGCCGGTGACGCGTCGCGGACGCGTGGCGCTGAAGGTGGTCGTGTGGGGCGTCTGTCTGGCGCCGCTCGCGCTTCTGGCCTACCGGGCGTGGAACGACGATCTCGGCGCCAACCCGATCAGCTTCATCACCAACACGCTCGGCGACTGGACCCTCAGGATCCTGCTCGCCTCGCTCGCGATGACGCCGCTCCGGATCGTGTTCGGACTGTCCTGGCCCATCACCTTGCGGCGCCTCCTCGGCCTCTTCGCGTTCTTCTACGTGTGCCTGCACTTCTCGGTGTGGATCGTGCTCGACTTCTTCTTCGACTGGCCGCGGATGTGGGCCGACATCGTCAAGCGCCCGTACATCACGATCGGCATGGCGGCGCTCGTCTCGCTGATCCCGCTCGCCGCGACCTCCACGACCGGGATGATCCGCCGCCTGGGCGCGCGGAACTGGACACGCCTGCATCGCCTCGCCTACGTCGCCGCGGTGTGCGGGGTGTTGCATTACACGTGGCTCGCGAAGGTCGGGGTGAAGGATCCGTACTGGTACGCGACCGCGCTGGTGATCCTGCTCGGCGTCCGCGTGTGGGAGTGGGGACGGCGCGCGATGCGTCGGCGGCACGCAGCGGCCGCGGTCGGCTCGCGCGCCGAAAACCAGCTTTCATGACGGCGGCCCTCGCCGTAGTATCTGGGGAGCCATGAACTCCACGAGCGTCTCCGTCAACGGCCGTCAGTACCGCGCTCCGAGTCGTCCGGCTGTCGTCGTCTGCATCGACGGGTCCGAGCCCGAATATTTCGAGCGCGGGCTCGCCGACGGCACCACGCCGGCCATCGCGCGCTTCCGCCGCGACGGCGTGTATCGCGTCGCCCGTTCCGTCGTGCCGAGCTTCACGAATCCCAACAACCTTTCGATCGTCACGGGCGCCTCGCCGGCGGTCCACGGGATCTCGGGCAACTACTTCTACGATCCCGCGACCGGCCAGGAAGTCATGATGAACGATCCGAAATTCCTGCGCTGCGAGACCCTGCTGGCGACGCTGTCACGCGCTGGGGCGTGCGTCGCGGTGGTGACCGCCAAGGACAAGCTCCGGCGCCTGCTGGGCCACGGCATGGACGGCATCTGCTTTTCCTCCGAGAAGGCGGACCAGACGACGAAGGGCGAGCACGGCATCGAGCGTGCGACCGATCTGGTCGCGATGCCCGTGCCCTCGGTCTACAGCGCGGAGCTCTCCGAGTTCGTCCTGGCCGCCGGGCTCGAGCTGCTCGAGCGCGAGCGCCCCGACGTGATGTACCTCTCGCTGACCGACTACGTGCAGCACAAGCACGCGCCCGGCGCGCCGGCGGCGACCGCCTTCTATGCGATGCTCGACCGCTACTTCGACGCGTTCGACCGCGCCGGCGCCGCGCTCGGGATCACGGCCGATCACGGCATGAACGCCAAGTCCAATGCGGACGGCACCCCGCGCGTGGTCTATCTGCGGCCGCTCCTCGACACGCTCGTCGGCGCCGGCCGCGCACGCGTGATCTTGCCGATCACCGACCCGTACGTCGTGCATCACGGCGCGCTGGGCTCGTTCGCCACGGTCTATCTCGACGACGCGACGCAAGCCAAGAGCGTGGCGTCCCGGCTGGCGGCCGTCGCCGGCATCGCCGCGGTCTACGACAACGAGACCGGCTGCGCGCGGTTCGAGCTGCCGCGCGACCGGGTCGGCGATCTGATCATCATCGGCGAGAGCCACACCGTGCTGGGGAAGTCGCCGGAGGAGCACGATCTGTCGCTGCTCGAGGAGCCGCTTCGCTCCCACGGCGGCGTCTCCGAGCAGACGGTGCCGTTCGTGATCAACCGCCCGCTCGACCTTGCGTCGGCGCGTCGGCTGGCGGCGTCCGCGGACCTACGCAACTTCGATCTGTTCGATTACGTCCTCAACGGGGTCAGCTCATGAGCCGCCGGCGGACGCGCGCCGCCGCGATGCTGGCACTCATGTGCCTCGCCGGGTGCGCCACGACCTCCGGGCGGGGGCCCACGGCGCTCGCGAAGCCGACCCGTGAGGTGCTCGCGAACGGGGTCGTGCTGATCGTCCAGGAACATCGCGCGAGTGACGTCGTGGCGCTCCAGCTGTGGATGCGGATGGGCGGCCGCGACGAGGCCCCCAACGAGCTCGGGCTCGCGCACTACATCGAGCACATGCTGTTCAAGGGGACGCCGACGCGGCCGCCCGGCTCGATCGACACGATGATCGAAGGCTTCGGCGGCGCGAGCAACGCATTCACCTCGTACGACACCACGCACTACGACTTCGTGGTGCCGGTCGAGCACCTGCGCGCCGGCGTCGAGCTGCTCGCCGACCTGGCGACCCACGCGAGCTTTCCGCCCGCGGAGATCGACAACGAGAAGAAGGTCGTCTTCGAGGAGATGAACCTCATCGAGGACGACCCGGAGAAGTTCCTGCTCCGGCGCCTCTACGAGGTGAGCTACTCGCCGCATCCGTACGGGCGGCCGCTGCTCGGCGAGCGGGAGTTCATCCAGAAGCTGACGCGTCCGGGCCTGGAGCAGTTCTACCGGAAGCACTTCGTGCCGAAGGACATGGTGCTGGTCGTCGTCGGCGCGGTGGACGCCGCGCGTGTTCGGCCGATCGTCGACGCGACGTTCGGCCGCATCCCCGCCGCGCCGGCCCCGCCCCGCGAGACGCCGCCGGTGCCCACGCTCGACCGGACGCGGCGCGCGGACGTCCGCCGCGCCGAGCAGCAGGCCTACCTCGGTCTCGCGTGGAAGACCGCGCCGACCGGGAGCGAGGACATCTACGCGGTCGATCTCCTCACGTACATCATCGGCGACTCGCCGAGCTCGCGACTGAACCAGGTCGTCCGCGAGCAGCTGCGGCTGGTCGCCAACATCGAGGCGGGTTATGGCGCCTTCCAGCAGGCGGGCCTCGTCACCGTCACGGCGCGGCTCGATCCCGGCAACCTCGACCGCGCCGAGGCGGCGATCCTGGACGTGATCCGCAAGGTGCGGACCGAAGGCGTGACCGAGGCCGAGCGTCAGCGCGCGGTGGTCACCGCGGAGTCGAGCTACGCATTCGACATCGAGACCGCCGAGGGGCTGGCGAAGTCCTACGGTCAGGCGGAGACCACGTGGACCCTCGACAACGAGCTCGCGTACCTGACGCGACTGCGGGGCATCACCGCCGCGCAGATCCAGGCCGTCGCGCGGAAATATTTCGGCGACGACAACTACGCCCGCGTTCGCTTCGTTCCGCAAGGCGCTCCCCGGTGATCCGCGCCGCGCTCGCGCTCCTCGTCATCGGAGCACTCGTCGCGCCGGCCGCCGCGGCCGCCGACACGACGCGCGAGCAGCTGGGCAACGGACTGACGGTGCTCGTGCGCGAGAACCCGGTCGCGCCGGTCGTCGCCGTGTCGCTGATGGTCAAGACGGGCACCTGGTGGGAGACGCCGACCAACAACGGCATCTCGAACTTCGTGCACGCGGTGATGGTGCGCGGCACCACCCAGCGTTCGGGCTCCCAGCTGGCCGAAGCGATCGCGGCCCTCGGCGGCAAGATCAGCGCGTCGGGCGAGGTCGACTATTCAGAGATCCGCGCCTCGGCGCTCTCGCGCTTCTGGCGCGAGCTGCTGGGGTTCACCGCCGAGCTCGCGCTGACGCCGAAGCTGGCGCCCGGAGAGCTCGACGGCGAGCGCGACTGGATCATGGGCCGGATCCAGAAGCGGCGCGACAGCGCGCCGTCGCGCGCGTTCGACGAGTTCTTCGCGACGCTCTACGGCCCGCACCCGTATTCGCTGCAGGTGCTCGGCACGCCGGAATCGCTCCGGCGCATCGATCACGCCGCGCTCGTCGCGTGGTACCGGCGATCCTACCGGCCCGAGCGCATGACGCTCACGGTGAGCGGCCAGGTGTCGGCGGCACAGGTGCTCGCCGAGGCGCGCCGACTGTTCGGCGAGCTGCCGCGCGGCGGTGCGGCCACCGAGACGCCGCGGCCGGCTCCAGCGAATCCCGGCACGCGCCGGGTCATCGAGCAGGCCGCGCAGCAGGCGCAGATCCTCACGGGCGGGATCGCGCCGTCCTTGAGTCATCCGGACCACGCGCCGGTCAAGGTGCTCTCGACGATCCTGGGCGGCGGGATGGCCGGGCGCCTGTTCGTGGAGCTGCGCGACAAGCGCGGGCTCGCGTACACCGCCGCGTCCTACTACGATCCGGTCCGCGATCCCGGCGCCTTGATTCTCTATCTGGGAACCGCGCCTGAGAACGCGACGAAGGCGGAAGAAGAATTGCGGCGGGAGATCGAGCGGATTCGCACCGATCCGGTCAGTGACGACGAGCTGCGCCGCGCGAAGGGCTATCTCCTGGGCCGCTACACGATGGACCGCCGGACGAACGAGCGTCAGGCGTGGTATCTCGCTTTCTACGAGCAGGTCGGCGTCGGCCAGGACTATCCGGAGCGCTACCGCAAGGCGGTCGAGGCGGTGACCCCTGCGGACGTGCGGCGGGTCGCGAAGCAGTATCTGGAAAAGGTCACGACAGTGGTGCTGCGGCCGCGCTGACTGCTACTCGGTTCGCTGTGCGCGCGCTTCCTCGGCGGCCTTGATCTCGTCGGCAAACATCGTGGCGGTCAGCGGACAGGGCGGCTTGTTCTCGTCGACGTACTGACAATCGGTCTGATTGCATTGCACGAAGTAGCCCTGCGGTCGTCCAAATCCACCGGGCCGCTTCAGCTTGATCTGAACGCTCTCGGACACGACACCGCAAAAGAACTCACGAGCTCGGCTTCGACTCACGTCATCTCCTCCGCGCGACCGGAAACCCGCGCGACACTAGGGGCTCGACCAACATACGCCAGGTCTCGCGTCGACACAACATGTCTGTGCGATTTTTCCCTGTGCCGGCGGCGAATTCTGTCGAACGAAGGTCTGGATTCAGCTATAACTGACGTGACTCGCGAGTGTGCCGGCGTCGCCCACACGCGCGCAGCGTGCGAGAAGGAGGGTTCGTCGTCTTGCCTCGGATCGTGACCGGCCGTCTCCGCCGCGTCTCCGTCGCGCTCGGTTGCTCCTTCCTGATCGCGGCGCTCACCGGATGCGGCAGCGTGTCGAGCTCCGTCAAGTCCGAGCCGTTGTTCCTGCCGCCCACGCAGCCGGTGTCCGTGACGAGCGACGCGGCGCCCGGCGGCAACCCGGAGCTCAGCGCCACCGAGGAGCGAGTCGACGAAGCCACGGCGACCGGCGACGGCGCCGACGGCGGGGCGGGCGAGACCGTGATCGCCCAGGCGCCGACCACGCCTTCCGACAAGAGCGATGTCGAGGGCGCGCCGGCGAGCGAGGAAGAGGACAGCGATCCCTGGGAGCGGTTCAACGAGAAGGTCTTCGAATTCAACCGGCAGACCGACCGTTACGTGCTCAAGCCGGTCGCGAAGGTCTACAGCGTGATCGTGCCCGAGCCGTTTCAGGTGATGATCGCGAATGGATTCGACAACATCTCGTTCGTGCCGCGGATGGTCAACAGCCTGCTTCAGGGCAAGTGGGGCGGGGCGACCCGCGAGCTCTCGCGGTTCCTGATCAACAGCACCGCCGGTATCGGCGGCCTCTTCGACGCGGCGAAGTACTGGGGGATCGAGAAGAGCCGCGAGGATTTCGGTCAGACGCTCGGGGTCTGGGGTGTGAGCCCCGGGCCCTACCTGATCGTGCCGTTCATGGAGCCGATGACGGTTCGCGACGGGATCGGCCGTGGCGTCGACAGCTTCATGAATCCGCTGTCCTACTTCATTCCGTTCGTGTGGGTCGGGATCAGCTTGAAGCTCGGCGAGATCGTGAACGATCGCGCCCTGAACCTCGACCTGTTCCAGGGATTCGAAGAAAGCGTGATCGATCTCTACAGTGCCGTCCGACACGGCTATCTCCGACGCCGGGAGCAGCTGATCAAGGAGTAGCGTGAGGGGGCGATTCATCCTCCTCGGTGTTGCCGCCGCGGCCGCCGCCGCGTGCGTGACGTGGGCCACGCTGGCTCCCGGACCGCGTCTGGCCCGCGCCGCGGACGACGAGGCGGTGAAGGCCGGACGAACGCTCTACGTTCGGCACTGCGCGACCTGTCACGGCGAGGGCGGTCGGGGCGACGGCGCCTCGGCCGCGTCGTTCGCGACCAAGCCCGCCGACCTGACCGACGGACGTCTCATGAACGGACTTCCCAACGAGTTTCTCGTCAGCGTCATCATGCACGGCGGCCCTGCCGAGGGGCTCTCGCCCGGGATGCCGCCGTTCTCGGCCTATCTGAGCGACGCCGATACGCGGCTGCTGATCACGTATCTCCGTACGATCGCGGCGCCGCCGTTCCGCGCCGAGATGGCCAAGCCGCCCGTGACGCCGCCGCACGCGCCTCGTCAGCCGATCTTTTTCAACCACGTCATCCACGCCGGGTCGTTTCAGATCGCGTGTCAGTACTGCCACGCCGACGCGCGGCGCTCGGAGTACGCCGGCATTCCGTCGGTCGAGCGCTGCATGGGCTGCCACAAGATCATCGGCGCTCAGGACAATCCCGAGATCGCAAAGATCCACGACTACGCGCGGCGCGGGCAGCCGATTCCGTGGGTTCGGGTGTTCAAGCTTCCCGAGTTCACCCATTTCCCCCACTTCGCCCATGTGCGCTTTGGGCTCGAGTGCCAGACCTGCCACGGTCCGATCGAGCGCATGCGGGTGGTGGGCGCCGACACCGGACCGAAGCTGACCGACGACCTCCTGCGTCTCGCCGGGCTCCGCCCCCCGGCGCGAGCGCTGACGATGGGATGGTGCGTCGACTGCCACCGCGCGCAGAACGCCGAGCGCGGAGCCCGCGCTCCTCTCGACTGCATCGCCTGCCATCACTGATCGCTCGATCGGATTATCCGGAAAGCGCCTCGTAGCGTTCCTGCCGACACGGCCCTTTTAGTAGTGGCCTGCCGCGGGCTGGGGTACCGCGGATGGGTACGGACATGGTGGTAAGAAATTGGGCGAGGGCCGGTCCGGTTCCGCTATTTTATGACTATGGACAATATCCTGGTCGTCGACGACGAACGAAACATCCGCACGCTATGCGCGCGGGTGTTGGCCGGGGACCAGATCGAAGTGCAGGGTGTCGGCACCGGCAAAGAGGGGCTCCAGATGGCCGACGAGGTCAGCCCCGATCTCGTCCTCCTCGATCTCCGCCTTCCGGACATGGACGGTATCGACGTCCTGCGCGCGCTGAAGGCCCGGCACGCCGAGACGGCGGTCATCATCATCACCGGCTTCGGTCAGATCCAGAGCGCGGTGGAGGCGATGAAGGCCGGCGCCACCGACTACCTCGAAAAGCCCTTCGAGCACCTCGACAAGCTCAAGCTGGCCGTGGCGCGCTCGCTGGAGGAAGTCCGGGCCCGGCGTGAGATCCAGCGCCTGCACCGCCTCCAGGAAAAGGAATACCGGGTCGACCAGCTCATCGGCGAGTCCGAGGGAACCCGTCGGCTGCGCGAGCTGATTGGCAAGCTCGCGCGCAGCGAGGCGGCGACGATCCTGATCCACGGCGAGAGCGGGACCGGCAAGGAGCTCGTCGCGCGCGGGCTCCACTACGAGAGCTCTCGCCGGGACTCGCCGTTCATGGAAGTCAACTGCGCCGCGATCACCGAAACGTTGTTCGAGAGCGAGCTGTTCGGCCACGAGAAGGGGGCGTTCACCGACGCCAAGGCGGCGAAGAAGGGCCTGATGGAGCTGGCCGACCGCGGCACGCTGTTCCTCGACGAAGTCAGCGAGATGTCGCTCAACAGCCAGGCCAAATTCCTGCGCGTCCTTCAAGAGCGCGTTCTGCGGCGCGTGGGTGGCACACGCGATATCAAGGTCGACCTGCGCATCATCGCGGCGACCAATCGACCGCTCGAGATGCGCGTGAAGGAGGGGCTGTTTCGCGAAGACCTCTTCTACCGCCTCAACGTGATTCCGATCCACATCCCGCCGCTGCGGGAGCGTCGTGACGACATCATGCCGCTGGCGCGTCACTTCGTCATTGATGCCAATACGCGCTTCCACAAGGCCATCAAGGGATTCAACCCTGATGCCGAGCGGCTCATGTTGGGCTACCAGTGGCCGGGCAACGTCCGCGAGCTCCGGAATCTGATCGAGCGGCTCGTCATCCTCGGCAGCGCTGATCTGATCGAGCCCCAGCACCTTCCGGTGCAGTTCGCGACGCAGGTACGGCAAGCGGCGGTGCCGGAAGCCACGACGGACGAGCCCCGGACGCTTGCCGAGGTCGAGCGCGCCTATATCGCGCAGATCATGCAGCGCGTGGAATCGAACAAGAGCAAGGCGGCGAAGATCCTCGGCATCTCACGCCAGACGCTTCGCAAGAAGCTGATGGAAGAGTGAGGTCTCGATCAGTCCGTCGCCACTGGTGAGTTCGGCGCCACTCGGGACTGAAGGTTCCGGAAAAGTCTAAGTGGCTGAATTTGCATTCTTTCCGGAATGGGTGCCGCCCGGCTCAGTGAAATCTTGGCAACTAATCAGCCAACGAAGGCCGGAGCCGGAAATCTTAAATTGGATTATTTTGCGAGGACTTACGACTCGATGAACCCTTGGTCTCGCGTTTGCTACTTGTCGGTGCGAGCCTCGCACCGACACGGCCAGGGGAGACAATGATGAGACCGACGTTCAGGAAGCTGGAAGTCAAAGACATCGGCAGCTTGGAGCGGCTCGTCGCCGAGAACGCCGAGGGCGTCGAGCCAGGCCTGAAGATCGTCGACTCGCGCCTCCTCCTGGGCCAGGCCGCGATCGACCTCGTCGGCCTCGACTCGAACGGCTCCCTGGTGCTGATCGCGCTCGACTTCAGCGCGGACGACGGCCTCCTCCTCCGGGTGATGGACGCCTACTCCTGGTGTCTCGAGTACCCCGACACGCTGCGACGGCTCTACCCAATGGCGCAGGCGTCGTCGCGGCCTCCGCGCATCCTCTTCATCCTCGAAAAGATGACCGACGCGTTCGCGCGCCGGATCAAGCAGCTCAGCTTCCTCGAGATCGATTGCTTCGAGTACCGTCACCTGGAGGTGAACGGCGCCTCCGTCGTGTATTTCGATCTCGTCGAGCGGCTTCGGAAGATCGTCGAGTCGAAAAACGGCGATCAGCCGCACTCGTCGCCCACGCCGATCGCCGCTGCGGCGGCGCCCGCTGTGGCGCCGGCCTGGCAGGTCGCGCCGGTGGCGCCGGTGGTCGAGCGGCCGGTCGAGCCCCTGAAGGTCGAGCCGGCGAAGTCAGAGCCGGTGAAGGCCGCGATCGAGTGGCCGAAGCACGAAGCGCCGAGCGAGCCTGGGCGGGTCGACCCGCCCAAGACCGTCGCTCCCGGACCGGTTCGAGTGGAGCTCTCGGTCGGTACCATGATCGCGCCTGAGCCTGTCGCTCCGGTCAACGCCGCGCCGAGTGCGCCCGCTCCTGTCGTGGAGCCGAAGATCGTCGAGATCCCGACGCCGCCGGCGGTGCCCGAGTTTCAGACCGTGAGCTTCGTCGGCGCGACCGCTCCGACGCCGCAGCCGGCGCCCGCGCCGGCGGCCACGCTTGCGCCGGCCGAGCCTGCGCTGGCGCTCGAATCCATCCAGAACACGTCCACGCTCGCGCCGAAGAACGGGCACGTGTCGGAGCCTGCCGGTGCGCTCGTGATCGAGCCGACTTCGCAGGTGAGCGTCCCGGTTGAGGAGCCGATCGCGGCTGCGCCGGCGGTCGTCGCCGTCCCGACGCTGATCGAGGAGCCTGTTGCACCGCCGGTCGTCGCTGCCCCGCCGGTCGTCGCCGCGCCGCCGGTTGTCGTACCCGAGCCCGTCCCGGCTCCCGCGCCCGCAGCGCCGGCGCCAATCGCAGCGCCGGCTCCTGCGGTCCAGGCTCCTGTGTGGGCAAAGCCTGTCTCGCAGCCCGCCGGTGGTCGGCAGTTCTTCGCTCAGTCCACGAAGGGTGCTGCTCCTGTGGAAGCGCCGGCCATGGTCGCCGCTGTCGCGGCGACAGCTGAACCGGCCTCGCAACCAGCCGCGAGCAAGGTTGGTCTCGAAGTCGACGACCGTCCGGAGCTCGAGTCGCTGAGCTTCCCGAAGGACGGTCTGTCGCGCCAGTGGCTGGAGTTCCTGAGCCAGCTCGGCGCGACGAAGTAACAAGGAGCCACCGTGACGAGCACGACGGACGGCGAGACTCAGGTCCCCGGCGGCGCGCCGGCTGAGCGGCTGCGCGTACTCCTCGTCGACGACAACGCCTCTGTCCTCCGATTCCTCGCGTCGGCGTTCTCGTCGAACGGCTGCCAGGTCACGACGGCGGGCACCGCCGAGCAGGCCCTCGAGCAGCTGAGCGACGATCCGTTCGACCTCGTGGTCTCGGACATCAAGATGCCGGGTCTGAGCGGCCTCGACTTGCTGCGCGCGGTCAAGGGCAAGCAGCCGGGGACGCCGGTCGTCCTGATCACCGGCGTGCCGTCGGTGAACTCAGCGGTCTTCGGCCTGCGCCACGGCGCCTACGACTATCTGCCCAAGCCCTTCTCGGTCACCGAGGTCAAGGAGCTCATTCGTCGACTTCGGCGCGACCGCGCGGAAGGCAACGGCAACGTCAACTATCCGGCGGGGCTGACCGAAGAGCTCGCGCGCCGCCAGGGCGGCGTCGAGGCGATCTCGCGCATCGGCGAGGTGGCCCTGCAGGGGCTCGAGCCCAGCGTGTTTGCCGAGAAGGTCGTCGAGTACACGATGCAGAGTCTCCGGAGCGACGGCGCGCTGATGCTCCTGCGCGATCAGAGCGGCCAGTTCAACGCGAGCCGGCTGGGCGAGCCGTCGATGGTCGGCCAGATCCTCACGCTCCTGCACGCCTCGTTCGGCGATATCGTGAAGACCGGCGGCCGCGAGACGCTCGTGCTGACCAAGCGCGAGCACGGCTTCGAGGCGCTCGCCGCGCTGGTCCCGGGCGTCGGCGACGCGATGGGCATCCTGTGCATCGGACGTAGCGCCGAGCACGGCGCCTTCCTGCCCGACGAGAAGGCGCTTCTTCTCGGCTATGCGCAGACGACAGCGGTCGCGCTCCAGAAGCTCTTGCTGCGCGAGAATCTCGAAAAGAATCTGATCGACACGATCTCGTCGTTCGTCATCGCGCTGGAGTCCAAGGATCCGTACCTCAAGGGCCACTCGGCGCGGGTGTCGCTCTACTCGGGCGAGCTCGCGACCGTGATGGGCGTGGCGCCGGCCGACGTCGTCCTGATGAGCCGCGCCGGCATGCTGCACGACCTCGGCAAGCTCGTGATCATGGACAACATCCTGCGCAAGCCGCGGCAGCTGACCGAAGAAGAGTTCGAGCTGATCCGCACGCATCCGGTCGTCGGCGACAAGATCCTCAAGCCGCTCAAATTCCTCGCGTGCGAAGCCAAGGCGGTGCGCCACCACCACGAGCGGTACGACGGCAAGGGCTACCCGGACGGCCTCAAGGGCGACGACATTCCGCTGATCGCGCGCGTCGTCACGGTGGCCGACGCCTTCGACGCGATGACGTCCGACCGTCCCTACCGCAGCAAGCGGCCGGTGGCAGTCGCGCTAGAAGAGATCGGGCGCGGCGCCGGCACCCAGTTCGATCCCACGGCGGCCGACGCGTTCATGACGATTCCGCTGGCGCGTCTGGAGCAGATCAGCCGCCACCTCGACCTTCGGTCACCCGCGCTCGATTCACCGCTGTCGGCGCTCCTGGAGGTCAATTGACCGAGTCCGCCCGGCCGAAGATCCTCGTGGTCGACGACGCCGGCCCCGTCGTGATCCTCTGCGTCAACGTGCTGCAGGCGTTGGGCTATGCGATCCGGGCCGCGAACCGCGGCGAGACCGCGCTCGATCTCTGCCGCAAGGAGTCGTTCGATCTCCTGGTGGTCGACTACAAGATGCCGGGCATGAACGGGTTCGAGGTCCTCGAGCAGGCGCGACGGATCCGCCCGAGCATGGCCTGCATGCTGATGACCGCGCACGGCACTCCCGACATCATCAATGAGGCGACCCGCCTCGGCTTCGACTACATCCTGTTGAAGCCCTTCACGCCGTCCGAGCTCCGAGGGGCTGTCGACAAGGTCCTCGCGAGCAAAGCCTAGGAGACCGCGGGGTGCAGCCGAATGCGCCCGCGGCCCTGACGGCGGCAGTGGCGGAAACCAACATGAAGACGACGGCGGTCGGCGCACCGAGCGGGTGGCTCGATCGGCTCCTGTCGATCGGCTATGCGGTCGTCTACGACTACGTCTATCCGCGCTTCAGCCATTATCAGCGGCTACAGACCGAGGTGCGCGACCTGGTCGAGGCCGCGGTTCCCGCGCGCGTCGAGCGACGGGACGTCCGCGTGCTCGAGCTGGCCTGCGGACCCGGAAACTTGACCTGCGCGCTCGCCGAGGCGGGCTTCAGCGTGACGGGGCTCGACGCCTACGCGCCGCTGGTCGAGGTTGCCAAGGAGAAGCGCCGCGCGCGCCACCTGTCCAATCTGGCGTTCCGCCACGGCGAGCTCGCGCGCGGTAACACGTTCCGCGACGCGTCGTTCGACCAGGTCGTCAGCGTCCATTCGCTGTACGTCCATCCGGCACCCGACCGGCTCCTGCGCGAGGCTTACCGGGTCCTCAAGCCCGGAGGCCACGCCGTCTTCGTCAACCACACGCGGCAGATCGGCCGGTGGTCGACGCTGCGTGATATCGCTCGGCGCGATAGTCTGGCCGCGGCTCTGCACGGTCTGCTCTGGGTCGTGCCGAATTCGATCTTCGAGGCCGCGCGGCGGCGGGTCGGCCCCCACTACTGGGACGAAGACACATTCGCCGCCCAGGTGCGGCGTTCCGGGTTCTCGGTTCTGGAGATGCGCCGAACGTTTCTCGGGGACGCGAGCCTCTTGGTGTGGGCGCGGAAGGACCAGACGACGTGAATCGCGGGCAGATCGCGCAACACCAAATGCAGCCCCTCGTCGGCGTTCCGCCGGTCGCGGCCGTGGCGAGGGCGGGAGATCGTATGCCTTTTCGGGACGCGCTCGAGCACATGATTGCCGTCACCTACGGCGTCACCTACGACGCCGTGGTGACGCATTTCCCGCCGTACGAGGCGATGCTCGAGGAGATCGTCGCGTTCGTCGCCCGCTCGGTGCCCGACGGAGGCTCGCCGCGGTCCACCCGCGTGCTGGACGTGGCGTGCGGCATCGGCAACGTGAGTCTCCGGCTGGCCAAGGAGGGCTACGCGGTCGTCGGCATCGACGGAGTGCGGCATCTGGTCGAGATCGCGCGTGAGAAGAGCTCGCCGCGCGGCAGTCATCTGACCTTCCAGCACCTGGACATCGCCCGCCACTCTTTGCCCGGCGCGGGCAGCTTCGACGTCCTGGTGAGCATGCACACACTCTACTGGCATCCGAATCCGACCGCGCTGCTGGAGGCCTGTCGGCGTGCGCTCAAGCCCGGAGGCCACGCGATCTTCTTGACCTACGAGCGGCCGGCCAGCCTCAAGACCTTCCATGAGGTGCGCGCGTCCGAGGGGCTCGGGGCGGCGGTTCGCGCGCTCCGCTGGCTCTTGCCGACGATGACGTTCGAGTTGTTCCGGGAGAGCGAACATCGATACCTCAGCGCGGCCGAGTTTCATGAGACTCTCGGCCGCGCCGGCTTCGAGGTCGTCGAGGCCCGCCAGACCTTTCTGTCGGGTCTGAGTCGCCTCGCGTGGTGCCGCGTCAAGTGAGGCGCATGAAGAGGACGACTGGTGGAGCACCGGGGCGAGTCCCGGATCACGTGACGAAGGGGTGTCGGGCGATGAGGACGCGCGCGAGCTCGGCAGTACTGGCGATGGGCTTGACCCTGCTGGGACCGATGCTCTCGACGAGCGAGGCCACGCATGGCCGCGGCGGCGAACAGCCGGACGCCGTGCTCTACGAGCTGACGGAGCATGCCGTGTTCGACTCCGGGCTCCGGCTCGCCACCTCCGCGCTCGAGGGCTCGGCCCGGCGGGGCTCGGCGTTGTGCCCGGAGGGGCTGCAGGCCCACGCGAAGGCCGTCTACGCGACCGCCGGCATCAAGGTCAGGATCGATCCCCGCTGCCGGGTCGTGGCGCTCGGCAACAGCGAGCTCAGCCTGACGACCTTCGGGGGCGAGATCACCGGCAACTTCTGGGTCGTCGTCAATAGCGACGCGACGAACCTGACCGACGCACAAGAGCTCGTCGTCATGAACGGCACGTTCAGGGGGAAGATCCAGGTCACGGACCCCGAGCAACGCACGATCGACATCCTGCCCGGCAGCACGTTCACGCCGACGTCGGTCGTGCCGGGATTCCCGCTGCCGCTGTCCGCCACCTTCACCGGCACGTTCCGCTTGCCGTTCACCGTCCATCGCGTCGCCGTCTACGAGAACGCTCGAGGGCGCCTGGTGCCTGTGCTGCCCAACGAGCGCGCGCTCGGGGATCCGACCGTGCGCGTCGAGATCGACTTCGATTGAGGCCGCGGAGCCAACAGGGGAAATGATCGCCGTGGAAGAGATGCCGCCCGCGTCGCGCAGAGCCGAGGGGCGACGTGCGCGTCGTACGGGCGTGGTGTCGCGCGGCACGCGCGTCTATCTGCGCACCTTGCGCCCCGAGGATCTGGACTACCTCTCGGAGTGGGCGGAGGATCCCTTCCTCGAGCGGATGGTCGGCAGCGAGTTCCTGAACACCTACAAGCACGTCTACGACAAGGACCCCTCGTTCTACGAGGCGTGCCTGATGGATTCGACCCAGATCGTGCTCGTGATCGAGGCATCGCCGGAGTGGGCGGCACCGCTCGGGCTCGCGCGCCTGTTCAACATCCACCTGCTCGAGGGCTACGCGTTTCTCGAGGTGATGCTGACCGACATGAAGGCAATCCGCCGAGGTTTTGGGGTGGAGGCCGGCAAGCTGATCTCGTACTATGGGGTCGACGTGCTGGGGCTTCGGCGTATCGAGGCCAAGGTGTACGAATACAACCGGCTGAGCGCCAACTCGCTGCGGCGCAACGGCTTCCGGCAGGAGGGCATCCTCCGCAAGGCCGGATACCAGGACGGTCAGTGCTGGGACATGCTCGTCTTCGGCATCCTGGAGCACGAGATCGAGCATCAGCGCAAGAAGGACCGGGTGTATCTCCCTCTCGACGGTCCCGAGGGGGACGCGCGTGACGCTTCATAACTTCCTCCCGCTGCTCGCGCTGATCCTCAACGTCTCCCTGGCGGGGATCACGCTCCTGCGCAACTCCGGGAGCCGGCTCAACCGCCTGTTCGTCTACTTCGTCGGCGGCATGGCCGTCTGGAACTGGGGCGTGTTCATGCTCCGCCGCGCGCCCGACGAGCCCACGGCGTTCTTCTGGGAGATCGTGATCCACACGGGCGTGATCGCGCTCCCGGCGTTCTACTATCACTTCGTCCTGATCTTCCTCGAGAGCACGACGCGCCATCGCGTGTCGCTCGGCGCCGCCTACACGCTCTCGATCGTCTTCAACATCATCAACCTGAGCGGCTCGCCGCTGTTCATGAGCGGCGTGAAGACGACCTACTGGGGATGGGCGCCCGCGACCGGCCCGCTCTACACCCCGTTCTTCGTCTACTTCAACTTCTTCCTGATCTACGGGCTCGTGCACCTGATCCGCGTCTACAAGGACCTCGACTCGAGCTTCCGGCGCAACCGCGCGACCCTCATCCTGCTCGGGACGGGTGTGAGCCTGGTCGGCGGCGTCATCGACTTCGCCCGGTTCATCCTCGCGCGTTTCGTGCCGGCGGCCGACCTCGTGTACCCGATGGGCATCCCCGCGAACATGATCTTCGCGCTGATGCTCGGCACGTCGATCGTCCGCTACCGGCTCTTCGACGTGAACGTGCTGGTGAAGAAGGGCGCCATCTACCTCCTGCTCTGGGGCGTGCTCACCGCGGCCTTGGCCACGGCGGAGTCGTACGCCGACTGGGACCAGGTGAACCCGCTCTGGGTCATCCTCCCGCTGGGCTTCGTGCTGACCATGCTGGTGAGCCCGATCGGCCAACGGCTCGAGGAGCGGATCGAGCGCATGGTGTTCAGCCGCCGACGCGGCTGCTACGAGACCCTCCTGGATCTGAGCAAGCGGATGGGCTCGATCCTCGACTTCGGGCGGCTGATGGAGACGCTCGTGCACGGTCTCGTGCGCGGCGTGCCGCTGACCCACTGCGTGCTCATGATCTTCGACCCGCAGCGCAGCGGTTTCGTCGTCTACCGCGAGGACACCACGGTCGGCGACGGCGCCGGGGTCGCCTCGATCCGCGTCGACAGCCCGATCGTCCAGTGGCTGAACCAGAAGGGCCGCGTGCTGGTCAAGGAAGAGGCGAAGCTCAACCCCGAGATCGCGGTGTATTTCGAGACGGCCGAGAACGAGCTGGATTCGATCAACGCCTCGCTGATCGTGCCGTTGAAGATCGAGGGCAAGCTGACCGGCATCCTGCTGGTCGGCGAGAAGCTCTCCGGCGATATCTTCGACGACCAGGAGCTGGAAGTGCTGGCGGTCCTCGCCAACCAGGTCGCGATCTCGCTCGAGAACGCGCGGCTCTACGAAGAGCTCTCGAACTCGAACGCGCAGCTCATGCAGGCGAGCCGGCTCAAGTCGCAGTTCCTGGCCAGCATGTCGCACGAGCTCCGGACGCCGCTCAACTCGATCATCGGCTTCTCGAAGGTGCTGCTGAATCGGCTCGACGGCGAGCTGACCGAGCGCCAGGAGACTTATATCCGCTCGGTGCACAACAGTGGCGCGCACCTCTTGCAGCTCATCAACGGCATCCTCGACTTCTCTCGCATCGAGGCCGGCAAGCTCGAGATGCTCTCGGAGGAGGTCGACCTGCACGAGCTGGTCGACGAGTGCATCGAGTCCTCGATGCCGCTGGGCCGCGGCAAGCAGCTCAAGATCGAGAAGAACGTACCGCTCGAGCTCCCGCCGCTGTCGGCAGACCGCACGAAGGTGAAGCAGATCTTGCTCAACCTGCTCTCGAACGCGATCAAGTTCACCGCGCAGGGCCGCGTGCTGGTCAGCGTCGTGGCCGAGCCGGACGCGGTGCGGCTCAGCGTGGCTGACACCGGCATCGGGATCCGCGAGGACGACCTGGCGCGGCTGTTCGAGCCGTTCCAGCAGCTCGATAATCCGGTCGCGCGCAGCGCCGGGGGCACGGGCCTCGGGCTGGCGATCAGCAAGAAGTTCGTCGAGCTCCACGGCGGCCGCATCTGGGCGGAGAGCCGTGAGAACCAAGGCTCGACGTTCCATTTCACTTTGCCATTGATCTGAGGAGACGAGGCGCCGAATGCCGGCACGTCCAGCCGACCAGAAGGTGAAGATCCTCTACATCGAGGACAACCGCGAGAACCGGATGCTCGTCCGGGCGGTGCTCGAGGCGGCCGGCTACCACATCGTCGACGCCGAGGACGGCCTGGCCGGCATCGAGGCGGCCATCCGCGAGGAGCCGGCGCTGATCCTGCTCGACATCAACCTGCCCGGGGTCGACGGCTACGAGATCGTGGCGATCCTCAAGTCGTTCCCGAACCTGGCCTCGACGCCGGTCATCGCGGTGACCGCCTACGCGATGCAGGGCGACCGCCAGCGCACGCTCGTGGCGGGTTGCGACGGCTACATCCAGAAGCCCATCGACGTCGACGCCTTCCCGCGTCAGGTCGCCGAGTTCCTCGGCGGCAAGCGAGAGCGCGTCGAGAGCCACGATGAAGGCGTCTACCTGCGCGAGCTCAATCAGCGGCTCGTCTATCGCCTGCTGAACCAGGTCGAGGAGCTCAAGCGGCTGAACCAGCACTTCGTGCGCCGCGCCTCCCAGCTCGAGGATCTGCACCGCTCGATGGAGGACATCACCGCCGAGCTCGGCGTCGCCGGCATGCTCGAGAAGCTCCTCGGCGGCCTGGCCCGGGCGATCGGCAGCACGAGCCTCAGCGTCGAGCTCAGCGAGCCGCCGGGCGTGCAGGTGTCGGTGCGGCGGGATACCGAAGTCCAGCCGCGCAGCGTGCTGGCAGGCTCCGGCGTGCCGGCAGCCGACGACTGGACCGAAGTGGAGTGGCGTCTGCCGCTGACCGTGCGCGGGCGGCCGCTCGGCGTGATGATCGCGCGGCACGTGCTGCCGCCCGGCGCGAAGGCCGACGAGGAGCAGCTCCTGAAGATCGTCGCCGATCAGGTGGCGATCGCCGTGGAGAACGCGCGCCTGTACGAGGGCGTCAAGCTCTTGCACGAGGAGACCCAGGAGCGGCTGCGTCACACCGAAACGCTGCTCGCGGTCAGCCAGGACGCCAGCGCGACCCTGGAGCTCAACGAGATCCTGCGCCGCACGACGCGCGCGATGGTCCGGGCGCTCGGCGCCGACACCGGCGGCGCGTGGCTACAGAGCGAGGACGGCAGCCGCTTCGTGCCGATCGTCGGCTATCACGTCCCCAGGGAGATCCTGGGGGCGCTGGAGAGCGCCAGCATCAAATCGCTCGATCCCCGGGTGAGCGACTGGCGCCGCGTCGAGGGGCCCGTGTATTCCAGCAACAGCCAGGAAGACACGCGCTTCGACCATCCGATCGCCCGGCTGCTCCCGCACAAGTCGGTGCTCATCCAGCCCATGCGCTGGAAGGGCGAGAGCATCGGCGGCTTCGCGCTCGCCTGGTTCAAGGACCACCATCGCTTCACCAAGGATGAGCTTCGGCTCGCCGAGGCGATCGCGCTGCAGGCGGCGGTCGCCAGCGAGAACTCGCGGCTCTACGAGGCCGAGAAGCAGCAGGTGGCCGAGCTCAAGCGCACGCAGGCGCAGCTGATCCAGTCGACGAAGCTCGCCGCCATCGGCGAGCTCGCCGCGAACATCGCCCACGAGATCAACAACCCGTTGACGAGCGTGCTCGGCTTCGCGTCCTATCTCGCGGAGCAGGTGCCGCCCGGCCAGCCGTGGCGGGAGGAGCTCGACCTGATCCAGGAAGAAGCCGGGCGGGCGCGCGACATCGTCCGCGACCTCTTGCACTTCAGCCGGCAGCGCGAGTTCATCCCACAGATCACAGATCTCAACACGGTCCTCGAGCAGACGCTGTCGATGGTGAAGCGCCAGGGCGCGCTGGAATCGATCACGCTGCACGAGGAGTACGCCCCGGGCCTGGCGCCGGTCGAGATCGACGTGCCGCGCATCAAGCAAGTCTTCCTGAACCTGATCAACAACGCGGTCTACGTCATGAAGGATCGCGGCGGCTCGCTGACGATTCGCTCGTTGGCCAACGGCGACACCGTGCAGGTCGACGTCATTGACACGGGCACCGGAATCGCGCCCGAGCACCTGCATCGCATCTTCGAGCCCTTCTTCACCACCAAGCCCGAGGTCAGCGGTACGGGCCTGGGGCTCTCGGTCAGTCTCGGCATCGTCGAGAGCCACGGCGGCTCGATCGAAGTGCAGAGCGAAGTCGGCAAAGGCTCGAGGTTTACGGTCAAGCTTCCGGCAAAGCCCGGGGCGACCATCGAAGAACCCGAGCCAGAGCTTTAGCAGCGATCCGTTCCGTCCCACCGTTAAGTTTCTACGCGCTTCGAAGGGCTTCCGCGAAAATCGGTAACATGTTGATCTTGTTGACGTTTGCGGTTTTAAGAGCGATTTCCGGACCAAAAACGACAATAAATCAATCACTTACGGATACTAAACTCCGGAAAGATCGCGACCAGAAATCAATATAATCAGTATCTTACGAGTCAAAAACCGTTGGTCTCCGCCTTGCACTATCTCCCGTTGGCTGTAGCTGTTTAACCCGAAACACGGCGACGAGGAGAGAGAGCAATGACCAGTATCTGTTGGAAAAGCGCAGTGACATGGAGCCTCCTGGGGCTGATGTTCCTGCTGTTCGCGCTGATGTACGGTCCGGTTCCGGCATTGGCAGAAGAGCCGGATGCGGTCCTCTACGAGGTCACCGAGGACATGTACCTCAAGGACGGGGCCGGCAAGTTCGTCAGCAGCGTGGTGCCTGGCGGTCGGCGCACCGCGGTGGCCCAGCTTTCCGGCTGGGCGAAGCTGGGGACGCCGCTGTGCCCCGCGTGGGTGAAGATAGTCGCGCCGAAGACCAAGAAGTGCACCCTGAACGCCACTGGCGCTGACGACCTCAGCCTGGACACGGGCAAGGGCACGCTCGCCGGGTCGTACACTGTGGTGGTGCAGGGCGACAACAAAGTGGACGCTCCGGAATTCGTAGTCATGACAGGGACGTTCAAGGGCGACGCCGACCTCTCGCCGTCGATGAGCGGCCAGGCACCGATCGGGTTCATCACCAACGGCGTCGGGACGATCGACGGCCAGCCCGGGGTCTTCAAGTTCACGGGCACCTTCCGGCTGCCGTTCGCGATGGACGAAGTGGGTCGCTATCGCAACTACAAGCCGTGGTGGACTGAGCTGGAGGCCTACTACCTCGACAAGGACGGCAACCCCAAGCGGGTCAAGGATAGCGAGCGGTCGCTCGGCCGCCCGACCGTGCGGATCGAGATCGACTTCTAGTTCGCAGTACCTCGTCGCCGCGCGCGGGCCCGAGCCGGAAAGTTCCGGTTCGGGCCCGCAGCGATCGAGAGCGCGCCCTCCTCAGTCGGCCTTGAAATACTTCGCGGCGGGATGATGGAACACGAGTCCCGATACCGAGGCTTCCGGATCCATCATGAAGCCCTCGGTGAGCGTCAGCCTGAACGTCTCCGGCTCGAGCAGCCTGAACAGCGTGGCCTGATCGGCCAGGTTGGGACACGCCGGATACCCGAAGGACACCCGGATGCCCCGATAGTGGGCCTTCAGCTTCTCGCTGATCGCGAGCTCCGGCGGGTCCGGAAAGCCCCAGAGGGTCCGCATGCGAGAGTGCAGCATCTCGGCGAACGCCTCGGCGCACTCGATGGCCAGGGCCTGCAGCGCGTGGGACCGCACGTACTCGCCGCGCTCCTTCAAGCCTGACGCCAGCTCGCGCACGCCGACGCCGCACGTGACCGCGAACAGCGCGACGTAGTCGTCCGCGTCGTCGTCGCGCACGTAGTCGGCCAGACACAACCGCTCGGCATCGCGCTGGCGCGGGAAGTCGAACCGGGCGGTCTCGCGTCCGGATGGATCGAAGAGGATGATCGCGTCCCCCGCCGCGCGCGCGCGATACCAGCGATACACGCCGTGCGCCGCCAGGAGACCTCGCCCGACCGCCTCGCGCTTGAGCGCCTCGACGATCTCGTGGACTTCGACCGCCTTGGGATCGCCGGCCGCCAAGAGCCGCTCGACGAGCCCGCGCACTCCCAGGTGCTTTCCGTAGAGCATCTGGAGGTTCAGGTACGGATAGATATGGGTGAGGGGCACGTCGCGCAGCACGTGCCGCTCGAGGTCAGGCGGCGTGGGAACGGCCGCGCGCTCGAGCCGCCGCGTCGGCGCCGCCGGGGCGGCCGGCGCCGCGCTGACCGGCGTGGTGGCGGCGCTCTCGACGAGCGCGGCCTGCTCGCGCTTGAGCCGGGCGACCAGCGCGTCGCGCGTCGGCGCCGAGAAGAGCTGGTTGGCCAGATCGAGCCCCTCCATCGCATCCTTGGCGTAGAGCGTGAGCCCGCCGTACTCGGCCGCGATGCGCGTGGCCGTGAAGCGCTTGGTGAGGGCGGCGCCGCCCACGAAGAGCGGGATCTCGATGCCCGCGGCGCGCAGGTCCTGCGCCGTGACCACCATCTGTTGCGCGGACTTCACCAAAAGCCCGGAGAGCCCGAACGCGTCGGGCTTGTGCGTGCGATAGGCCGCGATCAGATCCTCGGGCGGCACCTTGATGCCGAGGTTGATCACGCGGTAGCCGTTGTTCGAGAGGATGATCTCGACCAGATTCTTGCCGATGTCGTGGACGTCGCCCTTCACCGTGGCCAGCACGATCGTGCCGCGGGTCGCCGCCTCGGCCTTTTCCATGAACTGCTCGAGGTGCGCGACGGCGGTCTTCATCGCCTCGGCCGACTGGAGCACCTCGGCGACGATCAGCTGGTTGTCGTTGAACAGACGACCGACCTCGTCCATGCCCCGCATCAGCGGACCATTGACGATCTCGAGCGGCGCTGCCTCTTGCAGCTTCACGTTCAGATCGTCGATGAGGCCGTCGCGGCTGCCCTCCACGATGTAGCGCGCGAGCCGCTCGTCGAGCGAGAGGGTGCTCGCCGCCGGCGGCGCCTTCCGCCTGTCCCGGAAATACGCCGCGAACGCCGCCACGGGGTCGCTGCCCCGCCCGTAGATCAGGTCCTCGGCGAGCTGCCGCTCCTCCTCGGGGATCGACGGGTAGCGCTCGAGGCGCTCGGTGTTCACGATCGCGTAGTCGAGGCCGGCCTTGGTGCAGTGGTAGAGGAAGACCGAGTTCAGGACCTCGCGCCCGGCCGGCGGCAGGCCGAACGAGACGTTCGAGATCCCGAGGATCGTCTTGCACTCCGGAAACCGCGCCTTGATCGCCCGGATGCCCTCGATCGTCTCCACGGCGGAGCCGAGGTAGTTGGCGTCGCCGGTGCCGACCGGAAACACGAGCGCATCGAAGATCAGGTCGCGGGATGGGAGCCCGTACTTGCCGGTGAGCAGCGCGTGGCAGCGCTCGGCGATCCCCAGCTTGCGCTGGCGCGTGACCGCCATGCCCTGCACCTTGTCCTCGTCGATGCAGCCGACGACGACCGCGCCGCCGTAGGTCCGAAGCAGCGGCACGACGCGCTCGAACCGCTCCTCGCCGTCCTCGAGGTTGATCGAGTTCACGATCGACTTGCCCTGACAGTGCCGCAGCGCCGCCTCGATCACGCCGGCGTCTGTGGAGTCGATCATGAGCGGGACCTTCACCTTGCGGGTGATTTGCGTCATGAAGCGATCCATGTCGCCGGGCTCGTCCCGGTCGGGATTGGCCAGGCAGACGTCCAGGACCTGGGCGCCGTTCTTCACCTGCGCGCGGCCGATCTCGGCGGCCTCCTCGAACTGCTCGGCGACGACCAGCTCCTTGAAGCGGCGCGAGCCGATCACGTTGGTGCGCTCGCCCACGAAGAGCGGGCGGTTGTCGTCAGCCGGATAGAACACCTCGACGCCGCTGACAGCCTGCACCTCGCGCGCCGCCGGCACGCGCGGGGGACGGCCGCCGGCCAGATCCTTCAGCGCGCGGATGTGCGCCGGCGTCGTGCCGCAGCAGCCGCCGATCACGTTCACCCAGCCCTCGTCGAGGAAGCGAGTCATCTTGAAGGCGAGGCTCGTCGGCGTCTCGGCGTACTGTCCGCGCTCGTCAGGGAGCCCGGCGTTCGGATACACGCTGACGAAGCGCGTGGACATGGCGGCCAGCGAGCGGAGGTGGTCGGTCATGAACTCCGGCCCGGTCGCGCAGTTGAGCCCGATCGAGAACAGGTCCAGATGCTCGAGCGCCACGTAGAGCGCCTCGACGCCCTGGCCGGCCAGCATCGTGCCCATCGGCTCGATCGTGATGCTGACCATCAGCGGCAGCGCGACGCCGGCCTCGCGCATCGCGGCGCGCGCGCCGAGCGCCGCCGCCTTGACGTTCAGCGTGTCCTGGACCGTCTCGAGCAGCAGCGCGTCGACGCCGCCGGCGATGAGCGCCGCCGCCTGCAGCGCGTAGGCATCGCGCACCTCGTCGAACGTGACGTTGCGGGTGACGCTGATGGAGCGCGTCGACGGACCCATCGCGCCGACCACGAAGCGCTCGCCGGCCACCTCGCGGGCCAGGCGCGCGGCGGCCAGGGTGATCTCGTGAGCGCGCTCGGCCAGCGCATACTCGCCGAGCACGTACGGTGCGCAGCCGAACGTGTTGGTCGAGATCAGATCGGCGCCCGCGTCGAGATAGGCGGCGTGGACGTTGCGGATGACGTCGGGCCGCGTCAGGTTGAGGTACTCGTTGCAGCCCTCGTACTGCGCGCCGCCGAAGTCCTCGGCGCCGAGGCCGGCGGCCTGGATCATAGTGCCCATGGCCCCGTCGAGGACGAGGATCCGCTGCGCCAGCGCCTCGCGGAGTCGCGACATAGAGTTATAGTAGCGCACATGATCACTCAGGCCCTCTCGCTCGACGGCATCCGCATCCTCGATCTCTCACGCGTTCTCGCCGGGCCGTTCTGCGGCATGCTGCTGGCCGACATGGGGGCCGACGTCATCAAGATCGAGGACACGGGCTCGGGCGACGAGTCGCGGACCTGGCCCCCGCACAAGGACGGGGAATCGGCCGCCTACCTCGTCATCAACCGCAACAAGCGCGATCTCACGCTCGACCTGAAGGCGCCGGAGGGCGCCGAGATCCTCCGGAGCCTCGTCAAGGGAGCCGACGTCCTCATCGAGAATTTCCGGACGGGGACGATGGAGAGCTTCGGGCTCGGCTACGACACGCTGTCGGCGATCAATCCGGGGCTGATCTACTGTTCGATCTCGGCCTTCGGCCGAACTGGACCGCGAAAGGACGGCGCCGGCTACGAGGCGCTCATGCAGGCGTTCAGCGGGATCATGTCGATCACCGGCGAGCCTGCCGGGCCGCCGGTCCGGGCCGGCGTCTCGTTCCTCGATCTCACGACCGGGATCTTCTCCGCGCTGGGTATCTGCAACGCGCTCCTGTATCGGGCGAAGACCGGCCTGGGACAGCGGGTCGACGGCTCGCTGCTGGAGACCGCGGTGACCCTGCTCAATTACCACGCGGAGGGATTTCTCCTCACCGGGAACGTGCCCAAGGCGCTCGGCTCGTCTCATCCGTCGCTCGCGCCCTATCGCAATTTCCGGTGCCGCGACGGCCAGTGGGTGTTCATCGCCGGCGCCAACGACCGGTTCTGGCAGCGGCTGGTCGTGGCGCTCGACATCCCGGCGCTGCGCGACGAGAAGTTCGCCACGAACCTCGGGCGCGTGCGCCACCGGGACGAGCTCGAGAAGGCGGTTGCGGATGCGATCGGCGCGTACGATCGCGAGCCGCTGCTGAAGCTTCTCGAGGACGGCGGGGTCCCGGCGACGCCGGTGAACACGGTCGAGCAGGTGATGAACGATCCGCAGACGGCGGCGCGCCGGATGATCGAGCGGGTCCTGCATCCCAAGCTCGGCGAGATCCCGGTGATCGGGACGCCGACGAAATACTCGCGCATGCAGCCTGGGGTTCGCCGTCCGGCCCCGCTGCAGGGCGAGCACACCGACGAAGTCCTGGCCGAGTGCGGGTATTCCGCGGACGCGATCGCCTCGCTCCGAGCGAGGAAAGTAGTCCGGTAGGTCGGGAGGGCCGCCACGCGACGCGCGGGACTGGTACTCCTCGTCCTGGCCACCTGCTGCTGCAGCGTCGCCGCGTCTGCCGCGGAGCTCTATCGATGGACCGACGCCGAGGGTACCGTGCACTACACCGCGGATCTGGCCTCGATCCCGCCGGCGTTCCGCGATTCCGCAACGCTCTTGAACGCGCCTCAGGCGCGTCCGATTCCTCCGCCCGCGGCGAACGAGCCGGTGGCGCTGAAGGTCACGCCGGGCGCGCCCGTCACCGTCGAGGCTCGCCTCAACGGCGTCGCGCTCACCCTCATCGTGGACACGGGCGCCGACCGCACCGTGATCTCGCCCGAGGTGATCGAGCGCGCGGGATTCGCGGGAGGGCCGGCGCGACCGGTGCAGGTGATCGGCGTCACCGGCACGTCGACCGCGTCACTCGTGACCTTGCCGCTTCTGGACGTCGCCGGAGCGCGGATCGGACCGATCGTCGTGGTCGCGCACGCGCTGCCGTCGACCTTACGTGGTCAGGACGGCGTCGATGGATTGCTCGGCCGCGACGTGCTCGACGCCTTCACGTTGACCGTGGACACGGCGTCGGGGCGCGCCACGCTCACGCCGCGTTGATCACGCCGCTGCGCGATCAGCGCGTGTTCTTGACGCTTGGGCGCAAGCCGCTCATGCGCGCGATCACGTCGAAGACGACCGCGAAGTCGTAGTCGGCCAGGTCGAGCCCACGCGCGGCCGTCATCAGCTCGTCGGCCAGCGCGACGCTGGGCAGCGGCACGCCGAGCGCCTTGCCCATGTCCAGCGCCAGCCCCAGGTCTTTCTGGATCATGTCGACGTTGAACAGCGCCTCCGCCGGCATGCCGAGCACGAACGGGCCGCGGTACTTGACCATCGGTGAGGCGATCACCGACTTCAGGAGGACCTCGACGGCGCGCTCGCGAAGGATCCCGGCCTTCTCGGCGAGCGCGACCGCTTCGCTGAACGCGAGCATCTGGACGGCGAGCCCGAGATTCGTCGCGATCTTCATCGTGACCGCGAGACCGAGCTCGCCGACATGGGTGATCGTCGGTCCGATGGCCAGCAAATCGGCGCGGACCTTCTCGAGCGCCGCCGGATCGCCTCCGACCATGAACGACAGCTGGCCGGCGTCGAGCGTCACGGCGCTGCCCGACACCGGCGCGTCGATCAGGACGGCGCCGCGCTCCTGGACCGCCTGGCCCAGCTCGCGCGTGACGGCGGGGCTCACCGTGCTCATCTCGGCCCAGACAGCGCCGGAGCGGAGGCCGGCGATCACCCCGTCGGGGCCGTGCGCGATCGCGCGGAGCGCCGTGTTGTCGGTGACCATGCTGAAGACCGCGTCCGAGGCCTCGGCCGCCGCGCGCGGAGATTTGGCGAGCACGAGGCCGGCATCGACGAGCGCGCGCGCTTTCTCCGGCGTCCGGTTGTAGCCGACGACCTGGCGTCCTGAGGCGAGCAGTCGCTTGGCCATGCGGCCACCCATCGTGCCGAGCCCGACGAAACCGACCGGCATCAGCCGTTGCCCTCGTCGACCACGGCGATCGCGCTGATCTCGAGCTTGCACCGCGCGTGCGTGGCCAGGCGCGAGACCTCGACCGTCGTCGTGGTGGGCAAATGGCCGCCGAGATACGCGGCCCATACGCGGTTCAGATCGTCTTGCTCGGCCACGTCGGTGAGGAATCGCGTCGCCGACACGAGATCCGCGAAGGTGCAGCCCGCCGCCTCCAGCGTCTTCTTGAGATTCTCCATCGTCAGCACGGCCTGCTCGCGCATCGTCGTCGGCAGATCGAACTCCTCGTCGCGATGGGGATGGCTGTGATAGACGGCGGCAGCGGTGACGCCCGAGAGGAACACGAGCTGGCCGCGTCGCACGACGATGCCGGGCGCGTAGGGCATCATCACGTCGGTGCGGCGATCGGCGTGGTGAACGATCGAGATTTCTTTCGTCATCGACATCCTCCGCGAATGCTCACGCATCCTATCACGCTGTTCCGCGGCGGCCCGGTGGCCGGAGTACACTCGGCGGGATGCCCGTCATCCTGGTGCTGGAGGACGATTCCTCGACGCGGAACGGCCTCGTCGAAACTCTACGGTCACTGTTCGCCGGAGCGCGGGTCGCGTCGGGACGGAGCGACGCGGCGCCCGGAATCGTCACGGTCGAGCGGGCCGACGTCGTGCTCGCGAGCATGGCGGCGGTCGAGCGGCTGTACCGCAACGGAGCGCCCGAAGGCGTGGCGGTGGTCGCGTTGACCCGCGAGATGAGCCCGGCTACGCTCATGAGGGCCGAGGCGCTGGGCGTTGCCGGGGCCCTGCGCGTGCCGGCGGGAGCCGAGCAGCTCACGGCGGTGCTCGGGCCGATCATCGATGGGCTTCCGCATTGAGGCGCCCGATGGGAGAGGGAACGATCGGTTCGATGAGTATCCGATGACGGATCTGCAGGGGCGTGTCGCGGTCGTGACCGGCGGGGCCAGCGGGATCGGTCGCGCGATGGCCGAGCGCTTCGCCCGCGAGCGCGCCAAGGTGGTCGTCGCCGACATCGACGAA
>Ga0111539_10000126_pt1 | contig 86123 bp, 74 predicted proteins | sample RhiMethybrSRZTD1_FD_79667 | JGI IMG/M metagenome (GOLD analysis project Ga0111539, IMG submission 79667) | Populus rhizosphere microbial communities from Tennessee, USA - Rhizosphere MetaG P. TD hybrid SRZTD1 (version 2) (version 2) | ecosystem: Host-associated > Plants > Roots > Rhizosphere >...
ATCCACAGCGGGTTGTTGTGCGAGATCTCGTAGAGCCACTTCACCGGCGACCGCGTGTGGATGAGCGTCGGCAACCGGAAATTCGGCAGCAGATCGAACTCGTTCGCGCTCCGATCGAGATCGCGCCAGTAGACGTGGCCGGGCACGTAGCGGGGAATCGCGTGTTCCGGCCAGCCCCACTCGGCCAGCGTCGGTGAATAGAACTCGAGCTTGCGCGACGGCGTGTTGAACCCGGCGCGACGGACGCCGTCCACCACGACGCCGCCCGATTCGACCGGCTGCTCGTGCGCCTTGCTGTAGGCCACATCGTCCACCTTGAAGGCGCCGTACCGTCGCATGTACTCGAGCGGCGTCAGGCCTTCTTTGGCGGCAGCCTCGGGCAGGCCCGGGACCGAGTGCTCGAACATCCAGCCGTAGTACTCGTCCACGGTGATTTTCGCGCCGGGACGGTAGGGCGACTCGAAGAACTTCCGTATGCCGAGCGTCCCGTCCGGATCGATCTTCCACGACAGCGCGATCCAGAACTCGGACTCTTCCCAGACCTCGCCCGGGTTGGCGTCATAGGTGTGTTCGACGCGCTGACCTTTCTTCTCGAGCGCCACGCGCCTGACCGGCTGGCGGAATCCCAGCCAGCGTCCCGCGTGCGTCTCCTGACTCATGGTGTCGTGCCGTTCGGTGCCGAGTCCCATCGGCAGCACGTAGTCGGCAAACCACGCCGTCTCGCTCCAGATCGGCGTGAGCGCGATGTGCATCCCGATCTTCGATTCGTCCTGAAGGATCTCCATCCAGCTGAAGCCGTCAGGGTTCGTCCACAGCGGGTTGTAGACGCGCGTGAAGTACGTATCGAGCCGGCCGCGCCCTTCCTTCAGAAAGTGCGGCAGCAGGAAACTCATCTCGAAGAACGCGAGCGGAAATTCGGGTGGGAACAGCAGCTCGTTCCAGTACGACGGCGGCGGCGGCGGATTCGGGTGCTTGGGAATGAACTTGTTCGTCTGGTGGAGGTTCACCCCGCCGGGTTCACCGATCGCTCCCGTGAGGACCACAAGCAAGTACTGGCAGCGTGTGATCTGCCAGCCCCAGAGATGCCCTGCAGTCGCGGCGCGCCAGCTATGCGTGGAGAACGCGGTGCCGGCATTCGCGATGGCGTCGGCCGTCTCGATGATCTTCGCAGCGGGAATCCCGGTCTCGATTTCCGCGTACTGCGGCGTGAAGACTTCGTACTCCTGCTTCAGCGCCTCCTCGAACACCTCGAACGTTCGCGGTTGATCCGGCCGCGTGGCTTCGAGGTAGGCTTCCCAGTTGACCCACTTCCGCACGAAGTCACGGTTGTATCGGCCGGTGTCGAGGAGCCGGCGCGCGATCGCGAGGAGCAGCGCCGATTCGGTGCCCGGATTGGCGGGCAGCCACAAATCGGCTTTCGCCGACGTGTTCGACAGCCGCGGATCGATCACGATCAACTTGGCGCCGCGTGTTTTGCCCTCGATGATTCGCTGCGCGTGCGGGTTGAAGTAGTGTCCCGACTCGAGATGCGATGACAACAGCAGGATCGTCTTCGCGTTGGCGTGATCGGGCGACGGCCGATCGGCGCCGGTCCAGAGAAAATGCCCGAGGCGCGCCGACGACGAACAGACGTTGGTGTGGCTGTTGTGTCCGTCGATGCCCCAGGCCTGCAGCACGCGGTTCGCATAGCCGTCCTCGCCGGGCCGCCCGACGTGGTACATGAGCTCGTGCCGGCGATTTTCCAGAATCGCCTTCCGTATCCGGCCGCCGATGTCCTCGAGGACCTCGTCCCAGCTCACGCGCTTCCACTCGCCGCCCCCGCGCGCGCCCGCACGCTTCAGGGGGAAGAGCACGCGATCGGGATCTTCGAGTTGATTGGGCGTGACCACGCCCTTCGCACACGTCCGGCCGCGGCTGCCCGGATGCACCGGGTTGCCCTCGATCTTCCGGACGTCGAGCGTGTCCTTGTCGACGTACGCGAGGATGCCGCACGCCGACTCGCAGTTGAAGCAGATGCTGGGGATGATCCAGTAGCGCCGGCGTTCCTTCTTCGGCCAGCTCGTCGACTCGTAGTCGACGTAATCGTCCCATTGCGACGGGTCGGGGTGGGTGCGGAATTCGGCCATTCGGTTTGATCTTTGTTAATGGGGCAATGGGGCAATGGGGCAATGAGGCAATACAAACCCTTGTGTTCCCTGGCCGTAGCGCGGCTCGGGCTTTGAGCCGCGAGTTTCGCGCATCTCAACCCGATCCGCCCTACGAGGCGAGCAGCTGAGACAAGCGCTCGTGGTGCCCCATTGACTCATTGCCCCATTGCCTCACTAACCGTCAATCAGGAATTCGGAACCGATTGCCCCGCCTCGACCCAGACGTATTCCCACGCGAGACTGCCGGCCAGCGCGAAGATTGCCGCGGGGATGAGCACGCCGAGCGGGAATCCGACCGCTGCGGCGAGCCCGACGAGCAGGAGCGGCGCCAGCCCGCCGAGGCCGAGCGCGCCAAACCAGAACAGTTGCTTGTACGCGCCTGATCGCACGGCGCGGACCGCCAGCTCGTGGTGCAGCGTCGGGCTCGGCGAGAGCAGGTGCTCGAGAATCAGAATCGAAACATGACAGAGGGCTGCAAGCGCCAGACTGATGCCGAGGAACCGGATCGTCTCTGCTGAACCACCGGCGAGCGTCGCGGCGAGCAGCATTGCCGCGCTGCCCTCGGCCACGGCGAGCAGCATCAGGTCCACCGTCGAGTGCGGGCCCTGCCAGAGGTCTCGCGCGAGGCCCTGCGCAAAGAGCAGGCCCGTGTATGCCGTGGCACTCGCCGCGATCAGAAACGCGATCGGCGCGAGCGTGTTGATCAAGCCCGTCCACCCGAACAGATACGCGGCGACCCACCCGCTGCCGATGGCGCCGTGCGCCGTCAGCAGAAACGCGCCGCGCGCCATCCACGACGTCCAGTTGGGCCGCGTGAGGATGAGAAGGAAGCGTTCCGGCCGTTCGAGATCGACAATGAGCACTGCCGCGGTGGCCATGGAGAACAGCACCGACACGAGCGGGCCGGCGAGCCCCACGAGCGGCGTCCGGTCACCCATGATCCAGAGCACCGCCGACAGCATCAAGGCGCCGGTCGAGATCCCCTTCGTCAGGAGGTACAGCACGAGATCGAATCCCCAGGCCTTGTCGTGCGGCACGTCGTAGTCCACGCGGGGATCGCCCGGACGCCGCGGATCGGGATCGGCGGCACCGGCCGGGCGCAGGTGCACCTGGCCCTCGCGAAACATGAACGGTCGCGCCGCGATCTCCGGCCGGAGCGCGCTCTCATCGGCTCCGAGGTAGAAGACTTTCGGCCCCGTGCCCTTCTCGGGCTTCCGCACCATGAACGCCTCGCGCTGCACGATCTGCGCGACCTGGCTCGAGGGGTCGTCGAGATCGCCGAAAATCCGGCACTCGGTCGGACAGACGCTGACGCACGCCGGCTGCAGCTGATTCTCCACCCGGTTCGCGCAGAAATTGCACTTCTCGGCCGTGCGCGTGTTGGGATCGATGAAGAGCTGATCGTACGGGCAGGCGACCATGCACGCGCGGCAGCCGATGCACGCCTCGCCGTTCAGATCGACGATGCCGTCGCGGCGTTTGAAGAGCGCGTTCGTCGGGCAGATCTTCATGCACGGCGCTTCGGTGCACTGATTGCAGAGGACCGGCAGGAACAGCCGCTGCGTATCGGGGAACGATCCCTTCTCGACCGTCTTCACCCAGCAGCGGTTGACGCCGACCGGGATGTCGTGCTCGGCCTTGCACGCGATCGTGCACGCGTGGCAGCCGATGCACTTCGGCAAGTCGATCACGAACCCGTAGTTGGCCACCGCGCGCGACTATAGCACTATGCCCGGAAGGCCTTCAGCGCCAGTGCGCGCGTCTCAATCTCGACGAGCGGAAATCCGTCGACGAGCCGCGCAAACGTGGATGCGTCGATCTCGTACAGCTCGGCCACGGCGGCCTGAAGCGAGGCTTCGGCCGCGCGTGCGGACTGAACCGCCGCTGGCGCAGTCGCCGGATGCGACAACTGCTCCGCGAGTGCCGCGATCCGCCGCTCGAGACTGCTGTCCCGCCATGGCGGCGCCGGCAGATGCTCGACGAGGCTGGTCGTGACGTGACCGCCCATCAGCATGCGGACCACGGCATTCAGGACGTACGAATTGAACAGCCCGCACAGGAAGTGCTGCTGCATTTCGGACACCGCGCTGCGAAGGCAGAAGATCGTATGGGTCGAGACCACGTTCGCCGGCAGCACGGCGGCGATGAGCGAGGACCGATTGGTGACACCGGACACGTCGCGATATCCGAGCCGGGGCCGCCTGAAGCGACCGTCGGGCAGCAACCGGGCGGCACGCGCTTCTGATAACCGCACCGCCGGGCCCGCAATGTCCGCCACGAACGGCGTGAGGTGTTTCCCTTCGAGGACCGGCATCCCGCTCGAACCGAAGTGGTGACGATCGTCGGTTGCGTTCAGCTCCCGGCCGAACCGGATGGCCCAGCCGCGCGGATCGCCAAGCGCCGGACACGTCCGCGTCAGCCGTTCGAGCCACGCGAGATCTTCGGCATGCCGGACATCCGGGATCCGACAGGCCGCGCCGCCGACGGCAGCGACCGTCTGGCGCGAGAGCCTGATCGGAAACGCGGACGCTTCGCCGGCGTCGTCCACGTCAGGCAACGTGTCGACTTCGGCCGTCGTGCGCAGACCGAACCGCGCGCGCGTCTCGCGCGGCTCGCCGCCCGGTTGCGCCACGATCACCATGAAGCGAAGTCCGCGGTGAATCGGAAAGAGCGCCGCGGCGTTGTCGAAGCCGGCAATGGTGTCGACGGTGCCCTGTTCGAAGAGCCGCCGCCTCAACGCCGCCGTGCCGTCGTCGGTCGCCAGCCCCCACGGGACGACGAAGCCGATGCGGCCGCCGGGCCGGACCAGCGACAGCGCCCGCTCCAGAAAGGGCTGATAGAGATTCACGTGGCCGCGATCGCAGCTCGGGTACTGTCCGGACTCGCGGATGAACCGGACGAGATTCTGCCGCCGTCCGCGACCGTCGAGAGCGCCGCCAGCCGTCGGGTCTGGCGCGCGGCCGCCGGATTCGTCTCTCAACATCTCCCATGGCGGATTGCCGATGACCGCGTCGAATCCGGGCCGCGCGCGCGGCTGACCCGCGCGGTCGTAGAAGACGTCGGCGAACTCGAGTGGCCAATGGAACATGCCGAGTGCGGACGCGAGCCCGCGTGCGGTCGAGATCCAGGACTCCACCTGCGCGCGGCCGAGGGTCGAATCCGATCGGAGTACGGCGTCGATGGCCGCGGCAAGCTCCGCGTCGGCAGGCGGGCGCGCTGCAGCCGTGGTCGCCTGCTCCCGCGACGACCAGAACCAGCGCGCGCACCAGAGGCTGCACGCCACACGCCAGGGGTCGAGCGGCGAACGCGCGCCGCTCAACCGGCTCCAGACCGCACTCTTGGCGTGGACGGCATCGACACTGTCGTCGCGCGTCGAGATGAGCTCTGCGAGGGGCCGCGCGATCCGGCGAAGCGAATCCTCGAGACGGGCCGCTTCGAAGAGCGACGGACTGTCGCGTGACGTTCGCCCTCGGCCCGGCCGGCGCCAGAGATCATCCGGCGAGATACCGACGAGGCTGTTACCGGTGCGCAGGCGGTGGTCGAGGAAATTGAGCGGCTTTCCGCGCGCCAGCGCCGTCAGCCACAACGACAGGCGGGCGAGTTGGACCGCGACGGGATTGAGATCGATGCCGGCGAGACAGTGCTCGGCCACGCGGCGCCGGATGTCGGCCCGCGCGTCCTGATCGAGGTCTGCCTCGACCAGGCGCCCCTCCTCGAGCAGGGCATGCTCGTAAGCGGCCGCGAGGTACCGGCAGGCGGCAACGAGGAACGCGCCGCTGCCCATCGCCGGATCCACGACGCGCAGGGCCAGGATCGCGTCGGCCGAGGCGCCGCGAACGAGCGGCCCGAGCGTGCGGCGCACGACGAACTCGGCCACCGATTGCGGGGTGTAGAAGGTCCCCGTCTGCTTGCGGCGATCGCTGTGGGCGCGGGCCTGTCGCCGGCACGGATCCGCCGCGCCGCGCTCGGGCGAGACGACCGCCTCCGGATCGAGATCGAGCACTCGCTCGTACACCGCCCCCAGTTGTTCGACGCCGAGGTCGGTGTAGCTGATCTCTTCGCGGCCGCCCGGTCCCGGCCGCGTCCCGAGCGAGACGAGGGCGTCGCCGATGGCGGCATCGCGCGCGGCGCTGGCACGCGTCATCCCGCCGGCAGGGCGGCCGCGTTCGAGTGACGGCGCCGAGCTTCTCGCAAACAGGCGTCCGTTGAACGGACGCACGATGAGATCGTCGGCGCGGCACCCCATCCGCGACAGCCGGGTGATCGCCGCGACGCTCTCCCACATCCCGGTCGGCCGCGCGGCGTCCTGCAACGCCGTCCGGCACAGCGTCGTCACCGCATACGCCGCCGCGTAGATGGGGTGGTCCCGCGGCACGAGCTGTCTGGACTCCACGAACAGCAGAAAGAGCAGGCGGTAGACGAGCGTCAACGCTTCATCGAATGACGCGCCGGGCGCCGATTGGCGGCCGACCGGAGTGACGGCCGATCCGATGGAGCGGAGCGCCAGGACCACGCCCTGTTGCAGGTCGTTCCGGACGCGATCCTGAAAGCTCGCCGCGCGCTGGAGCAGATCCTCGAGGCGCCTCGAGGGCGTCTCGAAAGCCGATGCGTGTGTGAGCGCCCAGAACGGCAGAAAGCTCTCCGGCGCGAGTACGTCGGGAAACGTGAAGTCGACGCTGCGCCGTACGGCTGCCGCGCGCGCTTCGACCACCGACACGAACGGCGGCGCTACGAGCAGCCCCCAGTCCGCGCCGAACCGTCCGGCCACCGTTACGAGATCGCGCCAGAGCATCGAGGGCGAGGCGGCCCACGGCAACACGACCAGACCAACCACGGCCCCGCCCGGCGGCGACTGCAGGCACGCTTCGACCCGCGTCCGCTCGAACCTCACCTGGCGGGCGCGGAACCCGAGCATGGCCGCGAGCGGCATCGCCACGAGATCGAACAGTCCGTGGAGGCCCGTCGCCGGGCCGCATTCGCGTTCGACGTGGCGCCACCAGGCCGCCAGCTTCCGGCGGCGCATCTCGATCGAATCCGCGGCGTGGGGCAGATGCTCGTCCCATGACACGGTCGCGAGGTACCGGCTCGGAAACAGCGAGCCGCTGATACCGGCGAGCGACGTCATTCGGCGCCGGTGTCGAGCACCAGCTCGAGTACCGGACGGCCGGCATCGAGCGTGGCCTGATGCGTCCGCCGATCGATTCGGACCGCGAGGTCCTGATCCACCAGCAGGCCGGCGCTTCGAGCCGCCTCGAAGCGTCTGGCTTCGCGCGCGTCGAACAGGCCGGGCTGGGCTTCGAAGGGGACCCACTCGAGCGCGATCCTGGCCGCGAGCGCGCGGTCGATCGCTGCCAGGCGACTGGCCATCGCTTTGGCGAGCCCGCGCACGTGTGCCACGCGCGCCTGCCGGGCGCGCCCGGCGGCGTGCCGCGCGGCTTCGACCATCGTGGTGAAGTTCGCCGCGGTCAGCGATGTGCCCGATCCGACAACCACGAGGTGCCGCTCGACCATCGTCCCGGCGCGATCGAGGACGGGGACGGTGAACGCGAATACCGTGCGAGTGTCCGGCGGGAAACTCAGCCCCGCTCTGTGCCGGACGCGCGCGAACAGCGCACGCGACGCTTCGCTGTTGGCGCGCCATCGCGCGGTCAGTTGCCGTCCCCGCTGCAGCCGTCGCGCGATGGAGCGTGCCTGGCGGCGCCACACCCGGCAGATCGCCACTGACGCCGGCGCCGGCGGCGTGGTCAGGGGCAGGCGGTCGATGAGCGCCGCCCGCAGTGCCGACTCGTCCGGGACCGCGACGTCGAGCACGCCGTCACCGAGCGCGCGTCGCGCGCTGAGAGTGCGGCGCGCGAGGTTCACGAGCAGTCCGGCCTCCGCATCGTGGCGGCTGACGAGCAGTGTCGCGTGAACACCACGCGCCTGGCCGATGCGGTCCACCCGCCCGATGCGCTGTTCGAGCCGCGCCGGATTCCATGGCAGCTCGAGGCTGATCACCCACCGCGCGTGTTGCTGCAGGTTCAGACCCTGGCCGGCGACGTCGGTTGCCAGCAGGATCGACGCCGTACCGCTCTGAAACCGGTCCAGTTGCTGCCGGCGAACGAGATCGGTCTGCCCGCCATGCAGAATCGCCAGCGGCCGGACGAGCTGAAGACGACGCTCCAGGACGTCGAGCGAGTGCCGGAACTCGGTGAAGATGACAATCGTCTCCCGCGATCGCTGCAACAGCCTGACGAGATGCGCGACCTTGCTTTCGACCCGCTGCGCGTCGTCTACCAGCGCTCGGAGCCGGCGCAGCCAGGATCGTTCGTGTGCCGGGCGCATGCCCGAATGCAGAGTGAGCGCGGCGCGATCGTCGAAATCGCCATCGTCGCCCTCGCCGTCGAATCCGAACGACGGCTGCAGCCACTCCGGATCCTCCCGGCCTGCGTCGCCGAGCCACGCGAGACGACGGTCGAGCGATCTCGCCAGCGCGCCCATCGTGGACAGGGCACGCTTCCTGAACACCGAGAGCAGCAGCAAGGCGTGCTCGCGGCCGGTACGTCCGGCAGACCTGAGAATCGCCGCCTCGAATTCGGCGAGCCCGGCCAGCACACGGCGCTCTGCCGCCGACAGCGTGATTCCCTGCCAGCGGATCCGCCGCGACGCCGCCACGTTCAACTCGTGCCGGGTTCTCCGGAAGATCGTCAGCGCGTCGTCGTTCACCGCGCCGAGTGCGAGCAGGCTCGAGAACCGCTGGTCGTCGCCCGAATGCGGCGTGGCTGTCAAAAGGACACACCGACGCGATCGCCGCAGGATCTCGTGACAGGCCTCATGCCGCTCGGAATCGCCGCACGCCAGATGGGCCTCGTCCACGACGACGAGATCCCAGGGCCGGAGGGGAAGCGCGTCGAACACGTGCGGCTGTTTGAGGAAATCGAGCGACGCGATCCAGATCCCCGGACGATCCCAGGGGTTCGCCGTCGCCGCTGCTGACCGGACCCGTTCGGCCAGGCGGTGCGCATCGGCCGCCCAGGCGGTGAGACGAAAGCGCGCGCGAAGTTCTGCCGCCCACTGATCGCGCAGCGGCGACGGGACGACGATCAGGACGCGCGCTGACGGATCGCGGCGCGTCGATTCGGCGACGAGCAGACCGGCCTGAATCGTCTTGCCCAGCCCGACCTCGTCGGCGATCAAGATCCGCCGGGCGCCGGCAATCGATGCCAGCGCGGGTTCAAGCTGGTGCGGGAGCAAATCGATCGCGGCATCGACCGCAGATGCGATGGTTCGAATGCCGTACGTCCGTCCGATGAGATGCGCGAGCCGCGCCAGCGCGTGTTGTGGACGCACTCGCTCGAGCCTGTCTGATCGCGTGACGGACGACGGCCGATCGAAGGGCGCAAGAAAGGTCAGCCGGGCGTCGCGGTGAGCGACGTCGAGCCGGACCACGCTGCGATCGCGCCGCACGCGCTCGACCCGCCAGCGCCGCTGCCGAATCCAGACGAGATCCCCGGGCAGAGGAAGTGTGTGCACTTTTTGCCAGTCCTCACCGCGCGGCGCATTGCAGAAACTGCGACGTTCAGGTCGTTATTGCCGGAAACAGGGGCCGCGCGGGGTGGGAAAGGGCAAGGGCGATGCCAATTCTCGTTAATTGTTAATGAGGCAATGGGGCCCCATTGCCTCATTGCCCCATTGCCTCATTAACAATTAACCAACCAGCCGACAGTACGTCGCCCCCAAATGCGCTTCCGCGTCGTCCCAGAATTCGGCGACGAGCGGATGGCGATCGAGCGTGATCTGGACGAGCTTGCGCTGCACGCCGCGGCCGCGACCGTGGATGATGCGGAGGTCGCGTAGTCCGGCGGCGTGCGCGGCGCGGATGTACTCGTCGACGACGGAGGTGACGTCGCGCGGGGCGAAGGTGTGGAGATCGAGCTCAGGCTCGATCGGCAGCCGGTGCACCATGGGTCGCGGTCACCGTCGTGGTGATTCCGCCTCGCGCCGAGAACGCGCCGGTCACGGTCATCCGGCGCGGCTGGCAGACGGTCACGAGGTCGTCGAGGATCTGGTTGGTCGCCGCCTCGTAGAAGATGCCACGGTTGCGATAGTCGAGCAGGTAGTACTTGAGTGCCTTCAGCTCGACGCAGGTGCGGTCCGGGGTGTAGCGAATGACGATCTCGCCGAAGTCGGGCAGGCCCGTTTTCGGGCACATCGAGGTGAACTCCGGACAGCGGATCTCGATCTCGTAGTCGCGCTCGGGACGCGGATTGGGAAAGGTTTCGATCGTCAAGGACATGAGAGCCATTCTAGTCAGGTGGCGCCGTTCGAATGATTGACATCGTTTCCGGCACAAGGCTACGATACGGCCCGTTTTCGCCTGATTTGCCGTCCGGCCGTCCGCGCGCGCGGCTCGACGACTGTCTCGGTCCGCGCGCCCCAGCCAGGGAGATGAAGGCATGGCAGACGCCCGGCGCATGGGCAAGATGGAGCTCTTCGCGCACTTCGCGGAAAAGTTCGACATGAAGCGCACGGCTGTACGCGACCTTTTCGAAGAGCTGCTCCGCCTGTCGGAAAAGGAGCTGAAGCGGTCCGGCGAGTTCGTCCTCCCGGGCATGTGCAAGCTCGTCGTGCAGCGCCGCAAGGCGCGCGAAGGACGCAATCCGGCGACCGGTGAGCCGATCAAGATCCCGGCCAAAACCGTGGTCAAGGCCCGCATCGCCAAGCAGCTCAAAGACGCCGTCCTCCCCCGGAAGTAGCGCGGCTCGGCGCTCGTTGATCGAGCTGAAGCAGGCGAGGGGTGTTCCCGGTGTGCCATGTGGCGCCCGAGACCGTCGTTTGTGTGTGCCTGACAACGAGCGTCGTCGCCGCGTGTCGGCCGCCGCACCCGGTCGCGATCCCGCATCGACGCCAGCCGCCGGCAGTCTGGCGATAGACTTGTCCGAATGGCCGATCCGTTCGATCTCGTCGTCATTGGCTCCGGCACCGGCGGGTACGTCGCCGCCATTCGCGCTGCACAACTCGGACTGAAGACCGCCGTCGTCGAGCGGCAGCCGTCGCTCGGCGGCACCTGCCTGAACCTGGGGTGCATCCCGACCAAGGCACTGCTCGAGCACGCGCACGCGCTGAAGATCGCGCAGAGCGCGGCCGAGTGGGGCATCAGCTTCGGCAAGAGCGACGCGGCGCCGGCGATCGACATGGCGCGGGTCCACGTGCGCAAGAACAAGATCGTCACCGGGCTCACCAAAGGCGTCGAGTTCCTGTTCAGGAAACAGAAGATCGAGTGGGTGAAAGGCACCGGCCGGCTGATTGGCAAGGGGCAGGTCGACGTGACCGGCGCGTCGCCCCGGACGCTCGTCGCGCGCGAGATTATCGTCGCGACCGGGTCGGCCCCGCGCAGTGTGCCGGGTGTCGAGATCGACAAGAAGCAGATCATCACCAGCGACGAGGCGATTCACCTGGCGGACCTGCCGAAGTCGATCGCGATCATGGGCAGCGGTGCGGTCGGCGTCGAGTTCGCGTCGATCTTCCATCGCTTCGGCTGCGCGGTCACTCTCATCGAGCTCCTGCCACGGCTCGTACCGAACGAAGACGAGGCCATCTCGGCCGAGCTCGAGAAGTCGTTCAAGAAGCGCGGGATCGCGGTCCGGACCGCGACCCGGGTGACCTCGGCCGTCGCGAAAGCGTCGGGCGTGGTCATCGAGATGCAGGGCGGGTCGGGCAAGAACGAGTCGCTCACGGTCGACAAGCTGCTCGTGGCCACCGGTCGTGGACCCGTGACCGACGGGCTCGGCGCGGCCGAGGCCGGCCTCGTGCTCGATCGCGGCTACGTCAAGGTCGATCCGCTGTTCAAGACCAGCGTGCCGGGCATCTCGGCCATCGGCGACGTCATCACGCTCGGGAGCGGCGCGCACCCGCAGCTCGCTCATCTTTCGTCGGCTGAGGGGATCGTGCTCGCGGAGCGGCTCGCCGGTCGGGAGACCCGTCCGATCGACTACGACCAGGTGCCGGCCTGCACCTACTGCGATCCCGAAATCGCCAGCGTCGGTCTGACGGAGCGGGAAGCCGTCGCCCGCGGCTTCGATGTGCGCGTCGGCATGTTCCCGTTTGGCGTACTCGGCCGCGCGAAGATGATGGGCGAGACCGAAGGCTTCGTGAAGCTCGTCGCGGAGAAGAAGTACGACGAGCTGCTCGGCGTCCACATGATCGGCCCGCGCGCCACCGAACTGGTCGCCGAAGCGACGGTCGCCCTGCGGCTCGAGTCTACGGTCGAGGAGTTGATTCGGACGATTCACGCGCACCCGACGATGTCGGAGGCAATCGGCGAAGCCGCCCATGCGGTACATGGCGCAGCGATTCACATATAGTGATGCTTGAATTCAGAGATTCGGGATTCGGGGAATCAGAGATTCAGGAGCACAGCCGTGTCAACAGACGTCGTCATGCCCCAGATGGGCGAGTCGATTGCCGAAGGGACAGTGGTTCGCTGGATCAAGAAAGTCGGCGACGTCATCGACAAGGACGAGCCGCTTTTCGAGATCTCGACCGACAAGGTCGACGCTGAGATTCCGTCGCCCGGCGCGGGCGTCCTCCTCGAAATCAAGGTCAAGGAAGGCGAGACCGTGCCGGTCAACAGCATCGTCGCGGTGATTGGCGCCGAGGGAGAGAAGCCGACAGCGAGCGCGGCCTCCGTGCCGGCATCGGGCCAGGCCGGGTCAACGTCCGGTCCGGACGGATCAGACGGATCGGACTCGCCTGAAGATGCGCCTGAGAATGACGCGCCTGGGCGCGCGAATGGCGCGCCAGCATCCGCGGAGCCGGCGACGCTCGACGACCTTCGCCGGACGCGGTCGTCGCCGCTCGTCCGGAAGATGGCCAAGGAACACGGCATCGACATCCGGAATCTGAGCGGCACGGGCATCTCGGGTCGGGTGACGAAGAAGGACATGGCGGAATTCATTGCCCGCGGCGTCCCGGCGCCAGCCGGCTCGCCGGCGGCCCGGCCCGCGCCGACCGCGCCTCCGCCGCCGGCGTTCAAACCGGGCGAGAACGTGCGCATCGAGAAGATGGGCGTCATGCGCAAGAAGATCGCCGAGCACATGGTGATGAGCGTGCACACCTCGCCGCATGTGTACTCGGCGTACGAGGTGGACTTCGGCAAGATCGACAAACTGCGGCAGGCAAAGAAAGCCGAGTACGAGGCCGCGGGCACGAAGCTGACGTACACCACGTTCATCGCCAAGGCGACTGTTGACACGATCCGCGAGTTCCCGTTCTCGAACGCGTCGCTCGACGGCGAGAACATCGTGTACAAGCGCGACATCAACCTCGGCATCGCCGTGGCGCTGGACTCGGGACTCATCGTCCCGGTCATTCGAAATGCCGACGAGAAAAACCTGCTCGGGCTGAGCCGGGCCATTCAGGATCTGGCCCAGCGCGCCCGGACGAAGCAGCTCAAGCCCGAGGAAGTGCAGGGCGGCACGTTCACGATTACCAACCCCGGGATCTTCGGCGCGGTCTTTGGCCTCCCGATCATCAGCCAGCCGCAGGTGGCGATTCTCGGCGTCGGCAGCGTGGACAAGCGCGTCGTTGTCGTGGACGACATGATCGCCGTGCGGCCGATGTGCTACCTCACGCTCGGTTACGATCACCGGCTGATCGACGGCGCGGATGCGGGACGATTCCTCCAGGCGTTGAAGAACCGGCTCCAGAACTTCGACGAAAGCTGGGTATGACGGTCCACCGCCTCGGTCGGATCGCGTACGACGAGGCGCTGGCGCTGCAGCAACGGTTGGTCGAGGATCGACGTCACGGCACCATCGGCGACACGCTGCTCCTGCTCGAGCACCCGCCGGTCATCACGCTCGGCGCGAAGAATCGCGGCCGCTCCAGCAATGTCGTCGCCACGCCTGCGCAGCTGGCAGACGCCGGCGTCGCGGTCGTGGACACGGGGCGCGGCGGCGACGTCACGTACCACGGCCCCGGCCAGCTCATCGGATATCCGATCTTCGATCTCAAGCCCGACCGCTGCGATGTGCGCCGGTACATCCGCGATCTCGAGGAGGTGCTGATCCGCGCCGTCCGGTCGTTCGGGATCGCCGCCGGACGCGTCGACGGCTTGACGGGCGTGTGGTCGGGGCAGCCCGGCCGTGAGGAAAAGCTCGCGGCCATCGGCGTCCGCATCAGCCGGTGGATCACGAGCCACGGCTTCGCCCTGAACGTGTCCACGGATCTCAGTCACTTCAATCTGATTGTGCCGTGCGGTATTACCGACCGCGGCGTCACGTCGATCGAGCGCCTGACCGGCCGCGCCGTGAAGATGACCGACGTCGAAGACGCGGTCGTCGCCGGCGCCGAATCAGTGTTTGGCGTCCTGCAGACTGTTTAGTAACTCGGTCTTTTCCTGCGGACTGAACGACGGGACGACGCGCTGGAGCACGCGGCCGCGCCCGAGCTCGAGCGGCAGCATCACGCCGACCCCGCTCACTCCGAGTTCACCCGCCAGTACCGTGACGGCATGGTGCAACCGCCGAGACCCTGAAATCAGCGCTTCGGTGGCGAGCGCAGTAGGCGCGGCAATCGCTTGAGCGCCGGGTGGCCAGAGCTTCGGCAACGCGCGCGAAATCGCGAGCAGACGGTGCGCGGGAACCCGGTCGGTCACGAGCGAGCCCCCGACGGTGGCCGACGACCAGCCGATGACGAAGCCCGGCGGCCTGCCGCCCACGCTCACGTTCACCCCGGTGTGACCGAGCTCGACGCCGGCCAGCGCGGCCACGGCGTTGACCAGCGCGGATGACGCCGTGCCGATCAGTCGATCGGCGGGCACCTTCAGCTCCCGCGCTGCCGCTTCGATCAGCCAGAGCTGACGCGAGCCGGCGAACACGAACGGCGCCCGCGTTCCGGCGCGGGCGAGGCGGCCGACGAGCGCGAGTCCACTCTCGCCGTCCCACTCGCTGCCGTCCGCGCGATCGGCGATGACGATCGCGTCGGCGCCGGCCGCCGCCAGGACATCACCCGTGGCCGACAGCCGGGTGTCGTAGCCGTCGACTGGTCCCGACTGGCGGATGTCGAGCGCCTTGCCCGCGGCGACGGCCGCACTCTCGTCGATGAGACAGATCTCGCGGACGCGGGCGCGTTCGGCGAGCTTGTGCGCGATCGCGGCGCCGAGCGGGCCGGCACCGAGAATCGCTACCATCGACATGACCGCGTATTCTAATGGAATGTCGCACCACGCCATTGTCACCGGGGGCTCGCGCGGGATCGGCTACGCGATCGCCAAAGCCATCGTCATGGACGGCGGCCGCGTTGCGATCACGGGGCGCGACCGCGACCGCGTCAACCAGGCGGTCGAGACGCTGGGCGCCGCGGCGGGCGATCGCGGCCGCGTCGCCGGCTCTGCGGTGGACGTCCGCGACCGATCGGCGGTCGAGCGATTGGTGGCGACCACGGTCGCCCAGTTCGGTCAGCTGGACACGCTCGTCAACAACGCGGGCGTCGGCGCCTTCGCCAGCGTCGCGTCGATGACCGACGACGACTGGGCCCGCGTGATCGATACGAACCTGACCGGGGTCTTCTATTGCACGCGCGCCGCGCTGCAGGAGATCAAGAAAGCCGGCGGCGGCTGGATCATCAATATCGCCAGCCTGGCCGGCCGGAACTATTTCCCCAACGGCGCCGCGTACTGCGCGTCGAAGGCCGGGCTCATCGCGTTCAGTGAAGCGCTCATGCAGGAAGTGCGCTACGACAACATCCGCGTCAGCGTCGTCATGCCGGGCTCGGTGGCGACCGAGTTCTCGCATCCGGTCGAGAGCGACGACGCCTGGAAGCTGACGCCCGACGACATCGCAGAGGTCGTCACCGATCTCCTGCGCCATCCCGGCCGCAGCCTCCCCAGCAAGGTCGAGATCCGGCCGTCCAGGCCAAAAAATAAATGACATCGGGAGTCGTCTTACGTTTTTCGTAAAACGACTCCCGATGTCTTTTCGCGCCACAACGCGGCCGGCACCAGCAAGCACGCGCCGATCACGAACGCCAGCGTCCGCGGCGACGCGTGCAGACGGTCGAGCGCCAGGGCGGTGGCGACCGTGAAAAACGCCTGCACGACCGAGAGCGTCATCAACTCGGCGGCAAACACGCGCCCGCGAAACAGGTCGGGCACCGACAGCTGAAGCAGCACGTTGCTCGCCACCCACAGGATCGACCCGAACGTGTGCGCCACGACCACGGTGAGCGCCGCAATCCAGATGGTCGGCGCGAGCCCGAGCGTCGCATACGCGATTCCGGCGGCCAGGTATGACGGCGCGATCCAGCGGATGAGCTGCGTTCCCGAGCGGCGCGCCAGGGCGGTCACCGTGAACGAGCCGATGGCGGCGCCGACGCCACGCGCCGCGTACAGGACGCCGATGCCCGCGTCGCCGCTGTCGCCGAGTCGAAAGACCCGATCGCCAAACACGGTGAGCAGCAGGAGCGCGCCGCCGACAATCGCCCAGCCGCCCTTCACGAACGTCACCCGGGCGACCGGCCAGTGCGACCGCATGTATTCGACGCCCTCGACCAGGCCATGCCACCCGGCGGCAGCGCGGCCCTCGGTCGTGCGCGGCGGCACGCGCAGCTGCCAGAGACAAATCGCCGAGAGAAAGAACGACAGTGAGTTGATCAGGAACGCGGCGTCGCGCCCCAGCGTCGCCGCCACCAGGCCGCCGACCGATCCGCCGATCGCCAGCATCGCCGACCAGGTTCCCGTGGATACGGCGTTCGCCGACACGAGATCCTCGCGCCGCACGATCGACGGCACGGTCGCCGATCTCGCCGGCTCGAAGAATCCCGACGCGGCGACGGTGACGCCGGTGACGACGTAAGCCAGCCACACCATCGACGCGCTGCGGACGAAGAGCAGGCCGAGGATCGTCAGCCCGCGGATGACGTCGGCGGCAATCATGATCCGCCGCCGATCGAACCGATCGACGATCACGCCGGCGCTCGGCCCGACGATCGCAATCGGCAGGATCTGGACCACCATCAGCGACGCCACGACGGTGGCCGACGCCGTCAGTTCGAACAGCAGCGCGTACAGCGCGACGTAATTGAACCAGTCGCCGAGCTGGCTGACGATCTGGCCGAGCCACAACAGGCGGAAGTTTCGATTGTCGCGAATCAGGGCGACGATGGCGCGCACGACGGATCAGGCCGGCCCGTCGGCGAGGACACGGTGAAGGACGCGGCCGTCCACGTTGCGGCCTGAGAGGATCACCCCGACGCGACGGCCCCGTAAATCGAGATCGCCCTGGAGCAGCGCCCCGGCCGCCGTGGCCGCGGCGCCTTCGGCGACCAGGCGATCTTGCAGGATCAAGTCGCGCATGGCGCGGGCAATGAAGGTCTCGCGGACGAGCAGCACGCGATCGACGAGATCGCGAACCAGATGGAACGTCACGCTGTCGGGCTCCATGTTGCCGGCCAGCCCATCGGCCAGGGTCGGCCGCACATCCACCGTGACCGGCCGGCCGGCGGCCAACGCCCCGGTAAACACCGGAGACGCGTCGGCCTCCGCCCCGATGACGGTGCCCTGCTGCACGAGCGCGCGCACGACGGCCGCTGTCCCCGACAGCAACCCGCCTCCGCCGAGCGGGACGACGAACGTGTCGAGGTCGGGCCGCTCCTCGAGCATCTCCAGCGCCACGGTCCCGGCGCCCGCGATGACATCCGGATGGCTGTATGCGGAGACGAACGTCGTCCCCGTTCGCCGAACATCGTCCTGCGCGGCGGCCTCGGCCTCGTCGTACGTGGGCGCGTCAACCATTTCAGCGCCCAGCCGCTCGAGCGATTGACGCTTGGCGTCCGGCGCGCCGGCTGGCAGATGGACGCGAACGTTGACGCCGAAGCGGCGTCCGGCAGTCGCGAGCGCCAGACCATGATTGCCGGCCGACGCCGTGGTCACGCCCGTGATCGACGGATTGGCCTCCTTCAGCCGGGCGACGGCGTTCGCGGCGCCGCGAATCTTGAACGAGCCGGTCGCCTGGACGGTCTCCAGCTTGAGCCAGACATCGGCGCCGGTGATCCGCGACAGCCACGCAGACGGCACGAGCGGCGTACGCCACGCGGATCCGACAATCCGGCGCGCGGCCGCCGCAACGTCAGGCAATTCGACCGCGCGTGGCATGCCAGAATGATACTTGCATGGAGATTGCCGCGGCGGCAGCGCCACCTTTCTTCAAGAACGGCTACGTCGTGTGGTCGGATCCGACGCGCGACGCCATCCTGATCGATCCCGGCGATGAGGTGGACGATCTGCTCGACGTGATTCGTCGCGAGCGCCTCAAGGTGAAGGCGATTCTGCTCACCCATGCCCATCTGGATCACACTTCCGGCGTCGGGCGCGCGAAGAGCGTCCTGACCGTGCCCGTGTGGCTGCACAGAGACGATCTCGTTCTCTACAACGCCACGGTTCAGCAAGGCTTGATGTTCGGGATCCGCACCGAGCAGCCGCCGCCCGTCGATGAGTTCTACGTCCTGGCACAGCCGTTCGTCTTCGGCGACTGTGTCGTTGACGTGCTCCACACCCCTGGGCACTGCCCCGGCGGAGTCTGTCTGGCGATCGGACATCGAGACGAGACCAGCCGCGAGCTGTTCGTCGGCGACACATTGTTTGCGGGCTCGATCGGCCGGACCGACCTGCCTGGCGGCGACACCGACACGCTCCTGCGATCGATCAGGGCGGTGCTGTTCGCCTTTCCCGACGAGACCGTCGTCCATCCGGGCCACGGGCCGGACACGACGATCGGCGTCGAGCGTCGCACGAATCCGTACGTCGGGAACGGGCGATAGAGGCGGCCGCGCGACGAAGCGCGTCTACGACGCCGCCTGGACGAGGAACTCGACGCGGCCGACCGTGAGCTTGTCGCCGGCGCGAAGCACACCGCGATCGACGCGTTTGCCGTTCACGATCGTGCCGTTCGTGCTGCCGAGATCTTCGACGACGAGCTGATCGGACGGATCCGCCGTCAGCCGGCAGTGGAGCCGCGAGACGAGCGCCGCATCGACGATGAAGTCGGCGCGCGCGGTCCGGCCCACGGTCTTCACCGCGCCCGGCGGCAGCCGGAGCGTAATCGACGGCGTACTGCTGCTCTCGAGGATCCAGCCGGGCATCGCGCTCTTCTAGACTCCGAGTGGCTGCCGCACGCGCGGGTGGACGACGTCGCCGCCCTTGGTCACGACAATTTCCTTAGTGATCTCGTCGTTCAGGTCGAGCACGAGCTTCGGGGCGCCGGTCGCCTTGCCGTCGGCGCCCTTTTCGCGCTGCACCAGATGCTGCACGAGCGTGACCACGTTGCGCGCGTACATCTGGCTCGCGTGATACGGCACCGTGGCCGGCAGATTGGTCGGGCCGATGATGGTCACGCCGTTTCGCTCGATCGTCTGGTCGGCCTCAGTGAGCTCGCAGTTGCCGCCCGTGGCCGCGGCCAGATCGACGATGACCGAGCCGGGCGGCATGGCTGCCACCATCTCGGCGGTAATCAGCACCGGCGCCTTCTTGCCGGGAATCGCCGCGGTCGTGATTACGACGTCGGTGGCGGCGAGTGTTTTGGCCATCAACTCTCGCTGGCGGCGGTAGAACGACTCGTCCTGCGCCTTCGCGTAGCCGCCGGCATCCTGAGCGTCGCCGGCCTCGATCGGCATTTCAACGAAGCGCGCGCCAAGGCTCTGGATCTGTTCCTTGACCGCCGGCCGGACGTCGTAGGCCTCGACGCGGGCGCCCAGGCGCCGTGCCGTCGCGATCGCCTGCAGGCCCGCGACGCCAGCCCCGATGACGAAGACCCGCGCGGCCGCGACCGTGCCAGCCGCCGTATTGAGCATCGGAAACATCCGCGGCAGCGAGGTGGCGGCGAGCAACACGGCCTTATAGCCGGCAATTGTGGCCATCGACGACAGCGCGTCCATGCTCTGCGCGCGTGTGATGCGCGGTACGAGCTCCATCGCGACCAGCGTCGCGCCGCGGTCGGCTACGGCACGCGCGACGTCGGGCGTCGTCAGCGGTTCGGCGAAGCCGATGACGACCTGATCGCGCTGGAACATCGCAATGTCCTCGGTGCCTTTGACCGGATTGGCGCCCGGCGCCCGCACTTGCGCGACGATCTCGCATTGGAAGGCGTCATTGCGGGACCCCACCGACGCGCCCGCGGACGAATAACTGGCGTCCGGGAATCCGGCGTCACCACCGGCGCCCGACTCGATCACGACGTCGATGCCGAGCTTTTTCAGCGCCGGGAGGACGGCCGGCACGATCGCCACGCGCCGCTCGCCCGGAAATGTCTCTTTGGGAACGCCGATCTTCATTGCGGAATGAGTCTAACCCACAACCTTCAACTGGCCTTGGCGGCGAGGGTCGTCTTCAACCACTCGAGAATCGGCGTCGTGACTTCGGGCGCGATCGGTCCCGGCAGCGTCTCGTATTCGCCGACCTCGCCGGTCTTCGCCGGCACCAGCAGGTGGTTGACACCAGGGACGACGATCTTGCGCGTGGCGGCGGGCGGCACGTTCTTCCGGCTGCTGCCGATTTCCTGCAGCCGGTCGGCATGCGACGGCGGGATCTGCGTGTCCAGCGCGCCGTGGATGATGACCACCGGCTGCTTGATCTTACCGAGCGCGACCGCCGGATCGAACAACAGCCAGCTCTTGAACCAGGGTGTGTCGGCCTGCCGGCGCAGATCCGGGGGAAGCGCGTCCCACCCTTTGCCGGTGATGACCGCGTCCATGACCTTCGACTGAAGCGCGATCTTGGTCTGGCGGCTCGTTTCCGGCTCCTTCAGCTGGATCAGCAACTGTTGTTGCTGATCGAGCGTGAGCTCGCGACCGGTCTTGGCCGGCGCTTCGAGGAGCACGAGCGTCCGGATGCGGTTTTCGCGATCGGCCGCCGTGAGCGCGATGGCGGCGCCTTCGGCGTGCGCCACGACCGCGACGCGCTCACCGTCCACGTCCTTGCGCTTGCGCAGCCACGTCACGATCGCCACGACGTCTTCGGCGTACTCCGCGATCCCGGCGTGCTCGGTCCGGCCGCCGCTCTGGCCGATGCCGCGCTTGTCGTAGCGGACCACGAAGTAGCCCGCAGCGGCGAGCCGGCCCGCGAGCTGGCCGAAGATCGGAACGCCGTAGAGCATTTCATCGCGATCCTGCCGGCCGGGTCCGCCGACGAGGATGACCGCCGGCGCCCGCCCGGCCGTCCCGGTGGGCCGCGTGATGGTCGCGGCGAGGCTGAAGCCGGACGCCGGAATGAACGTCGCGTCGTCGCCGGGGTTCTTGATGTGTTCTTCGCGCGACAGCACGGTCGCGAGGTCCTCGCGAATCACCGAGAGTGACGCCGCGGGCAGATCCACACGGGCGAGCCGCGACCGTTCGTCGACCCACACGTGCACGACCGAGGGGGAGGTGGGTCCGCCGACGCTCAGCTCGAACTGCTGCAAGTTCGCGCCCGAATCCGGCCCGACGATGCGCCGCGGCGTGATGCGGATGACGGTGGCGACGGCTTCGCCGTCCGGCGCGACGTAAATCGGCACGCGGCCGCCGACCGCGAGCGACGCGAGCCGCGCGGCCATCGCCTCGTAGGCGCCGAAGAAGTTGTTGGGCAGGACCACCGCGCGGGGGGTGATCGGCTGCGTCACCGATCCGCGTTGCGTCCCCTGCAGCATGTCGTTCGTGGCGGTCGTCAGTCCGAAGGTCGTCGCGAGCGTGATCACCTGCCCGCGCAACTGACCCTCGATCGAGAGCTGCTGCGGCTGCCAGTCCGGCGTGTAGATCATCTCGAAGCGGTTCGTCGTCAGATCGAACGGCGCGAGGATCTGTCCCGACGACGAGATCCTGATCATGTTCGGCGTCCGCGAGACGTCAACCGTCTCGGACCCGATCCGCACGCCTTTCATCACGACCGTGAACCGTGCCGGACCGTCGGCCGACGGAGCCTGGGCGCGGGCGGGCGCGGCCGTCACGGTTGTGACGCCGAGAACGGCAACGCTAAGATGACGAGCGAGACTCCGGGTGACCGACATACGGCCTCAGTATCGCATCATCGCGACCGGCGCCGGCCGGGCGGTCCGGCGCGACCGCGGCAGGCTTCGATTCGACGGCGCCGACGCCCGGTCGTTTCTCCAGGCGCTCGTGAGCAACGACGTCGAGTCGCTCGTCCCCGGTCGCGGCGTGTATGCGACCTATTTGACACCGCAGGGGCGGATGATTTCCGACCTGCGCATCCATCATCGGGACACGCACCTTCTGGCCGAAGTGCCGGCCACGATCGCCGCCAGGCTGGTCGCCGCCTTCGACGCCGTGATTTTTTCCGAGGACGTCTCGGTCTCGGACGTGTCGCCGGGGATCGAGCAGATGCTCATCGCCGGCGAACGCGCGGCCGAGGTCGTGGCGCGTGCGCTCGGCCTCGAGGTCGGGCAGTTGGACGCGCTCGCGCCGCTCGCGCATGTCGAGACCGGCGAGCGCTTCGTGGCCCGGAGCGACGATATCGGCGTGCCGGGCTTCGATGTGTTCGTGCCGTCGCAATTGCTGGATGAGACGATCGCCCGTTTCGACGGGACCGGCGCGATCGCGATCTCGCCGGAGCTGGTGGACGCGCTGCGGATCGAAGCGGGCAGACCCGCGTACGGCGTCGATATGACCGAAGACACGATCCCGCTCGAAGCCGGTCTGCTGGAGCGCGCGATCAGCACGACGAAGGGATGCTACGTCGGACAGGAGATCATCATCCGCGTGCTCCACCGCGGGGCGGGCCGGGTCGCCAAACGACTGGCGCGTCTCGAAATCGCTTCGCCGAGCGTGGAGCCGCCGGCGCCGGGCGCGATCCTGTCGGTCGGTGGCCGCGAAGTCGGCAAGGTGACGAGCTCCGCGCCGTCGCCGAGCCGTGACCGGGTGATCGCGCTCGGCTATGTCCACCGCGACGTCGCAGAACCGGGCCAGCACGTCGTCATCACGACGCCCGCGGCCAGTGTCGAGGCCGTCATTGTCGGATTCGCCGGGTGAACGCGACGGCCGGTTCTTGAGACCCGTCGCAATTTTGGCTGTGTGATTCCGATTGCTTATAGTGGCGACGGCATGCGCCGTCTGCTCGCTCCGATTGCCCTCGTCATGGTCTTTCACGCGCCGCCTGCGTTCGCCCAATCGGCGCCTATTCCCACCACGATTCCGGAGATGTGGAACGCCTGGTGCGCGCGCTGCCACGGCCGCGATGGCACCGGCAAACCGCCGGACCGGCCCGTGCCGATCGAGCCGCTGGACTTCACGGACTGCCGGCTGGCGACCGCCGAGCCCGATGCCGACTGGGAACTGGCGATTTCACACGGCGGCCCGGCCGTTGGGTTGTCGTCTTCGATGCCGGCCTTCGGCGACGTCTTGACCGCCGATCAAGTGCGCGGCTTCGTTCGCCACCTTCGCGGGTTTTGCAAGGAAACGGGCTGGCCGATCGGGAATCTGAACCTGCCGCGCCCGATCTTCGCCGAGAAGGCGTTTCCCGAGAACGAGTTCATCATCGCCCCGGCGGTGTCACACGACCCGCACGATTACACCTCGTTCTCGCTCAAGGCCATCTACGAGCGGCGGCTGGGCCGGCGTGCGCAGATCGAGGCCGTGCTGCCGTTCGAGTCGATCAGCCGGGGAGAGCGCCGAAACGGCTTGGGCGATGTCGAGCTGGGACTGAAGTACGCGCTCACGCCGCGCGTGGCCCGCTTTCTGCTCTCGGCCGGCACCGACGTCGCCTTTGGCACGGGCCAGGAATCGGACATCGCCGGAACGTCGGGCGCAGTGATTGAGCCGTATCTTGCGGCCGCGACCGTTGTTGGATCGTCGTACGTGCAGGGTCAGTTCAAAATGGAGTTTCCGATCCTGGACTCCTGGCATTCGCGCGCTACCGTCTACCACGTCTATGTCGGCCGCGACACGAGCAGTTCTCCGAGTACGTGGACGCTCGGCCTGGAGTTCAGCGGCGAGAACCGCGAGCTCACGTTGACGCCGCAAATCAGGAAAGGCCTGACACGAACCGGGGCGCTGGGCGCCGCACTGGGCTTTGCGGTGCCGCTCAACGAACGGAACGAGAGAGGTTATCTATGGGTCGGGTATCTGTTGTGGGAGTATCTCGAGCCGGTCTTGCCGCGGCGTTAGCCGCCGTGGCGCTCGCGACCAGCCTGGTTCCCGCGGGTCGGGCTTCAGCGCACGCGCCACGCGCCGGATCGATCGTCGGCGTCGCGACGACGAAGGAGCCGGCGCTGAAACCTATTCGCGTCACGATCGACACCGCGACCTGCGGTGAGTCATTGCCCGACGAGGCCATCACGGTGGACGCGACGGGGAAGATCGCAGGTGTGGTCGTGTCGATTGCCGGCGCGAAGGTGGCGGCTCCCGCCGAAGCCCCGATCGTCAACGAGAAGTGCCGCTTCGTGCCGCGCGTTTCCGTCCTCAAGCCGGGCGGGGCGGTGAAGATGACCAGCCACGACCCGATGATCCACACGATGCACGCGGCCACCGGCGACGCGCGCGCGCTCTTCAACGTCAGCTTGCCGCTGCCGAACCTGACGGTCTCGCGTCCGATCGACCGCGCCGGCGTCGTCACGCTCACGTGCAGCACGCACACCTGGATGCGCGGCTATCTCTTCGTCACCGACGAGCTCACGGCGGTGACCGGCGCGGATGGCCGGTTCAAGCTCGACGGCGTGCCGCCGGGCACGCACCAGCTGAAGGTCTGGCACGAGGCGCTCAAGGTGGCGACGCCCGTGACGGTGACCGTCAAAGACGGCGAGACGGCGACAGTGACCCTGACGCTGGCGAAATGACATCGGGTGTCGTTTTACGTTTTTGGTAAATCGACACCCGATGTCTTTAACATTGCAATCAATTCCCGGTCCGCTTCCGGAAAATGCAGGTGTTCGAGATCGTCGCGGGAGGCCCAGCGGATCTCCTGCCCGAGCAGCGGACGTGGCTCGCCGTCGACCTCGACCCGGCGAAAGTGCAGGCGGACGGTCCGGTCCGGATAGGCGTGTTCGGTCGTGAGGATTTCGTCGCCGATGCGCGCCGCCACGCCCAGTTCCTCCAGCAGCTCCCGTTCGAGGCAGGCCTCGGGCGTTTCGTCCGGCTCGCACTTGCCGCCAGGAAACTCCCAGTAGCCCGACAGGTGGGTGCGGCCCACACGGCGCGTGACCAGCAGACGCCCGTCGCGCTCGACGACGGCCGCCAGGACCACGATGACGCCGCGTTCATCGCTCATGTTCGGGATTGAACGGATAGGCGCGGCACTTTGACGTCATCGGGCACATCATGCACTGCGGTTTCCGGGCGTTGCACAGCGTGGCGCCGAAATCCATCAGGGCCTGGTTGAAATCGAAGACGTGCCGGTGGGGCAGGACGGCGCGCGAGATCTCCCACAGATGTTTCTCCATCGCGCCCGAATCGCGGTCCCCGCGGCCGACGAAGACGCGGAACAGGACCCGGGCCACGTTCGTGTCCAGGATGGCGGCGCGTTTGCCAAAGGCGAAGCTCATCACGGCCCCGGCCGTATACGCGCCGATTCCCTTGAAAGACCGCAGGGTGTCCTCGTCGTGCGGCAGCTCTCCGTTGTATTTCTCGACCGATTCGCGCGCAATCGCCTGTAGCCGCCGCGGCCGGACGTTGTAGCCGAGCGGATACCAGGTCTTCACGACGTCCGCCTCGGGTGCGGCGGCCAGCGCGGCAAGCGACGGATATCGGTCGAGCCACTCCTGATATTTCGGCAGCACCCGATCGACCTGCGTCTGCTGAAGCATGATCTCGGAGACGAGGATGTGGTACGGGTCGCGGGTTTCGCGCCACGGCAGCGTGCGGCCGTGCTGCCGGTACCACGCCAGCAACCGGCGCCTGAACCACTGCCGGACGGGCGGCGTGGGCAGGTCCGGCAGCTTGCGCGGGGGGCGTCGGGGCACGGTGAAATAATATGAGGACGCCTGCCAATGCGTATTTACACCAAAACCGGTGACACCGGCGAGACCGGGCTCTTCGACGGCACGCGCGTATCGAAGGCCGATCCGCGCGTCGAGGCCTACGGCGAGGTGGACGAGCTCAACGCGTGGCTCGGGCTGATCCGCGCGTCGCTGGCAAGTCCCGATCTCGACGCGATCCTCACCGCGATTCAGCGCGATCTGTTCGCGCTGGGGGCGATGCTGGCGGATCCGAGGCACCGGATCGCGGCCCGCGTCGAGAAAGCCACGATCGACGCGGCCGATGTAACGCGTCTCGAGCGCGCGATCGACACGCTGGAGGCCGAGCTGCCGCCGCTTCGCCGCTTCATCCTCCCGGGTGGGTCGGCGCCCGGATCGATGCTGCACCTCGCGCGCACGGTGTGCCGCCGTGCCGAGCGCCGAGCGGTCGCGCTCGGCTCGACGGCGGTCGATGGCGTCGCGATCACCTACATCAACCGGCTGTCCGATTTGCTCTTCGTGATGGCTCGCGCGGTCAACGCCCGCGCCGGCGCCTCCGAGACCGAGTGGTAGTCGAGGCCGCGTACGCCCGGTGCCAGCACCTCGCGCGCCAGCACTACGAGAACTTTCCCGTGGCGTCCCGCCTGCTGCCCAGGGCCGCGCGCCCGCACGTCGCGGCGATCTACGGATTCGCCCGGCTCGCCGACGACTTCGCCGACGAAGGGCGGCGCACGGCGGAACAACGGCTCGCGCTCCTCGACGACTGGCGCCGCCGGCTGCACGAGACCGCGGCGGGCCGCGTTCCCGACGAGGACTCCGATGCCGGCGCCATCTTCCTCGCCCTCGGCGACACGATGCGGCGCTGCGCGCTCGACGTCCAGCTCTTCGACGATCTCCTCAGCGCATTTCGTCAGGACGTTCTCGTGACCCGGTACGACACCTGGCCCGACCTGCTGGACTACTGCCGGCGATCGGCGAATCCCGTCGGCCGCCTCGTGCTCCGCATCTCGGGCTATCGCGACGCCGGGCTCGACGCGATGTCGGATGCGATCTGTTCGGCGCTGCAGTTGACGAACTTCTGGCAGGATCTTGCAATCGACTGGCAGAAGGGCCGGCTCTACGTGCCGCAGGCGGAGATCCAGGCGGCCGGCGCGACCCCGGACGATCTTGGCCGCCGCCGGATCAGCCGCGAATGGCGAGCCGCGCTGACGCGCGCGGCGGCGGAAACACGCGCGCTGTTCCTTGCTGGCCGTCCGCTCCCGAACGCCGTCAAGGGCCGCTTGCGCTGGGAGCTGCGCGCGACCTGGCTGGGCGGCACGCGTATCCTCGATCGGCTCGAACGGTCGGGGTTCGATGTCTTCCGGGCGCGCCCGACCCTCGGCTGGCTCGACGCGCTGCCCATCGGCTGGCGCGCGCTCACGTGGCGGTGACCACCGGACGCGATGCGTAAGACCAGTTTCTATTTCTCGTTTCTTTCCCTCTCGCGCCCGCGGCGCCAGGCCATCACCGCGGTCTGGGATTTCTGCCGCGCGGTGGACGACGCTGTCGATCTGGAAACCGATCCGGTGCGCGCCCGGGCCGCGATGGACGCCTGGCGTGCCGACATCGCGCGCATGTTCGACGGACGTCCGGCCGAGACGCCGCAAGCGCGCGCGCTCCAGCCGTTCCTGCGCCAGTTCAATCTCCCTCGCGCCCAGTTCGACGCGCTGGTGGACGGCGTCAGCATGGACATCGACCCGATCCGCTACCGGACGTTCGAGGATCTCCAGCCGTACTGCCATCGTGTGGCGTCGGCCGTCGGTCTCATCTGTGCCGAGATCTTCGGCTATCAGGATCGCCGCGTGCTCGATTACGCGCGCGATCTGGGCGTTGCCCTCCAGCTCACCAACATCCTGCGTGACGTGGGTGTGGACTACCGCCGCGGGCGGTTGTATCTCCCGCTGGACGATCTCGCGAGGTTCGGTTGCACTGAGGCCGACGTGAGCAGCGAGGTGGCGCATCCCGGCGACGGCGTGAAATCCGCCGCGGTGCGCTCGGTCCTCGAACATCAGGCGGCGCGCGCGCGCGTGTTCTTCGATCGTGCCGTCCGCGCGTTGCCGGCAGGCGACGCGAAGGCGTTCACGGCGGCCGAGATCATGCGGGCGATTTACTGGGACATCCTGCTTCGCATCGAGGCGGCCGGCTGCGACGTCTTCAGCCGCGTCATTCGCGCGCCGCGGCCGGTCCAGGCGAAATTGGCCATTCAGACGTGGCTCCACCTGAGACGCGCATGAGCGCGCCCGCGAAGCGCGTGGTCGTGATCGGCGCCGGCTTCGCCGGCCTGGCCGCCGCCGTCCGACTCGCCCACGCCGGGTGCCTGGTGGTCGTCGTCGAAGAGGCGCCGCGGCTGGGTGGCCGCGCGACGGCGTTCACCGATCGCGAGTCCGGCGAGCGGGTGGACAACGGCCAGCACGTCCTCTTTGGCTGCTATCGCGAGACCTACGCGTTCCTCGGACGACTCGGCACGGCCGTGCAGGCCCCGCTGCAGCGGCGGCTTCGCCTCGTCATGGTCGGCGACGATGGGCGCCGCTCGACGCTCGAATGTCCGAACCTGCCGGCGCCATGGCATCTGGTTGCGGGCTTGATGCGCTGGAGCGCCCTCGGCGTCGGCGATCGCTGGAGCGCCGTCCGGCTGAGCCGGGTGCTGCTCGCCGTGCGCCGGCGCGGCGCGGCGGCGGTGGCCGCCGAGGTGGCGCCGGACCTCACGGTGTCGGACTGGTTGGTCTCGCGCGGCCAGACGCCGCGGCTCCGCGACTGGCTCTGGCATCCGCTCGCGATTGCCGCGCTGAATCAATCGCCCGACGTGGCTGCGGCGGCGCCCTTCGTCCGGGTGCTCGGCGAGCTCTTCGGCCCGCGGCCCGACGACGCGGCGGTCGGGTTGCCGGTGGTGCCGCTCGACGAGCTCTACGCCGTGCCGGCCGAGCGGATCATCGCGAAGCACGGCGGCCGGGTGTTGACGAAAACGGCGGCGCGTATCGTCCTCGACGATCGCGGCGCCATCGCGGGCGTCCGCGCCGGAGACACGACCATTGCGGCCGATGCGGTCGTGAGCAGCGTGCCGTGGCATGCCTTCGCGCGACTCTGGACCGGCGACGTGCCCGAGCCGCTCGCGGCGATTGCGGCCAATGCCGCGGCGACGGGCAGCTCGCCGATCGTGACCGTCAATCTCTGGCTCGACGGCCCGATCACGTCGGACCAGTTCATCGGCCTCGTCGGCGGTCCGATGCACTGGATCTTCAACAAGTCCGCGTTGTACGGCGACAACACCGCGCACCTCTCGGTGGTCTCGAGCGGCGCCGAGGAGCTGGCCGCGCGCGACAACGGAGCGATTGCCGGGGAAGCGTGGGGCCAGCTCACCCGCGCGCTCCCGGCCGCCGCGACTCGTCGCGTCACGAGATCCGTCGTCGTGCGCGAACACCGCGCGACGTTTTCGCTCGCTCCGGGCAGCCCGCCACGGCCGGCGACGACGACCCGGATGCCCGGATTCTTTCTGGCGGGCGACTGGACGGACACCGGCCTGCCAGGAACGATCGAAGGGGCCGTGCTCAGCGGACACCGCGCCGCCGATGCGATTCTCGGGGTGACTGACAGATGACGTTCGCGCGCACGTCACTCCGGCCCTCAAGCGCACGTCACCCCGGACTTCGCAGTTCTCCTCACTGGACCTCAAGCGCTTTTCAGTCCAGGATCTTCTGTTGTGTCGTCCGTCATCGTTCACTACGGAGAACTGGCGCTGAAGGGCCGCAACCGGCCGTGGTTTCTGTACACGCTGGTCCGGTCAATCCGCGCGGCGCTGGCCGGGCTCGACGTGGTGGCGGTGCGGCCGATGGTCGGCCGGATCGTGGTTCGCCTGGGCCCGCACACCGACTGGGCAGAGGTGCGGGAACGACTGGGGCGGCTGCCCGGCATCGGCAATTTCGCGCGCGCGACGCACGTCGCGCCGGACCTCGACGCCATTGCGAGCGCGGTGGCCGACGCGGTGCGCGGCAGGAGCGCGCCGAGTTTCCGGGTCACCGCGCGGCGCGCCGACAAGCGGTTTCCGGTGCCGTCGCCCGCCATCGAGCGTGAAGTCGGCCGGCGCGTGCAGGAGGCGGCCGGCTGGCCGGTGAACCTGTCGGCGCCCGCGGTCACGATCCGCGTCGAGGTACTCACCGCCGACGCCTTCTTCTACTTCGAGCGCGAGCCGGGCGCCGGCGGCCTCCCGAGCGGCACGAGCGGCAAGGTGATGTGCCTGTTGTCGGGCGGCATCGACTCGCCGGTGGCGGCGTGGCGCCTCATCCGGCGAGGCTGCCGCGCGACGTTCGTCCACTTCCACAGCTATCCGATCCTCTCGCGCACGTCGCAGGACAAGGCGCGCGAGCTCGTGACGCGGCTGACCCGTCACCAGCTCCGCTCGCGCCTGTACCTCGTGCCGTTCGGGGGCATCCAGCAGCGGATCGTCGTCGCGGTGCCGTCGCCGCTTCGCGTCGTCGTCTATCGCCGCTTGATGCTCCGCATCGCGGAGCGGCTCGCGGTCGTCCGGGGCGCCAGAGCCCTCGTCACGGGCGATGTCGTCGGCCAGGTCGCCTCCCAGACCATTGCCAATCTGGACGTCGTCGGCAGCGTCGCGACCTTGCCGATCCTCCGGCCCCTGATCGGGTTCGACAAGGAGGAAATCACGCTCGAAGCGCAGCGGCTGGGCACCTACGAGACGTCGATCGTGCCCGACGAAGACTGTTGCACGTTGTTTACCCCACGGTTTCCCGCGACGAGGACCACGCGCGAGGAGGTCGAGGCGGCGGAAGCCGGCCTCGACATCAACGAGCTGGTCGATCGTGCCGTGGCCGACGCCGTCGCCGAGGATTTCAGATTCCCGGTGCTAGAATTGCCGGTCGCGCGTACAGCAAACGGCGCAGGAGAAGAGCAGTGAAGTTCACCCCGGGAAAGCTCGCAGGCATGAAGTCAGTGTCGGACGGACGCGGCGTCATCGCCGCCGCAGCGATGGATCAACGCGGTTCGCTGCAGAAGTCGCTCGCGAAGGAGAAAGGCGGAGAGATCAGCGGCACGATGATGGAGGAATTCAAGTCCATCGTCACCGAAGTGCTGACCCGGCATGCGAGCGCGATTCTGCTCGATCCGGAGTGGGGCCTGCCGGCGGCGAAGCGCCGGGCCAGGAACGCCGGCCTGCTGCTGGCTTACGAGAAGACTGGTTACGACAAGACCGGCCCGGGCCGGCTGCCCGATCTGCTCGACGAGTTCTCGGTGCGGCGGCTCAAGGAGGCTGGCGCCGACTGCATCAAGATCCTGCTGTACTACACGCCGTTCGATCCGAAGGACGTCAACGACAAGAAACACGCGTGGGTCGAACGGATCGGCGATGAATGCCGGGCGAACGACATCCCGTTCTTTCTCGAATTCGTCGGCTACGAGGAAGGCGCCGACGAGAAGGGGCTCGAGTTCGCGAAGAAGAAGCCGCGGATCGTCACTGCCAGCATGGCCGAGTTCACCAAGGATCGTTACGGCGTCGACGTGATGAAGGTCGAGATCCCGATCAACATGAAGTACGTCGAGGGCGCCAACTCGTACGCCGGACAGAAAGCGTACACACGCGAGGAGGCCAAGGCGGCGTTCCTGAATGCCGCCAAGGTCGCGACCAAGCCGTTCATCTATCTCTCTGCCGGTGTGAGCAATGCCGAGTTCACCGAGTCGCTGGCGCTCGCGGGGGAGTCGGGGGTGCGCTTCTCGGGCGTGCTCTGCGGCCGCGCCACCTGGAAGGACGGGATTCCGGTCTACGCGAAGGAAGGCGCCGAGGCGTTCCGGAAGTGGCTCGAGAGCAAAGGCGTCGACAACATCAACAACGTCAACGCCGCACTCCAGCCGGCCGCGCCGTGGTACGCATTTTACGGAGCGACGAGCGCGGACGCGCTCGGGTGAAACGCTAACGCTTGCCCAGGATCTCGGTTCCCGAGACCGGTCCGAGACAGGTCGTGCCGGTGTACGGAATGCGAATCTGAGCATCGCTGAGCTGTGCCGTGCCTCCCAGCGAGACGCTGCACCCGGCCGGCGCGCCCGAACCGGTGGCGGTGCCGGCTGCCGACCAGTTGAGGCTCGTGCCCGATACGAGGCCCTGCGCCGAGCCAGTGATCATCAGAATGCCCATGCAGGTCGCGGTGAACGTCCCCGATCCGCTGTTGCCGGCGAAGTCGGTGACGCGCCAGGAGAAGTTCGTGCACGACTGGGCCGTGCCTCCCGGGCCGGTGCCCGGCAGCGACTGCGCGGTCGCCCAAACCCCGCCCAGCGCCTGCGCCGCCGCCGTGGACGGGCTGGTCCGGCTCGATTCGTGACTGAACGAATAGCAGCCCGCACCGGACACCAGGGCGGACAGCGTGACAACGAGCAGTTTCCGGGGCATCAGAACAGACTCCGTGACCGAACCACGCACGGATCGTATCGGTCCGGCGCATGGGCGCCTGCACCCTTGTCCATATAATCAGCCATGGCAATTTTGAAAGTGGCCCGCATGGGACACCCCGTGCTCCGCGCCAGGGCCCAGCCAATCCCGCAAAACGAAATCACGTCCGCGCGCATCCAGCGGTTGATCGACGACATGTTCGAGACCATGCACGAGTACGGCGGCATTGGATTGGCCGGTCCGCAGGTGCACGAAGGACTCAGGGTGTTCGTCGCCGGCGTCCGCGCGACTCCCGTGACACCGGAGCTCAACGACGACGCGGATATGCCGCTCCTCACGCTCATCAACCCGGAGGTCACGCTGGTGAGTGAGCCGACCGCCACGGGCTGGGAAGGGTGCCTCAGCATCCCGGACATTCGCGGGATGGTGCCGCGCGCCGCCAATGTCCGCGTGCAGGCGTTCGACCGGACGGGCCGTCGTGTCACCCTCACCGCGCGAGGCCTGGCGGCGCGCGTGATACAACACGAAACCGATCACCTCGATGGCATCCTGTTCTTCGACCGGATGGGGTCGTTCGAGTCGCTGACGTTCATGGACGAATACCGGCGGTTCTGGACCGAGGACGAAGACGAATGACATTCACCGCATCCGAGGCAACAGCGATCGCGCCGTACTTCACGAACGTCGATCAGCCGGTCTTTGCCCTCGTCAACCTGCCCGAGACGGTCAAAGGTGCGCTCTTCGCCAGGTACTCCCGATCGCCGAAGTCGTTGCGTCGGCTCTTTCTCGACGAGTTTGCGACGTCCGTGTCCGCCACTGGAGCGCCCGCGCCGGGAGACGACGTCGGCACGGCCCGGGCCGAGCGGCTGTTCCAGAAGGTGTTCAACGAGTACGGCGACGACTCGGTCGCGCAGCTGGGCGGCGTGCACATCGCTGTCGAGGACGCGTCGAACATCCTGACCAAGGTCCTCGAGCGCGGCCGCCTCATGGCGTACCTCGAGCAGTCCACCCGGTACATTCCGTACACGGAGCGGCGCGGCGACAGCTGGCGGTATCTCGTGCCAGCCGAGCTCGATGGCCACCCGCTCCGCTCGAAATACGTCGCGACGCTGGATGCGGCGTTCGAAACCTATTCGCGCTGGATCGATCCGATGCGCGAGTGGTTCGCCTTGCGTCACCCGAAGACAGCGGCCGATTCGGATGCCGTCTATCGTGCCGCCATCCGCGCGAAGGCGCTCGACACGTTGCGCGGTCTGCTGCCGGCGGCGACGCGGTCCAACGTCGGCATCTACGGCACGGGACAGGCGTACGAGGCGCTGCTGCTGCGGATGCGCGCCCATCCGCTCGACGAAGTGCGGGCGACCGCCGACCTGATGCTGCAGGAACTGCGCAAGGTCATCCCCGCGTTTCTCACGCGTGTCGATCAGCCCGATCGCGGCGGCCGATGGACGGCGTATCTGGCCGGCGTGCGCGAGCGGCTGGCCGAGACTGCGGTCCGAATCGGCACTCGATCGGAAGCGGCCGCCGTGGCCGAGGTCACGCTCACCGATTTCGATCCGGATGGCGAAGTGAAGGTCGTGGCCGCGGCGCTCTATCCGGCTTCAGACCGACCGGACGCAGCGCTGCAGGATCTCGTCCGGAGGATGACACCACGTGAGCGGGAGGCTGTCCTGGCCGTGGCCGCCGGCGAACGCATGAACCGCCGCCACAAGCCCGGCCGCGCGTTCGAACGGACGAGCTATCGCTTCGACATCCTGACCGACTACGGCGCCTTCCGGGACTTGCAGCGCCATCGGCTGCTCACGATCGACTGGCAGGCGCTCACCGCCCGGCACGGTTACACCCAGCCGGACGCGATCGTCGAAGCCGGCGGCGATGCGGAATGGCGCGAGATCATGGACCGGTCGGCGGAGCTCTACGAGGCGCTGGCCGCCGCGGGTCTGACACAAGTGGCGCAGTACGCGGTGTCGATGGCCTATCGCGTCCGCTTCGTGATGGATATGAACGCCCGCGAGGCGATGCACGTCATCGAGCTGCGCACCGCGCCGCAGGGGCACCCGGCCTATCGCCGCGTCTGCCAGCAGATGCACACGCTGATTGCCGGGCAGGCGGGACACCGGGCGATCGCCGCCGCCATGAAGTTCGCCGATCACTCCGTCGTCGAGCTCGAACGGCTGCAGGAAGAGCGAAGACTGGAAGAGAAGCGCAAGGGGTCAGACCGGGGTCAGACCCCCGGTCTGACCCCGGTCTGACCCCTTGTCCGCTCGGAGGACACATGCTGCACTCATTGCGTTCCGTGTCGATTCTCGTGGCCGGTCTCGGGCTCGTGACAATGGTCGCCGCACCGCGAGGGGCCTCGCACCCGACCCCGTCAGCTCAGGCCGCTGCTGCACCGTCCGGCCGTCCGCTCGCGATCGAGGACTACTACCGCGTTCAGGGTGTCGCCGGCGTCCAGTTGTCTCCGGATGCGCGCTGGGTCACGTTTTCCGTCACGACGCGCGTCGAGTCGGACAACGGCACGCGGTCTGAAGCGTTTCTCGTTCCCGAAGACGCGTCGCAACCGGCGCGACGGATCCAGCATGAGTCGAAGGACGTGTCAGGCGTCGCGTGGGAGGCCAACGGTCAGCTTCGCTACACCGTGGACGGAGCCACGTGGACGGTCGATCCGGCCAATCCGGCGGCGACGCCCGTGAAGAGCAGTGCGCCGGCCGCCGGACGAGGCGGCCGAGGCGGCGGCGGACGCGGCGGCGCGGGCGCTGACGGCGCTCCGGCCGGCACGCCGAGTCCCGATGGCACGCTGACGATCGTGCTGCGGGACAAGCCGCAGCCGGCACGCACGGCCCCAACGCTCACCGAGTTCGAGCAGCGGCATGAGAAGCGATTCCAGGGCGCGATCTTCGACTGGATGGAGTTCCAGCGCGACGGTCAGCCCTTTCCGGCGCCGAATCTGACCGTGCGTCCGGCGCAGCAGATCACGCTGCAGTCATCCGGGACGGATGGCACGCCGCCGCGCACGCTCGTCGATCTGGACATCCGGCCCACCGGCGTCGTCTGGCATCCGGCCGGAAAGCTGTTCGCGTTCATCGCCGATACGACCTGGCGCGACGAGCTCAAGTACGACCGTCCCGACATCTGGACCGTCACGACCGAGGGCGTCGTGACGCGGCTCACCGACGACGGCTACGTCCACAGCGATCTCGATTTTTCGCCGGACGGCAAGTACGTGTCCTACGCGCAAAGCTTCGGCACGGACATGATCATCCAGAAGAAGCTCAATCACGGCGGTCCGCGCGATCTCTACGTGCGTCCGGTCGCCGGCGGCCAGCCGATCAACCTCACGGCCAGATGGGATCTCGAGCCCGGCGACTCGCGCTGGTCACCGGACTCGCGATTCCTCTATTTCACCGCCGAGAAAGGCGGCGAGGTCCATCTGTTCCGCGTGTCGGTGCCCGGCGGAGCCGTCGAGCAGGTGACGTCGGGCGCTCGGCGTCTCAACGGCTTTTCCTACGACCGCGCTTTCACGACGATGGCGTACACGGTGGGACGGCACGATGCGCCGCCGGACGTCTACGTCGCGCGGATCGACGGGTCGGCCGAGCGGCGGCTGAGTGACGTTCACCGCGATCTCGTCCGGGAGATCGCGTTCTCGCCGACCGAGACGCTCAAATGGCCGAGCCGGGACGGCACGATGATCGAGGGCTGGCTGACGCGGCCGTACGGCTACGATCGCGCGCGCGGGCCGTATCCCCTGATCGTGTTCAGTCATGGCGGACCGCACGCCGCGACGGGCTACAGCTTCGATTTCAAGAAACAACTCTTCGCCGCGAACGGCTACTTCGTGCTCGACACCAACTTCCGCAGCTCGACGGGCTACGGCGACGCGTTCAAGTGGGCGACCTGGGGCGCGTGGGGCGACAAGGACGGCCAGGACGTCATTGCCGGCATCGACTACGTGATCAAGGCGTACCCGATCGACCCGAAGCGCGTCGGCCACACCGGTCATTCGTACGGCGGGTTCATGACGAACTGGCTGATCACGCAGTATCCGGATCGCTTCGCCGCGGCGGTCACCGGGGCGGGGATTTCGAACTGGATCAGCGACTATGGGACGGCCGACATCTTCCGCACCAAGGAGACCGAATTCTTCGGGACGCCCTGGGAGCCGCCGGCGCGCGAGCGGATGATCAAGCAGTCACCGCTCACGTACGCGGGCAACGTCCGGACGCCCACGCTGTTCGTGCACGGCGAAGTCGATCAGCGCGTGCCGTACGAAGAAGGCGAGCAGATGTACTTCGCGCTGAAGCGCCGCGGCGTGCCCGCCAAGATGATCCGGTACGCGGGGCAGCCGCACGGGATTGCCGGCCACTGGAACAACGTTCACCGGATGCTGAACGAGCTGCGCTGGTGGAACACGTATCTCGGGGAAGGGCGGGCCTCGGCCCGCCCTGTCGGAGGCCGGCTGCCCACCTCCGCCAAGGCTGCGGTGGTTCGCCGTCGCCTCGCGCGAAGGCGGAAGCCGGCCCCTCCCTCGGCGCGGCCGGCTCCGTCATCGGCCCGGGAACCCCGGACGCCGGCGCGATGACGGGACCGCTGCTGCTCCGGCACCGGCTGCAGGTGCGCTTCAGTGATTGCGATCCGCTGGGGCATGTCAATAACGCAAAGTACCTGACCTATCTGGAACAGGCGCGTCTGGTACTCTGGCGCGGCCAGATCGGATCGTGGGCACGGCTGCGGCCCGACGGGAAGCGCGGCGAGGGGTTCATCCTGGCGCGCGTCGAGGTCGACTTCCGCGCGCAGGCGCGCGACGGCGACGAGCTCGAGGTGCGGCTCGCGCTCGGCCGCTTCGGCCGCACCAGCGCGACCTACGAGTACGAAGTCGCGGACGTCGCGACCGGCGTCCTCGTGGCGAAGGCTCAGACCGTGCAGGTGTGGTTCGACTATGACGCCGGGACGCCGGTCCCGCTGACCGAGGAAACCAAACACAAGCTGTCGGTGCCGGTGCAGACAACAGACGGCAGCTGAGCGACACCAGGGAGACCCATGATCACGATTTTTGGGAAAGACATGTGTCCGTACACGCAGGCGGCCATTGACGATCACCGCGAGCGCGGTGTGTCCTTCGCTTACGTGAACGTGAAGAAGGATCAGGCGCAGCTCGACCGGATGCTGATCTATACCAAAGGCCAGCGCCGTGTCCCGGTCATCGTCGACGGTGATCAGGTGACGATTGGGTTCGGCGGGACCTGAGGCGTCTGAACGGTCCGGCCGTGCGCCGGACTAGAGCTTCCCCCGCCCGAAGACGCGCCCGATCTGCACGGACATCTTCGGCGCTTCGCGGGTGCCCGTGATTCTGATCGGCACGACCGCTCCCGCCCCGTTCTTTCGGAAGAGCGGATCGAACGGCTTGAGCAGGATGGATTTGAACCCGCCCACCGCCCGCGACATCGACGACTGCATTCGGAGATTGCCGCTGAAGTCGATCGCGCCGGTCTCGAGCGCGTAGGTGCCTTGCAGCTCGACCGCGGCGCCGGGAACGAGAAAGGTCAGGTCGGCCAGCGTCAACAGCCCCTCACGCACGGTGAACCGGCCGTGGAGATCGGTCAGGACGTTTCCGATCTCGTCGTCCTTGTCCTTGCCCTGGCTGCGGCGGCTGAGCTCCGCCAGCTTGCTCTGCACCTGCTGGTCCGTGAAACGCGCGTCGTCCAGTCCGAAGCGGCCGGCCATGATGATCCTCGCCGGCACACGTCCCTTGCCCGGCGGCACCTGGAACGTGCTCTCGAGCGTCAGGTTGCCGACGAGCAGCGGCTTCGGTGCGTCGATCGCGAGCGCCAGGATGTCTTCGATGCGGCCGTTGGAGATCGAGATGTGCAGGTTGATGTCGTGGCGGCCGGGACCGGCGAGGTTCGTGATCGCGCCTCTGGTCCGGATCGACGTCTTCCGCATCTTCGCGTCCACGTTGACGAGTTGGGTCGTGCCGTTCGTGCCGTTCACGACGGCCTCGAACTTTGTCTTGAGCGGCACCGGCTTGCCGCCGAGGTCGAGCGAGAAGTCGGGCGTCTCGGTCGTCCCGCTCGCCGAAATCTGAGTCAGCTGTCCCTCGTACTTCCCGATCGACGACAGCCGGCCGCCGATGCCGTTGATCGTCGAGAGATCCGCGTCGGTGAACGTGTAGTCGCCGGACAGCGGCAGGCCGGTGGGATCGGCCTTGCTCCACGGTCCGATCGATCCGCGCGTTTCCACCAGGCCGGTCGGGACCGGGTTGGTCAGCTTGGCGTAGAACGGCATCGCACGATCGAACCCGACCTCGTCGACCTGGAGGTCGTGGATGCGAAACGTCAGCGGCGGCCGGCCCTTCTGCCTCGGCACGAAGACGAGCTCGGCATCGTGCGCGACGAGATGATCGACGATGACTTTGGTCGATTCCTTTTCGTCGGTTGCCGCGGGCGGCATGGTCTGTTGCGCCTCTTTGGGCGGCACTTCGATCCGGAGGCCGCCGACGTGGACGGTATCCACATGGCGGCGCATCGCGGAGAGCAGGCCGACGTTCACGTGAAAGTGCGAGATGGTGATGAACGGCGGCAGATCCGGCCGGCCGGGCAGGCGCATGACGAGGTCGGTGCCGCTCACGCTCAGCCGCGGCAGGAACTGCAGCGAAATGTCGCCGACAGTGACGTCGAGATTGAGGTGTTCGGCCAGGCCGGCGACCAGCTGCCGTTTCAGGTAGGCCGGACGGAGCATCATGATGCCGACGATCACGATGACCACGCCGACGATTGCGGCGGCGGCGGCCGACCAGACGAGGATCCGTTTCTTCTTCGAAGTCACGTCGGCTCTTCAGCAATAGTTGCGCCGCGCCGTGCGCGTCGGAGTCTGCACCGGATCGCGTGCAACCGGCCGGTCCGGGTGATCCGGCGGAGCGCCAACCATTCCGTACCGCCTGCGTTGGGCCCCTTGCGCGCGAATCGCATCGTGCCTGCAAGTGAGTGTTAAATAAGCACTTACAAAACACTTGACTCCTTGTGAAAGATTTCACATAATTATCGCCAGGTCGTTCCCGGCCCCATTTCTCGGTAACTGACCTTCACGACCTCCTTTCCCAGGAGGTCGTCGTGCAACGCAAGCCGATGTCTCGCCTTGCTACTTACTTCCTGATACTGCTCTTCCTGAAGACCGGGGCCGGGGACGAGCTACTTCGCTACCCACAAAGAGCAACCGTCAGCCCTCCGGTGCAAGGTCCGCAGGGGACGACACCTGAGGAACGCGGCACCTGGCTGGCGCGCCAGGTCGAAGACCGCGACACCGGACGCGACACGCGCATGTCCATGCGCATGCGGCTGTTCGATCGCCAGCAGCGGGTCCGCGAACGCGCCCTCACGCTCATCGCCCTCCGCGGCGGACCGGGCCGGCCGGTGGCCGGGGATCAGACCCTCGTCCGGTTCACCTATCCCAACGACATCAAAGACACGGCGTTTCTGACCTGGGAACACCCGAACGCCGACGCCGAGCGTTTTCTGTATCTGCCCTCGCTCGGGCGCGTTCGCCGGATCGCCGGCTCGGAATCGCAGGAGAGCTTTGTCGGCAGCGACTTCACCTTCGAGGACATCGGCGGCCGCGAGCTCGACGACTACGCGTACCGGTTGATCGACGCGCCCGGCGCCGCGTGGACCGCGCCGGACGGCTCGAAGCATCCGGTCTACACGCTCGAGTCGCGCAATCGCGATGCCGGCGCCCGCTTTCCGCGCGTCGTCTCGCTCGTCCGCCAGGACAACTTCGTCGTCGTGCACGCCGAGATTCACAACAAGCGTGACGAGGCGCAGAAGACGTTCGACGTCCTCAAGCTCGATCGGGTCGCCGGATACTGGACCACGCTCGAGCTGCGGATGACCGACGCGCTGCAGCGCACCCGCACCGAGCTCGTGATGGAGAAGGTCGAGTACAACGTCGGGCTCAAGCCCGAGGATTTCAGCCGGCGTGAACTGGAACGGAGCAGCGGCCGATGAGCCGCGCGCTCGCGGATTTTCTGTACCGCCGGCGCCGCATCCTGTGCGGCCTGATCGTCCTCGGCGCCGTGCTCCTCGCGCCCCGTGCCAACATCACGAAGATCGACAACGACCTCACCGCGTGGTTCTCGCGTGCGGACCCGATCTACCAGGAGTACGAGCGCTTCCGCGACGAGTTCGGCGGCACCCGGACGCTCATCGTCGCCATCGTCGCGCCCTCGCGTGAGCGGCTCTTCAGCCGCGAGACGCTGCAATGGCTCGACGACGTCAGCGGGGACATCGAGCGGGTCGAGACGGTCGAACGCGTCGCCAGCCTGGCGACGGCAACGCTGGTGGACGCGCGAGGGTCGGACCGGGGTCAGACCGGGGTCAGACCGGGGTCAGACCGGGGTCAGACCACGTCGGCCCCCGACGACGACGTCGTGCTCGACGTCCGCCGGCTCATCAAGGATCTCGAGACCAAGACGGCCACTGAGGTCGGCCAGCGCGCGCTCGCCGACGAGCTTCTCAACGGCGATCTCGTCTCCGCCGACGGCACGGTGGCGTCAATCGTGGTTTTCTTCGACGAGCGGCGCGTCGACGACGTCCGCGCCCGCGTGATCGAGGAAGTACGGCAGCACGTGCTCGCGAAGCTGCCGCAGGACTTTCAGGCGCACTTCAACGGCAGCCTCGAGATCAGCGAGACCTACAACCGCATCACGCTCGCGAATCAAACGAAGTACACGCCGCCGATCCTGGCGCTGACGCTCATCGCCATCTACGCGATGTTCCGCTCCTGGCGGCGCACGTTGCTCACGGCGGGCGCCGTGCTGATCAGCGTGATCTGGACGCTGGGACTCTACGATCTGCTCGGGTTCAACTACAACGTCCTGAGCAGCATGATCGTGCCGCTCGTGCTCGTGCTGGCCATCGCCGACGACGTCCACATCATTCAGCACTACGGCGAGGCGCGTCGTCACGGGACGGCGGAACAGGCCTTCAAGTCGACGGTGACGCATCTGGCCGCGCCGCTCCTCGGCGCGAGCGGTACGACGGCGCTCGGCATGGCCGCACTCGCGACCAGCAACATCGTCGCGGTGCGTGAGTTCGGCCTCGGATCCGCCGTCGGCGTGATGGTCGACTTCGCGATCTCGCTCGTGCTGATGCCGACGATGCTCGGCTGGCTGAAGCCGGAATCGACCCCGGCGCCGCAGGAGACCTGGCTGCGCGCGCCGATGCGCTGGCTCGCGTCGGTCACGACGCGGCGGGCGCGCACCATTCTTGCGGTTTCGACGATCGTGACCGTTGTCGCGATCATCGGGCTGTGGCGGCTCAAGGTCGACACGAACCACATCAATTTTTTCGCCCGGTCGCATCCGCTCAGCCGGTCGGCGGAGGTCATCGACCACAAGCTCTCCGGAATCTACACGTTTCAGATCTTTCTCGAGGCGCCGCCCGAGGTGCTGCGGCAGCCGGACGCGCTCGTGCGGATGGATCGTCTCGAGGGCCAGTTGCGCGCGCTGCCGTTCGTCCGGAAGGTCACGGGCCTCTCGGACTACGTCAAACGCGTGCACCGCGAGATCGGCGACGGGGACGCCACCTCGCCGATTCCGAGAGACCCGTCGCTCGTGGCGCAGGAACTGTTCGTGTTCTCGCTCGCCGACGAGGGCCGCGTCGAGCTCGAGCGCGTCGCGGCCAGCGACTTCTCGAAATCGCAAATCACGATCAAGCTCGCCTCGATGAGCTCGGATCTCGTCTTCGAGCAAATCGAAGAAGCGGAGCGGCTTGCCGCGGCGGCGTTCGCCGGGACGGACATCAAGCCGACCGTGACCGGATCGGGCCGGCTGTTTGCGACGCTGGACCACTACCTGGTGACCTCGCAGATCAGCAGCTTTGCGACGGCGTTTCTGACCGTCTTCGGCGTGATCTTCATCATCTTCCGGTCGTGGCGGTTCGGCCTCCTCGCGATCATCCCGAACCTGTTTCCGGTGCTCGCCATCTTCGGCGTCATGGGGTGGCTCGGCATCTCGTTGAACGTCGCCACCGTCATGCTCGCGAGCGTCGCCCTCGGCGTCGTTGACGACGACACTATTCATTTCATCAGCCGCTACCGGCGCGAGACGAAGGAAGGGAAGTCCACGGACGAGGCGATCGAGTTGGCGACTGAACATGAGGGGCGCGCCTCGCTCACGACCGCGGTGATCAACAGCCTCGCGTTCGGCGTGCTGGCGCTCTCCGAATACAAGCCGACCGCGTGGTTCGGCACACTCCTGGCCCTGACGATGATCGTCGCGTTTCTGGCGGAAGTATTCGTCCTGCCGGCGACGATCAAGCTCCTGCCGTCGCTCTTCAGCGCCGATCGCGTCCATGCGGTCAGACGCGGGCGAGTCGGACAGGTGGCATGACGTCCGCGCTCGCTGCCGCCGCGATCGTCGTCGCGGCGCTCGTGCAATCGCCGCAGACCGGCCCGCCGCCGGCGCCCGCCGCGCCGCCGGCGAATCCGGCCCCCGCCGCGCGAGGCGTCACGATCGACGGTCACGCCGCCATGCAGTTCGACGCCGTGCCGAAGCAGGATGCGGTCGAGTTGCGGCCGGAGTTCGTCCTCGACGTGACGGACCGGCCGGCGGACTGGCTGCGGTACCGGCTCGAGTTGTTGATTCAGGCGCTCGTCGCGGACCGGTCGGGCAGCGTGACCGACGCGTTGGCGCGGGTCCAGGACGGGTGGATCGAAGTGGGCGGCGAACGCGGCGACCTGCGCGCCGGCTACGGCCGTCTGGTGTGGGGACGGCTGGACGAGATTCAGCCGTCCGACGTCATCAATCCACTCGACACGACGCGGTTTCTGCTCGACGGCCGGAGCGCGGCGCGATTGCCGGTGACGTTTCTGCGCGGTCGACTCATGCCCTCGGAGCGACTGACCCTCGAAGGCGTGGTCGTCCCGGTGTTCCGCCGCGGGACCTTCGACGCGCTCGACGAGCCGACGTCGCCGTTCAATCTCCTGCGCGACGTCGTCCTGCCCGCCACGCTGTCCGTCGCGACGCCGGACGTCGAGCGGATCACGCCGCCGGTCACTTGGGCGAACCTCTCCGGCGGCGGCCGCGTGGCGGCGACGGTCGGTCGCATGGACGTCGCCGGCGCGGTGTATCGCGGCTTCGACGGGTTCGGGATCGTCACGTTCGAACCAGCGTTTTCAGCGCCAGTCCTGCCCGCCGCCGGAACGGCGGTTCCCGCGATCGTCGGCCGGCTGGTCGAGCGCTTTCCGCGGTTCACGATGATCTCGGGGGACTTCGAAGCGGTCGCGGGGGAGTGGGCGATTCGCGGTGAGCTCGCGGCGTTTGTCGAAAAGCAGTTCGCCGGCGTCACGCGGTCCGGCCCGGTGGACGGCAGGGCGCTCGACGGCGGCGTCGGATTCGATCGGCGGAGCGGCGACTACCGCGTGTTCGGATCGGTGCTGGTGCGCCGCGAGTGGTCCGCGGAGGATCCCGGCGTCGCGCGTACCGACGTCAGCCTGGTCGGGTCGATCGATCGGACGTTCGCGCGCGACCGGTATCTGGCGCGCGCGTTCGCGGTGGTCAGTCCCGGCGACGGGTCGGGGTTCGTCCGCGGTCTGCTGATCTGGACGGCGCGCGACAACGTCGCCCTCGAGGCGTCAGCCGGCGCGTTTCTCGGCACGGGCGACAACACGTTGAGCCGCTTTCACGGCCGCGATTTTCTCTTCGCCCGGCTGCGATACAGTTTTTAGGGGACGGGCCTGTTTTCCACAGTTTCGGCCGTTTCGGGGACAGGCCTCGAGACCGGATCGAGGCCTGTCCCCGACACCGCCGAAACTGTGGAAAACAGGCCCGTCCCCCCACTGTGGAAAACGTCCCCCGCCGCGCCGTGGCTCTGCTGATTGAGGCGAATAATCCCAGTCCGCTGACCGGTCAGGGCAACAACACCTGGCTCCTCGACGGACAGGCGCCGACGCTGATCGATGCGGGCGTTGGCGATCCCGCTCACGTCGACGCGGTGGCGCGGGCGCTCGGCGGACGCCCGCTCGCCCGTGTGCTGGTCACGCACGGGCACGCCGATCACGCGAGCGGCGTGCCCGCGCTCCTCGCGCGCTGGCCCGCGTGTGTCGCGGCCAAATGGCCGCTTGCCGGCGAGCCCGGCGCCCTGTCGCCGCTTTCCGACGGCGAACGCGTGCGCGCCGGCGACGCCGAGCTGACTGCGCTGCACACGCCCGGACACGCGCCCGATCACGTCTGCTTCTGGAATCCGACGGCCGGCGATCTCTTCGCCGGCGACATGGTCATTCGCGGCACCACCGTGATGATTCCGGCCGGCCGCGGCGGCAGTCTGCGCGACTACCTTGCGTCGCTCGAACGCCTGGCGTCTCTTTCGCCAGCCCGCATCTATCCCGGGCACGGGCCGATCATCGACCGGCCGGTGGATCTCATCCGTGAGTACCTGGAACACCGGCGGCTGCGCGAACAGCAGGTCATCGCCTGTCTTGACGACGGCCTGACGGATCCCGACCAGATCGTCGCGCGGATTTATCCCGACCTTGCGCCGCCGCTGAGGCCCGCGGCACGCGCGACCGTCGAAGCCCATCTGCAGAAGCTGCACGAAGATCGAGGTCGCGATACGTTATGAACGTGCCAACGCATGTACGTCCGGCGGCCACCGCCGACCTGATTCGCCGCCTGCTCCTCGTCTTGCTCGTCATCGCCTTGCTCGCGACCGCCGCCGACCTGCTGCTGCTCGAACACTACGAGTCGTCGTGGATGCTGGTGCCTTTCGTCATGATCGGCGTGGCCTTGATCGTGATCGCCTGGCACGCAATCGACCGCGGACCGGCCACCGTGCGCGCGCTGCGCGTGACCATGCTCATGTTCATCGTCACGGGTGCGCTCGGAGTCTTCCTCCACTACCAGGCCAATCTCGAGTTCCAGCTCGACATGGACGCCACGCAGAGCAGCTGGTCGCTCTTCAAGAAAGTGATGCACGCGAAGGCGCCCCCGGCACTCGCCCCTGGCGCCATGGCACAATTGGGCTTACTCGGTTGGCTTTACTGCTTCCGCCATCCGGTGCTCGCCGAGCGGGACCGGACTTCGGCCACTTCGTCTGGAGCGTGATATGAAAACCAGCAGGCTGCTCGCCATACTCACCGGATTTGCCGTCGCTGTTGTCCTGAGTGCGACAGTTCATGCTCAGGTCGGCAAGGGCATCATGGATCTCAACGCCATGTCGGAGAAGGAGCTCAGCTCCCTCCCCAACATGACGCCGGCCATCGCCAAGGCATTCGTCGGCAAACGACCCTTCGCCAGCATCGTTGACGCCAATGCGTTTCTCTTGAGTCAGGGTCTGACACAGGAGCAGGCGACAGCGATTTACGACAAAGCCTTCATTCACCTGAATCTCAACACGGCGACCGGACCGGAAATCCTGCTGATCCCCCGCATCGCCAAGCGGATGACCATCGAGTTCGCTGAGTACCGTCCATGGAAGAGCTGGGCGCAGTTCGACAAAGAGATCGGCAAGTACGTCAAGCAGAACCCCGGCGAGCTCGACCGGCTGCGCATGTACGTGTTCATCCCGATCAACCTGAACACCGCCAGCGACGAGGACATCATGACGATTCCCGGCATGACGCCGCGCATGCTGCGTGAGTTCAAGGAGTATCGGCCCTGGACGAGCAAGGCCCAGTTCGACAAGGAAATCGGAAAGTACCTGACGCAGAATCCCGGTGAGCTCGCGCGCCTCTGGCGCTACGTGACGATTCAGTGAATTGATCGATCGATTGATCGATAGTTCGATCGATCGATTTTCATGCGGGTTGCCAGCCCGGCGGCAGTTGCTTCGCGCGCACGGGCGGGCTTTCGGCTTTCGGCAGCGCATCGCGCACGACGCGCTCGAGCTCCTCGAGGTACCCGACGAAGCGGCGTCGGCCGTCCGGCGTCAGACGCACGAGCGTCTGCGGCCGGCGCCCTTCGAATCCTTTCCAGACTTCGACCAGGCTGGCTTCGCGCAACACGTCGAGGTGACGGCTGAGGTTGCCGTCGGTGAGTGAGCACAGCTGGCGCAGCTCGCCGAACTTGAGGCCGTCCGGGTGCGTCACGAGCGAGGTCAGGATGCCGAGTCGCGCCTTCTCGTGCAGGGCCCGGTCGAGCCCGTCGTAGGCGAACCGTCCCGATTCGCCGCCGGCTGCTTCACGCTTCTTGCGTGTCATTCGTCTGTCTCCGTTCGAGATTCCAGTACAGGACCACGGCCGCGAGCAACTGGCCCGCACCGAACGTTCCCCCCACGCTCCACGGCGACAGCGTGTCCACGCCGCCCGCCACCCAGAGCAGCGTCAGGCCCGCCGCCCAGTAGTACACGGCCACCCAGACGCTCGCCGACAGCACGTACGGCCGCGTGGCGAAGATCCCGACGCCAAACAGCAGCGACCACAAGCCCGGCAGCAGCACGACGAGTGTCGGACTCAACCGCACCAGCGCCGCCGAGACGATGACGCCGGCGATGAGTGCCGGCAAAAACTGCGCGATCACCCGGCGCGATCGGCGGCGATCCGTCTCGCCGGCGTGGCGGACGTAGTGCCAGACGATTTCCGCGCAGCCGACAAACAACGCGGCGATCGCCACCGCCATCCAGTACACGGCAAACGTAAGCGGCTCGAGTGGCCGCATGAACGCGGACTGCCACGCCGCCGCGCCGATCCCGATGAGGCCCGAGCAGGCGACCGGCAGCGATCGCCAGCCGCGATAGATTTCAGCCTTCGCGAGCTGGTCGTGAATCGCCGCGATCTGCGCCAGCGCTCTCGAAACGTCGGTCACGGGCCCTCCAACTTTGCACGACAAAGGCCGGCCGGTCAAGCCGCGGCACACGCCGTGCGATTCCGGCCGGTTCGACGCGGTATTCTTCCGGCACCGTGCTGGACCGGCTGTTCAATCTGACCGCGTCGGGAACGACCATCCGCACCGAACTGCTCGCCGGCGTGACCACGTTCCTGACGATGTCCTACATCATCTTCGTGCAGCCGGCCGTCTTGCAGCAGGCCGGCATGGACCACGGGGCCGTGCTCACCGCCACGTGTCTCGCGTCGGCCCTGGCGACGCTGCTGATGGCGTTCCTCGCCAACTATCCCATCGGCGTCGCGCCGGCGATGGGACACAATTTTTTCTTCGCGTTCACCGTGGTGGCCGCCCGCGGCACGCCGTGGCCCGTGGCGCTTGGCGCGGTCGCGATCGCCGGCACCGTGTTCATCCTCACCGCGGGGATTGGTCTGCGCGAACGCGTGATCGTCGCCGTGCCCGATTCGCTCAAACACGCGATTGGCGCCGGGATCGGCCTGCTGATCGCCCTCATCGGCCTCGAGTGGAGCGGCGTCGTCGTCGATTCGCCCGGGACGCTGGTGACGCTCGGTTCGCTGACCTCGCCGCCCGTCGCCCTCGCCCTCGCGACGCTGGCGCTCATGGCGGTCCTGACGGCGCGGCGTGTCACGGCCGCGCTCCTCATCGGCATGCTCGTCTCGACCGGAGCGGCGCTGGCGCTGCACCTCACGGCGTTCGGCGGCGTCGTCGCGATGCCGCCGTCGATCGCGCCGACGTTCTTGAAGCTCGACATCAAGGGCGCGCTCTCGCCGGGACTCATCGACGTCGTGTTCGTGTTCTTTTTTCTCGCGCTCTTCGATTCGGTCGGCACGCTGATTGGCATCGCGAACCGGATCGGCCTCGTGCGGAACGGGACGTTCCCGCGTGCGCGGCCGGCCTTGCTCGCCGATGCGATCGGGACCGTCGTCGGCGCCGGGCTGGGCACGTCCACGGTGACGGCGTATGTCGAAAGCTCGACCGGGGTTGCCGCCGGCGGCCGCACCGGACTCGCGAGTGTCGTGACGGCGCTGCTGTTCCTGCTGGCCCTGTTCTTTCATCCGTTGGTCCGGATGATCGGCGGCGGCTATGCGGCCGGTGTCGGTCCGGTGCTGTATCCGAGCGTCGCGCCGGCGCTGGTGCTGGTCGGCGCGCTGATGGCCGACAGCGTCCGCCAAATTCGCTGGGACGATCACACCGAGGCCATTCCGGCATTTCTGACGATGATTACGATGCCGCTTGCGGTGAGCATTACCGACGGCATCGCATTCGGCTTCATCTCCCACGCGCTGCTCAAACTGGCCACCGGCCGCGGCCGCGAGGTTCACTGGCTGGTCTACTTCTTCGCCGTCGTCTTTCTGTTGCGCTACGCGCTCTAGTCCTGCTGCGCGACGCGCGAGTCATGACGTCAGGCCGTTGGCGACGGGCTTGTTTTGCACAGGTTGGGGGACGGGCCTGTTTTCCACAGTTTTCACTGTTTTGGGGACAGGCCTCAGGGCGCCCGCGGCCCCGCCGGGCGCGCCGGCGGGCCTCAGGGCGTGCACGAGGCCTGTCCCCAAATACAATGAAACTGTGGAAAACAGGCCCGTCCCCCAACCTGTGCAAAACGACCTGCTTCTGACGCCGGCGCGGTTGGCGGCGATGGCGTCGCCGCCGATCGTGATTGACGTGCGGCCAGTCGAGCAGTTTGCCACTGGCCACATTCCGGGCGCGCGGCACCTCGACCTCTGGGGCCTGAGCCTGATCGACACCAGTGAGGCGCCGCTGCGCGCCTTCATGTGGATGATCGGCCACCTGTTTTCGCTGCGCGGCGTGACGCCCGAGCGCCCCGTCGTCGTCTACGAAGAAGACTCCGGCATGCGCGCGGCGCGCGGCTTCTGGTTTCTCGACTATCTCGGCCATCCGAGCGCGCACATCCTCGATGGCGGCTTCCGCGCGTGGGTGGCTGCCGGGCTGCCTGTGACGACCGAGGTCACCGCGCCCGAGCCGAGCACGTGGCACGGCACGCCCGATCCGTCACGTCTCGCGACCTGGCGCCAGGTGCTCGATCGGCTCGGGCAGCCGGCAACGGCCATCGTAGACACGCGAAGCGACGCCGAGTACTACGCCGAAGCGGTCCGCGCCAAACGCGGCGGCGCCGTCCCCGGCGCCGTGCACCTCGAATGGACGCAGAATCTGGCCGCCGACGGCCGCTACAAGACGCCGGACGAGCTCAAGGCGATGTACGGCGCCATGGGCATCACGCCCGATCGCGAGGTCGTGACCTATTGTCAGGGCGGCTACCGCGCCGCCCACTCGTACGTCGCCCTCAAGCTGGCCGGGTTTCCCAACGTCAGAAACTACACAGGATCGTGGAAGGAGTGGGGCGATCGCGAGGATCTACCCCTCGAGAAGACCGCCCGTCCGCGCTGAACGCCGGCAGACACGGCGGTTGCCCGCGTTTTTGGCAAACTGCTAGACTTCGATGCTCCCGGCGGCCCGACGCCTCCGGGTCCCGACGTACGGTACGCTCGTCGCGCACCGCGATCCCCAGCAGCAGGCATGGTTGGTCAGACTGTCGGCAAGTATCGAATCGTCGATCGCCTCGGGCGTGGCGGGATGGGCACGGTCTATCGTGCCGTTGACGAGACGCTGCACCGCGAAGTCGCGATCAAAGTCCTCAATACTGAACTGAACGACCCTGGCGTCGGCCGCCGCTTTCGGGCCGAAGCCGTCGCGATCGCCCGCCTGAATCATCCGGGCATCGCGATGATCTACGAGCTCGTCCAACACGAAGGCCAATGGCTCATGGTCATCGAGTTCGTGCGCGGCGAGACCCTCGAAGCCCTGGTGGCTCGGGCCGGGCCGCTCTCGGCCGCCCGTGCCGCCGAACTGTCCGTGCAGGTGCTCTCGGCGCTCTCCCACGCTCACAGCATGGGCGTTGTCCACCGCGATCTGAAGCCCGCGAACATCATGTGTTCCGAGATGGGCACGACCAAGATCATGGACTTCGGCATCGCCAGGGTCGCCGGCACCGAACACCTCACGAGCGCGGGTTTCATGATGGGCACGCCAGCCTACATGGCGCCGGAGCAGGTGAAAGGCGGAGAGATCGACAGCCGCACAGATTTGTATGCCGCCGGCGTGGTGCTGTATTTCCTCTCGACCGCCAAGCTGCCGTTCAAAGGCGACACGCCGATGGCCATGGCGCAGTCGCGCATCACGGATCTGCCGACGCCGATCCGGACGATGCGTGCGGACGTGCCGGATTGGCTCGCTCAAATCACCGAGCACGCGCTCGAACGCGACCTCGACCGGCGCTATCAAACTGCCGACGAGATGCGGGAGGCGTTGCGGCGCGGCCTCTCCGGGCTGCCCGTGACTGTCGCGCCTCCCGTCACCACACCGCCCGAACTGGTGGCGACATCGATGTTGATCGTGGCCGGCACCGTGCCGGTCGTGCCGAAGCCGCCCTCCTCCGACGATGTGGCGCAGACGATGGTGGGAAAACCGGCGACTGGCGCCGGAACGTCACCGCCGGCGGCTCACGTCCCGCCGCCGGCCACGAACAGCGGCGGCACCGGATCGGACGCCTTGACGATTCTCTCCGGCTCGATGCTTGCGCCTGGCGCGCCGAAGGCCGATGCGACTGTCGCGGCCAGCTCGACCGCCGCGCCGCCTGCGACCACCGCCGCGCCGCCTGCGACCACCGCCGCGCCGCCTGCGACCGCCGCCGCGCCGCCTGCGACCGCCGCCGCACGGGCCGGGACAGCCGGCGCGCCCAGTGCCGCTCCCGTCGCGACGGGCAAGACCGCCACGACAGCCAGGACTGAAGCCCCTCCGGCCGGCGCGGGCGGCGTGAGCGGACCGGGGGCGCCTCCCTCAAATGCGGCAAAGACTTCGAGCGGTCCCGTCTCAGTGCCGTCCGCGGCCGAGAGCGAGACCCTTGGCCCGGTGGCTGCTGTACCTGCCGTCACGACGCAGATCGGCTCTTCACCGAGGAGCGTCGCGGCCGCCGGATCGCTTCCGATGCCGAAAGCGAAAGCGGGCCTTGGCGCGCCAGCTTTGATCGGCATTGCAGCCGCCGTCGTGATCGTTGTCGTCGTCGCCGGCATCTGGGTCATCCGATCGATGCGGCCGGCCGCGCCGTCGGCGACCTCGCCGTCGAGCGCCACGCGCACGGAGCCCGCGCCGCCGCCGGCGGGTGCGCCGGGCGCCGCCCCCACCACCGTGTCACCTGAAGCTCAGACGCCCGATCCGCTCGCCGGTTCGAAATCAGCGGGCACGCCGCCAGCCGGCACGAAGACAGGAGCGAGCACGACGGGACCGCCCGGAGCGCCTCCACCGACTGGATCCGGCGTGAGTGCTGCGCCACCAGGGACAGTCCCGCCGGGCGGCGCGCCACCGGGGACCGCACCCCCGGGCGGCGCTTCACCGGGGACCGCACCGACGGGTGTCGTGCCTGCCGGTACTGCGCCAACGGGCGCTGTGCCAGTGGGAGCGCCGCCGACGGGGCCCGGGCGCACCGGATCGCGCGGGCGCGGCGCGCCTACCGACACCGTTCTGCGACTCGACAACATCAAACAGTTGGTCGTGAGCGGCCGGAGCGGCACCGAACGCGACGTGTTGCTCTACTTCGGCGGCGGCCAGCTTTCCGTCGTGACGCAGAGCGGATCCCCCATCCTCTCGTTTCAGTACCCCGATTTGCTGGTGATTACGTACGTCAGGGCCCGCGATCCGAAGTGGGATGAGTCGCTGCAGCCGGGCCCGCCCCTCAATCTCGACGTTCCCGGCGGCATGTTTCGATCGGCGAAGCACTGGCTGGTCATGCAGGCGGCGACCGGCTACGTCCTGCTGCGGCTCGAGGAGGCGAACTGGAAGAGCGTGGTGGATACGATCGAGGCGCGGACCGGGCGAAAGGTCGTGCAACCCGCCCGGTAGCGTTTGCCACTAAGATCATCGCGGCATGCTGCTGCTCCGCTACGAAGAACTGGGCGTCGAGAAGATCTACCAGATCAAGGCGGGCGTGGCGGTCGTCGGACGCCTCCCGACGTGCGATCTCGTGCTCAACGACCCGAGCGTCTCGCGCCGGCACGCGACGATCCGCGTCGCGGACGGCCGCTGCTTCGTGCAGGATGCCGGCAGCCGGTTCGGCACGCTGCTGAACGGGACGCGGCTGCTGCCGACGCAGGACGAGACGATCGTCAATCCCGCCGATGTCCTCAAGCTCGGCGAAGTCACGATGACGCTCGAGCAGCGCATCACCGAGCAGGAACTGCTCACCGAAGGGCACGACATCGCCGAGGGGCCGGGGACGATCATCCAACCGGTCGGGCCCGTCGCGCAGCCTGGGACCACCGCCGCCGGCGCCGACGCTCACCTCATCAGGATGCTCGCCGACGTCGGCCGCACGCTGGTGAGCAGCCAGACGCTGCCCGACATCCTGAAGCGCGTCGTCGACGTCGCGTTCGAGGCCGTGCCGGCGGAGCGCGCGTTTCTGATGCTGCGCGACTCCGAAGAGGAGGCGCTGTCGGCGCGCGTCATGCGGCAGCGCGACGGAACGGTTCCCGCCAACGCGACGCTCAGCCGCATGGTGGTCCGGCGCGTGATGCGCGAACGTGTCGCGATTCTCGCCGCCGACGCGACCAGCGATCCGGGGCTCGGCATCACCGACAGCTTCCTGCGATTCAGCATCCGGTCGTTCATGTGCGCGCCGCTCTGGAGCCACGATGAAGTCGTCGGCGTGCTCTACGTGGACAGCCCGCGGCGCGGCGCGTTCAAGGCCGGCGACCTCGATGCGCTGACGGCGCTCACGAATGCCGCGGCGATCGCGATCGAGCAGTCGCGGCTCTCGGCGCAACTGCTCGAGGAGACCAAGCGCCGCGAGCGGCTGCAGCGCTACCATTCGCCGGCCGTCGTCAGCCGGATCATCCACGGCCACGGCGAGGACTCGGGACCCACGGCCCAGGAACGGGACGTCACCGTGATGTTCTGCGATCTCGTCGGGTTCACCACCATGGTCGAGCCGATGACGCCGGTCGAAGCGGCGAAGCTCCTGAACACGTTCCTCACGCGGATGACCGACGTGGTCTTCGAGCACGAAGGCACGCTCGACAAGTTTCTCGGGGACGCGCTGCTCGCGGTGTTCGGCGCGCCCTTCGAGCAGACCGATCACGCGCTCAAGGCGGTCGAAGCGGCGCTCGAGATGCGGCGCGCGCTGGCCGACCTCAACCTCCAGATCAGCCAGAAGCTGTCGATGCGGATCGCGATCAACTCGGGCATCGCGCTCACCGGGGACATCGGATCGCCCAAGCGGCGCGAGTTCACCGTGCTCGGCGACGTGGTGAACATCGCGTCGCGCATCGAGGACGAGGTGGCCGGCCCCGGCGAAATCGTCATCTCGGGCGCCACCTACGAGCGCATCAAGAACCACGTCAAGGTGCGCCCGCTCGGCTCGCGCCCCCTGCGCGGGCGCGCCAGCCCTCTCGACTTCTACGCTGTCGAGGGCTAGAAGACACCGAGGTCCTTGACGTTGACAGGCCCATGGACCGGCCCTAGAGTACCCAGTTCGCGCGTTCTGCGAGAATGACAGAGATGGTCGGTCAGAACATCGGCAAGTATCGGGTCCTGGACCGCATTGGCCGCGGCGGCATGGGGACCGTCTACCGTGCCATGGACGAGACGCTGCACCGCGAGGTCGCGATCAAAGTCCTCAACGCCGAGCTCAACGATCCGGAAGTCGCCAAGCGGTTCCGCGCCGAGGCGATCACCGTCGCGCGGCTGAGTCACCCGGGCATCGCGACCATCTACGAGCTCTTCCAGTACGAAGGGCAGTGGCTCATGGTCATGGAGTTCGTGCGCGGCGAGACGCTCGAACACATGGTGGACCGGATGGGTCCGCTCTCGCCGCAGCGGTCGGCCGAGCTCTGCATGCAGGCGCTCGCGGCGCTCGCGCACGCGCACTCGATGGGCGTCGTGCACCGCGACCTGAAGCCGGCCAACATGATGATCACCGAGACGGGCGCGGTGAAAATCATGGACTTCGGGATCGCACGTGTCGCGGGCACCGAACACCTCACCAACGCGGGCTTCATGATGGGCACGCCGGCCTACATGGCGCCCGAGCAGGTCCGCGGCGACGAAATCGACGCGCGTGCGGATTTGTACTCGATGGGCGTCGTGTTCTACCGCCTGACCATCGCGAAACTGCCGTTCAAGGGTGAGACGCCCTTCGCGATGGCACAATCGCAGGTGAACGATCCGCCGACACCGGCCGGCATGGTGCGTCCGGATCTGCCACCCTGGGTGGAGCCGATCATCGCGCGCTCGCTCTCGAAAAAATCCGAAGAACGCTTCCAGTCGGCCGCCGAGTTCCACGAGGCGTTCGCGCGCTGTCTGGCGGGATTGCCGTTTACGACGGTCTACGGCGCGACGTCGAATTCGCAGACCGAGATTCTGGCCACGCCGGGCCGGCCGATGCCGACCGGATCGCTGTCGATGCGCGGACCGGGCACGGGATCGTTGCCCGCCGGCGTCATCGCCGGACCGGCGGCGTCCAGTGCGCACCCCGCGTCGGAGACCGGCACAGCCGGCGGCGCCGTTCCGGCCGGGCCGGAACTGATGACCATGCCCGCCGGCATGCCGGCGACCAGCCCTGTCCCGGTGTCGACTCCGGCCGCGGCGGCACCGAAGCCGGCCGCGGCGACCGTCAAGAAAGACACGAAAACCAAGTCTGATGCGATCGCGCTCGGCGCGATCGCGCTGGTGATCCTCGGCCTGGTTGGTGGCGGCGCCTACTGGTACCGATCGCGCCATTCGCGTGCAACCGAAACGCCGCCGGCGGCGCCCGCAGAACCGGCGCCGGGCGGGACGGCGACGATCGATCCGACCGCCGTGCCACCGCCCACACCGGTGACGCCAGAGCCGCTCGCGCCGCCGACCCCCGGCGCGCCGGGCGCAGCGGCCGGCGGCGCGGCGATCGCTCCGGGCGCTCCAGGTGCCGTCCCGCCGCCAGGGGGCGGCAAGACGGCGACGCCAGCTGCCGGCGCGATCCCGGGTGGCGCTCCCTCCCCCACGACACCGGCCGGCACGACACCAGCCGGCGCAACGCCCGTCGTGCCCGGCGTCCCCAACGGGCGCGGAGCAAAAGGGCCCGGCGCGGTGCCGCCGCCCGGGACGCCGCCCGCCACGCCGGTGCCGGCCAATGATCCGCTCGTCGCGTTCACGAGCGTGAAGCTCTATGTGGTGAGCGGGAACCGCGCGAACGATCGTGACGTGCTCATCAACTTTGCGAACGGCCAGATCACCGTCCTGCCCAAGAACGGCGGCGAGGCGATGGGCGCGCTGCCGTACGACGCCATTGCCAAGGCCACCTACGTCAAGGCGCGCGATCCGAAATGGGACACCGCACTGCCGTCTCCGCCGGAGGGACTCGACGTCGGTTCCTTCCTGCGGCAGTCACGGCACTGGCTCGTGATTCAGACCAGCACCGGGTTCACCATCCTCAGGCTCGAAGACAGCAACGCCTCGCGCATGGTGGACACGTTCCAATCACGCACGGGGAAACCCGTCGATCGGCCGCGGACCAGCGATAAGTAGTTCCGGGGGAACCCCCGGCACCGCCGGAACCCTCACGTCACCGACTCACAACCCGGAATCCGAAGTTGAACATCCGGACCCGGTAGCGATCGGTCGGATACGCGTCCACCCGCCGCTCGTACCCGGCGAACAGCTCGATCGCCGCCTTTCGCCCGTTGATGCGGAGGCCGCCTTCGACGAAGCCGCCGCAGACGCGCCTGTCCCGCACGAGGTGGTTGACGCCGAACACCTCGCCGTAGGCCCTGCCGATGATCGACGTCCGCCGGCTGATCGGATGATTGCCGCGAACCCCCGCGTTGACGATCCACGTGTAATCCACGTACGCGAGCTTCATCGCATGCGTGAGCTCGAGGTGTCCGTCGATCCGGCTGCGCGCGTACCGGGCGCGCATTCCGATCGCGTTCCAGGAGATCGCCGGCTGGTTCTCGCGGTCCACGATGTGGCGTGACACATGTGAGATGACGCCGGCAAGCTCGACGCCGTGGTGGAGGCGATAGGACGCGGTCCCCTCGAAGAAATAGTAGCCCTGGTTGAGGTCGTAGCGCCGCCGTTGGCGCCCCACCACGGCGTTGTAGTCGGAGCGGAAGCTCACGCGTCCGGTGCCGTAATCGACGATGTCGAAATCGATGCCGACGCGGCCTTCCCATTCGAATCGGCGATCGGTGGCGATCAGTCTCGCCCACGAGAACAGGAAATCCGCCCGCGGCAGCAACTGCGCGCCGCCGTCGGCCGGCGGCGGCGGGGCAGACTGCGCCGCGGCGACAGGTGCGCAGGCGAGCGTGAACAAGACCGCGGCAGCATGGCGTCGGCCCCAGACCGGCATCGCGCGGCAATGTACTTCATGGAGTGCACGGAGGAGAGTGCGAGGACACGGCGAAGAGCTGGAGGACACGGAGAAGAGCTGGAGGGCGCGGAGAACTGGAGGGCGCGGAGAAGAGCTGAGGGGGTATTCTGTGTCGATGTTGCCCGGGAGCGTCCTCGCATCCGTCTTTGCCTCGGCCGCGATCGCCTCGGCCGCCGGGTGCTCGATGACGAGCACGACCGTCTCTCAGCCTGGCGCCACCAGCGCCACGACGGCCGTATCGCGTCCCCCGGCCCCGCCGCCGCCGGCGACCGCGGCAACGCCGGCGCCGGCCGCGGCGTCCGGGGCGAACCCGATTGCCGAGACCGCAATTCGCGCGCACATGGAGTTTCTCGCGAGCGACGCCCTGAACGGCCGCGGCAGCGGCACGCGTGACGAACAAATTGCGGCGACGTATGTCGCTGCGCAATTTCGCGTCTGGGGTCTCGATCCGATGGGGGACGCCGGCGGATTCGTGCAGCAGGTGGAAATGGCCGGCGCACAGGCCTCGGCTGCGCCGACGCTCACTATCGGCGCCACGTCCTTCACGCACGGCAAGGAAATGCTCGTGACCGCGCTCACGGCGCCATCCGCGGCCGGTCCACTAGTGAAGTACGGCCCGGGCGCCGACGTGCCGAGCGGCGCGATCGTCCTGCTTCCCGAGGGGACCAACCCGACCCAGGTGACGGCGGCGAGCCTGATCCTGATGCCCGAGACGCCGCAGGTGCGCGGGCAATGGGCCGCGCGCGGTGCCGCGATGCCCACGATCGCCGCGCGCGCGGTGAAGTTGGCCGCACCGGCCGCGCGGCCCTCGATCGTCTATCTCGACAAAGCCGCCCACTCCGCCGTCGCGGCCGCGCCCGATGGTGCCGCCGTTCGATTCACCACCGACGTCGCGCCGACGGCCCCGACCTACACCTGGAACGCCGTCGGCCGGATCACCGGCACCGATCCCGTGCTGTCGAAACAGGTCATCGTCCTGAGCGCGCACCTCGATCACATCGGCGCGCGGCCGCCCGTGCCAGGCACCGACACGATCAACAACGGCGCAGACGACGATGCGTCAGGGACCGTGGCGGTGATGATGCTCGCCGAAGCGCTCGCCAAAGGGCCGCGTCCGAAGCGGACGATCGTCTTCGCGCTGTTTGGCAGTGAAGAGCGCGGCGGATTCGGCGCGGGCTACTTCGTGGATCTGCCGGTCGTGCCGCTCGCCGGCATGGTGGCGGACCTCCAATTCGAGATGATCGGCCGCGCCGACCCGGCGGTGCCGGAGAGGACACTGTGGCTGACGGGGTACGAGCGATCGAACCTCGGCCCGGAGCTGGCCAAACAAGGCGCGCGGCTCGTGGCCGATCCCCATCCCGAGCAGAGCTTCTTCACCCGATCGGACAACATCCGGTTCGCGCGTCGCGGTGTCATTGCGCACACGGTCTCGAGCTACAACTTGCACAAGGAGTATCACCAGCCGTCCGACGAGGTGGGCAAGATCGACTTCGCGCACATGACCGAGTCGATTCGATCGATGCTCGAACCGGTGCGCTGGCTCGCGAACTCGGACTTCAAGCCCGTGTGGGCGCCGGGCGGTTGTCCGGCACCCTGCAAGTAGCCTCAGGCGCGAGATGCCGTCGAAGCCGCTGGTCAGCGTGATTCTCCCCGTCTATAACGGGCGGCAAGTCCTGGCAGAGGCGATCGACAGCGTTCTGAACCAGACGCATCGCAATCTCGAGCTCGTCATCGTGGACGATGGCTCGAGCGACGGCAGCATCGAGCTCCTGGACCACTACCAGCGCGCCGACTCTCGCGTCGTCGTCCACCTGCACGCCGTCAACAAGGGGATCACCGCGTCGCTCAACGACCTCGCGAGGGCCGCGCGCGGCGACTTCGTCACGGTCATGAACCAGGACGACGTGAGCGTGCCGGATCGCGTGGAGCGGCAGGTGGCGTATCTGGAAACCCACGAAGACGTCGGCGCAGTCGGCTCGGCCGCGCGAATCATCGACGAGAGCGGCGCCCCGTTGCGTATCAAGCGATATCCCACGCGTGCGGGACTGACGGCATGGTCGCTGTTCTTCTTCAACAGCCTGCTTCACCCGAGCACGACGATCCGGCGGACGGCGCTCGAATCGGTTGGATACTATCCTCCGGGTTACGGCGGGGGCACCGAGGACTACGCGCTGTGGGTGCGGCTCAGCCGCGCGACGTCAATCGCGAACGTGCCCGACGTCCTGCTGCACTACCGGGTCTGGGGATCTAACGTGACCAAGGCGGCCTGGCAGACGCAGGAGAGCGAAGCGACCCGAATCGTGTGCGAGCACGCCTCGGAGCTGCTCGGCCGGCCGGTTACGCGCGATCAAGCCGAGGCCCTCCGTGGACTGTCGACCGATCGCTATCCCGAGGCCGTGGACGCGATCGAAGAGCTGGCGATGCTCATCGAGGGACTTCGCGAAGCGTTTCTCCGGAGGCGCCGGATTGCGGCGGCCGACGCACGCGCGGTGAACCGGGATGCCGGTGTGCGCTTGTGGCTGCTCGCCGTCCTGGCGTCCCGCCGGTCGCCGCGGGTCGCGAGCGCGCTCGCCGCCGCGGCGGCCCGCGCCAGTCCGCCGTCGGTCCTGACGTTTGCCGGCAAGGCCGCGCGGCGGTTGACCAGCGGCTTGTCGAAACGGCTCGCGAGGCGCTGAAGGAGTGCAGATGATCGATGTCGCCAGAAGTCTGGCTCGAAAGAGCCGCGAGGCGTACGCGCAGCACGGTCTGACCGGATTGATCAAGGCGGGGACGGGCTACTTGAGCCGGCCGCTTGCCCTCCCGCTGGCCACTCGCACGCTCCGAAGGTCGACGCGCGAAAAGACCGGCATCGACGACGCCATCCGCTTTGTCTTCGAATTCAAGTCCGGCTCGATCAGCATCGCGCCGATGCAGGTGCACTCGGAAATCAAGGCGCTCTGTCAGGCGCTCCAGGAACTGCGTCCCGCGACCATCGTCGAAATCGGCACCGCCCGCGGCGGCAGCCTGTACCTGTTCGCGCGCATGGCCGCGGCCGACGCGAGGCTCATCAGCGTGGATCTTCCGTTCGGCCGCTTCGGTGGAGGGTACCCGGCCTGGCGCAAGCGCCTGTACCAGGCGTTCGCCGGACCGTCGCAATCGCTCGCGCTGCTCCGCGCGGACTCACACGACGCGGGGACGGTCAAACAGGTGACCGGTCTCTGCAAGGGCCAGCCGGTCGATTTCCTCTTCATCGACGGCGACCATTCGTACTCGGGTGTGCAGGCGGACTTCGAGGCGTACTCGCCGCTCGTCCGTCCGGGCGGCCTGATCGGATTTCACGACATTGTCCCCGGCGTCGAACGCGACACCGGCGGCGTTCCGCAGTTCTGGCAGGACCTGAAGCGCAGCGGCCGTGTCCGCGGGCAGTTCCACGAGTTCGTGGAGAGCTGGAATCAGCGCGGATTCGGTATCGGGCTGATTCGCCTGAGCTGACCTCAACTCAGAAGGAGGGGCGGGCTTCAGTCCGCCTTTGCCGGGCTCTAGACACTGTCCAGCTCCAGGACGCTTCGCAGCAACACATTCGCGCCGTTGGCGCAGTCTTCCCAACGTGTCAGCTCCCTGGGCGAATGGCTGATGCCGCCGACGCTCGGCACGAAGATCATGCCCATCGGGCCGAGCTGCGCCATCATCTGCGCGTCGTGGCCGGCGCCGCTCGGCAGGCGCGTCGAGGCGAGACCGGCGGCTGACGCCGCGCGTTCGATGACCCGCTGCACCTCCGGCGACGCGACGGCGGGCGGATTGCGGCTGAGATCGTTGATCTCGATCGTCGTCTTCGTGTTCGACGCGATGGCCTGCGCGCGCGCGCGAATGTCCGCGGCAATCCCCGCGAGCGTTTCGGTGGACAGATCGCGCAGCTCGATGGTGAGGCGAACAGTGCCGGGAATGACGTTCGGCGCGTTCGGAGACACGTCGAGCTGGCCGACCGTGCCGACTTGGCGGCCCGGGGTGCGCATCACGCTCTCGCGGACGGCGAGCGTCAGCTGCGAGGCGGCGACGAGCGCGTCCTGACGATCCGGCATCGGCGTTGTCCCGGCGTGATTGGCGAACCCAGTCACGACCGCGCTGTAGCGCTCGATCGCGACGATGCCGAGCACCACGCCGATCGGCGTCGCGCTCCGCTCGAGCGTGCCGCCCTGTTCGATGTGGAGCTCGAGGTACGCATGGTGTGCGCCCTTCGGCCGCACGGCCTCCATGATGCGGCCCGGATCGCCGCCGAGCTTGCGCACGGCGTCGCCACGGCGCAGGCCGTTCCATACCGCGTCCATGTCCGACGGGGTCACGTCGCCCGCGACGATGCGGCTGCCGGCGAGTCCACGACCGAATGCGACGCCTTCCTCGGCGGACCACACCACCATTTCGAGCGGGTGCCGCGTCTCGCGCCGGGCCTGCGTACACGCTTCAATCGCGGCCAGCGCCGCCAGCGATCCGAGATCGCCGTCGAAATTGCCGCCGTTCGGCACCGAGTCGATGTGTGAGCCGAAGAGAATCGGCGGGAGCGCCGCCTCGCGTCCGGGCCGCCGGCCGAAGATATTGCCGGCCGGATCGACGCGCGGCTCGAGGCCCGCGGCGCGCATCAGGTCCATCACGTAGCGCCGGCCCTGAACGTCAGCGTCGGAGTAGGCGACACGGCTCACGCCGTCGCCAAACGTGCCGCCCGCCGGTCTGCCATAGACGCTCAATTGCTCGATGCGCGACCGGAGCGCGGCCGCATCGACCCGGAGGTCCTGCACGGCCCGCGGCGCGCGGCGAACCGCGGGGGTGGCGGCCATCGCTCCCGCCGTGGAAGCGGACGCCAATCCCCCCAGGCCGGCGAGGAACGTTCGGCGGGAGAGACGCACGGACACTACTTTAGGCCAAAGCCCCAGGGCCAAGGGCCCACGAGCTAAGCGAGGCCTTGGTGATAGCGTTCCTCGCGCCGATGATCACCCGCGGTTCGGCCAAACGACTCTGGGGCGCGGCGATCGTGTTGCTTGCGCTCGTCGCCTGGGGCTTCTGGTCGTATCGAAGCGGCGGCCTGCTGCACGTGCTGCTCGGCCCGCTTCCGCCGGAGGCGACGCGGCTTGCGGCGCTCCGCAGCTACGTCGCGTCGTTCGGCGCGTTCGCGCCGCTCGTCTACGTGGCCGCCGTCACGGTCGAGGTGCTCGTCGCGCCAATCCCCGGCACGCTGCTCTACGCGCCGGCCGGCGCGATCTTCGGTGGACTGGTCGGGGGGACGCTGTCGCTTGCCGGCAACGTGCTCGGCGCCGTCATCGCGTGCTGGATCGCGGGGACGTTCGGCGAACGGTGGCGCGCCCGCGCGGCCAGACTCCCCGCGCTCGGCCGATCGCGAGAACTGCTCGAACGTCGCGGCGCGTGGATCATCTTCCTGCTGCGCGTAAACCCGCTCACGTCGTCCGATCTCGTGTCGTATGCTGCCGGCGTGGCGGGCGTGCAGCCGTATCAGGTGGGGCTGGGCACGCTCTTCGGCATGGCGCCGCTCTGCTACGCGCAGTCGTACCTGGCGCAGTCGCTCTTCGAGTGGCTCTCGCCGCCGGCGCTCATCGGATTCGGCGCCGTCACCGTTGTGGTGATCGCGTTGATGTTCTTCTGGCCCCGACGAACCTGAACGAACCTGTCTATGCCTTTGCCACCGCTCGCATGGGATCGTGTGACGAATGGAGACGCGCGGGCGCGGCGCGGAAGCGCTGAAACGGCAGGTGGCAGTCGTGTTTCCGGAGAAAGCTCAGGAAACGCTTGTAGTCCTCGTTCGGCATGTTGAACTGCTGGACGAGCGAGCGATAGTTGCCGTTGGTGGTCTCGAGGCCGATCTGGACGATCTTCCGCAGGTCGTTGCGCGTGAGGTCGCGTGACATGAACATCGGGTAGACGACCGACCAGAACGACTCGCCATTGGCCAGCATGAGCGTCGCGAGCTCTTCGGCCGGCGACGGGCGCGCGCCCGCGGCGGCCGTGCCGCCGGGCGTGGCCGCGGACGCCTTCGCGGCGGTCCGGACGACGTCGGTCGGCAGGTCGCCGGGCCGGATGGCGCGGCCGGCGGCCTTGAGCACCACCCGCTCGATGACGTTCTTGAGCTCGCGGATATTGCCGGGCCAGCTGTAGGCGACCAGCGCGTCCATGGCCTCGCCGGCGATCTCGGCGACATCGACCTTGTGCGTCTGACTGTAGAGCTGCATGAAGTGATTCACGAGCAGCGGGATGTCTTCCGCGCGATCGCGCAGGGCCGGGATGCACAGCCGGATGACATTCAGCCGGAAGTAGAGGTCCTCGCGGAACGCGCCGGCGACGATTTGCGCCTGCAGGTCGCGGTTGGTCGCGGTGATGAGCCGGACGTTGACGCGCGTGTGCGCGCGGTCGGCGCCGATGCGCTGGATTTCGCCCGATTCGAGGAAGCGGAGGAGCACGACCTGCATCCGCGTGCTCATCTCGCCGACTTCGTCGAGGAAGACGGTCCCGTTGGGCGCCATCTCGAGGAGGCCCGGCTTGTCGCGATACGCGCCGGTGAAGCTGCCGCGCACGTGACCGAAGAGCTCGGATTCGAGAAGTGAGTCCGGGAGACCGGCGCAGTTGAGCGTGACGAGCGAGGCGGACGCGCGATTGCTGCGATGATGGATCAGGCGCGCGACGACTTCCTTGCCGACGCCCGTTTCGCCCGTGATCAGAACTTTGGCATCCGAGCGCGCCGCCAACTCGAGTTCACTTTCGATGGCGCGGATCGCTTCGCTGCGACCGATCAGACGCACTTCCTGCCTGGGGACCACTGACAATGAAATGTTCCTCTCTTGCGCCGCTTCTGGCCGAGCGACTTTCGTCGCGGAATCGCGATACTAAGGGAATTCCGTAATTCCGTCAATGACCACTGTTGTAATCGGCTCAAGTCCTAATAGCTTAAGGAGTTAAGGGAGCAACAGTACCGTAATTCGGTGATGTGAAGGTTGCCTTTGTACTTCCTAGCAGACCAAGAAAGTCGCTAAAATGGTGAACTTTTTTCCCAAGAAGTCCACTGAGTTCGCACCTTTCAAGACATTAGACCAGGTCGATATGACGAAGGATGCATCCCCTAAGTCGCCGCTCTACAGAGAGATCGCGTCGTTTCGCGGAAACCGGCCCAAACGGGACGCCGGTTTGCACTAGGAGCCGCGACAGAAGTCTGCGTCAGTCGGGCCATGGGGTCCCTTTGCGCAGAGGTTGGCACCGATGAGGCATAACGGACACGTTCAGTTGATTGGCACCAGTCAGGTCATTTCCGATCTGAAATCCGAGGTCGAGCGCGTCGCCCGTTCCGACGCCAAGGTTCTCATTACGGGCGAAAGCGGCTCGGGTAAGGAAGTGGTCGCCAGGGCGATTCACGAGGCGAGCGTCCGGGCCAGGATCGGGTTCGTCCCGGTCAACTGTGCCGGCATCCCTGAGACCCTGCTCGAGTCGGAGCTCTTCGGTCACGTGAAGGGCAGCTTCACCGGGGCGTACCGCGACAAGCCCGGCAAGCTCGAGATGGCCGACAACGGCACGATCTTCCTCGACGAGATCGGCGAGATGACGCTGCGAATGCAGGGGTTGCTCCTGCGGTTCCTCGAGACCGGGGAAATCCAGAAGGTCGGCGCCGAGCGGGTCGCCCGCGCCACGAACGTGCGCGTCATGGCCGCGACCAACCGGAATCTGCCGCACCTCATCCTGCAGGGGCAGTTCCGCGAAGATCTCTTCTATCGCATCAACGTCATCCACATCGTGGTGCCACCCCTGCGCGAGCGCCGCGAGGACATTCCGCTTCTCGTCGACTACTTCATGACCCGGTTTACCGCGGTCAGCGAGAACGGCAACGGCAACGGGAATCACAGCCCGGTGCGCGCGATCTCGCCGGACGCGATGACCGCGCTCTGCGAGTACTCGTGGCCGGGCAACGTCCGGCAAGTCGAGAACGTGATCGAGCGGCTGGTGGTGACCGGCCGTCGCGAGGTCGTGCAGTACGATGATCTGTCGCCCGAAATCCGGATCCCCGGGCAATCGGGTCTCCGCCCGCGCCACGAGCGGCGGCGCACGGTGGCCGACGATCTGTTCAAGAAGCTGGTCGAGGAGCGCGAGTCGTTCTGGAACGCGGTCTACCCGCTCTACATGAACCGCGAGATCACGCGCAGCAACGTCCGCGATCTGGTGCGCAAGGGGCTCGAGGAGGCGCGCGGCAACTACAAGATCGTCCTGCGGCTCTTCAACATGGAGTCGAGCGACTACAAGCGGTTCCTCAATTTCCTGCGGAAGCACAACTGTCAGCTTCCCTTCAAAGAGTACCGATAGGTACGAGGCGAACATGACGATTTCTACCCGGACCCTTCGCGTCCTGGCCAGCGTGGCCCTGGCGGCCGGCTGCCTGTCGATCGTGCCGGTCGCGGCCCAGTCGACCGCATCGCGCCCGCCGGTGCCGTCACCGGCGCCGCCGACGCCCCAGCCGCTCGCGGGCGCCATCACGCCGCCGCCCGACTACGTCATCGGCCCCGAGGACCAGCTGCTCATCCTGTTCTGGCGCGACAAGGACATGTCGACCGAAGCGGTCGTGCGCCCTGACGGCAAGATCTCGTTGCTGCTCGTCAATGACGTCCAGGCGGCCGGGCTCACGCCGGAGCAACTGCGGCTCGCGATCATCAAGGCGGCGGCATCGCAGAAGCTCTTCACGGAAGAACCAACCGTGAGCGTCGGCGTGAAGCAGATCAACAGCCGCAAGGTCTACATCACGGGTGCGGTCGGCAAGCCCGGCCCGTACCCTCTCAACTCGCAGCTCAACGTGGTCCAGCTCATCACGATCGCCGGCGGCCTGAACGAGTACGCGAAGTCTGAGAAAATCCAGCTGATCCGCAACGAAAACGGAGCGCCGAAGAGCTACCGCATCAATTACAAGGAGATCCAGGAGGGCAAGAACCTGGCGAAGAACCTGATGATGCTCAAACCCGGCGACCAGATCATCGTTCCTGACTAGTTGATCATGCGTACGTTCCGTTGCTTCACATCGTTCGCGCTCCTGCTGTTCGCCGCGGCGCCTGCCTTCGCGCAGACGCCGCGCGAGAGCCGGCCGTACCGCGGCCTGTTCGGCAGCTCGAAGGGCGGCAGCACCGACCAGCGGCTGACGGTGTCGTTCAACGTCGGCGGCGGCTACGACGACGACGTGCTCGCCGCCGAGAACGCGGGCGGCACGCTGCCGGCCGATTCGCCGAGCAGCACGATCGGTGACCTGTCGGGCTCGCTGTCGTACGGGCTGTCGCGCTCGCGCGCGACATTCTTCGCGCAGCTGAGCGGCGGCGGCAGCTACTATGCGGCGCTCTCGAATCCGTGGGTCACGTCCCAGAGCGCCGCGACCGGCGGCGCGTTCGAGCTGTCCTCCAAGACGTCCTTTTCGATGACGGCCGCCGTGACGCGGCAGTCGATGTACTACTTGACCGCGCTCCCGAGCGTCCCGGATCCGCTCGGCCCGCCGCCGATCGATCCCGAGGCGATCGTGAGTGATCCGTTCGCGCCGGAACCCGCGCCCGTGCTGCCGATCTCCACCGATCCGGTGCTCGGCACCCGCGACTCGGCCTACACCACGTTCGGCGTGAACGGCGGCCTGGGCCATACCTTCAACCGCCGGATCGCCGGATCGCTCCATTTCCAGTACGAGGACAGCCAGCAGCCGTCGCTGGAGGATTTCAAACGCCAGACGGCCGGCGGCGGCTTGAGCATCGGGCTGACCAAGGGGTTGTCTGCGCGCCTGGGGTACTCGATCGCGCAGGCCGACTGGGGTGGGGAGGACGGACAAGACCGGCTGCATCAGATCGACGCCGGCATCGACTTCAACCACGCGCTGTCACTCACCCGCCGGACGACGCTCGCGTTCCGCACCGGCACCGCGATGCTGAAGGACGAGATCCGGACGCATGTCCACGTCACCGGCAACGCGCAGTTGACGCGCGAGCTCGGCCGGACCTGGACCGCAAACGCCGTCTACAACCGCGAGGTGTCGTTCCTCGAGGTGTTCCGTGAGCCCGTGTTCTCCGATTCGGTGAGCGGCGGGTTCGGCGGCTTGTTCAACCGCCACGTGCAGTTTCAGGCCAACATCGGCACGTCGTTCGGCTCGGTCGGGTTCACCGGCGTCGACAACGCGTTCACGAACTACTTCACGAGCGCGTCGCTCCGGTTCGGTTTCACCCGGAACCTCGGGCTGAGCCTGACCTATTCGTTTTATCACTACCGCTTCGAGGACGGCGTCGATCTGCCCGCCGGCTACCGGCCTGAAACCGATCGGCACAGCGTCCGCCTCAGCCTCAATTTCTGGTCCACGTTGTTCGAACGAAGGAGATCCAATGCTTCCCGGTAAGAAGTACAAGCCTGAGGACCTGTTGCGCGTCCTCAAGCGTCGATTCTGGCTGCTGCTGGTGCCGTTCGCCGTCGTCTCGGCCGGCACGGCCGTCGTCGTCCGCAAGCTGCCTGATCGGTACATGTCGCAGGCGACGATCCTGGTCGTCCCGCAGAAGGTGCCCGAGGCGTACGTGAAGTCGCCGGTGGTGACGCGCATTCAGGATCGGCTGCGCACGATCCAGCAGCAGATTCTGAGCCGCACGCGGCTCGAAAAGGTGATCGAGGAGTTCAACCTCTATCCCAACGAACGCAAGAACGGGATCATGGAAGACGTCGTGCAGAACATGCGCGATAACGACGTGAGGATCAACATCCGCGAAGGCGACGTCTTCACCGTGGCCTACTGGGGCGACAACCCGCGGACCGTCCAGCGCGTCGCCGAACGGCTGACGGGCCTGTTCGTCGAAGCGAACGTCGTGGAGCGCGCGACGCAGGCGGACCAGACCAACCAGTTCCTCGAGAACACCGTGGAAGAGGCGCGCCGCAAGCTCGCCGAGCATGAGAAGAAGCTCGAGGAGTACCGCGGTGCGCACCAGGGCGAACTGCCGTCACAGCTCGAGGCCAATCTGCAGAACATGGCGCAGACCATGACGCAGATTCAGCAGGTCAGCCTCTCGATGAGCCAGGACCGCGAACAGCGGCTGTTCGCCGAGAAGCAATTGAAGGAGCTCGAGAGCGACACCCCGCCGAACGATCCGGGCGCGCCGACGTATACGCCCGCCACCGCCGATACGCCTGCGCGGATCACGGGCGGCACGGCCGCGATGCAGTACGAGCTCGCCAAGCAGCAACTCGCCGTGATGATGACCTCGAAAGGCGAAGGCCATCCCGACGTGAAGTCGTTCAAGAAGATCGTCAGTGAGCTGCAGCAGAAAGCCGAAGCCGAAGCGCTGCTCCGGCCGGTGACGCTTGGCGAGGCCGCGCTGTCGCCGGCCGAGCAGGCCAAGCGGCGCCGTATCCAGGACCTGCGGACGGGGATCGAAAGGCTGGACAGCAGCATCGCGGCCAAGCAGACGGAAGAGAAGCGCCTGCGCACCTTCGCGGCGACGCTGCAGAGGCGCATCGAGGTCGCCCCCACGCGCGAGTCGGAGATGTCGGAACTGACGCGCGACTACGCCACGCTGACCACGATCTACACGGGGCTGCTGACCAAGAAGGAAGACTCGTCGGTGGCCGCGAACCTCGAACGGCGGCAGGGCGGTGAGCAGTTCAAGCCGCTCGACTCGCCGCGCATCCCCGAGCGGCCGTCCGAGCCGGACCGCCCGCGCATGAACCTGATCGGCATGGCCGCGGGCCTCGCCATGGGCCTCGCGCTCATCGCGCTCTTCGAGTATCGCGACGCCACCTTCCGGACCGACGACGAGGTCACCCATCACCTGGCGTTCCCGGTGCTGGCCGTCGTGCCGCTGATGGAGTCCGACCAGGAGCGCCGGCGCACGACGAGGCGGAGGTGGCTCCTCGGCCTCAGTCTCGGCAGCACGGTCGCCGGCTGCCTGGCGGTGTTGGTCTACACCTTCGTCTTCTGACGATCATGTACGAGCAGTTTTTCGGCTTCCGTGAGCGGCCGTTCGACCTGACGCCGAACCCGCGCTACCTGGTGCTGACCGACTCGCATCGCGAGGCGATCAGCAACCTCGAGTACGCGATTGCCAGCCGCAAGGGCCTCACCCTGCTCATCGGGGAGGCCGGGTCGGGCAAGACCACGGTGATTCGGACGGCGATCGAGCGCCAGTCGGCGAAGGTGCATTGCGTGAATCTGCACAATCCGACACTGACGCGCGACGAGTTCGTGGAAATGCTCGCGGCGCGATTCGGCCTGTCGGCCGAGGCGACCCGGTCGAAGAGCGCCATGCTGCTCGAGCTCGAAGCCCTGCTGAAGCGGCGGCACGCGGACGATGAGACGACCGTGCTCATCATCGACGAGGCTCAGAGCCTCCCGCTCGATCTGCTAGAGGAGATTCGCCTCCTCGCCAATATCGAGACGGACGAGCTGAAGCTGCTCTCGGTCATCATCGCCGGGCAGCCGGAGCTGGCCGATCGCCTCAACGAGCAGTCGCTGCGCCAGTTGAAACAGCGCATCGCCCTGCGCTGCCAGCTGCGGCAGTTGACGCTGCCGGAAACCGCCGGCTACATCGCGGGGCGGATCCGCGCGGCGGGGGGCGTCGGTGCGCAGGTGTTCACACGCGAGGCGGTCGCCCTGATTCACAAGCGGAGCCAGGGCATCCCGCGCACGATCAGCGTCATCGCCGACAACGCGCTGCTCGGCGGGTTCGCGGCGGGTCAGCGTCCGGTGGCCAGTCAGCTCGTCGAGGACGTCTGCCGCGATTTCGATCTGCACGAGTCGGCGATGCCGATCCGTCCGCCCGCGCTTCCGCCCGCGCCGCCGGTCGTCCCGGACGCCGCCGTCGCCGTTGCGGTTCCGCCGCGGCTGATCGTTCCGGCCTCCACGGGCCGTGAGCCGGGGAGTGAGCAAGCGGCCCGGATGGATCCAGCCGCCGAGGGACCCCCGTCCGCCGAGGTCGCGGCGGCCAAACGCAAGCGATTTTCGTTTTTCTGGAACTGAGGAGATCAGCACATGGGTCGGGTAGACGAAGCACGACGGCGGGCCGCCGAAGCGGCGGCAACAGGCGATGTGGCGGCGGCCGACGCCGCGGCATCGACGTTGCCGCCAGAGCCGGCGGCCGTGGCCGACGACGTGGACGTCGACGTGCTGGCACGCGAGCCGTATCCGATCGAGATCGGGGAGCGCCGGCGCGCGCGTCCCGTGCCGATGACGATGGCGGCGGTTCCGGCCGCTTCGCGCGATCAGGCCAAATCGGGTGGCGGCGCGACGGCCAATGCCAAGTCGTCCGTCCATGCCGATGCCGGCGCGGCCAGCGCCAGCCCGGCTGACGCCGCGCCATCCGACGCCGTGACGCCCCGGACGCTGTTCGAGCGTCTCGCCGCCCGGTTGTCGAAGAAGGTCGTCGTCGATCAGACCATGCTGCCCTCCTCGCGCGAGCAGTACCGGCGTCTCGCCGCCGCGCTGCACCAGAACCAGGCGGCCTCTGGACTCAAGGTCGTCATGATTTCCAGTGCGGTCGCGAGCGAGGGCAAGACGCTCACGGCCTCGAACCTCGCGCTCACCTTCAGCGAGTCGTATCACCGATCCGTCCTGCTCATCGACGGCGACTTGCGGCGGCCGTCGGTCCACACGGTGTTCGGCATCACCGACGAGCTCGGTCTCAGCGACGGACTGGCGGCGCCGGACGAACGGCCGTTGACGCTGCACCAGGTGACACAGCGGCTCACCGTGCTGCCCGGCGGGAAGCCGATTTCCGATCCGATGGCCGGCCTCACGTCGGACCGGATGCGGCGGCTGATCGAAGAGGCGCGCGACGCGTTCGACTGGGTGATCATCGACACGCCGCCGGTCGGGATTCTGAGCGACGCGAACCTGCTGGCGTCGATGGTTGACGGCGCGGTGCTCGTGATCAAGGCCGAGGCGACGCCGTATCAGCTGGCGCAGCGCGCCATCGACGCGCTCGGGCGCAACCGGATTCTCGGCGTCGTGCTCAATCGCGCGAGCACCCCCCCAGCGGGGCCCTACAGCTATTACCACTACTACAACACCGGGCAGAAGCAATTGCCGCCTGGCGAAAAATGAGCTGAACCATGCACCGCCTGAACATCCGCTCCACCACGCTCGTCGTGTTCGAGACCGTGCTGATCGTTTCTGCGATCGCGGTGTCGGCGTACGTGCGTCTGGGCGACTGGTCCTGGATGCTGACCGGCGGCGGGCTGTTCAAGGCGCTCGTCATTGCCGTCGTCGCACAGGCGTGCCTCTACGCGGCTGACTTGTACGACCTGCGGCTGGTTTCCGATCGCGGCGAGCTCTTCGTCCGGATCGTGCAGGCGTTGGCGGCCGCGTCGTTCATTCTCGGCGTCGTCTACTACTGGTTCGAGGCGCTGATCATCGGCCGCGGCGTATTTGCGATCTCCGCCATCCTGGTCATCACGATGGCGATCGGCTGGCGGCTCGTGCTGGTCTGGTTCTTCGTCCGGTTGCGCGCGCGTGAACGCCTGCTGCTCGTCGGCACCGGGGCTGCGGCCGTGACGCTGGCGCAGGAGCTGTTCGATCGACGCGCCGAGCTCGGCGTGGAGATCGTCGGCTTCGTCGATCCCGATCCGGCGCGCGTCGGCGCCTCGCTCATCAACCCGGGCGTCATCGGCACGATCGACGAGATTCCGGAGATCGTCCGATCGCGGTCGGTCGACCGGGTCGTCGTGAGCCTGGCGGATGCCCGCGGCAAGCTGCCGATGGACAAGCTCCTGGAAATGAAGCTCGGGGGCGTGACGTTCAATCACCTCGCGTCGGTGTACGAGGAGTACACCGGCAAGATCGCCATAGAGAACCTGCGGCCGAGCTGGCTGATCTTCTCGGAAGGGTTCCGGAAGAGCACCGCGCTGTCGCTCGGCAAGCGCGCGATGGACATTCTGCTCGCCAGCGTCGGCCTCATCGTCGGCACGCCGATAATGTTGCTCGTGGCGCTGGCGGTCAAGCTGACGTCGCCGGGGCCGATTCTCTATCATCAGCTTCGAGTCGGTCTGAACGGCCAGTTGTTCACCGTGCACAAGTTTCGCAGCATGCGGCCGGACGCCGAGGCCGGGACAGGCGCGGTCTGGGCGTCGAAGGCGGGCGATCCGCGGGTGACACCGATCGGACGGTTCATGCGCCGGAGCCGGCTCGACGAGCTGCCTCAGTTGTGGAACGTGCTCATCGGCGAGATGAGCTTCGTCGGCCCGAGACCGGAACGCCCGGAGTTCGTCGGCGACCTCACGAAGCAGATTCCGTTCTACGGCCAGCGGCACGTCGTGCGCCCCGGCCTCACCGGGTGGGCGCAGGTCCGCTATACCTACGGGGCCAGCCAGGAAGACGCGCTGCAGAAGCTGCAGTTCGACCTCTTCTACATCAAGAACCTGTCGCTGTCGCTCGACCTGTTCATCATCCTCGAGACCGTCAAGACCGTAGTGCTGCGGCGAGGCGCGTGACCATGGCGACGCGGAGTCAGGCGAACGACCCGATCGTGAACGCGATGAGTGTCGACGTGGAGGACTACTACCACGTGAGCGCCCTCGCGCCGGTCGTGCCGCGCGCCGAGTGGCCGCGGATGGAGAGCCGGGTGTGCGCCAACACGGCACGGCTGCTGTCGCTCTTCAGTGAGCAGGCGGTCCGCGCGACGTTCTTCGTCCTCGGACGCGTGGCCGAGCGCCATCCCGATCTCGTCCGGCAGATTGCCGCGGGCGGACACGAGATCGCGTCGCACGGGTTCGATCACCGGCTGGTCTACGATCAGACGCCCGACGCGTTCCGCGACGACATCCGCCGCGCCAAGCGGCTGCTCGAGGATCTCGCCGGCGTGCCGGTCGTGGGCTACCGGGCGCCGAGCTATTCGATCACGAACCGATCGCTCTGGGCGCTCGATGTGCTCGTCGAGGAAGGCTACGAGTACGACTCGAGCATTTTCCCGATTCACCACGACCGGTACGGCATCCCCGGATCGCCGCGGCATGCGCACGTGCTGTCGCGTGAAGCCGGCGCGCTCGTCGAGCTTCCGCCGTCCACCGTGCGCATCGGGTCGACGAACCTGCCCGTGGCCGGCGGCGGCTACTTCCGCATCCTGCCGTACTGGTGGACGCGCTGGGGCATCGCGCGGGTGAACCAGCGGGAGCGCCGGCCGGCGATTTTCTACCTGCACCCGTGGGAGATCGATCCCGCCCAGCCGCGGTTCCGGCCGGGCCTGGCGAGCCGTTTCCGGCACTACTACCACCTCGACAAGACCGAGCCGCGACTGAAGCGGCTGCTGCGGGACTTCCGTTTTGCGCCCGTGCGGACGATCCTCGGCGCGAGCGACCTGGAAGGGCTGGTGCCGTCGCTGGCGCCACGCACGACGTGATGGCCTCCTCTCCGGAGACAGCCGGTGCGGTGACGCCGGCGTTCTTCTCCCCGGTGCGCGTCGATGCGCAAGCGCGGCCGCGGTTGTTCGTCGTCGTGGACACCGAAGAAGAGTTCGACTGGTCCAAGCCGTTCTCGCGCGCATCGGTGGGCGTCACCGCCATCGACGAAGTCGGCCGTCTGCAGGACGTGCTGCGGCCGTACAAGATCAAGCCGACGTACGTCGTCGACTATCCCGTGGCGACGACGCCGTCGTCGGCCGGGCGGCTGGCAGAGTTCGCGCGCCTGGGTGAGTGCGAGATTGGCGCGCACCTCCACCCGTGGGTCAGCCCGCCGTACACCGAGTCGCTCAGCAGCCGCACGAGCTACGCGTGCAATCTCGGCGCGGCGCTCGAACGTGACAAGATCGCCCAGTTGTCGCAGGCGATCCGCGAGCACCTCGGCGTGGCGCCGCGCGTGTACAAAGCCGGCCGGTACGGTTTCGGCAAGACCACGGCCGACACGCTCGAGGCGCTCGGCTTCGATGTGGACGTCAGCGTGAACCCGCACATGGATTTCAGCAACGACGGCGGCCCGTCGTTCACCGGCTTCGAGCCGGTGCCCGGATGGTTCGGACGCGGGCGCCGGCTGATCGAAGTGCCGTGTACGACCGGGTTCACCGGCCTCGCCCGGCGGGCGGGCGACGGGTTGCACCGGCTGGCCTCGTCGCGCTGGCTGAGCCCGTTCCGCGCGGTCGGCGTGCTGGCGCGGAGCGGCCTGCTCAACAAGGTGATGCTGTCGCCGGAAGGCAGCACGTACCAGGAGATGCAGGCTGTCACCGAGAGCCTGCATCGCGACGGCGTCCGGACGTTTTCGCTCACGTTCCACAGTCCGAGCCTCAAGCCGGGATGCACGCCCTATGTGCACAGCCTCCAGGAACGGGACGCCTTTCTGGGCACGATCAACCGGTACTGCGACTATTTCCTGAACCGCCTGGGTGGCATCGCGAGCACGCCGGCGGCTCTGTACGATTCTCTCCGCGAAGGTCAATCGATATGAAAGTGCTGGGTATTTCGCCGCTCGACAAGGATTCCACCGTGACGGTGGTCGAAGACGGCGTGATCACGTACGCCGCTGCCGAGGAGCGTTTCACGCGCGTGAAGCTCCAGGATGGCTTTCCCTGGCGCGCGCTCGAGAGCGCCCTCGAGGTCACCGGCACGACCGCGAAGGAAATCGATCGCGTCGTGTACCCGTTTCTGACCTACGAGGAAGAGACGCGGCTCTTCGAGCGCAATCTGGCCAGGGAGCGCGAGTTCCTCGACGAAACGCAGGTCAACCCGACCGCCGACGAGATGCGCGAGGCGCGCGAGCGCATTCCGGTCGGACGCCCGGCGGTGCCCGGGTTGTCACAGGCGGACGAGCGGATGGAAAAGGGCTTCGTCAAGAGCATGGCCTACCGGCTGCTGGCGAACGAAGGCGTCGTGTCGCGCAACGTCGCGAAGCGCAGCTCGCAGCAGTGGGGACGGTCAGCGTCGGCGTTCCACCAGCGTTGGCAGCAGGAGCTCGAGAACGCGCTCGGCGATCTGGAGCTCCAGGGCAAGCTGAAGCGCGTCGAGCACCACCTGAGCCACGCGGCCAACGCGTACTACACGAGCGGCTTCGACGAGGCGCTCGTCGTCACGCTCGACGGGTACGGATCGGGGCTGGCCGGCAGCATCAACACCGGCCGCGGCGGGAAGATCGAGCGGCTGCACGGGCAGGAATATCCGCACTCGCTGGGCACGTTCTACGAGATGGTCACGTCGGCGCTGGGGTTCACGCCGAGCCGGCACGAAGGCAAGATCGTCGGGCTGGCGGCGTACGGCGATCCGTCGGTGCTCGGCGACATCCTGCGGCGCCGGTTCGTGCAGAGCAACGGCGGCTTCCGGATCGTCGAAACCAACAACGTCTACTTTGCGCGGCTGCTGGCGAGCCAGTTCCCGAAGATCGACGTCGCCGCCGCGTACCAGCGCATCCTCGAGGAAGTCGCCTCGGCGTACGTGGCGCAGTACCTCAAGAAGACGGGCCTCAAGAATCTCGTCCTCTCGGGCGGTGTCGTCGCCAACGTGAAGCTCAATCAGCGGCTGCGTGAGATTCCCGGTCTCGAGGGCATCTTCATTCATCCGAACATGGGCGACGGCGGCTGCGGCACGGGGGCCGCGCTGCTCGAATTCGCGGGCCGGCCGGAAACGCGCCGGCGGCTGACCGACGTCTATCTCGGACCGGAGTTCACGCCCGAGCAGATGGCCGACGCGCTCAAGCGCGCGCAGCTGCCGTTCACCGAGTACCGCCCGATCGAGCCGAAAGTGGCGATGCTGCTCGCCGCCGGCAAGGTCGTCGCGCGGTTCGACGGGCGGATGGAATACGGCCCGCGCGCGCTCGGACACCGGTCGATTCTGTATCACGCGAAAGAACCGGCGGTGAATCAGTGGTTGAACCAGCGCCTCGGGCGCACCGAGTTCATGCCCTTCGCGCCAGCGACGCTGTACGAGCATCGCGACGCGAACTACCTGAACGTCAAGGGTGCGGAGTACGCGGCTGAATTCATGACCATCACCTTCGACTGCACGCCGTCGATGAAGAGCGATTGCCCGGCGGCGGTCCACGTCGACGGCACCGCACGGCCGCAGCTCGTCTCGGCGGAGAACAGCCCCGGCTTCCACCGCCTGCTGACCGAGTACCACAAGCTCACGGGGATTCCGACCGTGATCAACACGAGCTTCAACATGCACGAAGAGCCGATCGTCTGCACGCCCGACGACGCCGTACGCGCCTTCCTGCAAGGCAATCTGGACTACCTCGCGATGGGCAGTTTCCTCGTCGAGCATCCCTCGCATAGGAGTTAATTGTTAATGGGGCAATGGGGCAATGAGGCAATGGGGCAATACGGACACTTGTCTCGCTGGCCGCGTCAGCGCGCGATCGCAGGGCGGGTCGGGCTGAGACCCGCCACGCGCGCGGCTCAAAACCCGAGCCGCGCTACGAGCACACGGAGACAAGAGCCTGTATTGCCTCATTGCCCCATTGCCCCATTGCCCCATTAACAAGTTATGAACGTATTGGGCATTTCGGGTCGGATTCGAGACGCGGCGGCGGCCGTCGCGGTGGACGGTCAGGTCGTGGCCGCGGCGTCCGAGGACTGCTTCACCAAGGTGCAGGGCATCGGGTACGGGCAGACCGGCGGATTCCCGACGCGGGCCGTGGACGCGTGTCTCAGCACGGCCGGTCTGACGGCGGCCGACGTGCAGCAGGTCACCCTGGTCGACGACGAAGGGACGGAGACGACCTCGGAGGTCGTTCGTACGATCTTTCGTACGAACGACCTCCGAGGTCCTGTGCTGATCGACGCCCTGCAGGCCGACGCGGTCCAGGCGGCGGCGTCGGACGCGTCGGCCGGCGCGGTGCTGGTGTGCAGCACGCAGCCGCCGGCGCTGGCCGCGTTCGTCCGGCGCGGCGACGGGCTCGCGCCGCACGGACGTCCCGTCGCCACCGGCCGCCTGCTCTCCGCTGCCGGGACACTCGCCAGCTCGCTCGGCGCCGGCGGACGGGATCCATTTCACGCGCTCGACCGGCTGAGCATCGGCGGGGAAGCGGAGTTTCACGACGATCTTGCGGCCTCGATCGGCTGGCAGGCTGATTCGGGTGTCCGCGTCGATGAAGACCAGCTCGCCCGGCTCCTCGCCCGCGTGGCGGGACAGTTCAGCGGTCGTTTGTCCGACGCCGCCTCGCTCAACGTCCGCGTGCAGCAGGCCCGGCGGGCGCTGGCGGCAAGCTTCACCTGCCGGGTCGCCGAAATCGTGCGGGACGCGGCCTCGAGCCTCTGCGACGACATCGCCCTCGGGTCGATGGCGTTCGGTGGCGCGATGCTGGCCAACCCGCGGCTCACGACCGAGCTGCGGCGGCTTGCCGGCGAAAGCCTCTCGCTGGCGCCCGTGCCCGAGCTGACCGGCCGGGCCCTCGGCGCCGCACTCTCGGCGTCGTCGCCGGCCCGCGAGTCGCTGGCCGGACTGGCCCTGGGGCCCGCCTTCGCCGACGCCGACATCAAGCGGACGCTCGACAATTGCCGCCTCGACTACGTCTACGAGCCGGACTGGCCGCGGCTGCTGGTTCGCACATCGAAGATGCTGTCGCAGGGCAAGGTGGTCGCGTGGTTCCAGGGCGCGATGGGCTTCGGCCCACGGGCGCTCGGCACCCGCAGCATTCTCTGCGACCCCTCGAACCGGTACGCTCGACAGAACATGAACGAGTACCTGCGGCAGGTGCCGCTCGACGAGCCGCTGCCGGTGGTGTTCGCCCCGCAGGCGGCCGCTGAGTGCCTGACGCAGCCGGCCCCGTCGCCGTCCACGGTGTTCGATGCGGCGGTACGCGACGAGTGGCGCGATCGGCTCGTCGCCGCACTCGACTGGCGCCACAACGTGCGGGTCCACGGCATCCACCCGGCCCAGGCGCCCGAGCTGTCACAGTTGCTCGAGAATCACTATCGCCGGACGGGCGTGCCGGCTCTGATCGAAACCAACTTGTGCGGTCCCGGCGAGCCAGTGGCCTGCACCCCGCGCGACGCGGTCAAGACGATGTACTCGTCGCCGATCGACGCGCTGATCATCGGCCGCTTCGTCCTGATGAAGGACTACTGGCTGCTCAGGAACAATGTTGACTGACGTCGCCGCCGAGGAGCGTGCCCGCGACGCGGACGGCGCCCTGTCGGTCTCGACGGCGGTCGAGACCGATCGGCCGTCCTGGGACGCGTTCGTCTCGACGTGCGCCGGCGCCACCGGGTATCACGAGTGGGCCTGGCGGACCGTCTTCGAGCAGACCTTCGGTCATCGCAGCGTCTACCTGATGGCCCGCCGCGGCACCCGAATCGAAGGCGTGCTGCCGCTCGTGCAGATCAACAGCCTGCTCTTCGGCCGGACGATGACGTCGCTGCCGTTCGTCAACTACGGCGGCGTGCTGGCGAGCTCGGCCGCCCCGGCGCAGGCATTGCTCGCCGCCGCCGCCGGCGAGGCGCGCGCCGGCCGGTGCCGTCACGTCGAGCTCCGCCACGTCGATCGACAGTTTCCCGATCTGCCCTGCAAGCAGCACAAGGTGACGATGCGGCTCACGCTCGAGGCCGGCCTGTGGGAACACATCGACCGCAAGGTGCGCAACCAGGTTCGAAAAGCGGAAAAGTCGCAGCTGACGGTTGAGCGCGGCGGCGCGGAACTGGTGGCCGATTTCTATTCCGTGTTCGCGCGCAACATGCGCGATCTCGGCACGCCCGTCTACGCGCGGCGCCTGTTCGAGAACGTCCTGCGGGCCTTTCCCGATCGCGCGCGCCTGATCGTCGTCCGGCTGCATGGTCAGCCCATCGCGGCCGGTTTGACCTACCGGACTGGAACGACGGTCGAGGTGCCCTGGGCTTCGTCGGTGCGCGACTTCAACAACCTGTGTCCCAATCACCTGCTCTACTGGCACGCGATCGAAACCGCGATAGCCGACGGCTGCACGACGTTCGACTTCGGCCGCTCGACGCCGGGCGAAGGGACGTTCAAGTTCAAGGAGCAGTGGGGGGCAGTGCCAGTGCCATTACACTGGGAGTACCGCCTGCTCCATGAAGGCGGGCTCCCCGATCAGAGTCCGAAGAACCCGAAGTTCCAGATGATGATCGGCATGTGGCAACGGTGCCCGCTCTGGCTCGCGAACGCGCTCGGGCCTCACATCGTCCGGTCGATCCCTTGAGCGGCGGAGAGCACCGTGGCATGGCAGGACACCTGGCTTCGGATTTCGGACGCGCTCGGCTGGCGATGGAGCGCCATCGCACAGCGGATCGAAGGCCGGCTCTCGAACTCCAGGGGCGAGTGGGTCCGGCAGGTCATGGACGAGACCACGCGGCGGCACGTCGCCGGACTGCCATACGCGGGGATGAGTGCGCTCGAGATCAGCGGCGACAAGTGGAAGAGCTTCGGATTCCGCCAGTACCAGTCGGCAGACTTCGATACGTTCGACATCTGCGAACGGCCGCTGGCCCTCGAAGCGTACGACATCGTCATTGCCGAACAGGTCCTCGAACACGTGTTGTGGCCGTACCGGGCGGCGCGTCACTTGCATCAAATGCTCAAGCCCGGTGGCGTGCTGGTCGTCACCACGCCATTTCTGGTCCTGGTGCACGAGTGCCCGGTCGACTGTTCGCGGTGGACGGCACTCGGCCTGAAACATCTGCTGGCTGAAGGAGGGTTCGAGTTGTCGGCGATCGAGACCGGCTCGTGGGGCAATCGCACATGCGCGCGCGGAAGCCTGCGACGCGTGCCCCGCTACGTGCCGTGGTACCACACGTTGCAGAACGATCCGTACTATCCGATGGTCGTGTGGGCGTTCGCCCGCAAGACGGGCGCCGTCGCGATGCCGGAGGCACGTCGATGACGACCATCCTCGGCATTTCCGCCTTCTATCACGACAGTGCCGCCTGCGTCGTCGTGGACGGCGAGATCGTCGCCGCCGCGCAGGAAGAGCGCTTCACGCGCAAGAAGCACGATCCCGGGTTTCCGACGCGGGCGATCGAGTACTGCTTGAAGCAGGCGGGACGGACCGGCCGCGACGTCGACTACGTCGTGTTCTACGAGAAGCCGTTTCGCAAGTTCGAGCGCCTGCTCGAGACCTACATCGCGTACGCGCCGAGCGGGCTGCGCAGCTTCAACATGGCCATTCCCGTGTGGCTCAAAGAGAAGGTGCGTCTGCCGAGCGTCATCCGCAAGGGGTTGGGCGAGGCGTCGAAGGCCCCGATTGCCTTCACCGATCATCACGAGAGTCATGCGGCGAGCGCGTTCTTTCCGAGTCCGTACGACGAAGCCGCGATCCTGACGCTCGACGGCGTCGGGGAGTGGACCACGACGACGATGGGCGTCGGCCGCGGCAACAAGATTGAGCTCACGAAGCAGATTCAGTTTCCGCACTCGCTCGGACTGCTGTACTCGGCGTTTACTTACTACTGCGGGTTCAAGGTCAACAGCGGTGAATACAAGCTGATGGGGCTCGCCCCGTACGGCCGGCCCGTCTACAGGGACGCGATTCTCCGGCATCTCATCGATCTCAAGGACGACGGCAGCTTCTGGCTGGACATGAAGTACTTCAACTATTGCCAGGGACTGACGATGACCAACGGCGCGTTCGAAGAGCTGTTCGGCGGCCCGGCGCGGAATCCGGAGTCGGCGATCGAGCAGCGCCACATGGACCTGGCCGCGAGCATCCAGGCGGTGACCGAAGACGCGATGTTGGCGATCGGCCGGGAGCTGTTCCGTCAGACCGGAATGAGCCGGCTCGTGATGGCGGGCGGCGTGGCGCTCAACTGTGTCGGCAACGGCCGCCTCCTGCGCGAAGGTCCGTTCGACGACATCTGGATCCAGCCGGCGGCGGGCGATGCCGGGGGCGCGCTGGGGGCCGCCATGTTCGTGTGGCACCAGCTCCTCGAAAAGCCGCGCACGCCGGCCGGAACGGACCGGCAGAAGGGATCGCTGCTCGGCCCGGCATTCACGACGGCCGACGTCTGCCGCTTTCTCGACGGCACCGGCACGAAGTACTACCGTGCGGCCGGGGAAGCCGACTTGCTCGAGCGGGTTGCCGACCTGCTCGTGGCGGAGAAGATCGTCGGCTGGTTCCAGGGGCGAATGGAGTTTGGCCCGCGCGCGCTGGGCGCGCGCAGCATTCTTGGCGATCCGCGGTCGCCGAAGATGCAGGCGACCATGAACTTGAAGATCAAGTTCCGCGAGAGCTTCCGTCCGTTCGCGCCCATCGTGCTGCAGGAAGAGGCGCACAAGTGGTTCGCGCTCGAGCCGGGGCAGGAAAGCCCGTACATGCTCCTTGTCGCTCCGGTGCTCGACGAGCGGCGGGTGCCGCTGACAGACGAACAGCGCGCGCTCATGGACCAGGATCCCGACCTGCGCAATCGCGTGAACATTCCGCGCTCGACCGTGCCGGCCGTCACGCACGTCGACTACAGCGCCCGGATCCAGACCGTGGACGAGGGCCGCAACCCGCGCCTCTCGCGATTGTTGAAGACGTTCTTCAAGCAGACCGGCTGCCCGATCCTGGTCAACACCAGTTTCAACGTTCGTGGCGAGCCGATTGTGTGCACGCCCCAGGACGCCTATCGCTGTTTTCTCGGCACCGAGATGGATGCGTTGATTCTCGAAGATGTCATTCTGTTGAAGGAAGACGTCGCCGGGAAGCTGGATGCGAAGACGCGCGAGAAATATCTCGCGCAGTTCCAGCTCGATTAGGGGTTCATGGCCGCGCCGGCCTTTGTGAAGGGCCGTAGGGCGGCTCGGGCTGTGAGCCGCCGAGGAGCAGATTGATGCAATGGAGTGATGTCACCGCGCCGCCGCCACCGAAGATGCTCCGGCAGTTCGCCGGGCTGTGGCTCGTGGTGTTCGTCGGCCTTGCGGCGTGGCGCGCCTGGCACGGGCAGACCGGCGCCTGGACCGTGGGCCTCGGCGCCGCCGGGCTCGTCGTCGGGCTCCTGGGGCTGGTGCAGCCGATGGCCGTCCGGTGGGTCTTCACGGGCTGGATGATCGCGGCGTTTCCGATTGGCTGGACGGTCTCGCGGATCGTGCTGGCGGCGATGTTCTATCTCATTTTCACCCCGGTGGGGGTCGTGTTCCGGTGGATGGGACGCGATCCGCTGCATTTGCGTCGGGGCGACGGGCGGTCCTATTGGAGCGCGAAGCCGGCGCCGACCGAGCCCGACACGTATTTCAGGCAGTCCTGACAGGAGAGGCACGATGGCGAAGTTCGAAGAGGCGGCCAAGTCCAGCCAGAAGACCGGGGTGGTGGCCGAGTTCCGCTACTTCCTGAAGAACAGCAAGAAGTGGTGGCTCCTGCCCATCGTCGTCGTCCTGGTCATGTTCGGCGTGCTGCTGTTCCTGTCCGGGACGGCGGCGGCCCCGTTCATCTACACGCTCTTCTGAGATCCTCGCGTCCATGGCCGACGGCCGCGATCTGAGGATCCCTACACGCCGGAAGTTCCTGTATGCCGGCGTGCTGCTGACCGTGCTCCTGCTGTTTTGCGAGGGCGCGCTGCGGGTGCGCGCCTGGGTGAAGTACGGCAGTCCGTCGACCGGCGTGCGCGATCCGATGCTGACCTACGACCCGGCGGCCGGCATCTACACGCCGACGCCCGGATTCGAGGTCAAGGGCGCGAAGATCCACATCAAGATCAACTCGCTGGGCTTCCGCGGAGACGAGTTCACGCGGACGAAGCCGGCCAACACCTTCCGGATCGTCTGCCTCGGCGCCTCGACGACGTTCAATTCCGAGGTGTCGTCGAATCACGCGACGTGGCCGCACCGGCTGCAGGAGAAGCTGCGGCAGGCATATCCCGGGATGAACATCGAGGTCATCAACGCCTCGCTCGGCGGCTACGTCGCGAGGGACAACCTGAAGAACCTCACGCACCGCGTGCTGCCGCTCGATCCCGATCTGGTCATCTACTACGAGGCCAACAACGAGATCGTGTCCGATACCGCGGAGCTGGCGAAGCGTCAGGGCCTCGCCACCGGCAACCGGCAGCCGGGGCTCGTGACGACGATCTCGAGGTTCAGCCTGCTCTTCGATCTGGCGTACAAGAACCTGGCGATCCTGATGCGAAGCCGGGCGTCCGCACAGGGCAAGATCGAGCGTGTGCCGCCGGACTTGCCGGCGCATTTCATCACCGTGCTCGACGAGATGCGGGCCGCGCTGGCGCAGCGCAACACGCCGTTCGTGCTGTCGACCTTCATCGTGAAGTACCGGCGCTCGCAGGATCGCGCGACGCAGATTGCGAACGCGGACGTCGCGTTCTACTACATGCCGTGGATGAGCATCGACGGCATGCTCGACGCCATGGACGTGTACAACCAGGCGATTCTCGACTACGCGAAGCGCCAGAACCTGCCGGTCGTCGACGATCGCGAGGCCATTCCGGCCGACGCGGAGCACTTCACCGACTGTATGCACCTGGCGGACAAGGGCGCGGACGCCATGGCGGAGCGGTTCGCCCGGTACCTGCGGCAGTCCGGGCTGCTGGCGCGCGCGATGCCGGCAACCGGCCGCGGACACTGAAGCGCGTTTCAGACCTCAAAAGGAGGGGCGGGCTTCAGCCCGCCCTTGCCCGGCCGGCTGAAGCCGGCCCCTCGAGCTCACGGCCGCGGGCGGAGCACCGACGCGAGAAACTGATAGTCGGGCGCGAACCGCGCCGCATCCTCCGCATGCCAGTAGCGCTGCGTGTCGAGCGTGCTGGTCTTCACCACCAGGCCTTCCGTCCACGGCGCGCCGGAGGCGACCGCGAGATCGCGCAGGCGCGCCTCGAGGGTGGCCGTCGCTTTTTCGCAGGTCATGTTCTGCAGGATCCACTCGCGCGGCGCGTAGCGGCTGCGCTCCGCGATCATCTCGAGAATCGCGTCGCCCAGCTCGTGTTCGGGCACGAAGCGGCCGGTGTGTTCGTTGATGTACGGGTACTTGTAGCCGAACGTGAGCCCGTCACGGACGATCACCGGGACATCAGCCAGCATCGCCTCGATGATGGCGCGGTTGGCGCACTCGCGCCGCGACCACAGCACATGCACCTTCGAGCGCGCCAGCAGCGCCGACACCTCGGCCTGGGAGATGCGCTCGAACGTCTCAATCTGGTCGTGGACGCCATAGTGCCGGGCGAGCGCCTCCACATCGGCGCGCGTCAGGTCGTAGCGATAGCCGACGAGGGCGACCTTCAGCCGGTGGCCCCGTCGCCGGAGATCGGCCAGCGTGCGGAAGAAGCGCCAGTGCCGCTTGATCCCCGCCCAGGCGGCCACCATGATGACGTCGAAATCGCGCGGCGCGCCGAGCGCCGGGGCGGCGCGATGGTCAACCCACCAGTTGGCCGCCACGGGCACGGTCTCGAGGTTCGTGTCGAGCATCGCCAGGAACTCGCGATCGCGCGGCTCGATCGTCTCGACGAGCACGCGGTCCGCCAGACGGCTGTAGAGGAGGATGTCGGGCGTGCAACTGCCGGCCCAGCTCGGTTCCAGCACGAGCGAGTAGCGCGCGGCGATCGCGGAGAGGTCGAATAACCCGGCCAGGAGCGGAAAGACGTAGGAGTAGTCCACGACCAGCACGCCGCGCTCGCCCGGGCGATACCCCTTGACGACGAGAATGCGCGATCCGATCAGGCGGTGCGGATCCGGGCCGGGCGCCGCATAGAACGTCTGCACCGCGGCCTGAATCACGCGATCGTAGAGCGCGGAGAGACCGGTCGCGGTTCCGCGCCGTTCGAGCGCCGTCGCGTCGTGGATCTCGCGCGCGATCCTCGCGTCCACCGCCGGCGAGAACGCCCCGCTGTGCAGCCGCATGAGCCAGGCAAAGGCGGTGGCGCGCCTGGACGCCGAACCGGCGGAGTGGGCCAGCCGGGCCGCCCGAAACACGCTCCGCGCGATGGGATCCTTGAGCACGCCGAGGTCGTGGGCGAGCCGCTCTCGCGCCGCGGTCTTGAATATCGAGAGGCGTGGGCTCATCCGTTCGGGTCAGATCCTCCGCGGCGTCACTCGCCGTGTCTTCAATAGCTTAGACTGACCACGCCCCCGGGGAGCCCCATGGCCATCAAAGGTCTGGTTCGACAGGTCATCAGCCGGGCCGTCCGGCCGTACGGCTACGAGATAGTTGACCGGGACGCCCTCTACGACTGGCAGCAACCGATGCCGGCGCCGGTGCAGCCTGGCCGCGCGCCGCTTCCGGACGGGGCCGCCGCCTCTCTCGCCGATGACCACCCGCGTCTCCAGGAGCTCCGCGCGCGCTATGCCGCGTGCGACGGGAAGGTGACGACCCCGTTCGTGTGGACGAACGACCTCGTGTCGGGCGACCACCTGCGCTGGTTCAGAGGCGACCACGCGTACGTCTGGCAGCTGCGCGGTCCGAACATGAATCCTCTTGGGTATGCCCTGACCACGTACTACGTCAAGGCGATCGATACGCTCGGCCTGCTCGACCGACTGACCGACGACAATCTGTTCGGCAACATCACGTTTCAGGTCGACAACCGTGCGGTGTCCCGGGATCTGCTGGATTCCCTCATCGAGATCTACTTCCTCGATCGGCACCTCAAACTGGCCAGCCTCGCGGGTCCGCGGATTCTGGACATCGGCGCCGGGTACGGCCGGTTGGCCCACCGGGTCACAGAAGGGCTCGACAACGTCGCCGAGTACGTCTGCGTGGACGGCGTCGCCGCGTCCACGTTCATCTCGGAGTACTACCTCAAGTTCCGCAAGTGCGAGCGGGCCGTGGTCATTCCACTTGACCAGATCGACAGCGCCCTGGCCGGCCGATCCATTGACGTGGCCGTGAACGTCCACAGCTTTTCAGAGTGCCGGCTCGAGGCCGTGGACTGGTGGTTGTCGCTGCTCGAACGGCACCGCGTCCGGTACCTCATGATCGTGCCCAATGCCGGTCGCGAGCACGGCGGGCGATCGCTCGCCACCAACGACGGCCACGACTTCGGTCCGCTCATCGAACGGCACGGATACAGGCAGGTCGTGCGCGAGCCCAAGTACCGCGACCCGGTGGTCGCCGAGTTCGGCATCAATCCCACGTATCACTACTTGTTCGAGCTGTCGTAGGGGGCACTGGGGTCAGACCCCGGTCTGACCCCAGTGCTGCCGCGCGAAGTGTCGTCTAGCTCACCTGATAGACGTGAATCAGCGGAAGGAACATACCGGCGACGGACGTGTCGGCCTGATAGGCGGCGACGTAGAGCCGGCGCGTGTCCCGGTCGAAGTAGGTACCGCCCAGGGCCCGGTTGCAGCCAAGCTGGATCGGGGCTATCGCCATGGACGGGTTGAACTGGAACGCCGGCGTCAGGTTCGGGGCCAGATGTCCCGTCGCCACGCGCATGCAGTCCTCAGGGTTGTAGATCCACCACCGCGGCTCGAACCCTGTGGCGTTCGGTCCGGTGCCGCCGCCGCAGGGATTCCCCAGCCCGTGACCGCACTGGTCGACCCACCCGTACCAGAGGTGTCCCGTCGCGATGGAGCCCGCGAACAG
>Ga0111539_10000134_pt1 | contig 84765 bp, 72 predicted proteins | sample RhiMethybrSRZTD1_FD_79667 | JGI IMG/M metagenome (GOLD analysis project Ga0111539, IMG submission 79667) | Populus rhizosphere microbial communities from Tennessee, USA - Rhizosphere MetaG P. TD hybrid SRZTD1 (version 2) (version 2) | ecosystem: Host-associated > Plants > Roots > Rhizosphere >...
AAAGTGATGCGCTTTCCCGACCGCGAGCGGCACCAGATCTATCTCGAGCCTGAAGGACTGGACGTCGACGATGTCTACGTCAACGGGTTCTCGATGTCTCTGCCTCGAGAGGTCCAAGAGGATCTGATCCACTCGCTCTCCGGGCTGGAGTCCGCCCGGTTGCTTCGACCGGGGTACGCGGTCGAATATGACTTCGTCCAGCCAACGGAGCTCCGCGCGACGCTGGAGACCCATCGAGTGAGCCGATTGTTCTTGGCGGGACAACTCAATGGAACGTCCGGCTACGAGGAAGCCGCGGCGCAGGGGCTGATCGCGGGCATCAACGCCGCATCTGCCGTCTCGAAACGGCCGCCATTCGTCCTCTCGCGTGATGAGGCTTACATCGGCGTGCTCATTGATGATCTAGTGACGCGAGGATGTCTGGAGCCTTACCGCATGTTCACGTCTCGCGCTGAGCATCGCCTCTTGCTTCGCATCGACAACGCGGATCTCCGTCTCACGAATAGGGGACGTCAGGTTGGCCTGGTGGATGACGAGCGATGGGCGAGGTTTTCGGATCGTCGCGAGCGGTACGAACGAAACCTCGCCGTCATCGATCGAGCTTCTGTGGAAAACAGGAACGGGACTCGGATCCCCGCGCGCGAGTTGCTGCGACAACCGCAGGTCCGCCTGCAGTCGTTGATTGAAAAAGGGCTACCGCTGGACGTCGATTCTGAGCTGGATGCTGCGAGCGTTGAAACAGCCGTCAAGTACGCCGGTTATCTGAAGCAGGAACTCGCTCGGGCGGAGCGGTTGAAGCGCGAGGAACGACGTGTCATCCCGGCTTCTTTCCCGTTCTCCAAGGTCCCAGGACTGTCGAGGGAAGTCGTACAACGACTGTCCCAGGTACGCCCCACGACTCTGGGGCAGGCGTCGAGGGTTCCCGGCGTCACGCCCGCTGCCGTTGCGGTGCTCGCGGTGTTCTTGACCAGGCTCTCCTCTGATACTCACACTCAGGCGGCGAATTGAGTCGCGAGTTTCAGGATCGCCTGAGCCGGCGGATTCGTCGCGCGGGTCTCACCATAGACTCGGAGCTCAAGTCCAGACTTGCGACGTACTTCGAACTGCTCGCGACTTGGAACGGCAAGATGAACCTGACCGGCTTCGATTTGTCGGATCCAACCCCCGCCGCCATCGACAGGCTGTTTATTGAGCCTCTCCAAGCGGGCAAGCACATCGCGCCAAGGGCAGCCCGTGCCATCGATATTGGGAGCGGGGGAGGCTCACCCGGGATTCCGCTGTTGTTGTCACACCCACAAATGCGCGTACTCCTCGTCGAAGCAAAGACTCGGAAGGCCGTGTTTCTAAAAGAGGCCATCCGAGCGCTCGACGTTTCGAATGCCGAGGTCGCGACAGCTCGTTATGAGGAACTCCTGGCGCGCCCTGACTTGCACGAGGCGCATGATCTGCTGACGATTCGAGCCGTTCGAGTCGAGCAGCGTGTGCTGATGAGCCTCCAGGCGTTCGTGAAACCGGATGGCGAGCTCTTCCTGTTCCGGTCCGGCCAGAGCGGTTCAATGGTGATCACCCCGCCGCTGTTCTTGTCAGCTTCTCATCCTCTGCTCGACTCACACACAAGCACCCTTGCCGTTTTGAGAAAACGGCGCGTTGGGGCCGCACACTAGGGAAGTGTTCCACGTGAAACACCGGAACGATTCGCCAGACTTTCGGGGGCTCGTTTCACGTGAAACTGCCTTGACGTCATCGCCGCAACCCTGCAAGATAAGAACTTTCCAGCACACAACCACATTTGGCCTAATGACCGATTCAGCTCCCCACGGCCGCATCGTGGCGGTTGCCAATCAGAAGGGCGGCGTCGGAAAGACGACGACCGCGATCAACCTCGCGACGTCGATTGCCCTGGCAGGACGACGAGTTCTCCTCGTGGACATCGATCCGCAAGGCAACTTGACCAGCGGAATCGGGACGAAAGGCAAGCGCTCTGAAGCCGGAACGACCTACGAGGCCCTGCTGACGGATACCGCTCCGGAGGCGTTCATCGTCCGCACAAGCGTGACGAACCTGTCGATCATGCCCGCCGACCGCAGCCTGACTGGGGCGGAAATTGAGTTGGTCGGCTTGCCAGGGCGGGAGCATCGACTGAAACGCGTCCTCGATCCGCTTCGCGCGAACTTCGACCACATCTTCGTCGATTGCCCGCCTTCACTGGGTCTCTTGACGCTCAACGCGCTGGTAGCGGCGGACGCGGTTCTCATCCCGCTGCACTGTGAGTATTTTGCCCTCGAAGGCTTGGCCGATCTCGTCGGAACGATGCGACGCGTACGTGGTGGTCTTAATCCCGGTCTCGACATCGAAGGCGTGCTGCTAACGATGTACGACGATCGCACGAACCTGGGGCAACTCGTCGCCCGTGACGTGCGTGAGTTCTTCAAGGAGAAGGTCTTCAACACGATCATTCCGCGGAATGTGCGTCTGGGAGAAGCGCCGAGCCACGGGATTCCATGCGTGCTCTACGACGCGAAATCAAGGGGCGCCGCGGCGTATGTCGCGCTCGCGAAAGAGATGCTCGCGCGCCACGCTGCCTGAGGGAAGGAGACAACGTCATGCTCGAACGTCGTCCGGCACTCGGTAAAGGTTTGAGCGCCCTCATCCCGGACGTCCCGGAGCCTGTTCGGCCAGGCGTGCTGGAGGTGGATGTCGATCGCTTGTCCCCGAACGATCATCAGCCGCGACTGCAGATGGACGACGCCAAACTCGATGAACTCGCGGCATCGATCAAAACCAACGGCGTCATTCAACCGATTCTGGTGCGACGTTCGGGGGAGCGTTATCAAATCATCGCGGGTGAGCGGCGCTGGCGAGCGGCCCAACGTGCGGGGCTGCGAACGGTGCCAGTGGTCGTGCGAGAAGTGACAGCGGGCGACAAACAGGTGCTCGAACTGGCGCTGATTGAGAATCTCCAGCGCGAAGGACTGAACCCGGTCGATGAGGCACTCGCGTATCAGCGCCTCGCGTCCGAGTTCTCGCTGACCCAGGACCAGATCGCGGCGGCCGTGGGCAAAGATCGCAGTTCGGTCGCAAACTTCATCCGTCTCCTGAAACTGCCCGACGAGGTGCGTGGCGACCTCGCCTCCGGTGCGCTCTCGACCGGACACGCGCGTGCGTTGCTCGCGCTCAACGATCCCGCGGCGCAGCGGCAGGGCGCCCGCGAAGTCATCGCACGTGGCCTCTCCGTACGGGAGACCGAGGCGCTCGTCAAACGCATGGCCGCGGCCCCCGGCGCGACATCGCCTCGTCCGGCGACGGAACCAGCCAAGGATGTGCACACCCGTGCAGCGGAGGACCGGATGCGTTTCGCTCTCGGCGCGAAAGTCCGGATATCACGGCGCGGAAAAGGGGGTCGGATCGAAATCGACTTCGGGTCCGAAGACGAGCTCAATCGGCTCTTCGAATTCATCGTCGATCGCCGCTGAACTGCACAAGGCTCGACCGGACCCGATTCGCGACTGTCGGTGCCGGCCCGTCGCGTGGTATAAATAGACGCTTGTGCCTTTCAGGTACAAGCTCGCTTTCAGACCGAACACACCATGAGCATGCGGGCCTCGGCAGCGCGATACGCGAGAGCGCTGCTCGACGTAGCCATCACGGAGTCTGATCCCGAACGCGCCGAACAGGAGCTCGCGACGTTCGTCGATGTCGTGGCGGGTCATCCGGATTTGCAGCGTGTGCTGGCGAACCCCGTCGTGTCGGCAGCTGACAAACGGGCGGTCGTCCAACGCGTCGTCGAACGCCTTGCGCTGAACACGCCGGCGGCACGAGTGCTGTTACTGCTGGCGGCGCGAGGTCGACTGCCGCTGTTACCCGATCTGCTCGACGTCTACCGCGAGCGGCTCCTGGAGCATCGGCGCATCGTTCGCGCGGAGGTCACGACGGCCGCGCCGCTCCCGCCACAACGCGTCGCCGAACTGCAGGAACGACTCGCCTCGGTCACCGGGCGCGCCGTGACGATGACAACCAAGGTGGATCCTTCGATTATCGGTGGCGTGATTACGCGGATTGGCAGCACGGTATACGACGGCAGCGTCGCCGCCCAATTGGCGAAGGTCAAGGGTCAGCTCGCCGAGCGGTAAAGAGGCCTCGACGCCTCCGCAACGAGATTGAATCGATATGGACATCAGAGCCGAAGAAATTTCCAAGATCATCCGCGACCAGATCGGGAGTTATAGCGTTCAGGTCGACGTTGCCGAGGTCGGCAGCGTCATCTCGATTGGTGACGGCATCGCCCGCGTGCACGGCATCGAGCGCGCGATGGCCGGTGAGATGCTGGAGTTTCCACACGGCGTCTTTGGTATCGCGCTCAACCTCGAAGAAGACAGCGTCGGCGCCGTGTTGCTCGGCGACTTCAAGGAAATCAAGGAAGGCGATACCGTCAAGCGAACCGCGCGCATCATCTCCGTGCCGGTCGGGGACGCCATGCTCGGGCGTGTCGTCAACGCGCTCGGCCAACCGGTCGACGGCAAGGGTCCGATCCAGACGAAGAACTTTCTGCCGATCGAACGCCTGGCGCCTGGCGTGGTCGATCGCCAGCCGGTGAAGGAGCCGCTGCAAACCGGCCTCAAAGCCATCGACGGCATGGTGCCGATCGGCCGTGGTCAACGTGAGCTGATCATCGGCGACCGTCAAACCGGCAAGACGGCCGTCGCCGTCGACACGATCATCAATCAGAAAGACACCGGCGTCATCTGCATCTACAACGCGATCGGCCAGAAGCAGTCGACGATTGCGCAGGTCGTTCGCACGCTCGAAGAGTACGGCGCGATGAGTTACACGATCGTGGTGGCGGCGGCCGCTTCCGATCCGGCGCCGATGCTCTACATCAGCCCGTACTCAGCCTGTGCGATCGGCGAGTTCTTCCGCGACAGCGGCCGGCACGCGCTGCTGGTCTACGACGACCTCTCGAAACACGCGCAGGCCTACCGCGAGATCTCGCTGCTGCTCCGGCGTCCTCCGGGCCGCGAGGCGTACCCCGGGGATGTCTTCTACCTGCACTCACGGCTGCTGGAGCGCGCCGCCAAGCTGAACGGGACGCTCGGTGGCGGCTCGTTGACGGCCCTTCCGATCATCGAGACGCAGGCCGGCGACCTCTCCGCCTACATTCCGACGAACGTCATCTCGATTACCGACGGGCAGATCTTCCTCGAGGCCGACCTGTTTCACCAGGGCGTGCGCCCAGCCATCAACGTCGGCAACTCCGTGTCGCGAGTCGGCGGATCGGCCCAGATTCGTGCGATGCGTCAGGTCGCGGGCTCGCTCCGTCTCGATCTGGCGCAGTATCGGGAGCTCGCCGCGTTCGCTCAGTTCGGCAGCGACCTCGACAAGGCGACGCAGGCGCAGCTCAATCGCGGACGCCGTCTCGTCGAGATTCTGAAGCAGCCGCAGTATCAGCCGCTCGCCGTCGAGAAACAGGTGGTCATCATCTACGCGGCCACGAAAGGGTTCCTCGATTCGGTCGCGATCGAGGACGTGCGTCGGTACGAAGAGGATTTGTATCGCTACCTCGAGGGCCGTCACTCGGATCTGCTCAAGAACATCGCGGCCAAGAAGATTCTGGATGACGACATCAAGCCGGTGCTCGAAAGTGCCCTGAAAGGGTTCGCCCAGCACTTCGGCGCGGTCCGGCCGGCCGGAGCCGCCGCGTAGCGGCGCGAGGTTTATGCCGTCACTGATCGATCTCCGTCGCCGGATCCGCGCCGTCAAGTCGACGCAGCAGATCACCAAGGCGATGAAGATGATTGCGGCCTCGCGGCTACGGAGAGCGCAGGAACGCGTCGTCGCCGCGCGGCCGTTTGCCCAGCGTATGCTGGCCGTGCTCAATGGGCTCGTCGGACGCGTCGATCAGGACGCGCATCCGCTGCTCAAGGCGACGATCGACCCGCATGCGCCGACGCTGCTGATCGTGATCACTGCAGACCGCGGTCTCTGCGGCAGCTTCAACTCGAACGTGATCAAAGCGGCGGGGCAATTCATCGTGGGCCGTCGGCAGGGACGGGAAGTGGCGCTCGGGCTGGTCGGGCGGAAGGGGCGTGATTTCTTCCGTCGCCGGGGGTTCGACGTTCGTTACGAAGCCGCCGGGATCTTTCAGCGGTTGTCGTTCACGGACGCCGCGGCACTCGCCGACGCGGCCATCGAGGAGTTCACGTCGGGACGTGTCGGCAGCGTGCATCTGGTCTACAACGAGTTCAAATCGGTCATGTCGCAGCGCATCGTCGTCGAGCAGCTGTTGCCGATCCCAAGACTCGAGAATACGACCACGGCTGGTCCGACGATCGATTACCTGTACGAGCCGGCTCCCGAGCAGATCTTCAAAGACCTGCTGCCTCGTCACGTGCAGGTACAGGTGTATCGCGCGCTGCTCGAATCGAACGCGGCGTTCTTTGCGGCACAGATGACCGCGATGGATGCGGCAACGCGCAACTCCGCGGAGATGCTCGACGGCCTGCTGCTCTACATGAACAAAGTACGGCAGGCCGCGATCACGCGCGAGATCATCGAGGTCGTGTCGGGAGCCGCGGCGACGTAACAGGCGTAGCGTCCGGCTTGAGCCGGACCGAGAGCGTATTCTGGTATGGCACAAACAACAGCAGCGCAAAGAACAGGGACGGTCGCACAGATCATCGGACCGGTGATCGACATCGAATTCACGGGTGGATTGCCCGAGATCTACAACGCGGTTCGGATTGTTTCCGACGGGGGACCGGGTGTCGAGAAGATCGACGTCGTGGCCGAAGTCGAGCAGCACCTCGGCGAGAATCGCGTGAGAGCCGTCGCCATGAAGCCGACCGATGGCATGACGCGCGGCATGACGGCCATCGACACCGGTGCCCCGATCTCGGTGCCGGTCGGCCCACAGACACTCGGCCGCGTCCTGAACGTCCTCGGTGAGCCCGTCGATTTTCCCGATCGTCCCGTTCTCGCCCAAGAGCGCTGGCCGATTCACCGCCATGCGCCCACGCTCGAAGAGCAGTCGACCGAGCTGAAGATGTTCGAAACCGGCATCAAGGTCATCGACCTGCTGGAGCCGTATCTGCAAGGCGGCAAGATCGGCCTGTTCGGCGGCGCCGGCGTCGGCAAGACCGTCATCATCATGGAGTTGATCAACAACATCGCCATGAAGCACGGCGGTGTATCGGTCTTCGGCGGCGTCGGTGAACGCACGCGCGAGGGCAACGACCTCTGGCTCGAGTTCCAGGAGTCGGGCGTCATCGACATGAAGGACATGGCGAAGTCGCGCGCCGCGTTGGTCTATGGCCAGATGACGGAGCCGCCTGGCGCACGTCTTCGCGTCGGACTATCGGCGCTTACGGTCGCCGAGTATTTCCGCGACGCCGAGAACAAGGACGTGCTCCTGTTCATCGACAACATCTTCCGGTTCACACAAGCGGGATCCGAGGTGTCGGCGCTGCTCGGCCGCATGCCGTCGGCGGTCGGATACCAGCCGACGCTGCTCACGGAAATGGGAGAACTGCAGGAGCGGATCACGTCGACGAAGAAAGGCTCGATCACCTCGGTGCAGGCGATTTACGTGCCCGCCGACGACTACACTGATCCGGCGCCCGCGACGACGTTCGCACACCTCGATGCGACGACGAATCTATCGCGCCAGATCTCGGAGCTGGGTATTTATCCCGCGGTCGATCCGCTGGCGTCGACCTCGCGCATTCTCGACCCGCGCGTCATCGGCGAGGAACACTACACCGTCGCACGTTCGGTCAAGCAGGTGTTGCAGCGCTACAAGGACCTCCAGGACATCATTGCGATTCTCGGCATCGACGAGCTGTCGGAAGATGACAAGCTCACGGTGGCGCGGGCACGGAAGATTCAGAGGTTCTTGTCGCAGCCATTCTTCGTGGCCGAGCAGTTCACCGGATATAAGGGCAAGTACGTGCCGATTGCCGAAACCGTCAAGAGTTTCAAGGAGATCGTCGAAGGCAAGCACGACGACTTGCCGGAACAGGCGTTCTTTATGGTGGGCACCATCGAGGAAGCGCGCGAGAAGGCCGAAGGCATGAAAGCCGCGTAGGCTCATGGCGCTTCCAACCAGTCTCGCGCTCGAGATCGTCACGCCCGACCGCGCGATCGTCAGTCAGCAGGTTGACGAAGTCGAGCTGCCGGGCAGCGACGGCTATTTCGGCGTGTTGCCCGGACACACACCGCTCCTGGCCAGTCTCCAGGTGGGAGAGATGTGGTACCGCGTCGGACAACAGAAACACTACCTGGCGATCGCATTTGGATTTGCCGAAGTGCTGCCGGACCGTGTCACCGTCCTCGCGCAGATTGCGGAGCGGGCCGAGGACATCGACGTGTCGCGAGCGGAAACGGCAAAACAGCGCGCCGAACAACGGGTAACGCGGCCGCAGGCGGACATGGATTTCGAACGAGCCCGGGTGGCGCTGCTCAAGGCGCTGACTCGCCTTCAGGTCGCGTCACGCGCGCGCACCAGGGTGTAAGCGAGTATAAATGTCGTCGCGGGGCCGGCCGTCGCTGACCGTTCCCGTTTCGAGTGCTGCATAGTCTCCGGCAACTGCTCCGGCATCGCGCGCTCATTCAGAGCCTCGTCGCGCGCGAACTGAAGGCGCGCTACCGCGGTTCCGTGCTCGGAATCGTGTGGTCGTTCCTGAACCCGCTCCTGCTCCTGCTCATTTACACGTTCGTGTTCTCGGTGGTACTCCCGGCATCACGGAGCGGGCAGATCGAGCATTTTCCGCTGTTCATGTTCTGCGGCATCCTGCCATGGGCCTGGTTTTCGTCTTCGCTGCTCGAGTCGGCCAGCGTGTTGATTGCCAGCGGTGGACTCCTGCGCAAGGTGCTGTTTCCGGCGGAAGTGTTGCCGATCGTCACCGTGCTCGCCGGGCTCGTGCACTTCTGTCTGGGGCTGCCGATTCTCCTGGCGTTCATCCTGTACTACCGGGTTGCGATTACCACCGACATCTTCTGGCTGCCTCTGATCGTGGCCGAGCAGCTGCTGCTGACGCTTGGTCTGGCGCTGCTCGTGTCGTCACTCACCGTGCACTTTCGCGACTTGCGCGATTTGCTCGGCAACGTGTTGACCCTCGCGTTTTTTGCGACCCCCATCGTTTACCCGCTGTCGCAGGCGCCGGAGTGGTCCCGGCGGCTGCTCGTCCTGAACCCGTTCACGCATCTGGCCGTGTCGTATCAGGAGGTGTTGTTCGACGAGCGACCATTTACGGATTGGATGCGCGTGGCCGTGATGGCCGGCGTCTCTCTTGCCGTGTTCGCGATCGGGTACTTCGTGTTCGATCGACTGCGCGACACCTTCGCGGAGGAAGTGTGAACGCCATCGAGGTGCGCAACGTCCACAAAGTCTATCGGCGCTACGGGCGTCGAAAGAGCTTTGGCACATTGAAGAGCGCACTGCTCTCCGGAGGCCTCGCCCGTGAGTTGAAGGGGGATGCGACGTTCGAGGCGCTGCGAGGCGTGTCGTTCGACGTTGCAGCAGGAAAGACGTGTGGCATCGTCGGTCGCAACGGGTCTGGCAAGAGCACGATGCTGAAGCTGATCGCCGGGATCGGGAAGCCCACAGCGGGCGACGTGCGCGTCGTGGGTCGGCTCTCCGCGCTGATCGAGCTCGGCGCCGGATTCCACCCTGAGATCTCCGGCCGCGACAACGTCTTCATCAACGGCATGATGCTCGGACTGTCGAAGCGTGAGATCGCGCAACGCTTCGATCAGATCGTCGCGTTCGCCGGGCTGCAGGATTTCATCGATGCGCCGGTGAAGACCTATTCGTCCGGCATGTACATGCGGTTGGGGTTTTCGGTCGCGATCAACGTCGACCCGGAGATCCTGCTGGTCGACGAAGTGCTCGCGGTCGGCGACGAGTCGTTCACGCACAAGTGCCTCGACAAGTTCGCTGAGTTCAAACGCCGCGGGAAGACCGTCTTACTCGTGACACACATGCTCGACCTCGTCACGCGCTTCTGTGACGAGGCGCTCTGGCTCGACGACGGCCGCATTCGCCAGCATGGCGATCCGAAGCGGGTGGTCGACGCGTACCTGCTCGACGTAGCCGCGCAGGAAGATCGGAGCCTGACGCCGACTCGCGCGACGGCGACCGAGTCCGCGACGGCGGACATGAGCACAGCCGCCGAGGGCCGGTGGGGATCGCGGGAAGCCGAGATCATCGACGTCAGCTTCCTTCGTCGCGACGGTACTGCCGCTCATGTGTTCGAGTCGGGCGAACCCGTGGACATTCGGATGCACGTCCGCGCCCATCAACCGCTCAGCGATTTCGTCTTCGGCGTGGGGATCTTCAGCGCCGAGGGAGTGTGCTGTTATGGTACGAACACTGCCATCGAGGGAGCCGAGCCAGGCGAATTCGCTGGCGACGCCGAGGTCGGCTTTCACTTCGAGAGTCTCGGCCTGGTCTCCGGCAGCTATCGCATCGATGTGGCCATTCATCGACGGAACGGCGCCCCCTACGACTACCATCGGCAGCTCTACACCATTCGCGTGACATCGACGCTCAAGGACACTGGCATCTTCCGGCCGCCGCACCATTGGACCTTCTCGAGCGGCATCCGAATTTCGGGATTGTGAGAACCACGACCATTCGCGCGGTTGCTCAAGACGAGGCAGCACGTCTGGCGAGAGAGATTCAGCGCCGCGGCGGCCGCGTGGTGATGACCAATGGGGTCTTCGATCTCCTTCACCCCGGACATGTCCGATACTTGAAGGAGGCGCGCCGCTTGGGCGACGCGCTGATCGTGGCTGTGAACTCGGACGCGTCGGTTCGTGCGACGAAGCCCGGCCGTCCGATCAATCCGCAGGCCGAGCGCGCCGAACTGTTGGGCGCGCTCATTTGTGTGGACGTCGTCACGATCTTCGATGAGGAGACACCACACGCGGTGATCACGCGCATTCAGCCCGACGTGCTCGTCAAAGGCGCGGACTGGGCTGCCGACGCGATCGTCGGTCGAGATGTCGTCGAAGCACGTGGCGGCCGAGTGGTGCGCCTGAGTCTGACAGAAGGATTTTCGACGTCTCAATTGATCCAGCGCATTCGTACCCCGTAATTTCGATGCCTACCGTCGCCCGATCTTTGACTCTTCGCGCGCTCCTCAGTCGAGCAGCGGCATCCGCCGGGCTTGATCGCGATGCGAGAGTCATCGCCGGCCTCACCCCGGTTGCCAAAGCGTTTGCCGCGATTGCGACGGCTCGGGTTGGGACCGGGATCACGCTGCTGGTTGTTCCGACCGACAGGGATGTCGAGCAGACGACCACCGACGCGCGGTTTTTCTTCGGAGCCCTCGAAGGCGCATCGGAGGCTGCCGTCGAACGTGCCGTGCTGCCGCTTCCATCGCTGCAAGTGGACCCGTATCGCGGCATGAACCCGCACTTTCGCGTTGCCGCCGCGCGGGCGCGCGCGCTGCACGGCGCCGCCACGGGATCGGCGCGACTGATCGTCGCCTCTGCAGCCGCCCTCCTGCCGAACGTCAGTCCAGCGGAACGGTTGCTGCGGGCGTCGATCGAACTGCGCGCCGGTGCCGAGATCGATCCGCAGGCGCTCGCCGATCTCCTCGTTGACGCCGGGTTCACTCGAGAGGATCCCGTCGACGAGCACGGTGCGTTCACGATTCGGGGCGGCATCGTGGACGTCTTCCCTGCCAGCGATGCCGAGCCGGTCCGGATCGAGTTCGTCGGCGACATGGTCGAAACGCTTCGGCGCTACGACCCCGCGACGCAGCGGTCGACGCATGCCACGGATCAAGTTCACATCGTGCCCGCTCGCGAGCGGTTCGAGGACGACCGCCTGGTATCGGTTCTCGACTTCCTGAGCGCGTCGCAACGACTGAGGCTGATCGTCTCTGAGTGCGAACAGGTCGAACAGCAGGCCGCGAAGGTTCGGGAGCAACTCGAGAACAGCTACCGGGATGCGACCGCCAGGGGACATGTTGCCGCGGTTCCACCTGACGTCGCGTTCGTCCGATGGGGCGACCTCGACGATCGCATCTCGGCGTCGAGGCGGCTCGAGGAGCTTTCGCTGGAGGACAGCGACGAGGTTCATCAGGTGTCCTGTCAACCGGCGATGGAATTCCGCGGCCGTGTCGGCGACTGGGTGGCCGATGTTCGTCAGGCGCGTGAACGCGGCGATACCGTTCTCTTCGTCGCCGAAAGTGCGGGCCGCGCTGAACGCACGGCGGAGATTCTGCGCGACTACGAGATCGTCGCGCTGCCGATCGACGATGCCGACGCCTCGCCGTCCGCCGCTGTGCTGATCGCCGTCGGCAGCGTGTCTCGCGGATTCCGTCTCGCCGGCGCTGCCCTGCAGACCTACGCGGAAAACGACGTCTTCGAAGAGGAACGGCACGCGACCGAACGACGGCGGAGCGTGGCGCAGACGTTCCTTTCGAATTTGCGCGATCTCAAGGTGAGCGATCTGGTCGTTCACGTCGACCACGGCATCGGTGAGTTTGTCGGCCTCAAGCAGCTGGCCACCGGAGGCCATGCGATGGCGAGCTCCGGTGCGGTGACGCAGGAGTTCCTCGAGCTGCGCTATCACGGCGACGACAAGCTGTTTGTGCCGGTCGAGCGACTCGATCTCATTCAGAAGTACACGGGGGGATCGCGTCCGGCGCTCGATCGGCTGGGCGGAACGACGTGGGAAAAAGCGAAGACGCGTGTCAAGAAGGCGATGCGCGACATGGCCGAGGAGCTGCTGAAGCTGTACGCCCAGCGGAAAGCGGTGCCCGGGCATGCCTTCCCCCAAGACACGCACTGGCAGGAGGAATTCGAGAGCGCGTTCCCATACGAGTTGACGCCGGATCAGGCGACCGCCATCGTCGACATCAAGCGCGATATGGAAGCGCCGACACCGATGGACCGGCTTCTCTGTGGCGACGTCGGATACGGCAAGACAGAGGTGGCGATGCGGGCGGCGTTCAAGGCCGTCATGGACGGCAAGCAAGTCGCCGTGCTTGCACCGACGACGGTGCTGGCGTTCCAGCACGAGAAGACCCTGCGCGACCGCTTTGCTGGATTCCCGGTAATGATCGAGATGGTGAGCCGTTTTCGGACGAAACAGGAGATCAAGGAGATCCTCGCTCACCTCGCGCTCGGGAAAGTCGATGTGATCGTCGGAACGCATCGGCTGCTGTCGAAGGACGTGCAGTTCAAGGATCTGGGTCTCCTGGTCGTCGACGAAGAGCAGCGGTTCGGTGTCGCGCACAAGGAGCGCATCAAACAGCTGCGAAAGAAGGTCGACGTGCTCACGATGACCGCGACCCCGATTCCGCGTACGTTGAACATGTCCATGATCGGCATCCGCGACATGTCGATCATCGAGACACCACCGAAAGATCGCCTCTCGATCCAGACCAACGTCGTCAAGTTCGACGCTCCGGTGATCGAGCGCGCGATTCGCAACGAGCTCGCGCGTCGAGGCCAGATCTATTTCGTCCACAATCGCGTCGAATCGATCTTCTCGATGGGCAACCTACTGCAGCGGCTCGTGCCGGAGGCGCGCATCGTTGTCGGACACGGCCAGATGGGTGAGGACGAACTCGAGCGCGCGATGATGGGTTTCGTCGAACGCAAGTACGACGTGCTGCTTGCCACGACCATCGTCGAGAACGGTCTCGACATACCGAACGCCAACACAATCGTGATCAACCGGGCTGACCGATACGGCTTGTCACAGTTGTACCAGCTCCGCGGCCGGGTCGGGCGCTCGGATCGCCCGGCCTACGCGTACCTGCTCATTCCGCCAGAGACCTCACTTTCGCCGGTGGCTCGCAAGCGGCTGGCGGCGATCAAAGAGTTCAGCGATCTCGGCAGCGGGTTCCGCGTCGCCGCGCTGGATCTCGAGATCAGGGGTGCCGGCAACCTCCTGGGCGGCGAACAGAGTGGCCACATCGACGCCGTCGGGTTCGAGATGTACATGAAGCTGCTCGAAGACACGATTCGAGAGCTTCGTGGCGAGGAGCTCGAAGACGATGCTCGTGCGACGGTGAACCTTCGAATCAACGTACGTATCGACGAGAGTTACATCCGGGACATGAACCAGCGGCTCACCGTGTACCGCAAGGTGGCCTCGTCACGAAGCGAAAACGAGCTGGCGGCGACGCTCGACGAGATTCGGGACCGCTATGGGGCTCCGCCGGAAACCGTGCTGAATCTGGCGGCCTACGGGCGTGTTCGGATCCTCGCCGACCGGCTCGACGTGGACAGCATCGACCGCGAGGGCCGTCTCGTCGTCATTAAGTTCAGGCCGACGGCTCGCGTGGACCCGGTGCGGCTGGTCAACGTCGTGTCGCGCTGGCCGGGGGCGACGCTCGTGCCCCCAGTTTCCGTCAAGCTCGACGTCGAGGCCCCTCTCAACGTGAAGGCGCGCGAGGAACGGGGGCAGCCGCGGACCGGGGCGAGGATGAAGAGAGGCGACTCAGGGCCGAGTTGGTGGACCGCGCGGGCGACGGCCGGCGAGGTCAAGGCGGGGTTCACGAAGGCGGAGATTCTTCACAAGCCCGAGGCCGACCCACGGGCCGAAGGCGGGATGTTCTCGAGGCTCGAAGGTCTGCTCCGGGAGCTCGGCGCCTGAGGGTGAGCGCCCTACCGCGACTGCAGGTGGTCGGATAAGATACTGATGTTGAAGGAATTGTCATTATGAAACGTCTGATTCTGGGGGCCGGTTTCGCTTTCGTTCTCGCCGTTACGCTCAATGCGGAGATCATCGAGCAGGTGCTCGTAAAGGTGAACGGCGAGATGATCTCGAAGACCGAGTTCGAAAACCGTCAGGTCGCTGAGCTGCGTAATCGCGCCGACCTCGCCAAAGCCGGACCATCGAGTCCCGAACTGCAGAAGGCGATTGCTGAAATCACCCCGGACTTGATCCTGAGCCTCGTCGACGATCTGTTGCTGGTGCAGCGCGGGCGCGAAAACGGCTGGGCGCTGGGCGATTCGCAGTTCGCGCAGATGGTCGATAGCATCAAGAAGTCGAACAACATCGACGACGAAGCCCGGTTCAAGGAGGCGCTTCGGCAGGAAGGACTGACCATGGACGACCTGCGCCGAAACATGGAGAGGATGATGCTCATCTCCGAGGTGCAGCGCCGCGAGATCATGGACAAGATCAGCATCAACGACGAGGAGGCGCGCGCCTATTACGAGTCGCACAAGGGCGAATTCACATCCCCTGTCGAAGTGACGCTTCGGGAGATTCTTCTCGAGGTTCCGTCGACGGACAAGGGCGTCAACGTTGCTCAAGACGATGCCGTGCGTGCCAGGGCCGAAGAGCTGCGGAAACGGCTGCTGGCCGGGGAGCCGTTCGCACGCCTCGCTGGCGAGTCCTCGGTCTCGGCCTCGAAGGCCAACGGTGGTTTGATCGGGCCGTTGAAGTCGGACGAGATCTCGACGTCGCTGCGCGACCTGCTCGACAAGATGCAGGTCGGCGATATTACGAGTATCCTTCGCACGCAGCGCGGGTATCAGATTCTCAAACTCGAGTCGCGCACCGAATCAAAGATTCGCACGTTCGAAGAAGCACGGGGAGACATCGCCAACAAGATTGGTGAGACGAAGCTCCGGGCCGAGCGCGAGAAGTATCTCGATCGCCTGCGCGATCAGGCGACGATCAACTGGCGTAATCCTGAGCTGCGCAAGGCCTACGAGTCGGCCCTTGCGCGCCGGCGCGAGGCCAGCCAAACGCAGACCGCCGACGCCAAGTGATCACGCTCGGCGCGGCGGGAGATATCTGATGCACGATCAGAGCCCGAGCGGAACACCCACGCCCTCGTCCGATCTCGACTCACAGATTCGATGGTTCGCGCTGTGGACGCGCTCGCGTCATGAGCAAGTCGTCCGGGAACAGCTCGAACAGAAGCACATCGAGGCATTCCTTCCGACCGTCACGCGCTGGAGCCGCTGGAAGGACCGCAAGAAGAAGATCGACTGGCCGTTGTTTCCCGGCTACTGCTTCGCGAAGTTCAATCCCCGCGAGCGGTTGCCGGTGCTGAAGTGCACAGGTGTGGTCAACATCATCTCCTTCGAAGGTGAGCCCGCGCCGATTCCCGAGCGCGAGATCGATGGCATCCGCCGTCTCGTCGAAAGCGATCTCGCGTACGATCCATGCCCGCTGATTCGCGAGGGGATGATGGTCGAGGTCGTTCACGGCCCTCTCAACGGCGTGGTTGGACGTTTGATGCGCAAGAACGACAAGGCGCGCCTGGTGTTGTCGGTCGATCTCATTGGGCAGGCGGTGAGCGTCGAGGTGGATGCGGCCGATGTGCGCCCCTACTGACGCCGCCGGAGCGCCACGGTCATGAAAATCGGGTCGATTGAACTGCCCGCACCGTACGGCGTCGCGCCGATGGCCGGCATGACAGACACGGCCTTTCGCCGCCTGGTCAAGCGCCACGGCGGCTGCGGTCTTGTCGTCACGGAGATGGTGTCGTCGGAGGGTCTCGTCCGGGGGATCGATCGGACGTTGGAATACGCCGAGTACACCGAGGAAGAACGCCCGGTGTCGGTGCAGATCTTCGGTGGCGACCCGGTGAAGATGGCCGCGGCGGCGCACATCGTTGAGGACATGGGCGCTGACATCGTCGACGTCAACATGGGATGTCCGGTCCCCAAGATCGCGAAGCACAACGCCGGATGCAGCCTGATGCGCGAGCCGGAGCACGCCGCGAGCGTGATTCGCGCGATGACGCAGGCGGTGAAGATTCCGGTGACCGTGAAGATGCGCGCCGGGTGGAGCGACCGCGAACGCAATGCTCCCGTCCTCGCGAAGATGGTGCAGGACGCGGGAGCGGCTGCCGTGACCATTCACGGCCGTACCGCCGAGCAGTCCTATCGCGGGCTGGCGGATTGGGATCTGGTTGCGCGCATCGCGGACACCCTCAGCATCCCGGTCTTCGGCAGCGGCGACTGCGTCGAGCCTGAGCACGTCGTTGAACGATTGTCTTCTGGCGTGAGGGGCGTGCTGGTCGGTCGCGGGGTTTTGCGGAACCCGTGGATTCTTGCGCAGGCCGCCGACCTGGCCGCAGGTCGCACGCCGCGCGTGGTGACGATGCGCGAGCGCGGCCAGTTCTTACTCGATTACATCGAGCTGCTGCTGGGAGAAGGCGTTGATGAGGCGGACGGCTTCCGACATCACGCGCCTACCGCGGCGGCCGTTTCTGGCGTGACGCCGGCTGCAGCGCACGAGAGCCGTGCCGCGCGCGGGCACGAGCGATGGGTGATCAACAAACTCCGGGCGCTGTGCTCGTGGTACTCGAAGGGGCTTGAGGGGGGATCTCAGGTTCGCGTGCGCGTCAACAGCGCTGAACGGATCGCGGAGCTGGACGAGATCGTCGAAGAGTTTTTCATGGCGCATCCGGCGAAGCCGCCGAATGCGCCGGAATCGGAGTGGGAGGCGGTGCGCTCAGGCGCGTGATGCGCGCTTGCCGCCGCTCGCGGCGCGGCCGCTGCTGCGTTCGTCGAGCGAGATCGGTCCGTGAATGTCTCGGGCTCTCGCGCCATGGCTCGCACGTGCGCGCATGCGGACCAACGCGACGAACTGACGGCGATCATCGGTATGCGCCGCCGCCTCTCGCAGCGACACCTGACGACGTCTGGTCGCGCGTGCAAGCGCCTCGTCGACCGAGCGCATCCCCGACACGCCGCGGCGAATCAACGCGGTCAGGCCCTTGAAATCGGCGGCTTCAACCAGCGCGCGGACGTCCTTCGACGCCGTGACGATGTCCTGAACAAGAATCCGTCCCCCACCCAGCCGCCGCAGCGTTCGATAGCCGACCGCGACGCGGAAGGACGAGGCAAGTGCCCGACGCACGTGGGCGTCGCGATCGAGTCCGCTGTGACCGAGCACCGTCTGCAACGCCTGCGTGGCCGTCGGCGCGACCACTCCGACGATCACCAGCCGGCCTGATGCCGCCGCGAGGACGGCTTCGTGAAGCGTCGTTTCCGTTTGTGGGCCGACTACAAGCAGAATGTCAGGTCCCTCGTGTGCCGCGCGCCGGATCGCTGTGGCGAAATCCGCGTCGCCGCCGCTCACCGTGCGCTGGCTGACGAATGCGCCCGCGAGCTCGGTCCGAGCGCCTCGGCGGTGCAACGCGATCAGATATCCGCCACGGGTGCGTCCACTCCAATCTGCCGTCGCGGCGGCGAGCGACGCGACCTCGGCTTCAGTTTGAGCCGAGACGAGGACGAGGCCGTCGCCTTCGCACGCCGTGCGCACCTGGCGGGGTATGTGCTTGTGCAGCAGCTTTGGTGTGATGCGTGGAACCAGGTGAACGACCAGGCCCTGGCCTTGATCGTCGTCGAACGCGCGGCATGTAACGTGCCCAAAGTCCGCGTGATCGCGCGCCCACTCGCCATCCGACACACTGCGCCACGCGCTGTCACCGCCGCGACTCGTGATTGACGCGATCTCTTCGAAGACAGAGGGACCGACGATCTCGTCGCTGATCGGTGCAATGCGCTCGTTGATGCGGCCGGCAGGCGGGGCACCCGTGCGCAGGAACAGCGTGGTCGACCCGCGCTCGAACGCGTACGCGATCCAGCCATGAAGATCAGTGTGCGCGTTCACGGTGCGGGCGACGACGGTTGGCTTATGGACCGGTTCTTCGACGCGAGCGACGACGCGCACAGGCGGATGCGGTTCAATGCGAGGCGTCTCCCGCGGCGTCGGCGACGCAACGTTGAGCGCGATCTCGTGCGACCCCTGGAAGGTCTCGATGACGGGCGTCACCGGAAGCGGACCGGCCGCATCCAATGCGAGGTCTGCGGGGACCTCCTCGATGGCGGCCACGGGCTGCGGTTCATGATCGGGCTTGCTCACTGGAACCGGTTCTGTCTCTGGCTGCGACGTAGTCACGAGCAACTCCACGCAGAAATCGTCGCCGACGCGCTCGGCGCGCGCGGTCAGCGGCTGCGGAAACGCTGGCGTATTCAACACCTCTTCGACCGAACCGCGCTCGGCGAGGGCACGGCGGCTGTCGCTCGAAAGGATCTGATCGACGAGCGCTTCGACGGCATTGACCGACAGGACCGCCGTCGCCACGTCGTGGCGACGGTCCCCCGCAAGCACGTGGGGACGTTCACCGGCCCGCATGATGAGACGTTGTCCACCCGCCCGCTCGAGGGCCGCGCACAGCGATGGCAGCAAACTCATAAGTCAGCGTCCTGCAAGGTAAGCGTGTCTTCGAACTGAAGTGCCGCCCGGAACACCGGCGTTGGTGCGACGGCGTGCATCGACGATCGAATCACGGTCGCACGGAGCACGCGGCGAACGCCGCCGTATCGCAGGAAAACATCGACCGTGCGACCCGGGCACAACCTTTGACTTGTTTCGGCCAATAATCCCGTGGACGATAGGTTGACGAGCTTCATCGGGAAGCCCGCCACGGCCAGCCGCAGTTCCGTTTTGAACTCGTGGGCTTCGCGTCGCGGCGCGCGTCGACGTTCGGCGCGAGCGGGTGGGGCGTCCGCCGTTGGCGGCGCCTGCTCCCTCGTGGCGGCTGCAGCTGGCTCGGACGGGTCGGTCTTGAGCGACTTTTCGAGGCCCGCGAACAGGTCGTCGAGGGAGCCGTCCGGCATGGACACGAAGAATTCGTCGTCAGGCGGCTCGCTCATGACACCATACTGAGTGCAACGCCACTGCCCATGCGGCGTGGCTTCACCATAGGCGCCGAGAGTACGCGATAGTGCACGAGATTACGCATGAATTCACAGCCAACGGCCTAATGTCGCTCGCTCGATCTTCCGGACTAACCGCACAGGTCCAGAAAACTCAATGTGCGAGCGCACCGTGTGCATAAGACATAATCGGCCTATCATCGGGCGGTATGCAGTGCGAACGCAGATCGGCGTAGCGGGGCGGGGAGGCGCTCATGGCAAAGATCGTTATTGTTGAGGATGATGACGCGACCCGCGCGGGCTATCGTGAGCTGCTGAACCTCGCAGGCCACGAGGTCATCGCGACCAGCACGTATCAGGAGGGTCGCCACGCCGTTCAAGTCGAGAGCCCGGACCTGGTGATCGCCGATCTGCGTCTCGGCGGCTTCAACGGGCTGCAGCTGCTCCTGCTCAATCCACGTCCAATTCCGACGATCATCGTGACCGGTTTCCCCGACCAGGTTCTTGAGGCCGAGGCTCGTCGAGCGGGCGCCGACTACGTCGTCAAACCAATTTCTCCTTCGGCGCTGGTGGCCCTCGTCAACGAGAAGTTATCCACGATCAAGCGGTAAAGCCCCGACGGCGCGCTTCGAGGGTCGTCAAGACCCATTCTGATCCCCAGCAGACAAAGCTCAACGCGGCACGCGAACCGACCTCGCCGGCCGATCGAGTCTCCCCTCCAAATCGGGCACAAACCGGCGAAATTCAGATATGCACGGTGCGGCACCGCCCTTGCCAGCGACGTTGTCGCACACTGTCGTGCGTGCGAAGTCGAGGTGTGGATGCTGGGGCGGCGTAGCTATTCGAGAATGACGATCGCGGATGGCGCTATAGGCGTAATGCGGGTGACGCGTGATGTGGTTTTGTCCGAACGGACAGAGGGCGAGTGGATTGCGATGAGCCGCGAGGCCGGTGTGCTCGATGAAACCGTTGTCGTGGAATCACTCGACGACGGCACCACACACGTGGCCAGGGTCGTCGAGAGCCGACCTGTTATGACGGACGGAGCCGTGCGCCATCGCCTTTGGTTACGGCAGATCGACGAGCACGAAGGCGATCTGCTGAATCAGGGACGACGTTGATGAGAGACGAAGGGAGTAGCGACGCACCAGCGGCCGACCGACTGGGCATCATCACACGACTCTGTCAGATGCGGGTGCTCAATTGCAGCGCCTCGGGATGCCTGATCGAGACCGAACGCCGGTTCGATGTCGGTGCCGTCGCCTCGATTCGGGTCGTGATTGACGGGCGCGAGCTGGTCGATGACGTGCAGATCGTCAGATGCCAGCCAATTGCCGGCGCCGGATCGGTCTACCACCTCGGCGCGCGATTCCTCTGGACCAACCCCCCCGGCACACACAGTCTCCGGACGGCGTTGTGGCTGGCGTAGCAGGCGCGGAGGTCGAACTTTGACCAGCCGTGAAGAACTCTGCTGAGACTTTCACGAGAGTCGCCGAAATTGGACTCGATAATTGTCTGCCTTCGCCAGGACTAGATCGCCGAATTGAGCTCCGCGACGCGAATACGCGCAATCGCCGGCTGGAGTGAAACTTGCTGACTCAAGGTGCGCCGCTTTGAGCAGGTAACAGAATTTCACACTCGCAGCATACGTGGACGGGAGCCACTGATGTCGACCGATTCTCACCTTGGACCGGGGCCAAGTGCGCTTGGTCCCGGTTCATCTCTGATCGTCGCGAGTGCGTCGATGCACGCGCTGGTTGCCGCGGCGGATCGCGCTGCCATTTCCGACGGCAAGGTGCTCATTACTGGGGAGAGTGGTGTCGGCAAGGATCTGATCGCGCGACGCATTCACTTCCGATCGCGCCGCGCGAATCAGCCCTATGTTCCGGTGAACTGCGCCGGACTCACCGAGTCGTTACTCGAGTCCGAGTTGTTCGGGCACGTGAAGGGCAGCTTCACCGGCGCGTATCGCGACAAAGCGGGGAAGCTGCAGGCCGCGCATGGGGGCACGGTCTTCCTCGACGAGGTGGGTGAGATGAGCCTGCGCATGCAGGCGATGTTGCTGCGGTTTCTCGAGAACGGAGAGATTCAAGCGGTCGGAGCCGATACGCGCGTCACGACGGTCAACGTGCGGGTGATTGCGGCAACCAATCGAAATCTGGCCGATCTGATTGCAGCGGGTCAGTTTCGAGAGGATCTCCTTTACCGGTTGCGGGTCATTCATGTCGAGGTGCCGCCGCTGCGCGACCGACGCGAAGACATTCCGGTGCTCGTGGCGCACTTCATCGAGCGGACTGGGCGCGTCGCTCGCTTCACTGAGGAGGCGATGATCTGCCTTCGTCGCCATCGTTGGCCTGGCAATGTCCGTGAACTGCAGAACGTCGTCGAGCAGGCGATGTGGCTGTCTCACGGCGATGTCGTCGATGTGCCGCACCTCCCGGAGACGGTACGTGTACCGGCGCAATCGATATTGCCGATGCGCGAGCGCCGCTCCCAGATTTCCGACGAGCTGTATACAGCGCTGGTTCACGGGGGTTACTCGTTCTGGGATCACATCTATCCGCTGTTCCTATCCAGGGACATCACTCGACATGACATGCGGGAACTGGTGAGGCGCGGGCTGACGACGACGCGAGGGAACTACCGCGCGTTACTGAAGCTCTTCGGCATGTCGAGTCAGGACTACAAGCGCTTCCTCAATTTCCTAGCGGCACATCAATGCGGGGCCGACTTCAGGGAATTCCGTCATGGCACGGTTCAGCCGCAGCGACAGCCGCGCTTAGCACTGCCGCCATTACCGGCCAAGGCCGCGTTGCGCAAGCCGATGGCGCACGTCGGCTGACGCCGCGGGGATGTCCGCGATACTCGTGCTTTTGTCTGCCAGCCGGTGTCCTTTCCGCAGGCAGAATCAACGTTTTTGGCCCAATTTGTCGATGTGTCGATGGCGACCGACGCCACACCGTCTGGCGGGTCGATTGCAACAACGATACAGCTGCGCCCGGCGAGGAAGTCCTCGTGTGCGCCCCGCTGATGGTCGTCACCGACAGCACATCACCTGTGACACAGGAACCCTCCGCATTCGAAACGGCGGTGCGCGAGCGGTCGTGGGACTGGCTGCTCGAATTGCGCCGTCGTCTCAAGGTCGATCTGCAGTTGGTTGACAAACGATACGCGCCGCTGCTTCCGTTCGCTGCGGGCGCGACGCCCAGTGTGTCGGGGTTGCTCGAACCCGGCGACGCCGTTCTCCGCTCCGCCCTTTCGAACGCGCTCCAATCCCGTCAACCCCAATCAACCGCGTTGCACGGGCTTCAAATCATCTGTCTCCCGGTGACGATGGAGCGCAGTTCACCGGGCGTCCTGGTCCTTGCCCGGGCGCTGCCGATGTCGCAGGACGCCGAATCATCCCGAGCACAGCTGCAGCTCGTCGGCTCGTGGCTGTCGACTGCGGTTGAAGCCCACTTACAGAGTCCGCCGGCCTTTCACGCGAGCGGGATCAGTCGGCTCGCGCCGCTGGCGCGCCTTCTATCGCAAGCGGCGGAGCGTGAATCCGACCGAGAGCTCGTGCGTCTGTTTGGCGAAGCCGTCGCCGTCTGGCACGACATCGAGGTCTCGGGATACATCGAAGTCGACGACGACTCGTTCGTGCGCGACGTCACACTGCCCGGCACGAGAACCACCGAGCGTCCCACAACGATCCCGACGGTTGGATTGCCCGAGATCGGCGATCTCACCCGGCTGCCGCAGGGCCACCTCGATCGATTCGGCCTCGCTGTCGGTGAAGACGTCTACGTCAAACGTTTCAAGCGGCGTGAGGGACGTTCCTGGCTGCTGGTGTTTACCGGCGAGATCGGGGCGCAAGACGTGCAGCGGCTCGGCGCGTATCTCGCGTTGCTCGAGTGCGCGCTCGCCCTGGCAGCCTCCGAAGCGGCTTCTCGCGTGATGGTCGCGATCAGCCGGCGACTGGCCGATGGCGATGAACGGATCGAGTCCCGCGCAGCGCGAGCGCTCGACGACTTGAGAGTCGAAGTCGGCGGGACGTCGGCATCGCTTGCGATTGAATCGAGTAACGGCGGCCACGGATTACGCGTCACCGCGCCGGGCGCTGGGGTGCACGACACGTCGAGCGACGAACGTTTGGTGATGGTCTCGCGATCGGAACGGCATTACACTACGACCATCGCCGTGGCGCGAAGCGAGAGCCTGCCGTTCACGCCGCGGGACCAGGACGTGGTGAATGCGGCGGCGAGCATGTTTGTCGCATGGGCGCCGATTGCACTCCGCGCCATGGCCGGGGGACGGGATCGACGCGCTGCCCCGCGCGGTTTCCATGAAGTGATTGAGCGGTCGGCCAAGGAGGCTCTCGAGCGCGGCTCTCCGGTCACCGTCGTCGTGCTGCTGGTGCGCGACGCGGTGTTCTTCCCTGGCGCGACGCAACGATGGGTCGCTGGCATGCGAGGGCAACTCCGGCCATTGGATCTCGCCGGAACGCTCGCAGAAGGCGAAATAGGACTGTTGATGCACGACACGACCACCCATCATGCGAAGGGCATCGCTGACCGGCTGCGCGCGATCGTCGGCGGCGTGCCCGGGGCCGGATCGATCCTGATCGGTGTGGCGAGTCGAACACCAGGGGTCGGTCGTGCTGATGGTCTCGTTCGCGACGCGCGAGCCGACGCCCTCGGCGGTGAGCACTCGGGAACGAGCACGAATTCTGGTCTCAGCAACGGGAGGCGGTCGTGATGGCGTTGGGAGACCGTCGTGCGCGCGTTCGTCTCGAAGTCGTTGGCGCCCTCTGGGCCACGCTCGAATTGTCCGAGCCCGCGCGAGTCGTCAACATCAGCCGGGATGGAGCACTGATTACGTCGCCGGTGGCCATGCCCCCCGATTCCATCCAGCCTCTCCACCTGAAGCTACACGGTCACGACATCACCGTGGACGCCCGGGTGCGTCATGTCAGGCGAGTTTCCGGACCCGATGAACCTATCCGGTACCTCGTCGGCGTCGAGTTCTTGTCCATACCTCCGGCGCTCGCTGCCGCCACCGACTGGCCGTCCTCGTAGGACTCCGGTCTCGTCACGGCGCGGAAAGTCTTCCCTGTCAGGTGACTTAGCCCAGATTCGGCCAGACTTTCTAGGATCGGATCGGTTGTGCTTTGAGGACCACCTTCAGGCATAAGCCATTACGTTGTAATAAGTTGCCGTGGAAGAAAAAGGTCTGCCCAACAATGGCGACTTGCTTGCAGCCCGTCACGCCATAAGGCTCAAATCGTGTGCGAGAGCGCCGGGCTCCGTACCTTTCCGAGCACTTTCGGAGGACCTCGAGGGATGGAAGAGCGTCGACGATCCCCACGGCATGAAGTCGGCGGCGAGTTCGTGAACCTTCCCGCCAACATGAGTGTGCGCGTGATCGACATCAGCTCCGCAGGGGTGTTGCTGCAGTCGGCGCATCTGCTCAATCCGGGTGCGCGAGGAAGCCTCCGGTTCACTCTGGCCGGGGCGCCGTTCTCGGCGGACATTCAGGTGCAGCGCGTGTCGACGCCGTCCGAAGCCGGTTCGGGTTATCGCATCGGCGCTACGTTCGTGGGGATGTCGCCGGAGCATCGGCGTCTTATTGAACGGTTCATAAACAATGATTGATGGTGTTGCTGAGACCTCTCATCGCGTAAGCCCGGTCGGCGCGCTACGCCCGCGGTCTCATGTTCAGTTGACCGGCCGCAGTGCCGAGGTCGCCGCGCTCGAGCAGGAGATCGATCGCGTCGCGCGTTCCGACGCCAAGGTGTTGATCACCGGCGAGAGCGGCGTCGGCAAGGAAATCGTCGCCCGCGCCATTCACTCGCGCGGCCCTCGGGCCGGGCACGTCTTCGCGCCGGTCAATTGCGCCGGCCTGCCGGAAACGTTGCTCGAATCTGAGTTGTTCGGCCACGTCAAGGGGAGTTTCACGGGAGCGTATCGCGACAAGCCCGGCAAGCTCGAGACTGCCCACATGGGCACGATCTTCCTCGACGAAGTCGGCGAGATGACGCTGCGAATGCAAGGGCTACTGCTTCGTTTTCTCGAGACTGGCGAGATCCAGAAGGTCGGTGCCGATGGGAGTGGCCGCATCGTCAACGTTCGCGTGATCGCAGCCACGAACCGCGATCTCCGCGAAATGATCAAGCAGGGCACCTTCCGTGAGGACTTGTTCTATCGGCTGAACGTGATTCACATCGTCGTGCCACCGTTGCGCGACCGCCGCGAAGACATCCCGGTACTCGCGAACGAATTCCTGGCGCAGTTCTCGGGGAACCGCGGTCACATCACCGCCATTTCGCCCGAAGCGATGAAGGCCCTCTCGGAATACTCGTGGCCGGGCAACGTGCGCGAGCTCGAGAACGTCATCGAACGACTCGTCGTCACCGTCTCGGGACCCACGATCGAAGTCGAGCATCTGTCTTCCGAGATCCGCTCTTACGACGCAGTGCTGCTTCGTCCGAAGCGCGAGCGACGACGGACGGTTGCCGACGATCTCTACAAACGAATGATCGAGCAGCACGAGTCGTTCTGGACTGCGGTGTATCCGCTGTTCATGGATCGCGAAATCACGCGCGCAAACGTGCGCGAGGTGGTGCGACGCGGACTCGAAGAGGCTCGCGGGAACTATAAGATCGTGGCGCGGTTGTTCAACATGGAGGCCCGCGACTACAAGCGCTTTTTGAACTTCCTGCGGAAGCACGACTGCCAGATCCCGTTCAAGGAATACCGCTAAGCTCAGGCCAAGCGCAGGTCACTGGTCCCACATCCGACATGGCGAGTCGCCTCGGCCGGGGGCGACCGCCATATCCCAGACGTCACTCAACAGTTACAGGCCTTTGCAGTTTTGTGTAAGGCACGCTTGTTGCCAGCTCAGCTGGCAGTGATCAATAACCCTACTGGACTGCGCCTGAAAAGGTGATCGCGCGGTTCAGAGCGGTGAAGCAGGATTCCCAAACGCGGGGGAATGTCTCCTCGACAAGGGATTTCAACTGGCGAACCCACACCCACGGCTGCCGGCGGCTGGTCCTCGCGCCCTCTCTCCTGAGCAACGGCTCGCGTTGCTACGGGTGTACCAGCGCGTACCCGAGAACGCCGGCCCACGCGCCTTTCTCCAGCAGCTGGTCAACCTGATCGATCGCATCATCGACGCGAAGGCCGCGGTGGCGGGCAAGCATGGCGGCGTGTGGGTGCTTGCAGCCGAATCGCGGCCCGATCCGATCCTCGCGGTCCCGATGAATGGTGAGTCGCACACGTTCGATCGCCTCAGTGCCGAACCGGATCTCGGGATCGGTGTCTGGACCACGGGGGATGTCGAGTGGACACTCGTGAGCCTTGCCACGGCGCCGCGCTCGCCGGTGTTTCTCGTGATCGAAGGCAACTGGACTCAATCAGCCCCCGTGTTGCGCGAGCTCGGGCACAGCCTGCTGGCGGGACACGAGCCGGAACCGGTCGCGACGCTTTCGGTCGACGTGTTGACGCATCGACTGACACGCGCGCTCGCAGATACGACCGGACTCGCATCTGTTGCCGACGTCGTGCTCCAGCACGTGGTGCAGGCGGTGCCGAGTCGGATGGCGTCGCTCGCCGTCGCCACGCCCGAGGGTGAACTGTCGATCGTGTCGACGTACGGATACCCACGCGCGCTCGTCGAACATCTGCGAATCGCGCCGGGCGCTGGTGTCATCGGCACTGTATTTCAATCGCGGCTTCCACTTCTGGTCGCCGATGTGTCGGCAACCGCCGGACGTGAGCGACGACGCTCGCGTTATCGCACGAACTCGTTTGCCGTTGTCCCGATCGTCGCGGGCACCGATGCGCTCGGGGTGCTCTCGCTGACCGATCGCATTGCCGAGGGGCCCTACACGCACGATGACGTCGCAGCGGTGCGGACGTTGCTCGCGCCTGTTGCCATTGCGCTCGGTCGCGAGCGCGTGTGGCGCGAGGCGCAAGCGTACGCGCAGGCGGCCGTGATCGATCCCGTGAGCGGTCTCTTCAACCGACGATACTTTCAAGCGCGCCTCGAGGAAGAGCTTCATCGCGCGATTCGACAAGCAACATCAGTCGCGTTGCTCATGGTCGACCTCGATGGATTCAAGAGCATCAACGATCGCTTCGGACACATCGCCGGCGACATGGTGATCCGGGACATCTCTGAAATCCTCCGACGCTCTGTGCGCATCTTCGATGTGTGCACGCGTTTCGGCGGCGAGGAGTTCGCGGTGATGATGCCTGGTGGCAACGCGGAGAGCGCGGGGACGATCGCCGAACGCATCCGGCAGCGCGTCGAGGCCTACCAGCGGAGTGAGCCCGATCTCGCGTCGCTCCACGTGACGGCAAGCATTGGAGTCGCGGTGTCGCCGCCCGGTGTGACCGCGCGAGATCTGATCGAACGCGCCGATCGCGCGCTGTATCACGCCAAGCGCGCCGGCAAGAATCGCGTCAGCACAACCGGGCCGGACGGCACCGTCAGGCCGGCCTAGCGCTCAGTTTTCTCGCCAATTCGAGAAATCTTTGCCCGCCCTGTGACAGTCGACGCGGACGTGTCCTCTGCGTGCGCTCCCGATAACAAATTTCGTACTTCGGAGTTAGACAACGGCGTTTCGCCAATCACAAACTGTAAGTGACTGAAAAATAGATCTATAGGGCTCAAGCCCACATCTAATGTGCCGGCTTTAGTTCCTGGTTTACGAGAATTCTGCGCAAAAACGTGATCTTTGATGGCACTTTTTGCGACTTTACCGTTGACCTTAGTCTCTCCAAAAAGGCAGACTTATTCCCGACCTCATTATCTGAGAATTGGAGAAGACGTCGCGATGTCGAGCTTTTCTGTCCCACGGATAAATAAGAACCTTCCCGTCCTGCTCGGCGAGAGCCCTGCGATCGTTGCGTTGCGTCGCGAGATTGAAGCGGCTGCCAGAACCGACGCCAAAGTGCTCGTGCTGGGGGAAACCGGTGCGGGCAAGGAAGTCGTCGCGCGCCTCATCCACGAACACAGTTCACGTGTCGCGCGTGCGTTCGTCGCGGTGAACTGCAGTGGGATTCCGGAGACGCTGCTCGAGTCAGAACTGTTCGGACACGCGCGCGGAAGTTTCACCGGAGCGTACCGTGACAAGCCGGGCCTCGTTCGACAGGCCGATCGCGGCACCTTGTTCCTGGACGAACTCGGCGAGATGAGTTTGCGCATGCAGGCGGTGTTGCTTCGCTTCGCCGAGACCGGAGAGATCCAGACAATCGGCGTCGACGGAGTGACCGGCCGTTCGGACGTGCGTCTGATCACGGCGACGAATCGCAATCTACGCGAGCGGATCGACGCGGGTGTCTTCCGCGAGGATCTCTACTTCCGTTTGAACATCATCCAGATTCACGTGCCGCCACTCCGCGAGCGAGCCGAGGACGTACTGCTGCTGCTCCAACACTACCTGCGGCGGGCCGCCGATACGCATCGGCTGCATTGCCCCGAGCTGACGGCGGACGCTGAACAGCTGCTGGTGGCCTACGGCTGGCCGGGCAACGTGCGCGAACTGAAGAACCTGGCGGAGCGCCTCGTCGTCCGCGAATGGGATCGCGCGATCACAGCTGATGATCTGCCGATTGAGATTCGCGGAGGCCGCGAAACTGCGCCGACGGTGTCGGTACCGAACGTGTCGTTCGTACCGGACCAGAACGCGACCGCGCCGCGTCGCATCGATCGGGGTTCGGGCACGGCCGATCGACTGTGGGAGCGCCTGATCGCTGGTGAGAGCTTCTGGACGGTCGTTCACCAGCCGTTCAAGGCTCACGAGCTGACGCGCGATGATCTCGCGGCGTTGATTCATCGTGGACTCGAGCACACGCGCGGGAGCTATCGTGCCCTGCTTGGCGTGTTCGGTTTGCCGCCGACCGACTACAAGCGATTCCACGCGTTTCTCTATCAGCAGAACTGCAATCTGCCGGTCGGTCCATACCGCACCGCCCGCGCCTCGATGCGTCGTCAGGATCGGCCCTCGTCCGCGTACACGCCGGCGTGCTGAACTAGTCCGATCACATCTCGCATCACGCACGCTCCTCTTCGAGGAGCGTGCGGACACCTCTCTCCGCGTCGTCCAGATCGAAGTCGTACATCAGCGCGTGTTCGAACGCCGCGAAGAATCGCGACGCGAGGACGTCGTGCACCGGATCGTTCAGGTACGCCTGCAGCCCGGCGATGTCGTCGAACTCGATGACCGCCGCATGTGAATAGTCGATTCGCATCAGCTGTTCGTACGGCCGGCCGTGCGTCACGCGTCGACCCACTCTCGCACGACGGACCGAAGGGATCTCCGTTACCGCCGCGGTAAACGCATCCGCCAGCCGTTGCCGTTCGCCAGTGTCGAGACCCGGCTTCGGCGTGAACAAGATAACGTGAACGATCACCGGTGTCGTTTCCGTGGATTTTGCCCGGGTGCGGTCTTGCGCGGTGTTCGCGGTCGATCGGGTCGCGTCTCGATCTGCGGCTTCGTGCGGTCGGAGCGGTTGTCAGTCTGGTGCTCGCCCTGCGCCCGCTGTTTGCGCGCGAACCGTTTCTGACGACGTGCCTGATTGCGTTCGCGCGCCGCGGTCTTGAACGATTCGCGTCGATCCCGGTGATCGCCGCCAGGGCGCCAGCTGCGATGGCGGCGCTCGAGTGGGCGGTCGCGTTCGGCGCGGGCCTCTTCGGGAGAGGCCCAGAGTTTGCCGCGCGCGAACCACTTCATCTCAGCATCAGGGTGCTTCTCCTGGATGCGTCGGAAGGTAGGCAGGAGATCCTCGCGATCGGCCGCACGAAAGGCGGTTGGTAAACCGCCGGCGAGAATCGTCCAGTAGGCAAATCGCGGAGGCATCGATCACACCGTTCCGAGTCGCTTCAACTTCTCGACGAGCGTCGTGCGTTTGATGCGCAGTAACTCGGCGGCGCGGTTTCGATTCCCGCCGGTGCGATCCAGGGAACGTCGAATGAGGTCGCGTTCGATCGCGGCGAGATACGCGGGCAAGTCGAGCCCGTCTTCTGGAAACTCGACGCTTGGTGTGGCGGTTGCGGGCGGCGTCACCTGCAGTTCGGCCGGCAAGTCTCCGCTGTCGATCTCCCTGCGTCCGCCGCTGAGCGCGACCGCGCGCTCCATCGCGTTCTCGAGCTGACGGACGTTTCCCGGCCAGTGGTACGCCATCAAGGCCCGCATCGCCACCTGGGATAGTTGCATCTGCGATCCCGGCGCGAACTTTTCGAGAAAGTGTTTGACGAGCACCGGAATGTCTTCGCGCCGATCGCGCAGCGGCGGCAGATGAATCGGGATCACGTGGAGGCGATAGTAGAGGTCCTCACGGAACGTTCCCTCCGCCACCATCTTCGCCAGGTCGGAATTCGTCGCGGCAATGACTCGCACGTCGACTTTGATCGTCTGGCTGTCGCCGACACGCTCGAACTCGCGCTCCTGCAGCGCTCTCAGCAGCTTCATCTGCAGCGCATTGCTCATCGTGCCAACTTCGTCGAGGAACAGCGTGCCTTTGTGCGCTTGCTCGAAGCGGCCTTGTCGTGCACCAACCGCACCCGTGAACGCCCCACGAACGTGGCCAAACAGCTCGGCCTCGAGCAATGTCTCGGGAATCGCGCTGCAGTTCAGTGCGACGAACCGATACGCTCGCCGCGCACTGTTGTGATGAATGGCGCGCGCGACCACTTCTTTGCCCGTTCCAGTCTCACCCGTGATCAGGATGGTGCTGCTCGAGCGCACGACCGTCTCGAGCACGTGAAACAGTTTTTGCATCGGGCGGCTGTGCCCGAGGATGCCCTCGAACTGATAGCGCTGTTCGAGCTGTGAGCGGAGATAGGCGTTTTCCGAGGTGAGCCGGCGCTGCTCCATCGCCTTCTGCAGCACGTGAATCAGCTCGTCGAACTGAAAGGGCTTGGCGATGAAATCCGACGCGCCACGCTTGATCGCGTCAACCGCGTCTTTGACGGTGCCATAACCGGTAATCACGATTGCGACAATGCCCGGGTAGCGCTCTCGGGCCGCCTGAATGACGCGGGCCCCGTCGATGCCGGGGAGCCGCAGGTCCGTGATGATGATGTCGAACGCGAATTGGTCCAGAAAAGCCAAGGCGCGTTCGCCGCTCTCTGCCTCCACGACCTCGAACCCCCGTTCGGCGAGCCGTTCCGCCATCAGCCCCCGCAGGGTCGCCTCGTCATCGACGAAAAGCAGGTGTGGAGCCGCGGCGGACATGGGGCGCCAACATATTGACACAAGGGCGCCTAAGGATCAGTAGGCTGCAGCCGATACAGGCTTTGAAGGTCACTGAGAGGGTCTCCGTGTTGGGGACCCGTGGACACATTACTCGGGCCGTCACACACGGCCTCACTTGAGCGCTTATGGACCGCCAGACCCTGTCAATCATGAAGGCGTGCGAGGCTGTCGGAGTCAGCCGACGCACAATCTACAACTGGATTTCCGCAGGGAAGGTCGAATACGTTCGGACCGCCGGTGGGTCCATTCGTATCTTCGCCGACACCCTCTGGCGCGACGGCGCGTCGCCGGCTCGCTCTGAGAACCAGCGCGAGTCAGGGACCGCCCCAGAGACCCACGCCTGAGCGTGTCGTCTCCCGTCGTCGGCCCTGACGCCGACCAGTCCCAGCGAGACCGCGAGCTGCAGGCGCTCTATCATCGCCTGAACAACCAGCTCGGGGTCGTGCTGGCCCAGGCGGAGCTCCTCGAGTCGAAGGCCGCGGACGATTCCACGCGGAGTCGCGCGGCCCAACTCGTGGCCAGCACGCTTGCGGCCCTCGTCACTGTTCGCGAACTCCGTCAAAAAATCGCTCCTTTCAGCGAGCCGCCGGCTTAGTACGAGACACGGAGCACGCGAACGCCTCTCAGTTGATCCGTTCGAACACACCAAGTCAAAACCGTAATTCGAGTGTCAGGAAGTTGGCGACACCCGCCAGGAATCCGTCAATCAGTTGGCGACTCGAGCCAAAAACAGCGCTGACGGCATCGCAGAATCTGCCATCTTTAAGGACTTCAAATACCGCAAAAACAGCAACTTAGGGGAGATTCCCGCACGATGTTTCACTATGATGCGCGCGGGTTCCTTGAGTTGGTACCGCGGTTGCCTTAGTTGGCGCCGGAGGTCACACTCATGCGCCCCCAGATTAGTTCGGACAACCCGCGGGTCATCGCCGGCATCCCATTCGTCGAGCAGCTGGCCCGTCGAGTCGCGGCAACCATGCCCCATTCAATCGATATCGGCGACCTGGTGCAGGATGGGGTCATCGGTCTGATCGACGCGGCTCACCGCTTTGACGAGGCGCGTGGGATCAAGTTTGAAACGTTCGCGGAGAGACGGATTCGGGGCGCCATGATCGATGCGTTGCGCAAGGACGCCTGGCCGCGCGGCGTTCGCCGGCAGCGACGTGAGCTTGAAGCGGCGCGCGAGGAATTGCGGCGCGAGTTGGGGCATGAGCCGTCACTCGCCGACTTGGCCGCCAAGATCGGGTCCGACGAAAAACGTCTGGGTCGCACGATCGTCCGGATCAATGCGATCGAGTCGACGTCACCCCTTGCCAACAACGAAAACCTGGACGAGTCGACGCTCCCGACCGCATTGATTCCTTCCGAGCCGGAGCAGCCCGACGAAGCGTACGAACGACAGGAAACGAAAGAGCGTGTGTGCGCCGCCATCGCGTCGCTTCCGCCGCGTGAGCAGAAAGTGATCGGCCTCTACTACTACGGTGAGGCCACGATGAAGCAGATTGGCGCAGAAATCGGTGTCAACGAGTCACGCGTCTCGCAGTTGCACGCACGCGCGATTCGTCGGCTCCGCGATGCGCTCGGCGCGATGATGACGAACGCGGACGCGGTGAAGGTCATGCGCACCGCGATCCTCGAATTCCAGCAGAAACCAAAGATGGCGAAGGCAACGCTCAACAGCGGCTGGGGGAACGGCGAGGCCGTCGCTGCCGGGCCTGCCGTGGTCGTGAACTACGCCAGCGCCTCGCGGACACTGCGCAACAAGTCGGCGAGCCGGAAGGGTTTGGCCAGCCAGCGACAGCCGCTTTCCTCGAGAAAGCGTTCGGCGTCGGCGCCGGCCACGTCGCCGGTGACGAAAATGACGCGGCGCGCCAGCGCCGGTGTCGCGGCGGCGATCGCGCGGTAGAGCGAGATGCCGTCGACGCGCGGCATCTTGAGATCGCAGATCACGACGTCGTAATTGTTCTGACGCACGCGGGCGAGGGCCTCCTCGCCATCGCCCGCGTGATCCACGTTCAATCCCGCTTCAATCAACGCCTCACCCACCGCTGCTGCGAGGGCCCGTTCGTCTTCGACGAGCAGGACCGACGCACCCGCAGCCGATTCACTGAGCGGAGCCATCCGCTTGACCGATTTGGCGGCGCTCTCCACCGTGACCGGCAGCTCCACCGTGAACGAGGCTCCGCCCGTTTCCGGTGAGTCGACGCGGATCGAGCCACCGTGTTCCTGCACGATCGCATAGGCGACCGTGAGCCCGAGCCCCGTTCCCTTTCCGGTCTCCTTCGTCGTAAAGAACGGATCGAAGATCTTGCTCTTCACATCGCCCGGGACGCCCGGGCCGTCGTCGGTCACCTGCAGCACGACGGTGGCGCGCTCGGCCTCGTGCCAGGTTCGCAGAACAAGCGATCCGCGCCCGTTGGCCGCAAGCATCGCCTGCTCGGCGTTGATGACGAGATTCAGCAGGACTTGTTGGACCTGGTGTGCGTCGGCGAGCACCGCCGGAAGTCCCGACGCCAGCGCCATGACGACGTCGATGTTCGTGATGTGCTGTCCGTACGCGCGCAGGGCGATGGTCTCGCGCACGACCTGGTTCAGATCGACGAGCGCTCGTGTGGACTGCCGCTTCCGCGAAAACGTCAGGAGATTGCGGACGATTCGCGCTGCGCGCTCGGCTTCACCGCGAATCACAGCGACACCGCGGCGGGCCGTTTCGTCGAGTGAACGTTCGGCCAGCCGCTCGGACCAGCTCAGGATCGTCGCCAGCGGGTTGTTCAACTCGTGGGCCACACCCGAAATCGTTTGGCCGAGAGCGGCCATTTTTTCTGCCTGCAACAGCTGCTGGTAGAGATCACGCGATTGATCGTCGAGCTTGCGTCGTTCGCTGACGTTGCGGATCAACGCTTCGACATGTGACGCAGGCGAGTCCGGGCTCGAGTCCGCTCGCGCGGTGACCTCGACCCATACCGCATCTCCGTCGAGACGCCGCAGCCGCAGGAGGTAGTCGGTGACCGCGCCCTCGTTCAGCAGCCGACCGAAGAACGACGCTCTCGATGCCTCGTCGATGAACCGCGCCGCGGCGAAGGGCGCGACCTGACGCTCGGGCGTTTCCGGGGTGTAGCCCAGGATCAGCTTGAGATGGGGGTTGGCGGCGATCGTCGTCGACGGGCCGTTCGGATCGGCGCTGAGCTCGCCGATGAACACGCCTTCGTGGACGGCTTCGAAGAGCCGCGCGAACGTGTTCGCGCGATGTTGCTGCGGCGAGGCGTGCCGTGAATTGGTCACGACGGCACGATTATAGGCCTCGCCGCGGCCGAGCCCCGCTCCCGCGTCAGCTCCGCGACGACGGGCGCGGCCGAGGCGTTGGGGTGGACGAGGGGAAATGCGAACCGTATTTCTTGTCGATGGCCGCTCGAATCTGAGCGACCGAGTTCCCTCCGTTGAACAAGGTCATGGCGTCTCGCCCCACGTCCAGGCAGATCGCGCAGCCGATGCCATGCGTATCCCACTCGGTGACGCGACCGTTCGCCGCCCGCGCTTTCACGAAGCAATCGTGATTGCCGTTGTGGCCCACCCGCTCGCACCCGCAGTAACACGGCACGTACTGCAGCACCTCCGGGTGATGAGCCGCGAACTCGTAGACCTGCTGGACCATCGGCATCGGCCGCGACGGCGAGAAACTCACCTGCGGGAGCGGTGGGATCGGTCCCGTGTGCGCCTTCATCGGCGTCACCGGTTTCGGAGCCGTCTGTGCGGTTCCGTGCACATGTTGACCCGCCACCAGCGACACGGTGAATGTCAAAGCGAGAAGAATGGTGCCAGCAGCGAGAGAGAGTCGTGGAGCCATGGACCTCATCCTAGCACTTCATGGGGCCGCCCCTCATGTGTGTAGCGGATACCCATTCAGACCGATAACCTCGACAGTTGGGGAATGGCGGCCGCTCGCTGCGAGCGAACCTGCCATTAGGTGTGCGAGGACGCATGCGATTGATTGGTCGCAACGACGCCTTCTTGATGATCGGGCTGACCGTTGCGCTGTTCGTCATCTTCTCGGGACCTGTCGCGCGGCTGCTGGATTACGTGCGCGAGGTCGAAAAGGTCCACGGCTTACAGCTCCTGCCGGCGCTGGTCATCCTGGCCACAATCTTCAGCTTTCATCAACTGCGGAAACGGCAGGAGATTCGTGCGGAGGCGATGAGCGTCGCGAAAGCAGCGACCGAAGCCACCGAGCGCGCGGCCGAACTCTCGCGCCTGGTTGCGTTCGGCCACGCGCTCGCGCGGACGATGGACAGCCAGTCGCACGACTCGATCAAAGCTGCCATGGCCGCGCACATCCCGCTGCTCGCCCCGGCGCGCGACGCGTGGGTGATGACTCGCACGCGTGCCGGTGTGTGGGAGTCGCTAGTGGCCGTCGGCGATTTGTCGCCGGGCGATCGCGAGCGTGCGGCGCGCCGGGCGCTGGGTGAGGCCGACCCGTTCGTCGGCCCGACGCCGAGCGAGATTTGTTTTCCGATGATCATCGGCGGCACGCCCGAAGGTGTACTCGGCGTGGCGCCGGAGCCGGCGCTCACGGACCATCAGCGCAGCGTTCTCACGGCTGCGGCCGCTTTGCTTGCGGTCTCACTGAAGAACGCCGAGCTCTTTCGAGAGATTCGCGAGAACAGCGTTCGCGACGGCCTGACCGGCTGCTTCAACCGAACGCACGCGCTCGAAGTGCTCGACTCGGAATTGCGGCGCGCGCGGCGCTCGAAATTGCCGCTGTCGCTGCTGATGTTCGATCTCGACAACTTCAAGAACATCAACGATCGCCACGGCCATCTCTGCGGCGACGCTGTGCTGGCGGCCATCGGCGCGATCATGAAAGCCGAGCTCCGAGGCAGCGACATCAAATGCCGGTACGGCGGTGATGAGTTCATGGTGATCCTGCCCGACACACCAGTTGCGGGTGCGCGCCAGGTCTGCGACAACCTTCGCCGCGCGATCACGGAGCGCCCGGTGGTCTGGAATGACGGGCACATCGCGGTCACCGCCAGTTTCGGTGTCTCGGCCGTCAACACCGCCGATCACGATCCGAGAACGGCGATTTCCCGCGCGGACGCGGCGTTGTATCGTGCGAAGCAAGTGGGCCGCAACGCGATTCAGGTCGAGGAGCAGAATCCCGCGCTGGTCTAACCGGCGCGTTCGATCACGCTGAACGCGGCGTCGTCACGCCTTCGCGCGAGCTATCCGGATCCTGCGTCGGTCCCAACGCAAACGTCATCGTTCCTGCCAGAACGAGGTGTCCGTCGACCCGAGCAAAGCCGTACAGCTGACCCATCCGGCTGCGCAGGCGTTTGACCCGGGCCTCGATCTCCACCATGTCGCCCGGGCGCACGGGACGTCGGTAGCGAACGCGCTCGATCCCCATGAAGAGCGGAAGCTTGTTCCGGTTCTCGGGCTTCGAAAGGATCAGGATCGCCCCGACTTGAGCGACGCATTCGGTCAGGAGGGTCGGCGGCAATCCCGGCGGCATGCCGGCCTGACGCGACAGGCCGTGATCGTTCAAAGACACGTTCTTGATGCCCACGATCCGCTTGTCGGGTTCGAGCTCCGTGATGCGATCGACGAGCAGGAACGGGTACCGGTGGGGCAGAATTCGCTCGATCGCACGCAGATCCAGCGGCAGCGTCAGGGACTCCATCAATGGGCCAGTATAATTCGCTTAGCGCCCTCGGGCCGCTCCACCCTCGATGACGGAGTCCTCTCCGGAACACAGCCCTGACCCCACGCCTGCGGCCGCCGGTCGCGCGCCGAGCGATACCGAGCTCCTCTCCACGCTTTTCGAGCTCGGTCGCGAGGTCACATCGGTGCTCGATCTCGACGAGCTGTTGGCCAAGATCCCGCAACTAATCGCGCGACTGACGCGGTTCAGTGCCTTCTCCGTGTATCTGCTCGACGAACGAAAGCAGGATCTCCGGATCGCCTACGCCGTCGGGTATCCCGAGGAGGTGCTGCCGCATCTCCGGCTGCCCGTCGGTCAAGGCGTCGTGGGCGCCGCGGTAGAAGAAGGCCGTCCGATCTTGGTCAACGACATCCGCAAGGAGCCGCGGTACAAGGGGCCGCTGCGCAACATGCTGTCGCAGCTCGCGGTTCCGCTGCGCCGCAAGGGCCGGGTGATCGGCGCGCTGAATCTGCTGGATGAGGCCGAGGGTGCGTTCACGACGCAGGACGAAGCGCTGCTGCGGCAGTTCGGCGCCCACGTGGCGGTTGCGATCGAGAACGCGCGTCTCTTCGAGTCGGAACGCCACTACGTCGACACGCTCGAAACGCTCGCCGAAATTGGTCGGGAGATGTCGTCGATCCTCGATCTCGACGCATTGCTCACGCGGATCGCCAGCCTGACCAAGCGTCTGATCGACTACCGCACGTTCGGCATCCTGCTGCTCGACGAGGCGAGCGGCGAGCTCGAGCTGAAGATGGCCGTCAGGTACGGGCAGGGCGCGGAGTCGAAACAGTTCCGCCTCGGCGAAGGCCTGGTCGGCTGGGCCGCGCTTCACAAGGAGCCGGTGATCGTCTCGGATGTGTCACAGGATCCGCGATACATCAACCTGGTGCCGGACGCTCGATCCGAGCTCGTCATCCCGATGCTCATCAAAGATCGTTGCATCGGCGTGTTCGATCTCGAGAGCCCCGAGCTCGACGCTTTCACCAAAGAACACAAGGAGCTGTTGACTCTCCTCGCCAGTCAGGCGGCGGTTGCGATCGACAACGCGCGCTTGTACGAAGAGGTGCGCCGCAACGAAGAGCGGATCGAGAAGGAGCTGCGGTTCGCGCAGCGCGTGCAGGTCGCACTGCTGCCGACGGAGCTGCCGAAGACGTGGCCCGGTGTGGATGCGGCCGCGCGGCTCGAACCGGCGCGCGAGCTCGGAGGCGATCTGCACGACTTTCTCGCGCCCGAGGCGAACACGCTGGTCGTCGCCGTCGGCGACGTGTCAGGCAAGGGGGCGCCAGCCGCGCTGTACGGCGCATTCGCGGCGGAGCAGGTCCGTTCGCGCACGATGCGGCGACGTTTCACGCCCGAGCGCTTCAGTGTTGCCGGTGTGCTGCAGGCGATGAACATGATCCTCCACGAGCGTCATCTCGAGGAGTACTACTGCACACTGTGCTACGCGCTATTCGATTTCGCCCACCGCTCGGTTACGTTGTCGAACTCCGGGCTGCCATACCCGATCCGATGCACGCGCGGGACATGCGGTCAGATCGAGCTGCCCGGCGTTCCGCTCGGATCGTTTCCGGCGATCACCTACGATCAAGTGACACTCGATCTCGAACCTGAGGATCTGTTCGTGTTCTGCACGGACGGCATCTTCGAGGCGGTCAATCCTCAGGGCACCGAATTCGGTGCGCGTCGGGTGTGCGAGATCGTCGAAGAGATGCGCTCCCGCCAGGCCCGCGACATCGTCAATGCGATTTTCGATGCTGTGGTGACCTTTCGTGAGACCGCGCCGCAGCTCGACGACATGACGGCGGTCGTCGTGAAGATCGCGCTCACCGGTGAGCGGGTCACAAAGAAGCTGAACCCGGCGAGGAAGACGTGAACGAGATGGTCGCGCGCGGGTCGTGAACGAAACAGGGAGCCGGGGTGCGGCGATGCCAGCGCCTGCCTGAAGTAACGCACCTCGGTGACCCGGCGCGACCGACCATCAATCCTTCAAGACGCATGCCCGCGCGGATCGCGCGAAATCACTGAGAAAAATCGCGACCCATCGTGCGACGACGTCCTCGACGGGGGGCACGATCCCGCTCTCCCCCGGGGACACCGAGCGCTCGCGGCCATGTCCTCGCAGTAGAAACGAGCCCCACCCGACCGCGGCTCAATAGGTGTTCAGGTATCGATCGATCTCCCAGTGGGAGACCTGGCGGATATAGCCGTCCCACTCGGCGCGCTTGGCGGCGAGGAAGTGGTCGAAGATGTGATCGCCGAGCGTCTCGCGCATCAGAGCGCTCTTTTCGAACTCATCGAGCGCTTCGTTCAGGCTTCCGGGCAACTCGTCGATTCGAAGATGCCGGCGCTCTCGATGGCTCATTTTGTAGATGTTCTTGTTGACCGGCGGTCCAGGATCGAGCCGCTGCTCGATGCCGTCCAAACCCGCGCGCAACATGACCGCGAACGCGAGATACGGGTTACATGAAGGATCCGGCATTCGCAGCTCGATGCGCGTCCGCTGCCCGCGCGCGGCAGGCACGCGAACCAAGGGGCTCCGGTTTCTCGTCGACCACGCGATCGCCGTCGGTGCTTCGTAGCCGGGCACGAGTCGCTTGAACGAGTTCACGAGCGGGTTCGTCACCGCACACAGGGCACGTGCGTGCTTCAGCAGTCCGCCGATGTAGTGCAGGCACGTCTGGCTCAATTCACCTTCGCCCCGCTCGTCGAAGAAAACGTTCTTGCCTTTGGCAAAGAGTGACTGGTGCGTATGCATGCCCGATCCGTTCACTCCGAAGACGGGCTTGGGCATGAACGTCGCGTGCAGGCCATTGCGGTTGGCGACGTTCTTTACGACGAACCGAAAGGTACTGACGTTATCCGCGGTCGTCAGCGCATCGTCGTGACGGAAATCGATTTCATGCTGACCCGGCGCGACCTCGTGGTGCGCCGCCTCGACGTGAAAGCCCATCTGCTCGAGCGCCAGAATGATCTCGCGCCGGACATCCTCGCCGAGATCGACCGGCGTGAGGTCGAAGTAACCGCCCGAGTCGTGGGTCTCGGTCGTCGGTTCACCCGTCGTGCGGCGCTGGAAGAGGAAGAACTCGGCTTCCGGCCCGGCCTGCATGCTGAAGCCTTTTGAGGTGGCCACGGCGATCGCCCGCTTGAGCATCGATCGAGGGCATCCCGCGAACGACGTTCCGTCGGGGTTGGCGATATCGCAAATGAGGCGCGCCACACGTTCCGAACCGGCGTAGCTCCAGGGAAAGATCTGAAACGTGCTGAGGTCCGGCTTCAAGTACATGTCGGACTCCTCAATCCGGACGAATCCCTCGATGGACGAGCCGTCGAACATGATCCGCCCCTCGAGCACTTCTTCGAACTGCCGGTCGGGCACCTCCACGTTCTTGATGACGCCGAGAATGTCCGTGAACTGGAGGCGCATGAACTTCACTTTTTCCCGCTCGGCGCGCTCCAGAATCCGGGCCTTCGGGTCATCCTTCGGCATGAGCGTGATTATGCCAACTTTCCGACGGCCTCCACCGTCTGACTAGCTGAATGGGCGGTGAGGATGCACCGCCACGATGGAGGAGTTCCATGAAGAAGTTCGTGATCGGCGGCCTGGCGATCGCGACGGTGGTCATAGCGGCATTCGTGCTGGCGCCGCGAGCATCTGCGCAGCGCGACCGCGTGTTCCGCCAGGGGCAGTTCGACAATCTCGTGATCGAGGGTGCCGGATCGTCGATCGGCATCTCGGTCCGAGAACTGAACGCGGACGATGTCGCGAAGACGAAGGTCCAGCAATCCGATGGGGTGTTTGTCGAAGATGTTCGGGACGGGACGCCTGCGGCGAGGGCCGGGCTCAAGTCGGGCGATGTCATCGTGGACTTCGACGGCGAGCGTCCCCGAAGCACGCGGCACTTTACTCGACTCGTGCGCGAGACGGCGCCGGGACGCGCGGTGAAGATGACGATCGTCCGCGATGGCGCGCGTCGCACCCTCGACATCACGCCGGAAGCGCGCGGAGCGTTTGGCGGTCTTCCGGACGCCGCCCTGCGTGCACTCCCTCGTGATTTCCAGTTCAACTTCGACGGTCAGCGATTCAATCTGTGGGACGGTCCGTTCGGATCGGCCGGGCGCCTCGGCGTCGTCGTCGTGCCGATGAGCGACCAGCTGGCTGATTACTTCGGGGCACGAGATGGCGTGCTCGTGTCTGAAGTTCGTGCGAATACGCCAGCCGCAGCCGCGGGCCTGAAAGCGGGCGATGTCATCACGGCAGTCAACGGGCGCTCCATCATGAGTCCGCAAGACGTCGTGAACGAGATTCGCGACGTGAAGCCAGGCGGATCCGTTGATCTGCGCGTGATGCGGGACCGCAAGGAGCTGACGCTGAAGGCCTCGTTCCCGGAACGGAATCGTCAGACGGCGGGCGGTCAGGCGATCTAGCGACCGTTTCTAACCCTCAGCCGCCTTCTCAAACGTCTCGACCGAGTTCGCTACGCTCGCGGCCGGCCACGGCGCGAGCGTAGCAGCCAACTGCGCTGCCACCAAACGCGCGATAGCCTGTCTGGTCTCGTCAGTTTCGCCCCCTTGCGGCACTTCAATCGCCAGCACGCCCACACACCGCTCGGCACCGAGCATCGGCGCAACCATCGCGGCTCGCGACGTCCCCTCGCCGCTGACGATCTGCAGCGTCCCGGATCGCCACGCGACCGCGGTCGCGTTGAAACCACTGCGATGAATGCGTCCGAGCCGATGGAGCGCCGTTGATTCGTAGCCAAATGCCGACGCGGCAATCAGCTCCTCACCCGCCGCCATCCAGACGACCACTCCTGACGCGCCGAGCGCCGACGCGGCGCTCGACAGGAGCGGCTGGAGTTCCTGCGCGTCGGTAATCTGTCCAATCGCGGTGCAGACATCGGCGGTCTGACGAAGGTCGTCCGCGTGAGGACTGAGCGATGCGGCGGCGAGCGGATGCAGTGGCGGCCGCGGCGGTTCCTTTGCCTCGGCGATCGAGAGAACGGCGGGAACTGCTGTGGTCATTGGCTCCGCCGCCGCGAGCTTGGGGACTCGGACCAGCACCACGAGGCCGAGCAGCCACGTCGCTGCCGCCCCGCCGATCACGGGCCAGACCTGTTGAAGAATAGCGGCCCGACTGACGTCGATGGCCGACAACTCCGCCGATCGAAAGTCGTTCAGTGTTGACGACATTCGATTCAACGTTTGCTCTGCCTCGGTCGAAATCAGCTCGGCGGCCATCAAGTCCTGGCCGAGCCGCACGTGATCCCGCGCCTTGATCTCGATGCGGGCGAGTGCGTCGGCGCCCGCGCGCAGGGATGTCAGAGTCTCTTTGGACCGCGAGGCGTAGACGTTCAGATCGATCTCGGTGATCTCGTCGGTCACCGATGCAAGAAGCGTCGACACCTCATTGGCGGCGGCGTGAGTTCCGCTGATGACGAGGTACGATCGTTGGGCATCGCGAATGTTCTGAAGCGTGAGCGAGAGTGCGTCGACGCGATGGCTCGTGACCAGGGCGGATCGTCCGAGCTCGTCGATGTGGCGCGCCTGAAACGCAGAGAACGCGGCGGCAGCCCCACCGATGACGAGAAGCAGAATCAGCAGCAGCAGTCGAGCCCAGCGCCTCGCCATACGCACAGCAAGGATAACGCGACAGACGCCTCTGCGCGGTGCGATCAGAACTCGATATGCATATCGGGCACGTGATCAAAACTCGATATGTGTCTGGAAGAGCAGACGGTTTTCGTCGAGACGCTCTGGCGCGTCGTACGACACGCGTTCGTTCGTCGCCACGAAACCGACCCGCGTCCTGGTCCGCACGAACCAATACGCCGCGCCCGCAATGACACGATGCTGCTGGCTCGTGTCCAGCGACTGATCGGCCTCGAACTCGTCATAGCGGAAGATGCCTGCCAGCCCTGACGGTCCCTGGCGCGGCTCGACGAACATCGACCATCCGCTTCGATCGATGTCGTGTGGGTCGACAGCCACCGGACTCTCCGTCGCCGCGAGTCGTTGAATCGTGGCTACCACACGCGGACGCTCGTAGCTGCCCATCACGATTCCGAGACGCCGCGGGCGATCGTCGGCATACCATCCAGCGTTGTAGAAGCCAGATACGCGGATGCCGTGCAGAAGGCCGCGATTGGCGAACGGCCGGACGGTGAGACGTCCCTGAACGCTCTTGTACTTGTTGGTGTCGGGCTGCGTGAACCCCTCGCCGTTGAAAATGCCTCCGTGCGCCTCTCCCCAGCCATGCGGCAGCGTCACGAAGTAGCTCGCGCCGAAATCTGCCGATCCAGGAATCAGTGCTTCGCGCTCCGAAAACATCGTTCCTTGCACTCGATAGCGGTTGACGCTCTCTTCGAAGTCGAGCCATGGCGTCTGATGCAGTCCGAACCGAGCCCACGATCCCTGTAGCCCGAGGTTATCGAACTGCGCAAACGCGTACTTCATGCGGACTGTCAGACTGCCCGACAGGCTGCCGTCGGTGATGCGCCGGATGTCGGGCGTCACACGGAACCGCACGTTCTTCATGACCTGCGCGTTGATGTTCAAGTACGCGCGCGTCACATCGAACGTGTTCAAGCCATCTCGGTTTTCCAACTCCGCCGCATATTGCAGGTAGGAGAGCACGCCGACTCGTACGATCGGATACTCGGGCTCGGGCGGGGCCTGCGCCGGTGCTGTTTGCGCCAGCAGCGCGGTAGTGGTTGAAACGGTGATCGTGAAGGCCAGCAGCGTCGTCCGCGTCATATCGCGGTTACTTATACGACGCGGAGGTTTCTGATGGGTATCTTGAACGTAACGTCTATGTAAACGGCCTCATCGAGGGGGCGGAGTTGACGCCCCCCGACGAATGATCGCGTAGGTAGGAAGTCCGATCGCCTTGAATCTCTCGGCGACGCCTCGTGCGGGTTCCTCGTCGAGTTGTTCTGCCTGGTACTTGATCTTGATGTAGCCGCTGAGCGCCGACTTGACCGCTGGATCGGCGAGCGTGGTCTGGTCCATGTAGAGGCAGTTCTTGCACCACGTTGCCCACATGTCGATGAGCACTGGCTTCTGTTCGCGCTCGGCTGCTGCCAGTCCGTCAGCAAGCGAAGCGTACCAGCCGGCCTTGAGCTGCTCCTGGACGCTCGACTGCACCTCGCGCGCATCGACCCACCGGTCCGCGAACAAGCCGTACGCGAGATAGCCGTAGTAACCCGCCGTCGCGAGTATGAGCACACCGAACGCCTGTTTGACTCGCACCATCCACGCGCCTGGCTTCGGCAACGCGGTGATACCGGCACCGGCGATCGGCCAGGGGACAGCCATGCCGACACCAAGCAGGAATGGCAGACCGAGCGCGAGCACTGTGCCCTTCGCGTACAAGTCACTCGAGAACAGCACCACCTGAATCACGACGGGTGCAACGCAGGCGCCGGCCAGGAGCGCCGCAATAGCCCCCATGCCAAACGCGACCGCCACACTCCCTCGTGCTGCGCCTGTGCCCGCAGCGCCGGCCCAGCGCGAGAAGTCGATGGTGATCACGTCGAACATAGCCAAGGCGAGGACGGCGAACACAACCGCAATGGCGACGTTGAACCAGGGTGAGGCGTTGATCGTACCGAACGTACTGGCCGTCGTGATGACGATGACGCCAAGAATGCCGTAGACCAGCGCCATCGCTGCGCCGTACACGGACCCGAGCAGAAACCCTCGTCCGCGCGAACCGGCGTGCGCGCCTGCGCCGATGATTGCGAGATTGATCGGAATCATCGGCAGCACACACGGCGTCAGATTCAGCGCGAGGCCGCCAAGAAACACGATCAACAAGATCGCGAGCGGACCGCGTCCCTCGAACCAGCCCGTCTCGGTCACACCGTTTTCGGCGTTGCGGATGAACGTCAGGAAGTCATCGGTGTTCTGGTATCCGCCAGTGGTCGCAAGGACCTGAAAGTCCTTCAGCTGCGTGACGCCGGCATTGTCGGAGGGAGCAGCGGGAGCAGCGGGTCGCTCGGCACCCGGCGCCGTCGGTGCGCTGCCGCTGCCGAACGCAATTCGATCGAACACCTCGCGATGCTGACGCGAGGGACTGCCCGTCGCACTGACAGGCACCGTCCAGCGGAAATCCGCCGTCGCAGGCGGATAGCACAGCCGGTCGTCGCAGGCTTGATACCGCAGCCGCCCCGGGATGTCCAGCGGCCCTCTCTCGACGTCGGCCGAGAGCTCGAACCGCACGCCGATGGCGAACTCGTGTTCGAATACGGCAAGCGGCTGTGATTGCCCGACCTGTTTCAGGTCGGTCGCAGGGGGAAAGACGATCTCCGCCACGCGGACGCCGGCCGGGGCGTCAACCGTCAAAACGGTTGGAATGAAGGCCGGGTCGCGGGGTGCGTTGGACTGGACGTGAAAGCGCTCGGGAAGCTTGACCTGAAGCGCGGCTCGCACCGAGTTGCCCGCGCGGCCATCCGATTCGACGAGCGACGTCAGCTCGGCAGGGATTCCGCGCAGCTGCGCCGTGGCAAGCGACGGTGCGACGATCAGAAACGCTATCGCCGCCAGGACGCGCATGGCTAATCGACGGGCTTCAGTGGAATGAACGATTGCGCCTGCGACTCCATCTGGACGTTGTGCCCTTTGACCGGCGGAAGATCCTGAAACAGGAAGTCCCACTTCCATCGCTCCGATGGATTCGAGGCCTGCAACCAGTTGCTGGCGGAAACCGCCCGCGTGAAGCCGATCGTATGCGCGTTCTCGTAGGCGGTGCCCGGCATGGCTGTCGCGATCGCCTGTCGGATATCCTCCGAGCTGCGATACGGCATGCTCAATCCGAGCGCCGTTCCGACGTTGACCAGGATCTGCCAATCCTCGAGCGCCTCTCCAGGCGGTGCAAGGGCGCGCGATGCGGCCTGCACGTCGCCCTGATCATTCGTGTAGATCGCGTCCTTCTCGAACGACGTGGTTCCGGGCAAGATGATGTCCGCCGCCGCCGACAGGTCAGACGCCACGACGCCCTGCACGATCAACAGCGGCAGGCGGCCGTTCTGGCGCGCAGCGGCAATCCACGACAGGTCGCCGGCCGAGCCTGCCGGCCCCGGATCGATCACGTATAACGCTTTGACGCGCCCAGCCTCGATCGCGGTGCGCAGCGGGCTCAAGTCAGGCAGCCCGTCATTTCCCGAACCGACAGAATAGCCAAGGTCGCGCGCTCCATTGACGTTGGGCGCGTCCGTCGCAGGAACCTTGAATTTCACATCCGGAGGCTGCTGCTTGTCGCGCCGCGACCAGGTGACCGACGTCGATCGGAGTCCGTCCGCGCCGAGCAGGCCTTTGACGAGCGTCTTCAAGACGAACAACTCTTCAGTCGACGCGTGAGCTGAAACGAGGAATCGCACCGCATCCGGCTCGGCAGCCCCAGCCGCCTGGATGCGATCCCGCAGCCGGGGTTCGACGTCATGCCACGCGGCGCGCTCCAGAGAGGATCCGCTCCGCAACATCGGGCGTCGGAGCCGTGTGTCCCCCTCGACCCAGTGGTACTCGAACCGGCCGATGTCGCACATCCAGTAGCCGTTGACGGCCGGGTTCAAACGCGGTGTCATACGGACCAGTCGTGACCCGCGCGCCCACTCCGGTTTGGCTTTCAGCCACGCGCTCGTATTACAGCCTTTCGCACATCGCGTGCAGATCGTGTCAACGACGCCGGGGTTGTCCCAGGGCCGGCTCTTGAATCGGTACTCTCTCGTTGTAATGGCACCGACCGGACACACGTCCATCAGATTGCCCGAGAGCAGCGAGTGCACGCCTTCTTCGCGGAACGTCGCGATCTCGCTGCCGTTGCCACGATCGACGATGCCGATTTGCGCATCACCACCGATCTCACGCATGAAGCGGACGCACCGCGTGCAGAGAATGCAGCGGTTGCGGTTCAACATCAGCGTCGGTCCGAAATCGACGTCGGCCTTTACGCCCTCGCCGTCGAAGACGCGTCGGGGAAAGTCCATCCGGCTCGCGGCAGGCCCGAAAGAGTAGGAGAAATCCTGAAGCGGGCACTCGCCACCCTTGTCGCAGACCGGGCAGTCGAGCGGGTGATTGACCAGCAGGAACTCCAGCACGCCGGCGCGGGCCTGCGTGGTCTCGGGATCGCGCGTGGACACGACCATGCCATCGGTGCAGGTCGTCGAGCACGACGTCTGCAGCTTTGGCATCTTCTCGATCTTGACGATGCAGACGCGGCACGAGCCATCGACCGTCAGGCCGGGGTGATAACAGTAGTAGGGAACAGAAATACCGGCTTCGATAGCGGCTTGCAGGACGGTCTTGCCCTTGGCGACCGTCACCTGTTTTCCGTCGATGGTCAGGGTGACCGTGTCCATATCCTGACGATCGTATAACTCAAGATTGAAAACTCAAAACTCGACTCGATCTCGAGTTGCGGGCCTGTGGGGGCTATTTCTCCTCGAACTCGGCGATGGTGGCCGAATCGCGGTTGACCTGCACTTGCCGCACTGCTTCGGTCACCGGAATCGTCTTCTCCACGACGGCTTCCGTGACCGGAACGACGATGTCGGCGGTGCGGCCGCTGGCATAGGTCAGTGTGACGGTGACGGGAAAATCGAAGACGAGATCGCCGACCTGCTCGAATTTGACCGTGACGGTCGTCGGCGATGTCGTTGATGTGTAGCGCACTCGCGGAATCTCGGTGCCGTAGATCCATCGCTCGAAGAAGCGGTCGAGCACCCGGCCGGATTCATTCTCGAGCGCGCGCTCCAGGTCTTCAGTGCCGGCCTTCTGGTAGCGTCGCTCGCTGTAAAAACGCTTGATGGCGTTGAAGAACACTGTGTCGCCGAGCAGTCGTCGCAGCATGTGCAGCACCGCGGCGCCCTTGTTGTAGACGACGGCCCGGAACACACGTGGATCGCTCTTCACCACGCCGAGGCGGTAGCCCAGACTAATCGGACCTTGCTCGGATTCTGAGATCGCCCAGCGGCGGAACTGCCGCAGCATGTCCATGAACGTCCGGTCGCCGCGTGCCTTTTGCGCGTAGAGCGCGGCAAAGTACTGTGCGAACCCCTCACTGAGCCACTGTTCGTGGTAGTTCTTCCAGCCGACCGCTTGTCCCCACCACTGGTGCGCGAGTTCGTGCGCGAGAAAGAATTCCGGAAACGAATCGAACGAGGCCGGGTCGCCCCGATAGGACTGGGCGACCGCGAGGGCGGGACTGCGGATGACCGCGAAGTAGCCCGGACTGTGACCGCCGGGCAATTCGCTCTCGACGAGCGCCAGCGTCATCGACGGAAACGGCACATCGCCGACGAGCGATGTATAGAACTTGAGGATGTCTTCGGCGTACTGCCCCGACGAACGCGCGCGCTGCCTGAGGCTTGGCTGTGACTCGATCGCCAATGCGATGCGATCGAGCTCGGCTCCGGGACCGACCGCGCCGCTCAGGTCGACGGTGCTCTCGATCAGACGGTTGAACCGGCTGACGACGACGGCGAGGTAGCGGAGCGGCTGGCCGGCTCTGAATTCGAACGTCTTGCCTCCGCGTGACGACAGGATGTCGCGGAGCGAGACCGTCGTCCCCGCCGAATTGAGCAGCCCGCTGGCGACGCAGCTGAAGCCCTCGGGCACGTTGATCCGCAGCGTTGCGGTCGAATAATCGGGGACAGGGTTTTGCGGATACCAGAAGGCGCGGCTGCTGAGTAGAAACGCCGGTTCGTACGCGGCCGAGAGCGTCGACGATTCCTGTCCGTCCGCCCTCGGCTGCAGGGCCTCGGTGTCGAGGTCCTCGGACGGAATCCGACCCACGTACGTAATCACGAGTGTGAGATCGGCGTCCTGCGGCAGCGGCCGCGGCAGGTTGACGAGCAGCATGTTCTGGCTGCGCATCCGGAGGTACAGCAGCCGGCCGTATTCGACGCTGGTGATGCCCGTCACGGCGAGCGACTCGTGCAGCCGCAGCATGACGCTCGAAATCGATGTGGCGCGCACACGAATGGCGAGGCGCGCCCGTCCGTCGACCGACAAGCGGTCTGGATCGATCGCCGCCTCGATGTTGTAGTCGAGCACGTCGTAATCGCGCAGGGCATCGTCGCTATAGAAGCGGCCACGCGCCGCGAGCTTCGCCACCGACGGGTAGAGCGCGATCGTGCGCCGATCCTTGCGCCGAAACAGGCTGACGTCTTCTGCCTGCACCGACGATCGCGAGTAGGTGAGCGTGTCGAACCGACGCGTGTCGATCTCGGCGATGAAGTCCTGCGGCTGCGGCAGCAGGTGCCAGCTGTCCCGGGTCAGGTCCTGCAGATCGACACCGTAGGACTTCGACGACTCGCGCCCGAACACCTCCAGAGCCTTGCGGACCAATTTGTCCTGCGGTGTCGTGGGGGAAAGACTCGTCGTGCTGACGCGCACCCCGTAGTCCGACGGGCTCATACGAACGAACGCTTCCTCGAAGGACGTGACCAGCACGTCGTCTCCGGAAAACAGCCGGAGCTGGCCGCGCTCGGCGGCGATCGCCGGGCTGAAGCGCATCTCCCCTCGGCCAAGGAGAACGAGGCCCGTGACCCCTTCGTCGCATTCGACCTCGAACACCGTGCCGTCGCGGAGGGTCAACACGAAGTCTTCGGACGTCACCTCGAAGTTCTTCGCGGAGAACGGCCGCATGCTATTCAACCGAAGCTTGTAGAGCCCTTCGACCGAGGTCAGGCTCTCGGTGGCGATGAACCGCCAGGTGTCGAGCGCGCCTCCGGCGGGACGCCGGATGTCCAGGGCGGTCGTCAGAATCCGCGCCTTGCCAGCGGTCTCGACAAAGAACTCGACGATTAGCGTGAAGCCCTCGCCCGGAGGCACTCCCTCGAGCGGCGCGCGCTGGCGGAGACGCACCGTAATTCGCGCAACGTTTGGGATCAGCAGGTCGCGTTCGAGCTGTTGGACGAGACCGAGGGGAACAGACGGCGCGAACAGCGCTTCGATGGCGGCGCGGTCGCCCGCGGTCAGGGCGCGATCGAGCTTGCGCACCATCGCCTCGGCCGGGTCGGCCTCCTGCGCGCAGAGTGGAGACGCGCAGAACAGGCACATCAGGACGAACAGCAGTCTGGCCACTGGTACTTTCGTCGTTACCGACCCCGCCGGAGTATTAGACGCCAATTCGGGCGCGATCGGACAGTGGATGTTGTGCTGCGCGAGCGGATCAGGTCGACGGCAGTGGTGGCAGACGGCGCGCCACCAGAACCGTTAGATCGTCGAGGAGTTTGCGGTCCTGGCGATGGGCATCGACCGCGGCAAAGGTCGCCCATCCCAGTTCCTTGGCCGACCCCCAGTCGGAGCTGTCGGCGACGAACTGCACGCCGGCCTCGTCGAACGGCTGCTCGAGCGGGTCTTCTGCCTCGGTGATGCCGTCGCTGTACATGACGATCACATCGCCAGCATCGAGGTCGACCCGTCCGGCGGTGTAGGTCGCGTTCTCGAACATGCCGAGCGCCATCCCGCCTGCGCGCAGGCGTTCGTAGGCGCCGTTGCGACGACGAAGCAGCGGCGGGTTCTGCCCGGCATTCACGTAAACCATGGCGCCGGTCGTCGGTTCCAGTTCGGCCAGGAACAGCGTGACGAACCGCGAGCGCGGCGCGTGCTTCGCAATCTGCACGTTGAGGCGCGCCACCAGCTCGGCGCCCTGCAGCCCCTCATCGACGAGTGTTCGCATCATCGCGAGCAGGAGTGCCATCAGCAACGCCGCCGGACTACCCTTGCCGGCGACGTCACCGAGCGCGAGCAGGACCCGGCCGTCGCCGAGCGGCAGGATGTCGTAGAAGTCGCCGCCAACGGTGTTGGCGGGACGAGTCATCCCGAACGCCTCGACGCCGGGCGCACGAAATTCCCCTCGGGGCAGCATCGCCTGCTGAATCTCGCGAGCGATTTCCAGATCGTTCTTCAGCGACAGGCGGTCGGCAACTTCGAGCAGCATCAGCAGATTGAGCAGCAGGAAGCCGGTCAGCAGCCAGATCGTCCCGGGGGCGAATGTCGGGTGAGGAATGAGAAAGAGTGTGAATCGCTGAAACAGCTCGGCGAGTCCGATGACGCACGACAGGAGCGATGCCGCATAGAGCGCACGTCGAGCCGGCGTCAGCTTGAGTGTGAACGCCAGAAACAGCAGGCGTGCCTGGCCCAGCAACCGCCAGTGCCACGGCCGGTCCTTCAATTCGGCGAAATCGATGTTTCGCGAGAAGAACCGGTAGGCCTCCGGGGTGTCGCGGGTGAACAGCCGCTCGAGGTCACCCTTGGTCAGACCACGGGTGTAGAGCTCGAAGAATCGGCCGCCGGTCGGGCGCGGTAGCGGAGGGACGCTCATGACCGATGAGGGATTATTGATCTCTGAATGACGTTCGCGTAACCGGGTTCGTTCACACGGGGCTGGCCCGGTCACGCGCCCCCGCGGATGCCGAGCCTCCGACCAACCTGGCCGAACGCCTCGAGCGCGAACTCCAGCTCGTCACGCGTATGGGTGGCCGTCACGATCGTGCGGACTCGCGCCCTTCCCTTGGCCACAGTCGGGAACGCGATTCCTTGTGCAAACACGCCGGCCTCGAACAACTGATCGGACAGTGTCATCGCCAGGGCGCCGTCCCCGACGATGACCGGCGTGATCGGGCTCTCGCTGATGCCCGTGTCGAAACCGAGCGCCTGAAGGCCCGACTTGAAGAACCGGGTGTTCTCCCAGAGCTGCTCCATCCACTGCGGCTCGCTCTCGAGGACATCCACCGCGGCCAGGCACGTTGCCGCAACCGAAGGCGGGTGCGATGTCGAGAACAAGAACGGCCGGGCGCGGCGATGCAGGAAGTCGATCAGCGACCGCGAGCCGGCGACGTAGCCGCCGAGTGCACCGAGCGCTTTCGAGAGGGTGCCGACCTGCACGTCGACGCGACCGTGCATGTCGAAGTGATCGATGGTGCCGCGTCCCTGCCGTCCGAACACGCCGCTCGCGTGCGCATCGTCGACCATCATGATGCAGCCGAACTCGTCGGCAAGATCGCAGAGTGCCGGGAGCGGCCCCAGGTCGCCGTCCATGCTGAACACGCCGTCGGTGATCAACAGCGTTCGCTGCGTGCGAGGCAGTTCCGCGAGAATCGATCGCGCCGCGCCGACGTCGCGATGGGGAAATACTTTGATCGTCGCGCGGCTCAAGCGCGCGCCATCGATGATGCTGGCGTGATTGAGCTCGTCTGACACGATCACGTCGTCGCGTCCGAGCAGCGACGATACCGTGCCCGCATTCGCGGTGAACCCGCTCTGAAACACCACCGCCGCCTCGGTCTTCTTGAACGCGGCGAGACGACGCTCCAGTTCGACATGAATCGCCATCGTCCCCGCGATGGTGCGGACAGATCCCGTGCCGACCCCGAGCGTGTCGAGGGCTTCCCGCGCCCGCTCGCGGAGTCGTGGGTGCGTCGTCAGGCCAAGATAGTTGTTCGAGGAAAGGTTGACGACCGAGCGGTGGTCGATCGACGTGTGCGCTTTCTGCTCGGCGTCGAGCACGCGGAGCGGACGATACAGGCCTTGCGAGCGCAGGTCATTCAATTCGACATCGAGGTACGCCAACGGATTGGAACGCATGGCCAAATCTCCAACTACGGCAGCTTCAACAGCACATCGGCCCCGTCGCGAAAGATCTCGTGCGCGCCGCGGCTCACCAATGTGGCGGTCGTGTTCGGACCCTGGTTGTTGGGCCACACGCCTTCGTGGATCAGCACATGCGTCGCGCCGAACTCTTTCAGTGCGGTCCATGCGGGATCCGGATGCCGCGGCACATCGGACAAGGCGAGCGCCAATCGGCCGTAGTGCGGAGGAAAGAAACCGCTATAGCCGTTCAGGAGACGGGCGTGATGCACCATCGAATAGAACATCGCGCGCAGATCGTAGTCCTGCTGACCAAGCGGCAGCTCCGCGAGTACGACCGGCATGTCGCGCGGCACCGCGTGGTACACGGCGGGTGCCCGCGAGGGTCGATAGACGCGGGCCTCCGGTGTTGCGAGATCGGCAAGGGGCGACACGCCGTTGACCGTGAACGGCAGCGTCACGCTCTCGGTCAGGAAGAGTACCGCCAGCGCACTCAACACGACCATGCCGCCGCGTCGCCGAGCGACGACCGCCGCGCCGTATCCGCCGAGCACGGAGAGCATCACGACGACGATCATGCCAAACCTGGCGGGCACGCGCAGACCATCGAAGCCCGGCACGAGGTCATACAAGAGCTGATACGGACCGAACAGGTTGACCGGCCTGCCGAGCGCGTGGGGAGATGGGCCGAGCGAGAGCCACATCGCGGCGAGTAGCGCCGCGAGGAAGAACCCGCGCGCGCGCATGAACGCGGCGCACCGTGCCCGCAATTCCGGTGACAGCACAAGCAGAATCACGGCGGCCACGACAGCGCGAATGAGTAACTGGTCGACGTTGCTCATGCGCAGCGTCGCGATGCCGAGATCGATCGTCAGGCGCCGGTTGAACGTGGTGATGACCGCGGCGATCGCATGAACCAGCGTCACAGCCAGCAGCAGCCAATGGATCGCGCGAAACCTCAATGGCGTTCGGCCAGCCGCGACATCGGAACGCCAGAACACCACCCCGGTCAGAGCGAGCAGCAGCGGGACGAGACCCGGAAAGAGGTCGCCTTCCGCTTGCGGAAACGCTCGGGCTGTCTCGCCCCAGATCGCCTGTTGCGGCGAGGCCGTGGCGTAGGAGTACACATCGGCCGAATAGCGGATCAATTCGGCACTGCCCCGCTCGAGTCCGAGCGACTCGTGCGCGAGCAGATAGGGGATCAGCAGCGGCAGTGTCAGGATCACGACGAGAGCTGCCGCAGCCGAGAGCCGGAGCCAGATCGCGCGATTCCGCCACGCGCGGCGTTGCCAGATTTCCCACAGCACGTACGCGGCGACGAACGGCTCGAAAAACATCAGGTAGTAGCCGCACGAGAGGTTCTGTACGACCAGCGCCGCACAGGCGCCGAGCAGCGGCCGCCAGCGTCCCGCTGATGCGGTTTCATCGATTGACGTGAAGTAGCGGCGCAGCCCGTACAACGCGAACGGCATCCACTGCGACGACAGCACCTGCAGATGCGGCGTCTGCGGAAAGCGGTACGGCGCGAATGCGAACAACAGTCCGCCGACGAAACCGGCGCGTGCGTCGCCGGTCAGCTCACGCACGAGGAGAAAGCCGCCAAGCCCCGACAGGACGAACGTCGAGAGGAAGAGCAGGTTGTAGCAAAGGATTGGATTGCCGGTCAGCGCGAAGAGCGGCAGGGCCTGGACGGCTTGCGGAATGAAAAGCTCGGAATACGCCAGCGTCAGCGGCGCGGGATGAAAGATGTTCGCGTCGAAGTAGGTGGCGAGGCGTCCGAAGTCGCCGCGCAGGATCGCCAGCAGCTGATCGCTGTTCCAGCCGAGCACCCACATGGTGAGCACGGGGTCGCCGAGATCGCCCGCGACATTCCGATCGAGTCCGCGCGCGACCGGCCAGGTGGCGACGATCGCCACCGCGGCATACAGCACGACCGCATGCCACGCCCGCTGCATCAATCGACCAACGAGTCGGTGACCTTCTGGTAGATGACGTGAAGGATCGCGGCGGTGGGCACGGCGAGGATCGCGCCGATGACGCCGAGAAGCGAGCCTCCAGTGAGCAGAGCGATGATGACGATCACCGGACTGACGCCTACCTGGCGCGACATCACGCGCGGTACCAGAAGGTGATTCTCGAATTGTTGCTGCGCGATGAAGAATAGCAGGACGCCGAGCGCCAGCGCCGGCGACACGGAGAATGCGACCGCGATCGCCGGAATAGCCGAGAGGAGTGGCCCGACGATGGGAATCAGTTCACCGATGCCCGCGATGAGCGCGAGGACATAGAAGTACGGCACGCCCATCAGACCGAGACCGATCGCGGCGGTCGACCCGATGATGATGGCGAGGAACAGTTGGCCCGCCAGCCACGCACTGACCTTTCTCGACACATCCCCGCACGCCGCCGAGACGCGCGATCGCTCGCTCTTTGGAAACGCGAGCACGAACGTCCGCACGATGTTGGCGCTGTCGACCAGCATGTAGAACGCGACGATCAGAATCGTGACCACTCCGAACACGCCGCCGACGATGCCCCAGACGGCGCCGAGCACGGTGGTCACGGCATCGGTGCCGCCAGGCGCCTGTTGCACCGCCTCCATGACCGTGATCTCGCGGCTCAGCAAACCGCGCTGAATCAGCCAGAGTTGTGCGCGGTGGAGCAGCCCCGGCGCGGCCGCCCACAGCTCTCGTGCCTGCGTCACGAGCGGCGGGAACACGAGCGCGCCGATCGACACCAGCGCTGCGGCCAGCAGCAGGTAAATCGCGAGGATCGCGCCCCACCGCGGCAGGCGAAGCCGCGCTGCGACGTGATGCCGTTCGATGGTGTCGACAAGCGGTGACAACCCGATGGCGACGAGCATCGCCACGTAGACGAGGAGCAGGGTGTCGCGGACCTGATAGAGCGTCCACGCAATCGCCGCCGTGAACACGGTGGCAATCAGGCCGTAGCGAATCAGCGCTCGCGGATCATCTGAACGGATCGTCACTCGTGTTGGTGCTCGCTACGCGCGAGCGAGGTAGTCGCGCGTGAACGCCGCGAGATCGCGGTAGATCGCGGCCAGCTCGGACGGCGGCGCGAGGCACACGATGCGGAAGAAGCCGGCCGTCGGCTCAACGCCGAACCCGGATCCGTTGACGCACAGAATGCCGGTCTCGCGGAGCAGCGCCAGCACGAAGTCTTCGTCGGTGCGTCCGGGTGGCAGCGTCACCGACGGCAGGACGTAGAAGGCGGCGCGCGGTGCCACGCAGCGCATTCCGGGAATCGCGTTGAGGCTCTCGGTCGTGACGCGTCCTCGCTCGGCGAGTGCGGCGCGGAAGGCGACTTGATGCGAGCGGTCGCCGGTGAGCGCCGCTGCGACGCCGTACTGCATCGGGCCGGGGCTGCACAGGCGCCCGTCGGCGAGCTTCTTGATCGCGGCCAACGTGCCATCGAGTCGCGGCGACCGCCCGACGACGAGCCATCCGGCCCGCCACCCCGGTGCGAGGTAGGCCTTCGACAGGCTGGAGAACGAGATGATCGGCGCATCGAGATCGAGCGACCCGAGCAGCGGCACCGGACCGTCGAAGCCCAGATCGCTGTAGACTTCGTCCGCCAGAATCGTCAGATCGTACTGGTCGGCGATCTCGAGCAGCGCGCGTCGAATCGAGGCGGGATACACGGCGCCGGTCGGGTTGTTCGGATCGATCATCACCATCACGCGCGTGTTCGGCGTGATGAGGCTGCGTAGATGATCGAGGTCCGGGAGCCAGTCGCGATGAGGGTCGGTCCGGTAGTAGCGCGGCTGCGCCCCGATCTTGGCGAGTACCGCTGTGTAGAGCGGATATGTCGGCGAAGGCACGAGCACGGCATCGCCTTCGTCGACGAGCGCATTCAGCGCCAGCTCGATGCCCTCCGACGTCCCGGTCGTAATGAGGACGCGCTCCGGCGAGACGGGCACCCCCCGCGAGCTGTACTCCGTTGCGACCGCCGCGCGCGCTTCCGCGATGCCGGCAGACGGAACATAGCCGTTGTGCCCGTCCCGCATGGCGCGGACAGCGGCATCGACCAGGTGCTCAGGGGTCTTGAATCCGAAGGCGACCGGATCCCCGATGTTGAGGTACCGCACCCGCTGCCCACGCGCCTCGACCTCCTTGGCCGCCGCAACGATGTTGCGGATGGCGTAGGAAAACCGGTTGACGCGCCCGGCGACGCGCACCGGTCGTGAGCTCTTGGTGGGCATGGCCCATCTTAAGGGGTTTGGTTGAAAACACGACATTGTTGCGCGGACAACGCCGTGAGCGAGACACTGTGGACTCACCTCAACATGCGCTGGTTCATTCGGTTGTGTGTGCACCCCCGTGCAGGAGGGCCCAGCCGGAGGCTGCTCGCCGCATCGTTTGGCCATGCAATAACTACACGCGGGAATAGAAATTACCTTCCATACGAGGGGATCAGTTTCCGTAACTTGTTGAGCCGTCGAGATCACCTCGCTGGCAAGCGCATTGATTAGAGACCTCATGCACATGCACAAGATGGTCACCCCCACCATCGTGGGCCTGGCACTGGCAATAACGGGCGCGATCGTGGCCGCCCAGAGTGCCCCACCCGCTCCGAGCCAACCCCCGAGCCCGCAGGGTAGCCAGGCGATCTTCAAGTCCGGCGTCGAGGCCGTCAGCATCTCCGTGGCGGTCCGAGATGAGTCGGGACGTGTCGTTCGGGGCCTCAAGAAGACCGATTTCGAGGTGTTCGATTCAGGTGTCCGCCGCGAGATGAAGGACTTTTACGTCGGTGACTCTCCGATCAGTCTGGCCCTGCTGCTCGACATCAGCGGCAGCATGGCAGTCGGCGGAAATATGGATCGGGCGCGCGAGGCCGTCTCGGTGGCCACGATGAGTTTGCGCGATGGCCGCGACGAGGCGGCATTGTTTACGTTCGATTCGGAGTTGCGCGAAGTGGTGTCGTTCACATCCGACGTCACTCACATTCACCGGGTGAGCCTCAAGGGCAAACCGTGGGGCAAGACTTCGCTGTACGACGCCGTGGCGGAATCAGCTCGGGCAGTGGCCGGCCGGTCGAATCGCCACCGCGCGCTCTTCGTGATCACGGACGGCGTCGACACCGGCAGTAAGTTGACGGCGCCGCAGGTGTCTGGCATCGCCAGCTCGATCGACGTGCCGGTCTACCTCCTCAGGGTCGTGAACCCTCTCGATCATCCGGGCGGTGAGCTCGAAGTGATCGAAACCGACGGGCGTACCGTGCGGGCCGCGACGCTTGCGGATCTCGCGCGGTGGACAGGTGGCGACATGCGCACCACCAGCGTCCCGGCGCATACGTCGATGGCGATTCAGGATCTGTTTGAGGAGTTGCGGTACCAGTACGTCATCACCATCGAACCCGGGGCACGCCCAGGATGGCACCCCATCGAAGTTCGTGCTCGGAAGAAGGACTTGGTTGTTCATGCGCGCGGCGGGTACATCGCCGGCCCATCGCGCAGTGGAAGTTAGTCACGTCGTCACAGGAGAGAGAGAAAATCATGCGGAAGAGCCTTTTTGCAGCGTCAATGCTCGCCCTCACGGTGGCCGTGGCACCGGCCTGCGCCACCAAGAAATTCGTGCGGACCGAGGTCGGCAACGTCAACTCGAAAGTCGACACGTTGACCGGCACGGTTGAGGAAACGCAGGAGCGCACTCGGAAGAACGAGGAGCGCATCGGTCAGGTCGACCAGAAAGCCGAATCCGCCGGTCGCTCGGCAACCGAAGCGCGAGCCGCTGCAGACGCAGCCGCTGGCGCCGCCAAGGAAGTCGACAGCCGTCTCGGCAACCGCATCAACACCGTTGAAGCGGCCTCGCGCAAGCTGGTGTTCGAAGTGACCCTGAGCGAGGACCAGGGCAACTTCGCGTTCGGCAAGACCGAGCTGCCCGACGCGGCCAAGATGCGGCTCGACGAAGTGATCCGCCAGATCAAGTCTGACCCGAAGAACGTGTTCTTCGAGATCGAGGGCCACACGGACAACGTCGGCTCGCCCGAAACCAACGAGCGTATCGGGATGGAGCGCGCCGAAGCGGTGAAGCGGTACCTGTACGAGCAGCACCAGATTCCGCTCCACAAGATCAACGTGATCTCCTACGGCGAAGAGAAGCCGGTTGCGCCGAACAACAAGCGTGACGGTCGCGCCCAGAACCGCCGCGTCGTCGTCAAGGTTCTCTCGTAAGCTACACGCGCATGGGGAAGGGCGGACGCTCGCTGTCCGCCCCTACCTCAGTTTCGCCAAGTCCATCGGCACCCGCGCCAACTCCTTTCCCGCCTCGGACACCACCACCGTATACAGCGCCATCGGATCCAGCGCCGCTCCCCTGAACGGCGTGACGAGCGTTCCACCAAGCACGGGATCGCCTTTTCCGACGAACGGTGCACCTCCCGGACTCGGCAGCTCCGGAGTCGGCGACGCGACGCGCGCCTGGAACCGGGGATAGCGATCGGTACGCAGCGGCTGCACTTTGGTCCCGTTCGGCCCAATCAGCGCGATGTCGTACGGCGGGATTCCGACGAACGTGTTCTGCGGGTGAAAGGTGAGCTCGACGACGAGATCGATCTGACCGGGTGTCTCGCTCAGCACAGCGAGCGCTTCACGTTGCCCGAAGACACGGTCGCCGATGCGGGCTCGGGCTTCCGCCGCGAGCACCACGCGATGGAATGGCGTGATCACGTCGATCCAATCCACCGGGGGTCGCGCCACCCGTAGCCGATACGGCTGGTGAAACGCCACGCGTTCGCGCTCGAAGCGTGACTGGCCGATGCCAATGGCATCGAACAAGGCCTTGTTGTCGAGTGTCAGCTGAACAGCATTCACCGAGCTGCAAACACACACGACACAGACCAGAGCCGCGAGCTGGCGGGGCATACACGAATCCTACGGGGTGAAGTGGCGGGCTGGAAGGGCTGGCAGGGAGGAAAACGTGTGCGCCGCGGCGGGGACGCGACGCACACGATCCGAGGCCAACCGACGGATGTCGGCGGACCACGAACCTAGTCGACGAGCAGGAACCGGACCACCCGTCGGTCGTTGGCGCTCAACGACTTAAGGGCAATCAGGGGCCGAAACGCTTACGGGCGTGGAAAGCCGCTTTCGAGGAGCGGCTACTATGAGGCCCCATGGATCCGAGCGGCAGAGTCGTTCTGATCACCGGTGGCAAGCGAATCGGCGCCGTGGTAGCCACCGAGCTCGCGCGCGCGGGAGCCGACATTGCGCTCGTCTATCACCGGTCGCGTGCCGAAGCCGAGGAGACCAGCGCAGCGGTGCGGGCGCTGGGGCGGCGTGCCACCGCCATTCAAGCCGACCTGCGCGACCCCGACGCCTGCGACCGGATCGTTGATGCGACCGTGGACGCGCTGGGCCGGCTGGACGTGCTCGTCAACATGGCGTCGCAGTATCGGTCGAAGCCGTTCGACGAGCTAACGCTCGAGGATTGGGACTCGCAGATGCACGTCGATCTGCGATCGGCGTGGTTGTGCGCGCGGGCGGCGGCCCCCCACATGCGCCGCTTGCGGGGCGGCAGAATCATCAACTTCTCGGACTGGGTCGCCAACAGCGGTCGCCCCCGTTACTCGGGCTATCTCACGTACTACGTCGCGAAAGCAGGCATCGTCGCGCTTACTGAAGGGCTCGCGCTGGAGCTGGCGCGGGATCAGATTCTCGTCAACGCGATCGCACCCGGGCCAATCGTGGCTCCTGAAGACGTCTCAGACGAGGAGTTTGCCGCCGTCGAACGCGCCACACCGCTTGGCCACTGGGGCGGTGAAGGGGAGATCGCCAAGACGGTACTCGCCTTGATTGAGACCGACTTCATCACGGGAGAAACGATTCGGGTCGACGGAGGCCGGCACCTCCGCTAGAGCCTGGCACGTATCGCGTCGAGCGTCGCCGAGGCGTCTTCCATCGGCAGGTTGCAGATACAGATGTGACCCACGCCGAGTGTGCGGAGGGCGCGAACCGTCCGCGCGCAAATCTCCTCGGGCGGCGCTCCGGTCGCGAACTCTGCGGACAACGCGTGCACCGGCACCGGCATGAAGGCGCTCAGTGTCGTCAGCGTCCTGGGACTCGCGCTGCGGTAGTAGAACACGTTGAACATGCCGGGTATGGCGACGCCGCGTCGGTGGATCTCGTCGAGAAACCGTCTGAGCGGATCAAGGTCGACGTGGCTGACCACCTGAGTCAGGAAGAACTCCGCACAGAAGCGCTCGTCGGTGAGGAAGTCCACCTGTTGTACGGGATCGGCGTGCGGGTTGGCCCAGCCGCCGAGCGTCAGCCGCGGCTCACGCGCCCGAATGTGCTGCCGCAACGTCCACGCGTGCTCGACACATCGGGGCCGTCCGACTGTCTTGTCGCCGCCGAGGACGACCAACGAGGAGAAGCCATGCTGCCACGCCTGCTCGGCGTAGGAGACGCAGAACTCGAGCGAATGTTTGCTCGTGAGGAACGGCGCCACCAGATCACGCGGCAGATCGCGGCCCAGGTTTGCGATCAGATGACGGAGGTTGTTTTCTTCCTGGGTGCCGACCGCGCTATCGGTGAGGAACACCGGAACGCCCTGCCGCGCCAGCCGCCGAATGCCATGGTAGGTGTCGATCCAGGCGTCGATGCCTTTGGTGGCGTCCAATTCCGCGCGTGGGGGCCGCAGTTCCGCGGCGATCGTCGCGGCCTGGCCGCGCAGCACATCGACAAACATCTGGGGTCGCGCAAGCGTAGCATCTGCGCGCTGTCGTTCAGCGTTCAGGTGAGGGGTTCATCGTGACCCCATCGTGAATCCCTTACTGCGAACTGCAGAACCACGAACCATGAACCCAGAACAGTGAACCGTGAACTCTCTGAACCGTGAACGCTGAACCGTGAACGCTGAACTGCACGCGAAGTACTGATATCGTCGTCTTTCGCGTGTCGCAACTCACGTTTCTCGGGGCCGCCCGGACGGTCACGGGGTCTAAGTATCTGCTCGAGCACGGCGGGACTCGAGTGCTCTTCGATTGCGGCCTGTTCCAGGGCTTGAAAGAGCTTCGGCTGCGGAACTGGGCCGAGTTTCCCGTCGACGTCGGCTCCATCGATGCCGTCGTGCTGACCCACGCGCATCTGGATCACGTCGGCTATCTTCCTCGACTCACGGCGAACGGCTACAAGGGCCGCGTGTTCTGCACCGCGGGCACCAAAGATCTCTGTCAGCTCGTCCTGCCAGATGCGGGGCGCATTCAAGAGGAAGATGCGCGGCAGGCGAACCGGCACGGCTACACGAAGCACGAGCCGGCGCTGCCGCTGTACACGGAGAGCGACGCGTTCGCGGCGCTCACGCGCTTACAGCCGATTGGCTACCGTCGACCGATCGAGATCGCCCCTGGCATCTCGATCGAGATGTTTCCGGCGGGTCATCTGCTCGGGTCGGCGTTCGTGTTGGTGGGGCTGAGTGACGGCCGCACGATTCTTTTCGGGGGCGATCTCGGTCGCTACGATCGCCCGGTGCTGCCCGACCCGACGTCGCCGCCGCGCGCCGATGTGGTGCTGGTCGAGTCGACGTACGGCGATCGCGATCATCCGGCTGACGGCACGGACCAGGCGCTCGTCGACGTGATTCGTGACACCCTCAGGCGCGGCGGCAAATTGATCGTTCCCTCGTTCGCGATCGGGCGCGTCGAAGAACTGCTGTACTGGATGCGCCGCCTCGAGCAGGACCGTCGCATCCCTGCGCTGCCGGTGTACGTGGACAGCCCGATGGCCACCGAGGGCCTCAAGTTCTACTCGGCGCGCGTTGCCGAGCTCGACCCCGACATGCGCTCGGAGCACAAGCAGGTGTCGCAGTTTGCGACGATGCGCTTTCAGACGATCGCCTCGACGCAGCAGTCGAAAGAGCTGACCGCCAGCAAGCGAGCCGCGATCGTGATTTCGTCCAGTGGGATGGCGACCGGCGGCCGGGTCCTGCATCACCTCGCCGCGGCGCTGCCCGATGAGAAGAACACGGTGCTCTTTGTCGGCTATCAGTCCGAGGGCACGCGCGGCCGCGCACTGGTCGAGGGGGCCAAGTCGATCAGGATTCATGGCCACGACATCGCCGTCCATGCGCGCATCGTCAAAATCGATTCGATGTCGGCTCATGCCGATCGTGGTGAGATCGGGCGCTGGCTCGAATCGATGCCGGCCCCAGCACCGGGCCGGCTGTGTCTCGTCCATGGCGAGCCCGGACCGATGGATGCGCTGAAAGGACGTATCAAGGACACGCTGGGCTGGGATGCGTATACGCCACAGCACGGCGAGACGATTGAACTGTGATGATGGATGTGCGCTTCGGACAGGGGCGCGGATGACATCGGACCGCCGTCATCTGCTGGAACAGATCGGAGAGGCCGCCATCGTGCAGCTCTACGCCGACGGCTTCGCATCGCTACCGCTGCGCGACAAGACGCTCGTCTGGCACTTGTACCTCGCGGCCCTCGCTGGCCGCGACATCTACTACGACCAGCGCTACGCCCATAACCTGGACATGCGGCAGGTGCTCGAGTCACTCATCACTCATGCGCACTCGATCGAGCCGCGCGTGCTTCAGGAGATTCGCGACTACACGAAGCTGTTCTGGGTCAACACCGGCCCTTACAACAATCTGACCGCGCGCAAGTTCGTGCTCGGCGTCACCCGCGCCGAGCTCCGCGAGGCGATCGCGGCGGCAGAGCGTGATGGTGCATCGTTTCCACGCCGCGCCGGCGAATCGCTGGATGCGTTCGTCGACCGGCTGGCGCCGCTGTTCTTCGATGCGGCGTTCTACCCCGTCCTGACCAACAAGAGTCCTGGGGCGGGCCGTGACATCCTCGAGGCCAGCGCCAACAATCTCTACGCGGGCGTGTCGGCCCGCGATCTCGAGACATACCTCGAACGCTACGCGCTCAACTCGCGCCTCGTCGCACGTGACGGGCGACTGGTCGAAGAGGTGTATCGCGTCGGCGGACGATACGACGCGCAGATTCGACGAATCATCATCCACCTGACCGAGGCGATCCTGTTCGCCCCGCCCCGGATGGCTGACGCGCTGCGCGCGCTAATCTCGTTCTATCAATCGGGCGAGGACACCGACCGTGTTGCCTACGACATCGCGTGGGTGCGCGATCAGCAGTCGCCGGTCGATACCATCAACGGGTTCATCGAGGTCTACATGGACCCACGCGGGACCAAAGGCGCGTGGGAAGGCATCGTCTGGTACGTGAATGACGAGAAGACGAGAAAGGTCGAGTCGCTCGCGGCGGCCGCGCAGTGGTTCGAGGACAACATGCCGTGGGACGCGCGGTATCGCAAACCGCAGGTCACCGGCATCAGCGCCCGGGCCATCGACGTGGTCGTTGAAACGGGCGACTCGGGTCCGCTGACACCAATCGGCATCAACCTGCCGAACGATCAGGCGATTCGCGAGCAGTACGGCAGCAAGTCGGTGTCGCTGTCGAATGTGGCCGACGCCTACGAGCGCGCGACGCCCGAAGGGCTTCGCGTCGAGTTCGCCTGGACCGAGGACGAAGCCGCTCGCGCAACGACGTGGGGCGCCTATGCGCAGGAGCTGACGACCAACATGCACGAGGTCATCGGCCATGGTTCGGGGCGCATGGCCGATGGTGTGACGCTGCCGCCACATCGCCTGCTCGGAGAGCAGTACTCCGCGATTGAAGAGGCGCGGGCAGACCTTGTGGCGCTCTATTTCCTGCCCGACCCGAAGCTCGTCGAGCTCGGCCTCGTCACCGCCGAGCACCACGACGACATCGTCAGGTGTGAATACGAGCATTACGTGCGTACGGTGCTCGTGCAGCTGCGGCGCGTGCGCCAGGGATCGCAGATCGAAGAGGATCACATGCGGGCGCGGCAGATGATCGTGCACTGGGTCCGCGCCCATACCGACGCCGTGCAGGCGAGATCGCGCGACGGCAAGACCTACTTCGTGATGACCGATGCGCCATCCTTTCGGGACGGCGTCGGCCGCTTGCTCGCCGAAGTGCAGCGGATCAAGAGTCAGGGCGATTACCCCGCCGGCCGTAGTCTCTTCGAAGAGTATGGGATTCAGGTCGATACCGCGCTTCGTGACGAAGTCGTGGCGCGCGTCGACCGGCTTCGTCTGCCGTCCTACACGGCTTTCGTGATGCCGCGTCTCGAAGCCACACGAAATCCCGACGGCACGATTGCCGACGTCGAGATTTCGTATCCATGCGACCTCGAGACGCAGATGCTCGAGTATTCGGCGTTCGGGCGTCTCACGTAGGACGACCGTCTCAAGCGAACATGTTCTCGAACCGCCTGCCGGCACATGCCGAAATCAATGCGCTCAGCCAGGCCGTCGCGGCTGTACGTGCCGCCGGCGCGGACCTCATCGACCTCACCGAATCGAACCCGACTCGAGCCGGCTTCGAATATCCCGCGGATCTGCTGTCGGACCTGGGCGACGAGAAATCGTTTCGATACGATCCGCAGCCCTTCGGCTCGTTGTCGGCACGGGCCGCCGTCGCCGATGATTTCGCTCGGCGCGGCGTCACGGTCGACCCGGCGTCGATCGTGCTCTCGGCGAGTACGAGCGAGGCGTACAGTTGGGTGTTCAAGCTGTTGTGCGACCCAGGTACCGGCGTGCTGGTGCCGCGGCCAAGCTATCCGCTGTTCGAGCATCTGACTCAGCTCGAGTCGGTGCGTGCCGTCCCGTACGAGCTGCGCTATCACGGCCGCTGGGAAATCGACTTCGAATCCGTCGCCGCGGCTCCGCCCGAGACGAAGGCGGTGTTGTTGGTGTCTCCGAACAACCCGACCGGATCGTACGTATCTCGCGCAGAGGCCGATGGGCTGGCCGCTCTGTGTGCGGAGCGAGGGTGGGCTCTCGTTGCCGACGAGGTATTCGCAGAATACCCGCTCGATCGCTCTGCAGCCGTGACCGAAGTGGTTCGCGATACGACGGTGCTCTCGTTCACGTTGGGGGGCGCGTCGAAGTCGCTGGGGTTGCCACAGGTGAAGATTGCGTGGATGCTCGTCGCCGGGCCACCGCACGTGAGCGCCCGCGCACTGGCCGGGCTGGAGATCATCGCAGATACATTCCTATCGGTGAGCACGCCGGTCCAGGTGGCGCTGCCGAGGCTGCTTTCACGCGGTCGCGTCGTACGAGACGCGATCCGAGAGCGCCTCGCGCGAAACCTGGCGACGGCGCGCGACCTCGCCCGCCGCTACCCGTCGTGCGACCTCTTGCCGGTGGAAGGCGGATGGTCTGCCGTGATACGTGTACCAGCAGTGCGTGGTGAGGACGCTCTCGTAATCGATCTGGTACGTCGCGAACATGTGTTGGTACACCCTGGGTATTTCTTCGACTTCCCGCATGAAGCGTTCGTCGTGATGAGCCTGCTCCCGCCCGAGGCCGCGTTCGCCGATGGCCTCGAACGCCTGCTCCGCCTCGCTTCGTCGTAGCCCACTTGTCATGAGTCGCTCCGCTCCGGGCACGCGACGCGCCGGTCTCCTCGTGCCGCTCTTTTCGGTGCCCTCGACGCGAAGCTGGGGAATCGGCGAGTTCGCTGACCTGCCACGTCTGGCGGAGTGGCTTCGGCAGGCGCGCCAGCGAATCGTACTGATGCTCCCGCTGAGCGAGATGCCGCCGGACGAGACGTCGCCGTACTCGTCGCTGAGTGCAATGGCGCTGAGTTCTCAGTTCATCGCACTCGACGACGTCGAGGATTTCACGACGATTGGTGGTGAAGCAGCCCTGGAGCCGGAGTTGAAAGGTCGGCTCGACGCCGCACGCGGGTCTCCGACGATCGACTACGCCAATGTCCGCGACCTGAAGCAGATCGCGTTGCAACGATCGTTCGCGCGGTTTCAACGGGAGGAGTGGACACGTGATACGCGGAGAGCCAGTTTGCTCCGGACCTACATCACGGCACAGGCGTGGTGGCTGGACGACTACGCGCTCTTTCGCGCGCTTCAGAGTCGCCACGGCGAACGTGTCTGGCACGACTGGCCCGAGCCGATTCGCTCGCGCGACGCCGGTGCGTTGTCATCTGCGCGGGCGGAGCTCACCGACGAAATCCTGTACTGGCAATACGTGCAGTGGATCGCCGATAGGCAGTGGGCGGCGGCGCGCGCGGCCGCGGACGACCTGGCGGTGTTCGGCGACCTGCCCTTTGCCGTCGGCGCCGAAAGCGCCGACGTGTGGGCGCACCAGGACGAGTTCCGGTTGGACCGGTCGATCGGTGTCCCACCGGACGCGTTCAGTGCGACCGGACAGGACTGGCGGCTGCCGGCATATCGATGGGACGTGCTCGCCTCCCGCGACTTCTCGCTCCTGCGACAGCGCGCCAGACGCCTGGCCGATCTGTTCGACGGCTGCCGTCTCGATCACCTCGTAGGCTTTTTCCGGATGTACACCAGGCCGATCACCGGTGGTGAGGGGACGTTCACGCCGGCCGAGCAATGGGAGCAACAGCAGCTCGGCGAGCGAATCCTCGGTCTCTTTCTCGAGACGCGAGCGGAAATCATCGCGGAAGATCTTGGCGTCGTTCCCGATTTTGTCCGCGAGTCGTTGGCTCGGCTCGCCATCCCCGGCTACAAGGTGTTCAGATGGGAGCGGCACTGGCACACCCCCGGCCGACCTTTCAAGGATCCGATCGACTATGCGCGCATGGCCGTGGCCACCTCGGGAACACACGACACAGAGCCGCTCGTCATCTGGTGGGAGAACGCGCCGGTCGAGGAGCGTCGAGCGATCCTCGAGATCGGGTCGGTCCGCGAGCGTCTCAACGCCGACGAGCGCACGACGGCGATCGACGCGAAGCACTTGTCGGCGACCGTTCGCGACGCTCTCCTCGAATCGTTGTTCGCATCGGGCGCCGACCTGCTGGTGCTGCCGATTCAAGACGTCTTCGGCTGGCGCGAGCGAATCAATCAGCCGGCGACGGTGGGTCCGCACAATTGGACCTGGAAACTTCCCTGGCCCAGCGATCGGATGATCTCGGTACCTGACGCGCTCACGGCGGCGAAGCGGCTGCGAGACTGGGCTGAACGGCACGACCGATAGGGCTCGAAGCGACGCGCCGGCTGAAGCCGGCGCTCTACGAAGACTTGCTGATTCGGGCCCACGTGTCCTTCAACGTGACCGTGCGGTTGAAGACCGGGGCGCCCGGGCGTGAGTCGGGGTCGACGCAGAAGTAGCCTTGCCGCTCGAATTGAAAGCGCATGCCGACCGGGGCGTGTGCGAGCGATGGCTCGAGCTTGCAGTGCTTCCTCACTTCCAGCGCCGCCGGATTGAGGTCGTCGAGCGGATCGCGACCGCCGGCGGACGGGTCCTCCGATCGGAACAGGCGATCGTACAACCGCACCTCGCCATCCACCGCGTGAGCGGCGGACACCCAATGAATGGTTCCCTTGACGCGGCGCGCCGCCGTGGCGCCGTTCAACGAGTCGAGGTCGACCGAACCGCGCAGTTCGACGATCTCGCCTGACGCGTCCTTGACGAGGCGGTCGCACTTGAGGATGTAGGCATAGCGCAGTCGCACTTCCGCGCCCGGGGACAGGCGATGGAACTTCTTCGCAGGCGTCTCCATGAAGTCGTCGCGGTCGATATAAATCACCCGTGAGAACGGCACGCGCCGCGTCCCGGCGGTGGGATCCTCCGGGTTCTGCACCGCCTCGACGTCTTCGACTCGGTCCTCGGGGTAGTTCTCGATCACGACTTTCAGCGGCCGAAGCACGGCGAGCGCACGTTGCGCGCGACGATTGAGATCTTCGCGCACGGTGTGCTCGAGCAGTGCCACGTCGATCACGTTTTCCTTCTTGGCGACACCGATGCGCGAGCAGAAATCCCGAACTGCCTCCGGCGTGTAACCTCGGCGGCGGATGCCGGCGATGGTCGGCATGCGCGGGTCGTCCCAGCCGGCCACGAGCCGCTGTTCGACCAGGGCCAGCAGCTTGCGCTTGCTCATCACGGTGTAGTTCAGATTCAGACGCGCGAACTCGATCTGCTGCGGTCGCGACTGGAACGCACCCGTCTGCCGAAGATTGTCGACCACCCAGTCGTACAACGGGCGGTGATCCTCGAACTCGAGCGTGCACAGCGAGTGTGTGATGCCCTCGAGTGCGTCGGAGATGGGGTGTGCGTAGTCGTACGTCGGATAAATACACCAGGCATCGCCGGTCCGGTGATGGGCCGCATGGCGGATCCGGTACAACGTCGGGTCGCGCATGTTGATGTTGGGCGACGCCATGTCGATGATGGCGCGCAGCACGTGAGCGCCATCGGGGAACTCGCCGGCCCGCATCCGCCGGAACAAGTCGAGGTTCTCGTCCACGCTGCGGTCGCGGTAGGGACTGTTCTTGCCCGGTTCCGTGAGCGTCCCCCGGTAGTCGCGAATCTCGTCCGCCGTCAGGCTGTCGACGTAGGCCTTGCGGTCCCGAATCAACTGCTCGGCAAAGTGATAGAGCTGCTCGAAGTAGTCCGAGGCATAGAACAGGCGATCGGCCCAGTCGAAGCCGAGCCACCGGACGTCTTCCTGAATCGATTCGACGTATTCGACGTCCTCTTTCGTGGGGTTCGTGTCGTCGAAGCGAAGGTTGCACATGCCGGTGAAGGCTTCCGCCACGCCAAAATTGAGGCAGATCGATTTGGCGTGCCCGATATGGAGGTAGCCGTTGGGCTCCGGCGGAAACCGCGTGTGCACCCGGCCGCTGTGCCGACCCGCGCGGATGTCATTCGTGACGATTTCCCGAATGAAATCCATCGGCCGGGCCGACTCGAGCGTTGGCAACGGTTCGGACATGGGAAACTGCGATTTTACTGTGGATTTGTAGGGTTCCTTTCGTGATCTTTGTGTTTCCGTGGCTTACGGAACCTTCTGCACGGCGATTTCGCTCTGATCGGAAATGTCGCCGTCGGCCGTTGCGTCGTCCGGGATGCCCATCAGGCCCGCCTGCCTGAGGACGCGCGGCACGGTATCGATCGGTTCGCCGAGCGGCAGCTCGCCGGCCGTCGTCACATCCAGCTCCTTCAACCGGCGCGCGCTGACAAGCACGCGGCTCTCGAATGATCCGGCGGCCTTGTTGTACGCCTGCACCGCGCCATCCAGCTTCTTGCGCATCTCGTCGAAGTGCTCGGTGAAGATCGCCAGGCGCTCGTAGAGGTCTTTCCCAAGCCGCGCGACCTCACGATAGTTGTCGGTCAAGGCGTCCTGCCGCCATGCATGGGCCACGGTGGTCAGCAGCGCGATCAACGTGATGGGGCTCGCCAGCAGGACGCGCTGCTGAAGCCCATACTCGATCAGCGTGAGATCGTGCTGCAGCGCGGCGCTGAACAGCGTCTCGCCCGGCAGGAACATCACCACCATTTCCGGCGAGTTCCCCAGCTGCTCCCAATAGGCCTTGCCGCCGAGTTTGTCCATATGCTCGCGCACTTGTCGTGCGTGCGCGTGGAGTCGAGCGACGCGCGTTTCATCGTCGGCAGCTTCCTGGGCATCGAGAAACGCCTCGAGTGGCGCTTTCGCATCGACGACGATCTGCTTGCCACCTGGAAGATGCACGATCACATCGGGCCGCAGCCGGCCGGTTTCGGCGTACAGCGATCGCTGTTCGTCGAAATCGCAATGGTGCAGCATGCCCGCGATCTCGATGACCCGGCGCAGCTGCATTTCCCCCCATCGGCCGCGGACCGCCGGCGTGCGGAGTGCGCGCGACAGCGTGTTCGCGCTGGCGCCCAGCGCCATCACCTGTTCCGACAGCCGCGAGTAGGCTTCGATGCGTTCGTGCTCGGCTTGGCCCAGGCGTTCATCGAGCCGGCTCAAAGTGTCCGTAATCGGCTGGCGATATCGCTCGAACGACGTCTTCGCCAGATCGAAAAACGAAGCCCGGTTGTCCTTGAGGGCCTCGGCGGCGAGTGCCTGAAAGCTGTCGCGCAGTTTCTGTTCGGCGCGGTCGATGAGGGCCTGTGCCGTCCCGAGCGCCTGTTTCTGACGGTCGACTTCCTCCCGCAGCCACTTCACGTCCTGACGCGCCGCTGCCAGCTCGGCCGCACTCGATTCGCGTGTCTCGGCCACTTGTCGCGCCGCGAGGGCACGCGCCAGCAGATACCCCATGAGCGCGGCAGCCGCTACCACGACTAGGATCACCAATTCCATTGATGTGCCCATTGTGCCCCAGGCCAGGGACAGCCCTGGTCACGACCGATTACAAGTCGCGCGAAATTGATCCCCGATCTGTAAGCCGTCCGAGGGCCCGACTCCCCGACGTTCCGGAACGCGGCGGATTTTCATCTTTTCTCCAAAGGTTGGGCAGGCGCGCTCGTTGCAAGTGTGTGGTGAACCGTTCACAGATTTCCATGGTTCTCCAAGACAACGACCAGAACACACCACTCCGCGAGGATGGGTTCGGCGTCCGCCGAATCGTCGACGACCCGCGACTTGGTCTGGTCGAGCGTCTGGAGTTGGCCCCGTCGCTGTCGTCGTGGCCAGCGGAGCAAGCGATCCGAGCCCGAGCGGCGCATCTGACGAGCGCGTACGCGGACGCATATGGCCGTGTCCTCCGGATTGAGCGCTCCGGTGAGTCACTCGCAATCGTCAGCGCGATTCCAGACGGCATTCCGCTGTCAGACGTGCTCGCGGCGCTCGAATTCAAGACGCTAACGCTCTCGAACGACGAACTGCTCGCCATGGCGAGATCGGTCATCGACGCGGTCGCGGCGATCCACGCGCGCCTCACCACGCGATCGCACGGAGCGTTGACGCCGGCGCACATCATCATCCAGCGCGACGGGGCGACCATTCTCACCGGCGCGGTCTTTGCGGAGGCATTGCAGGCACTCGAACGGAACCGGGAAGCGCTGTGGCGCGAGTTCGGGCTCGCGCTGCCTTCGTCGGCGAGCCTGCCGCGCCTCGATCAGCGCGGCGATGTCACACAGCTGGGCGCCGCCGTCTTGGCCATCGCCGTGCGCCGGACGCTGCGTCGAGACGAGTATCCGCGCGGCACCTCCGACGTCGTCAGCGAGGTCACGTTGTCCGACGATGCGATGAAGAATGCGCGACTCCGAAGCTGGTTGCAGGATACGTTGCAGCTCCACGGCCGTGTCGTTTTCGCCTCGGCCGTCGAGGCCGCCGAGGTCTTCCGCGACATCCAAGCGCCGGGCGCACGCGACGAAGTGACGACACTCGCGTTGCAAACAGCGTTGCGGCAGGTGTGTGGCGTCCCGAAAGCCGATTCGTTGCCGCACCTGCGCGCCAGCTGAGACGGCTGGTCGGCCGACACCCGATACAATCACGGCGTGGCCGTTCTCGCGCCGTTTCGCGCTCTTCGCCCTGCTCCGATCGCCGCGGCACGCGTTGCCGCCGTGCCGTACGACGTTGTCAATACTGACGAAGCCAGGGCCCAGGCCGCGGGCAATCTCCTCAGCTTTCTCCATGTCTCACGCGCCGAAATCGATCTCGCGCCGGGCATCGACCTGCATTCGAACGAGGTCTACGAACGCGCGACAGCCAGCTTCGAAACGCTCAGACGCGACGCGCCGCTGCTGAAGGAGGACGTGCCGAGTCTGTACGTGTACCGCCTGCGCGCGGGCACTCACGAGCAGACCGGTATCGCTGCCTGCTTCTCGATGGAGGAGTACGACCGCGGTGTGATCAAGAAGCACGAGCGCACGCGCCGGGACAAAGAAGACGACCGGACGCGGCACCTGCTGGCACTGCGCGCGCAAACGGGTCCCGTGTTTCTGGTCCATCGCGGTGTGCCGGCCATTGCGGCGATCGCTCGACGGGCGGAGGCAGCGCCCGCTTTGTATGACTTCACCGCAGGAGATGGTGTGCGCCACACCGTGTGGCGGGTCGGCCCCGACGAGACGCGCACCCTCGTCGATCTGTTCGCCGGCATTCCGGCGTTGTACATCGCTGACGGTCACCATCGTGCGGCCAGCGCCGCGCGAGCGCGTCACGAATTGCGTGGCTCTGCCGGAACGGCAGGGGAGTGGGACACGTTTCTGGCCGTGGCGTTTCCGGACGTGGAGGTGCAGATTCTGCCGTACAACCGCGTGGTGAAGGATCTTGCCAGCCTGACAAGTGCGGCCCTCTTGCGCGCGATCGGCGAACGGTTCACGATCAGAGAGAACGGGCCCGCAGCGCCAGAGCGGCGGGGCGAAGTGGCGATGTTCCTCGGCGACCAGTGGCGAACGATTGTCCTCGGCGACGCGGGCTCCGCGGCGTCGCCTCCAGATCGACTCGACGTCAGCCGCTTGCAGGACGGCGTCCTCACGCCACTGCTCGGCATCGGCGACATCAGGACCGATCCGCGGATCGACTTCGTGGGTGGAGCGAGAGGCACGACGGAGCTCGAATCTCTTGTGCGGTCCGGGCGTGCCGCGGTCGCATTCTCGATGTATCCGCCCGGCGTCGACGACCTGATGGCGATCGCCGATGCCGCCGGCATCATGCCGCCAAAGTCGACCTGGTTCGAGCCGAAGCTGCGCGACGGCCTGCTCATTCATGAAATCTGATCGGCGGGTCTGACGACGCGCCGCGACGGGTAAGAAGGGTTCGTTATGCCGACAGCTACTCGCATCTTCAACTTCTCGGCGGGTCCCGCGGTGCTTCCATTGCCGGTGCTCGAGCAGGCACAGCGAGAGCTCGTGTCGCTGCCCGGTGTTGGCATGTCGGTGATGGAGATCAGCCACCGCTCGAAGACATTCGAGGATCTGTTGAACGGCGCGATTGCGGACATTCGCCAGCTGGCAGCCATTCCGCCGAACTACAAGATCCTCATGCTGCAAGGGGGTGCGAGCCTCCAGTTTTCGATGGTCCCGATGAACCTGCTCGGGCCGGGAATGACCGCCGACTACGTCGACACGGGCACCTGGGCCGACAAGGCCATCAAGGAAGCGACACGCGTCGGCAAGGTCAACGTCACTGGCTCGACGAAGGCCGACGCGTACAGCCGTATTCCAACACCCAGCGAGCTGTCGCTCACGGCTGGGGCCGCCTACCTGCACATCACCACCAACAACACCATCGAGGGGACCGAGTGGCGCGCACTTCCCGCCGTCTCTGCCGATGTTCCGCTCGTTGCCGATGCCTCGTCTGACATCTTCAGCGGTCCCCTCGACATCGGCCGCTTCGGTCTGCTCTACGCCGGGGCCCAGAAGAACCTCGGGCCATCCGGAGTGACCCTCGTCTTCATTCGTGAAGATCTGCTGACGCGATCGCAGTCGAGCCTGCCGGTGATGCTGAACTACAAGGTGCAGGCCGACAACAATTCGCTCTACAACACGCCCAACACCTTCGGCATCTACATCCTCGGGCTCACGATGAAATGGCTGCTGTCTCTCGGTGGCCTTGCGGCGATCGCCAGAATCAACGAGCGCAAGGCGGCCAAGCTGTATGCCGAGATCGACCGGACCGGTTTCTACCGCGGCACGGCACAGCCCACGAGCCGGTCGTCGATGAACGTGACCTTCCGCCTGCGAAGCGAGGAACTCGAGAAGACGTTCGAGAAGGACGCCACGGCAGCCGGGCTCGACGGCCTCAAGGGCCACCGTTCGGTTGGCGGGATGCGTGCCTCGATCTACAACGCGTTTCCCGAGGAAGGCGTCGACACGCTCGTCGAATTCATGAGGGAGTTCGAGCGGAAGAAGGGTTGAACCAGTGGACAGTGTCAACTGGCAGAGTACCGCACAAAACGAGCCTCGACCGCGATCCGCCGGCCACGATAACGTCGTGGCCGGTAACGATTTGGGAAATACGCTCCACTAAGACGGCGTTTGCCGGAACGGCCCACGCCGGCCACGACGCCGGCGGCGCCGCCTCGGACGATGCGCGTCTTTCTGGGCCTCGTCTTCGTAAGTTCCGGCGGCCTCGATGAACCCGCGCCAGTGTTCCACCGCTTCCGGCGACTGGCCGTGGATTTCGAGCCACGTGAGCGCGTCGCGGAACGGACCGCGATGCATCAAGGCGCGCCGCGCCCGCGGCGACAGCGTCGTGTCCATCAACCGTCGCTGCAGTCCGAGGATCTGTCGCAATCGCTCCACGTCGCGCCTCGCCATCGGCAGCATCCCGAGCGACAGACGCGGTTCCTTTCGCGGATCGCCATCGGATCCCGGCGGCGTCAACGACTGCAGAGAATGACCGAGCGGAACGATCAGCGAGCCGAGCAGGATCGAATTCGTGAGGGTGTCGGGGATGCTGTCGAAGCGGCGGCGATAATTGTCGAGCGCGCCGAGCGACTGCCACAGCCGGGGCTTCGCGTGCGCCTGCAGCTCGTGCGCGATCGGCTCGAGCAGGCTTCGCTCGGCCAGCATCTGAAACGCACGCGCGGACGATCCCGAGCGCATGAGCTTGTAGAGCTCTTCGATCAGACGGGCGGGGGCGCTGCGCGCGATTTCCCCGCGAGTGGTCGCGATCGCGTCGTCGATTGGCGGATCGATCCGGAAGTCGAGCCGTGCCGCCATCGCCACCGCGCGAAGCATGCGGACCGGATCTTCTTGAAAGCGCTCTCGTGGGTCGCCGATGCACCGGATCAGACCGTCGCGCAAGTCGGCCAGACCACCCGTGTAGTCGATGATCGAGAACGTGCCGATGTCGTAGAACAGCGCGTTGATGGTGAAGTCGCGCCTGAACGCGTCCTCTTCCGGCGTGCCGAAGGTGTTGTCGCGGTGCACGAGACGATCGGCCGCTCCGGCGTCGAGCGCGGTGTCGGCGTCAGGAAGGTGACCGTCCGACGCCGGTTCCGCGGGAGCGTCGAGCGGTTCGATGTCCTCGGGCCCGAGCGGTCGGCGAAATGTGGCGACCTCGATCGTCTTGGTGCCAAAGCGCACGTGGGCCAGACGGAATCGACGGCCGATGATCCAGCAGTTCTTGAACAGCTTCTTGACCTGGTACGGATGCGCCGACGTGCCGATATCGAAGTCTTTCGGCGTTCGTCCGAGCAGCAGATCGCGCACGCTGCCGCCAACCAGGTAGGCGATGAACTGGTTGTGATGCAGGCGGTAGAGGACTTTGAGCGCGTCCGGGTCGATCTGTTTGCGTGAGATCGAATGCGCTTCGCGCGCCAGGACAACCGGCTCACTCATCAAAGTCAAATTGTAGGTCGTCAGCACCGCAATGCGCTACGATGCCCGCATGGCGACCGGACGGCTGAGGGCAAGCGGCGTCGTGGTGTTGCTGCTCTGTGCGGTGACCGGCACTGCGCGTGCCGCCGAGCCTCCTGCGCTGGCCAAAGCGCGGGCGTTGTACAACGAGGGCAACTACGAGGGCGCGATCGACGCGGCTGCGGTGGCTCGACGCCAAGCCGGATGGGCCGACCCGTCGGCGCTTGTCATCGGCCGCTCGTACATCGAGCTCTATCGTCAGCGCGCCGATGCGAAGGATCTGGAAGCGGCGCGGGAAGCCTTCACGGCGATCCATCTGGCCGCGCTGATGCCGCGCGATCGCGTCGAATTGTTCATCGGCCTCGGCCTCTCGCTCTACCACGGCGAGAAGTACGGCGCGGCCGCCGATCTGTTCGACACCGCGCTCACGCAGGCCTCGCTGTTGTCGGCAAAGGATCGCCTGCTGCTCCTCGATTGGTGGGCGACCGCCCTGGATCGGGAGGCACAGACGCGGCCGGCGGATCGACGCCGGGCGCTGTTCGACCGCATTGCCGCCAGAATGAGCGAGGAGCGGCGTCAGGACCCCGGGAGCAGTGTGGCCAACTACTGGCTGGCGGTCGCCGCTCGGGGTGCGGGCGACCTCGAGGCCGCCTGGGACGCCGCGGTCGCCGCCTGGGTCGTCTCGACGCTCTCGCCCGAGACGGCCGAGAGCCTTCGCGCCGACCTCGAACGTCTGGTGCAGCAGGCGCTGATTCCCGAGCGTTCCCGTCTGATGGCGCGGGACCCGCAGGAAGCGGTGGCGTCCCTGCGCGCCGAGTGGGAATTGGTGAAGCAGCAGTGGCCCACCCGTCCGGATCCCCGGTAATTTTCTCGCGATTCCCCCTACGTTCGGACTGGCGAAGACTGACGTTGTAGTCAGTGAGCCCGAGGTATCAGGGCCACTACGATGGCACTCGTCCCACTCGTCCGCCGAAAGACGCTGCCGACCCCCGTTCCGGACGTACCGCCCGCGAAGGTATCATTCGGGCGCGACCATCCAGTGGATGGTCCCGATATGACACCCGACTACGGGTCCCTCGGCAGCTCCACCAGCGAGCCGCCACTCGACCCGGAAACCACAGTCGAACTGCTGCAGCTCGCCAAGGCGGGCGACGGCGAGGCGCTCGATCGCCTGCTCGAGCGCTGTCTTCCGCCGCTGCAGCGGTGGGCGCACGGCCGGCTGCCGCCAGCCTCACGCGGCATGAACGAGACGGCCGATATCGTTCAGGACGCCGTCATCAGCGCGATGCGCAACCTGGGCACGTTCGAACCGCGCCACCAGGGCGCGCTGCAGGCGTATCTGCGGAGGGCGGTCATGAATCGGATTCGCGACATCATCCGCATGACCCGTCGCCGCCCGATGCAAACAGCACTCTCCGAGGAGCTCAAAGACGAAGCGACGTCCCCGCTCGACGCGCTGATCGGCGAGGAGAACGCCGAACTGTATGACCGGGCGCTCGAACGACTCAGCGAGGACGAGCAGGAAGCGATCATCGGCCGGCTGGAAATGGGCTACAGCTATCAGGACTTGGCCGTCGTGCTCGGCAGACCCTCGGCGGATGCCGCGCGCATGGCCGTGACACGTGCGTTGAAGCATCTGGCGAGGGAGATGCGCGGTGTCTGAAGCCGTCGACCAGGCCATCGAGAACATCGTCGACGGCTTACCGGTGGACTGGCGCACCGTCGAGCGCCATGCGACCGCAGAAGGCAAGAGCGCCTGGGCGGCCGATCTGCGAATCATCCACGACGTCGCCAACTTCTATCGGCTGAGCGCGTATTCCACCTACATCCCCGTGCCCTCGGAGCCGCCCGCGAATGCGACCGAGGAGCCCACGGTCGAAGTCGTCGTCGGTGAGGCGCAGGCCGCGAAGTATCAGGCCGCGTTGCGACAGCTGGAGCGCGCCGAACGCCACGCGGTGATTGGCCGGCTCGAGCTGTTGAGCAGCTATACCGATCTGGCGGCCGTGCTCGGGTATCACTACCGCACGACGCGCGAGGCAGCGATCGCCGCGCGGCGAGCCGTCGCGCGCGCGCTCAAGCGGCTGGCGATCGAGATGGGTCATGTCTGAAGCGGTCCTCGACGAAGTCATCGAGCACATCGCGGACGGGATGTCCGTCGACTGGGGTGCCATTCACGGCGGCACCGTGGCGGCGGGCGACAACCGCTTCCTGAACTGCCTGCGCATCATCAGCGACGTCGCGAACCTGCATCGTGTCGACGCGCTGAATCTGATGACCGAGATGCCGACGGCGGTCAGCATGCCGCTGCCCCCGCTCAGCGCCGGCGTGCCCGACGTGTGGGGGAAGTACCGGCTGGCGAATCGCGTCGGTGCGGGCAGCTACGGCGCCGTGTACCGGGCCTGGGACTCCGACCTGGAACGCGACGTCGCGATGAAGATCCTGCACGTCCGGTTCGGCGACACCCGTCTCAAGGACAAGCTGCTCAAGGAAGGGCGCGCGCTCGCGCGCATCCGTCACAACAACGTCGTGCAGGTGTTTGGCGTCGAGGCGCACGAGGATCGGGCGGCGTTGTGCATGGAGTTCGTCGAAGGACAGACGCTCGACGAAGTCATCCTGCGCGGCACGCTCAGCGCACGCGAGGCGATCGGGATCGGCGAGGATCTGTGCCGCGCGCTGGCGGCGGTGCATGGCGCCGGCTACATCCATCGCGACGTGAAGGCCAAGAACGTGATGCGCGACGCGAGGGGCCGCATCGTTCTGATGGACTTCGGCACCGGGCGAATGGCGGATCGTCCGGGGACGTTCGGCGATCGGGCCGGCACGCCGCTGTACATGGCGCCTGAGGTCCTCGAAGGTGAGCCCGCCTCCGCGTCGAGTGACGTCTACAGCCTGGGCGTCCTGCTCTACTTCCTCGTGTCGGGACAGTATCCAGTCGATGCCCGCACGATCGACGAATTGCACCAGGCGCACGCGAAACGGCAGCATCGCTGGCTGAGCGAGCGGCGGCCCGATTTACCGGTCGCTTTCATGCAGGTCGTCGAGCGTGCGATTGCGCTCGATCCGCAGGAACGCTACACGAACCCAAGCGAGCTGCTCGCGGCGCTCAGTGCACTCAAAGTCGGCCCGCATCCGTGGCTGTGGGCGATCGCGAGGCCATTCATTGCAGTCGCTGTCCTGCTCATTGGGGTTACTGCGATCGGCTTTCTGGCGTCGGGATGGTTCAATCTGATGTTGGCGCGTTCCGGGTTCATGAACGAAACGCCGTTGGATTGGTTCGTTTGGGGACAAAAGGCCAACGTCGGGACCTTGGTGATTCTGCTGATGGGTCTCGTACCGCTATCAGCGCTCGTAGTGGCCCGTCGTGTGGCCGTGGCGGTTTCATCACATGTGCGAACGATCGACGACTCCGTTCGACGATGGCTTCGGTCAGCGGCTCATCGGTTCCGACTCGACGAGGCGCCGGTGCTCGCGTCCTGTGCGCTGATCGTCTCCGCCGCCGCCGTCGTCTGGGCCTGTTGGTCTCTCGCACCCTTGCTGGTGGTCCTGCTTGCCGTGCCGCTGCAGATGGACACGGATGACCAGCTCTGGCGGCTCTCTCACGATTTCGTGTTCGATCACAATCATTACCGGCAAGTCTTCGCGGTTGTCGCGATTGTAACCGTCGTTGTCTGGTATCCAGTTTGGAAGCTCGTAAGAAGGGGCCAGACAATTCATTGGGGGGTCGTCGCTGCAGGGGCTGCGGCGACGGTCTGCGCGCTGACACTTCTCCACTTTCCGTACAGGTTGTTGTACTTCAACGACGTGTTCGACACAGTGACATGGAAGGGACATCGTTGCTACATCGTCGGCGAGCGCGCGAGTCAGGATTTGCTGTTTTGCGCAACGCTTCAGCCCCCACGCAATCGCATCGTCGCGAAGAATGACCCTGCGATCGTTCCCCTGGGTATCCGGGAAAGCATATTCAAGCATTTCGAACGCTCGAAGTGACCGGGTTCCGCGCCGACTCCCTGCGTCGCACTGGCAGGTCTGCCACAACACGGCTTCGGCCGATGGAGGATAGCAATGCGCCGCGTCAGCACGATCATCGTCTGTACGATGATTCTTCAAGCGGTCTGTGCGTCCGAGGCGTTTGCGTGGTGGGATGGCGTCGAGCACGCCAGCGGTCCGGGTCCTTTCTACGGCTGGGACATCCAGCTGCGCCTTTTCTGCGTTGTCCGGACCGAGGACCAAACCACCCCGACCAAACAGGAGAGGACCGAAATCCGGACGTCGGGCCCAGTTGGCGCGATCCTGTCGGTGTGTCGGGTGGCCAGGGGCAACAGGAGCAGGGGCGATGCTCAAAAAGAGCGAGAGCGCGTCATGTTCGACCTCGGCGCGCGGTTCCTGCGTACGAAGAAGTACGAAGATCAAGCTGCGCGAGGCGAGATCCCTGACTTCGCGAACGGCAAGAGAATCCACCTGACGACGCTGGAGCCGGCGGTGATGTTTCCGGTCGTCGACAAAGGTCTCTTTCGCCTCGACTACGGGTTCGGAGCCGGCGTGTATTGGTTAAGCTCGGAAGGCTTTGAGCCCGAGACCGGGACCCTACTGGAACCGATACGCTTCGACTTTCGTTTGCGGCTGCCGAGGAGCTGGAAAGTTGATGCCGCCATCGCGAGATTCGGCTTGCTGAACTTTCCCGCCGGTTTCAATTTCCAGAATTTTGGTGGCGCCCCCGGTCATGACGGCCGCGTCTCGAGCGATTGGGTCAAGAGCATTGCCCTGTTCGTCGATCTGACGGAGGCGGCTGCGATATGGACGGATAGACTGAAACGCTAGGCTCTAGGGCTTGGCGTCGTCCCAGTTGTCGCCGATGCCGACATCGACCGTGAGCGGCACGTTCAGCGACGCCGCCTGTTCCATGCGCTCGCGTACGACGGCCGCCGCGGCGCCGGCCTCCTCCCGCGGCGCCTCGAACAGGAGCTCGTCGTGCACGGTGAGGATCATCCGCGTGCGAAGCCCGCGTTTCGGCAGGTCGGCGTGCAGGTCGATCATCGCTTTCTTCAGGATGTCGGCCGCGGTCCCCTGAATCGGCATGTTCACCGCCTCGCGCTCGGCCTGACCGCGCATCTGGTAGTTGCGGCTCGTCAGGTTCGGCGTCATCCGGCGCCGGCCGAACATCGTGCGCACGACCCCGCTGACGCGCGCCTCTTCGAGCGTGCGATCGATGAACGCCCGGACGCGCGGAAAGCCAGTGAAGTAAGCGTTGATGAACTCCTGCGCCGCCTCCTGCGTGACGTTGATGTCCTTGGCCAGCGTGAACGGCGTCTTGCCGTAGAGCACGGCGTAATTCACCATCTTCGACTTGCTGCGCAGGTCGTGCGGATCGAGACCGCTGGCCGGGCCGAACAGCTTCTGTGACGTCCGCTCGTGGATGTCTTCGCCTGACCGGAATGCCTCGATGAGGGCCTCTTCGCCGGCCATGTGCGCCAGCACCCGCAGCTCGATCTGGGAGTAGTCGGCGGAGATCAGCACGTGCCCCGGTGCGGCGATGAAGGCGCGCCGGATCTCGCGTCCGAGCTCCGTGCGGATCGGGATGTTCTGCAGGTTCGGATCCGAGCTGCTCAAACGTCCGGTGGCGGCGACCGCCTGATTGAAGCTGGTGTGCACCCGCCCGGTCGACGGATGCACCATCGTCGGCAGCGCGTCGATGTAGGTGCTCTTCAGCTTCTGCAGACCGCGCCAGTCCAGAATCAATCGCGGCAGCTCGTGCGAGAGGGCCAGTTCCTCGAGCACTTCGGCAGCTGTCGACATCGAGCGTGTCTTCCCAGTCTTCTTGGCCCCGGGGAGATCGAGTTTCTCGAACAGGATTTTGCCAAGCTGTTGCGGCGAGTTGATGTTGAACGTCTCGCCCGAGAGCGCGTAGATGCGAGCGGTGTACTCGGCGAGCATCTGTTCGAGCCGCCGGGACTGTTCACCGAGCGCCGCGACGTCCACCTGGATCCCTTGCTGCTCGATGTCGGCGAGCACGGGGAGCAGCGGCATCTCCAGCTCACGAAAGACCGGGACCAGCTCCTCGACCGTCAGGCGTGCCGACAGGATCGCCGACAACTGTCCGGCGAGATCGGCGCGTTCGCCGACGTAGTTGAGGAGCGCCTCTGGTGCCAGTCGCTCGATCGACGTCGCCCGCACGCCCTTTCCGCAGACGTCTTCTTCGGTAAGCGCCTTGTAGCCGATGTACTCGAGTGCGAGGTCCTCGAGCCCGTGTCCACCGAGGCGCGTCGCATCGAGGACGTAGCTCGCCAGCATCGAATCGAGATCGATGCCTCGCAACGCAATGCCACAGCGCGCCAGGACGACCGTGTCGGCCTTCAGATCGTGGCCGCGCTTGCGGACTGCTTCGTTCTCGAGCAGCGGTCGGAGACGATCGAGCGCCACTTGCCGATCGACCTGCGGCGGCCGTGCCGCCGCGGCAAGGAGGTCGAGTCCATCGGCCACCGCGCCGTCATCGTGCCCAATCGGTACGTATCGCGCGTGGCGGGCTCCCGTGGAAAAGACGAGACCGACGATCTCCGCTCGCATCGTGGTCGTCGCCGTCGTGATGACGCGCAGCGCGAATTCGCCCGCCTGCGCGAGCTCCGCGATGAGCGCGTCGAGCGCATCCGTCGACGTCACCACCACGTAGTCCTTCTTGATCGTGTCCGCTGTCGGCGCGTACTCGGCCACCAAGGTCCGAAATGCCAGCCGCGAGAACAGCTCGTAGCAGCGCTCGCGGGTGGCGCCGCGATACCGCAGCGATTCGAGGTCGACGATCAGCGGTACATCGGTGCGAATCGTGACCAGCTGCCGGCTGGTGATCGCATCGGCGCGGTGCGTCTGCAGCGCGTCGCGCTGCTTCGGCTTCAGCTCGGCGCTCCGCTCCAGCAATGCGTCGAGGCTGCCGAACGCCGTGACGAGATCGATCGCTCCCTTCTTGCCGATACCGGGCACGCCGGCCACGTTGTCGCTGGTGTCGCCGACCAGCGCCAGCACGTCGATCACCTGCGTCGGCTTGACGCCGAACTTGTCGACGACCCCGGCCTCGTCGAACCAGGCGCCGTCTTCGCGGGGATCGTAGATGCGGACGCCATCGCGCACGAGCTGGAAGAAATCTTTGTCGATCGAGACGATCGCCACCTCGAAACCAGCCTCGACCGCCCGCAGCGCTACCGTGCCGATGACATCGTCCGCTTCATAGCCCGGCGCGGTGATGATCGGGACGCCCATCGCCTCGCACGCCTGGTGCACCCACGCGATCTGCTCGGCGAGGTCGTCGGGCATGGCCGATCGCGTCGCCTTGTAGTCGGCCACGATGTCGTCGCGGAACGTCGGACCGGCGAGGTCGAACGAGGCGGCGAGATACGTCGGATGGTGATCGGCGATGAGCTTGCGCAGCATGGTCACGAACACGTAGACCGCGTGTGTCGTCTGACCTTCCTGATTCGAGAGCCCGCGTCCGCGAAAGGCGTGATACGCGCGGTACATCTGCGAGCTGCCATCGATGAGGAAGAGGGTCGGGCGGTTCATGGACGCGATCACGATATCATTGCCTCTTATGCCTGCCGCGAGGCGCCGCAGCGTGCTGCTCCTGCTTTGTGTCGTGGCCGTGTTCGCGGCGGCGTGCGGCGGTGTAGTGAAGAAGAAGTACGAGTACGAAGAAGAGATTTACCTCTTCCTCGATGGCACCGCGACCGTCAATGTGAATGCGTCGGTCGCGTCACTGGTGGCGCTGCGAGGCGCGGACCTTCCCGTGGACCCCGGCGCGCGCGTCGATCGACGTCGAGTACGCGCGCTGTTCGAGGGGCCCGGCGCCACCGTGACGCGCGTCAGCCTGTCACGTCGGAATCGTCGGCGGTTCGTCCACGTCGGTCTCGACGTCGCTGACATCAGGCAGCTCGCTCGCCTCGCACCGTTTTCGTGGTCGACCTACGGCTTTGCGCGGCAGGGCGACGTGTTCGTCTATCGCCAGGTCGTCGGCAACGCCGTTGACAAACCGGTCGGCGACGTCGGCTGGACCGGCGGCGAGGCGGTGATGTTCAAGATGCACCTGCCAAGCGAGATCTCGTATCACAACGCGCCGTCGAAACGAACCGAGCGCGGCAACATTCTCGAATGGGAACAGCCGCTCAGCGATCGCTTGCGCGGCGTACCAGTTGATGTGCAGGTCAGTCTGGAACCGGAGACGATTCTCTACACAACGCTGTTGCTGTTTGGAACCACGATTGTGGCCGCGGCGGCGACGTTCGGCGGGGTGCTCTGGTGGGTGTGGCGACGCGGCAAGCCCGAACCGGTCAACGCAGAAGGCTGACCGCGCTCGCGGTCAGCCTCTCCAACTCCGCCTTCAGAGCTGCTCCAACTCCTTCTTCACCTCGGCCTCGGTCTTCAGCTCGTTCTTCACGCCGAAGGCCAGGAAGTTGCTCGCGATTGATCGTGCCAGCATCCGGTCGACCTCGCTGTTCACCACGCCCTCGAGCGTGACGCGC